>ERZ724522.1123-NODE-1123-length-15142-cov-8.249089_pt1 | contig 15142 bp, 9 predicted proteins | sample MGYA00376055_ERZ724522 | MGnify/ENA primary metagenome ERZ724522 (study PRJEB28724, sample SAMN07190884) | wastewater metagenome | isolation source: effluent of sewage treatment plant in Hong Hong | place: Hong Kong | collected 2016-03-17 ... | reverse complement strand
GATCTAAAGGAATTGTCTCGAAATTATCAACTAATATTTTTGGAATTATTATTCCAGTTGAAATTTCACCTCTCAATCTAACTGATTTAACACGGTCTTTTCCTGTACCGACTAGATATTTTTCGAATTCTTTCTTTATTCTTCCACTTAAAACAGATTTCTCTGGTGCAAATACAACCTCTTGTCCATCTTTATACAATCCTTTTTGTACAACAACTTGATATGATCCTACTTTACCAATTTCAAGGTTATCAGCGTTTCCATGTGTAAATAGCTGAATTTTAGTTTTAAATACTTTCCAATTTGACATTTCAAATAATTTTTAACAAAAATAAGTAAAAAATTAGATTTTACAAAATTTATTTTAATATATCAAATTTTACATAGATAAAAAAGTCTTAATAATATATACAGAAAACTATATAGTTCAACATAAATGAAAATACCTGGTAAACTACCAATTCAGACAATTACTAAAAAACTTTCAGATGCTGATAAAAAGATAGTAAGTGGTACAATAGTGACAACTAATAATGTCGTATCTATTAATACTAAAGAGATTCTTTATAAGAAAAGCAGTCAAAGTTTTTCAGTAAAACTAATGAATTATGTTGAACCATATCTCATTAAAGGTCAAAGGTATACATTATTCTATACAGATGTAGATCATAATCTTAAATTAAGAGATCGTGTATTTATTACTGGTGGTAACTACGATTCAGATCTACTAATACAAAGAAATAAATTTAATAAGCTTTCTGATGGATATACGGTTTTATATGTTGATAGAACAAAGGTTGTTTTAGATATAGAATATACTGGTGTTTTACCATGGGTAGAAGAACCGATTGATAATTTTGTTAAAGTTTATGTTGCTAATAATCAAGAAGATTTTGATTACTATATCAGAACCGTGTCTACGAGAGACTATGAATATGTAACAAATAGATTCTCAAATTATGGACCATTCTCTAATAATAATGTTCTTTACATAAATGGAACTTTCTCAATAGATCCAACATCATCATATGACATTTTAGGATTTACAAGTTCTGGTAGTAGTTATCTAACTTACTCAAATTCTTTCTTAGTATTAGATGGATTTAACTCTGGGTATTTAAAAGATATAACTACCGATATATTATCAAATACTCTTCCACTTTCAGTTGGAGAAAAAAGACTATTTATAGGTAATTCATTCTATGCACCAATTGGTGGTGGATTTAGAAGATTATTTATTGTTTTCACAGAAAATCATGGTTTTACATCTCCTGTCAGTTTGAAATTGTGGGAACTTAGTGGAACTGGAAATACTTCATTTTGGAACAATTCTACATTTACATTCTCTTTTAATACAACTTCAACACTAACAACAGATGTATTTGATCCATCTAACTCATATTCAGTTATTATAACTGATGGTATTGCGACTTCAAATAGTAGTCAGATTAACTTCAATAATAATGAAGGTTTATTTATTATGAATTCTGATTTTGAAGAATCAGGTATTAAATTTAAAAAAGAATATCCATACTATTATGATAACGATGAGTCAACTTGGAAGGTTGATAGACAATATATTCGACCAATAATAACAGAACAGAACTTCAGAAACGGAGTTTTCAAAAAAGGTGAATTTAATCAAGGTCTTTTAGGAACTCATCAGGAAAATATTGATTATGAAGGTCAAAATGTTAAATTCACATTAGGAACCATATTGAATACAACCTGGCATAATGGTGATATTGGTTTGGGCATTGGAAGTAACAAGTCTTATTTCACTCAATTTGATGAGTTTGGGTTACCATCTATTAGAGAGAATGAAAGTAATAATGCTGGTATTGGATATAATTATGTGTATGACTCTACTATTTACAAGTCTGTGATTTCTAATGGTACATATACAGATACTAAATTTGGAACAATATCTAATGATTTGGTTTTATATGATCATTTAACCAGTGGAACATTTAGCTATCAAGCATTTTTGAATTTTGGTAATTATATAAACTGCGAGATGAACTCTACTTTAATAAAAAACTCATCTGTTTTTAGTTCAATTGTTAAAAATTCAAATTTTGAAAATGCTCAATCTGTAAATTCAGAGTTTGAGAAATCTTTATTCTTATCATCTAAATATACTTCTGATAAAATTGTTAAAATATTAGATTATGATGAGAGAGTAATTTCTATTCCTAATGGTTTAGGAATTCCTATGAATTGTAAACTGTACAAATTTTATATAAGTGAGGACTCATTTGAGAGAATTCAAGATTTTCAAAGTTTTTATTTTGATAATTTAAAAATTAATATACCTAATAATAAAGTATTAAATCAATTTGATGATAAATTTACTATTGATTCTTATGATTATTCATATGATGAGATATCTGGTAAAATGACTAAAAAGGCACTTGTTCAATTATCAACTTCTGCTGAAAATGTTAAAACAATATCCGGAATGTTTAATCAGTTAATTGATAACGTGAAAACCACTTATCCATCAATTGATATTATACTTTCTGATGGTCAAGATTTTGATAATAAAAAAGCAACAATAGCAACAGGTTCTTATTATTTTGATATAACACCTCTAACTTTGATGTCATCTTGGAATGGAACATATTCTAATATTGGAAGATTAGAGACATCAAATGGTGTTTTCACTTTTTCTAATGCTACATCTAGTCAGTCTTTATATACAAGTCTACAATCAACTATTGGATCTTGGACATACTCTGGTAACACATTTAGTGTATCCGGAACGCCTACTTTTGATTCATTATCACTTACTGATGAAAATGGTGAGTTTGAAGAAATATTTAGTTTTAGATTATTTTTCTACGATGATATTGTCATCAACGGTAAAATAATAGATGTAACAGATGCTTATATAATTGACTCTGATTTTAAGAGTGGATTATTTAAAAACTCTACTTGGGTAGCTGGTAATTATATTAGTTATAATAAAGATTATAGTTTTGATACACTGCCAAATTCAGAATACTATCAAAGTGGATCATTAGATAGTTTAAACAACACAATCACTCTGAACATTAAAGAAAAGCTTAGAAGAGATTTAATCTCTGAAAATGATATTGCCTTTATAAACTCATTGTATTATGATACATTATTAAATACAATTGAGATTGGAGATTACTATTTTGATGTAACTGAAATAACACAGATGACAAATTGGGGTTCATCTCCATTAGACATTGAATTGGACACATCTTCTGGTATTTATAGTTTCTCCGGAGTCACTGATTTAAGTACACTTTTATTAGGACTTCAATCAACAATAGGAACTTGGACAAATTTTGGTAATACTTTTAGTGTTAATGATGTTGTAATATTTAATTCAATAAAAGCTACCGATAATGCTACTATACCTGATCCGGAAATTGTAGTCATTTCTTATTTTAGAGATTCTCTATCATTAGGTGATAACTTAGTAAAATTACCAGACACATATCAAGTAAAATCTATACTAACAAGTAGTCAAAGAACATTTGATCTTGTAGACTTTATTAATGGTACTAACTCATCTATCTATAACTCACCTTCTTTTGTTCAATCTGCTTATTTTAAAACACCAGATGCTGAAAATGCTTATAACTATCTACATACTGTGAAATTTGAAAATTCAAATATTCAATCTGGTATTTTTAGAAGAGCTTATTTCAAAGGATGTATTATAGATAATAGTTTATTTAATAACTCAGATAAGAATCCAGCTAATTATAATAATTGGAGAAGTTTATTATTATCAGATATTATTTTTAATGATAATTCTAATACTATTAATTCTGGACTTTTAATTAATTCACATTTTACATCAGGTAGTGATGTCTGGGAAAATGGAATTGTTTATAATTCAATATGGAATGTTGATTCCTATACTTGGTCAAATTCAGCAACAGGATCTACTACACAAACTTCTATTTCTAAATTCAAAGATGGTATTTTTAGAGAATCAAGATGGATTAATGGTGTATTTGAAAATGGAGACTTTTATAAAAATAGAACAAATGTGGTATTTACACAATCTGTTTTTGACAATTTAACCGATGCTTATTATAGAGTTAAAAATACTGATATAAATCCTAATGGTAAAACAAGATATGCTTGGTTAAATGGTATTTTTGAAGATGGTCAATTTGAATTGAGTAGCTTTGAAAATGGTACTTTTAAAGGTGGTGAATTCTTCAATTCAAATTTCATAAATGGTCAAGCAATTTCTGGAAATTTTGGTAGAAGAAATATAAAATTCCCACTTACAAGAATATCAGGTGGATCATTTAGTAATGTTAATGTGGTATCCGCAGAATTTAGAACTGAGAATCCAACTGGTCAGATTGAAGGAAATTATCAAATTGATTGGTATAGTGGTATTTTCAATAGTGGTATTTTTGGTGTTAAAGTTGATTCAGCATCTTACTCAACCTCTGGGGTAAACTACTCATTTAGGTCAAATTGGTATGGCGGTGTTTTTAATAATGGATCATTTACAGATACTGCTGTTTGGAAAGGTGGAGAATTTAATAATGGTAAGTTTATATCATATTTTGGATATCCATTTGTAACTGCAGCATCTTACTCATCAGCAGGATCAAGTAGTTTTGCTTGGCAAGATGGCGAATTTAACGGTGGTGAATTTGGAACAGGAGTTGTAGAAGCAAACTCGACTTGGTTTGATGGTGAATTTAATGGTGGTATATTTAAAGGTAGATATTGGAATAATGGAATATTATCAAAAGGTATATTTATTGGATCGGGAACATCATCAACTCAATTATCAAATATTCCTCTTTACGTTTCTGATTTTTCGGATAAATTCTTTGGACTTTGGAATGATGGTGTAGTTAATACAGTTAAAGATACCTTCGTTAAGAATAAAAAAATATTTACTAAACCTGAAAGAGAGTTTACTAAAAAATCAAAGAGATCAACAGTTGAAATAAGAAATTCACTTTGGAAAAGTGGAACTTTCTCACATCAAGATGGTTTATTTAACAATTCTGTTTGGTTGGGTGGTGTTTTTGAGAAAGGAAGATTCTTAAATTCATCTTTTAACCCTTATGTGAATTATTTAGTAAATGGTGACTTTAGGTCTGTTAATGAGTCTGATGCACTTTATTGGGAAAAAGCATATTCCGATATTGATGGGTCAGTACCTATTGGTGCAGATATCAGTGTTATTGATACTAATAATTACTCATCCGATCCAAACAAAAAATTGGTTTTTGTAGGTACTTCTAGTATTGTTAATCTTAGTCAAACATCTGGATTGATTGTTGGTGATACATATACTTTAAGACTTATAGTTGAAAATAACTATAATAATGAAATTAGATTTGGTGATTGGACTACCAATCTTGTAAATAGAAACTTTAATCAAGGATATGATAACTGGATTATAGCAGCAACTTCACAATCAGGTGGTACATTGCCAACATTAACAATTGCTACTGGTTCGCCTGGATATTTAGAATTTAGTGACACAACATCTGATGGTCAATTTTATATGATTTATCCAGGAATACTAACACCTGGAAGAGACTATATTGTTAAATTCTATACTTATGATGAGGTTAATATGAATATTCCATATATTGGATCTTGTGACTTATCACAGGTTACTATAAATGATAATGTTCTTGAGACATCTTTTGTTGAAGGTGTTAGTATAACATATTCTGTACCTAGTAGTCCAGGTGGTTCCTTCCAAGTTTATAACGGAATTATAACGGCTGATTATACAGACTTCTATATCAGCTTTACAACTGATACATCTAATTCATCTGTAAAGGTTCAAAATTTAATAGTATCTGGTAACACTGGATTGTTGAGCTCTGATGTGACATCTAAAACATCGTATAGTTATCAGTTTAATGCACAAGGTCCTAACTTTGCAATTGAACTAATACCAAAAGCTGAGGCAACTTCTACTGGAGTGTCTTGGAACACAGCAACTGCTTCTATACTACACGCCGAAGTTGTTAAAGGCGATAGTGGATTTAATATCTCAGACGATTGTTATTGGGACAATGGTACATTTGAAAATTCCGAATTCTATATTTCAAAATGGAATAATGGTAGATGGATCTCCGGAACATCAGTTGGTATGATCTGGAAGAATGGTGTTGCCAATTATATGAATGCGTATAATGTTTATTGGGAAGGTGGTGTTTGGAGAAATGGTAACTGGAATGGATCACCATTTAGTTATGAAAATGTTAATGAAAATGGATGTAACTTTACATATCAATCAAAGTCATTATCATCATTATCTACATTTTGGAATAGTTTAGATCTTTCAATAACACCAACGAGTCGTATAGGTGGTGCGAACATCAATATATCGAATATTTCAAATAATGGATTTACTATATCTTGTACAGATGGTGCTTTTACATCTTTTATATCAACATATAGAGATCCTGAGTTAGATTCACAAAATCTATCTAGTTATGTCTATACAAATGGATATCCTTTTGTTAAGTTCGATGCACTATCAACAGTTGTTGGTAGAAATTATAAAGTAACAATTAATTTTGGAACTGTATCATTTGCCAACTACGAAGATGCTGATAATTGTACTATTCAATTTAGTATTGGTAGACCTGGACTAAATGGATATGGTGAGTTTAGTGGTGCTTTTGAAGGATCTCTTTATCCCGCATCATCATTGTTAGCAAACTCAGAAGATTATATAAGTAATCAATATTTTTTGAAAAATCTTGATGGTCATGCTGGTAGTATAGTTACTGACCTACTTCTTAGTGGAATTGATGGATACCAATCTACAAATGGTGGATCCATAACAGAAGTCATAACTTCGCGAGATGATAGAAATCTTTATATTCATTTGAATTTATACGGAGTATCAGAACTTTATGTGAATTCAATTTCAATAGAAGAAGAGGTTTGTGAGCAAAGAATTGTGGTAAACGAAGGATACGCTTCTGATATTTTAACAAATGTTTCACTATATAGAAATAGTATTTCAGATCAATCTTATCAAGAAGTTTTTATCAATAATGCGTTCACATTTAGTGTTGATAATAATTGGCCTTCTATAAATGGTGAACCAGATTTGACTATACTATCATTTACACAAACCAGTGGTGCTCAATATTGGAATTATTCAAGTGTAATTCCTAAATATAAACAAATAAATTGTCCTTCTGGATTTAGTACATTTGCTTTCCTATCTCAATCACCTGATGCAAATACTAATTTCTGGACATCACATAAATATAATAGTAATTTCTTAATTGCTCAAAATACAAATTTATCAAAAGATATCTTTACACAATCTGGTAGTTATGAGATTGAAATTAAATATGAATTTATATTTGGACCAACTCAAACTGATGCAGTTTCAGCAATAGGCGGTGTTCAATTCTGGATTGGATTTGACAATTCTATACCTTATACCGAATTGAATGGTAGAGGTGATTCGGAAAATGGTGGATTTTACGATACAATTGAAAAAACTATAATATTATTACCTCTAGGATGTGGAGGTGGTCAAAAAGTTGGTAAACATTCAGGTGTTTATACTGCGACATTTAACCCAACAGGCTTTACTGATACAGGAGTTGCTGTTGATTCAAAAAGATTAATGATTAGGAAAAGAAACTCAAATGGTAATATATTATTGGATCGTAATATGAAACTTATAATAAAAGAAGCAAAAATTATTAATAAAACGATATCATATGATAATTTATATAACAATGCAACTTATTCAATATTTAATGTAACTCCATCATATGATGATCAATTACTATTGCCTAAGACAGTAATTGTTGGACCAGCTGCTAACGGTAATTTGGTAACCACAAGATTTGGTAATGGTATTTTTACATCAGGGACATCAAGTTATTTCTCAAGTATATGGGAAAATGGAGTTTGGAATGAAGGTATTCGATATGATAAATTTGTTATCGCATTCACTGACTTTGAAAGATTTTCAGGAACATCAAAATCATTTTCTTATCCTGGACAATTTGACAAAAAAAATGTAAAAATTGGTAATATTCCAAGTATATTAGATACTAATCTTAGTATCAGAAGATATTCTAACACAAATTGGATAATCAGATTATCAAAATTAAATGGATTTATTCAATATGAAAACCAACTTATAGATCAATTAGACAAAGATTTAAATTACTATTTCAAAATTGGAGATAAAGTGTCTGTTGGTAACATAATAACTATTGATATAAATTCAAAAAGAAGATTAATAAGAGATTATTTTACAGTAATAGATATTAATAAAGATATTATTGAATTACAAATTACTTTAAATTTCCCTATTAGAAGAATTGATAAAGATTCTGATGATCACTTAATTTATGTTTCTAAGAACATTTGGTTAAATGGTGCTTTTCTAAATGGTTTGTTTAAAGGAGTATGGAACAATGGTTTGTTTAAAGGAAGACCTTATTTAACAAAAATGATTGACTCACAATGGATTGATGGTAGATTTGATGGAGGACATTTTAGAGGATTAACTATCTCTATTATTGAAGATCTAAACACCAATGAATCCGTTAATTTATATCCAAGTGCGTTGGTTCAAAATTTCATATTTAAAGATAATGATACTATAAGTAATGGGTACTTACACCTGTATAATTCTTGGATTGATGTAAATTATCATACCGCTTCTACTGTAACAGTTGGTAGAAATAATATACTTTATGATGAAGGTTCTTTAATAACATCATCTGCATCTTTTGGTGAAATATCAAGAACTAATTTCTTTAGTATACCAACTAGAGATGTATTAAGCTCTGAATCAACACTTAGAAATAATGGATTTTCTGGATTTTCCGTATTATCTTTAGGATATAAGTTTGAAGATTATGATAATTTTTTACAAGATTATGGACAATTTGATGAATTTTATAACAGTGAGAGTAAAGTTGGTGTTTCTAGATTATTAAAAGATGGGTTTACATGGTCGGAAACAGGAGCATTAACGACTAAGAATTCTTTAACAGCTAATAAAATACCTGGAACATTTTCATATTTAAGTAATGAATCAACATTTAATGAGAACTTACTTGAGATTAGAACGATTAATTATAGCGAATCTGAAATTGAAAGTCAATTTCCTGGTTCATATAATATATCACCTGGATTTGGAGCAGTTGGAATATTGGATAATATCGCTTCTTCAGGTTTAAGTCGGAGAAGATATTCATATATATCTTTTGATATCGAATCAAATCATATAAGCGGTGATCCTTATAAAGAGGATTTGTTTAGATCTAGTGCTACACCTTACAATTATTTACAAGAATACCCCTTACTTGGATTTGCAAATCTTCAGCTTACAATTGATAAAGGAAATCCTAATAATACTCCGGGTATTTTACCAAGTGGTTTCATGAATATATTAAACAGACCTACAAAAAATATTCAAGAGTTCTTTTTTAATAAAAGGGGACTAAAGCTTACTACAACCATGTTATTAGTAGGATCAACTCAATCATCTATTAAACTAAGTAATCTTAGATTTGTAGAGACTGATATGATTCCATTCTTCCTGTTGGCTACTCAGTCTAGAATCAATAGTAGTATATTAGCCCCATATAATTCAGTTGCTCCTGAAATTGATTATTCAGATTCTGAATTTTCACTTATTGATAATATTAATATAACAGAGACAATATTTGAGACAGTTGAAAATCCAATTATCCAAATTAATAGTAATCAAAGTATTACTCAAATTAATACTCAATTTACGAATAGCTCTCTTAATTCGTCTATAAATAATAATACTGTTAGTACTTTTACAAATCCATCACAACAAAAGCCATCACAACAATTTAACCAGAATTAAATTTCCAACTTTGCCTGGTTCATTTTTAGAAAAATGACCCATATGTTTTATAATTGTTTCATTTTTATTAGATTCTAAAATTATGTTTTTTAATTTTTGTTTTCCCAGAATTCTTTTTTCACCATTACAAGTTGTGCAATTTTTATTTCCTATTTTTCCATTTCCAAAACAAAATGAACACTTATTACCTTTGAAATCCTTACCAGTGCCCTCACAGAAATCACAACCATCATCAGAATCAAATATTCCCTTTACATTTCCATTTTCATCTTTAATGACGAATTTTGATGTATTGTCTTTACCAGTACCTTTACAAGATTTACATATAACCCATCTTTTATACTCGATTGCGCCATTAAACGTATCATCTACTTTTTGAACTATGTTTAAGACTGTATTCTTTTTGAACTCTTCTAATTTTGAATTCTCATTTTCGTAGTCAAATTCAATATTTACTATAAAAAGAGCTTCTAATTCATCATAGTTTTTTCCAAATCTACTTTTCTTATCATACTCTGATCTCTTTTCAAGATCCATTAAAATTTCATATGCTTCTGTAATTTCATTAAACTTTGAAACATCTATATCCTTGTTTCTATCAGGGTGATACTCGAATGATAGTTTATAATAAGCCTTTTTAATTTGCTTATCATTTGAGTCTTTATTTATACTTAAAATAGAGTAGTAGTTTTTATTTACATTCATGTTTGTTGTATTTTTTCAAATTATCAATCGCCCAAAGAGCTTGGAAGTTAGTATGGTGGTTTAGTCTTACTGCGACCCCATTGTTATAATTCATTTTTTTCAAATTCTTTTTCAATTAGAAATATGCAAAAATTACAAAGTAGATCAAACTTACCTGATATATCTTGTGGAATATCAATTGGTCTAAATCTTTCAATACATAATGCAATGTCTAACCATGATGGATTGGTTTTTAAATTAATTAATATATTTGAAATATATTGATTATCAAATCCATCAGTCACAGGAGGCGCTGATGAAAATCTATTTTCTTCAAGATAAGTATTTCTTTTCTCTTGGTATAATTCATAATTCTCATCAAAGAATTTGAAAAAATTTGAAGACCAAGTGTCAAATATCAAAGCATCAGCGTTAAATAATTTGACAATAGCGTCAAAACTATTTTGAGATAGTATTAAATCTTTTGTTATCCATCTTTTATGAAATCCCATTATTCCTCCTCTTTTCTTTTTTGTTCTATGTATTTAGCTTTTTTTATCTGCTCTCTTTTTAAATCTGACTTCTTTTTAAAGTTTTTACGATCTCTTAACTCTTTAATTATTCCAATATTTTGAAACTTATTTTTGTACTTTTTTAAAGCCCTTTCAATTGGATTTTTATCATTAACTTCTACTATTATCATAATATTGTTTTTAATTTTATATCTCTAATTAATTGATTTCTTTCACCATCTGACATATTTTTGAATTCTTCAAAAGTGATATCTTGACCAAGTGCCGCCAAAACTAATTCAAGAAACTTAATCAAATTATCATCAATTGACGCTGTTAGTGGACCTATCGGGGATGATATCGATGTATTATGTGAACCAGATGATGTGGTATTATATACCCAGTTTGGTATATTATTTGAGGTTATATGTTTAGCCATTTTATTTTATACTTATTTTTATTGGACAATGATCTGAAATCATTCTGGCTGATTGTAAGTCTTTAAAATCTTTAAAGAAATAAACCACATCAGCATTTTTGAATTGTATATATTTTGATATAAAAAAGTTATCATATTCCATATTTAAAACTTCGCCATTAGATGGCTTCATTTTCAGTGATGTCTTTTTACCAATTAAAATCGATTTTAAACCATTTGTTTTTAACTGATTAAATGCGACATCTTCTTGTGATAAATTAAAATCTCCAAGTATTACTATATTCTTACCAGAATATAACTTAGGGATAATACCTAATTGATTTGCCTCAGTTTGAGGATTTTTATCAACTGGAACTAAGTGTATATTAAAAAGATAATATGAAACACCTTTAAAAATAAAAATAGCTTTATAAGGTTCTCTACTAATAGTAGTAGATAAATTTGACTCTAAAGTAGGTTTTTCTTTCAATTTAACTCTGTTCTTTTTGAATAGATACGCATATCTTTCAGAACCTGATCCAGATGTTGGATTTGAAATTACATAATCCCAATCAGCACCAGTTCTGTCTAAATCATCTACCAACTTAGCAACTGCTTGTGATCCAAATTCAGAAGTTGAGACTTCTTGTATTGCTACTATATCATACATCTTTACTTTAGACGAGATATATTGTATCTCCTCGACTGATTTTGATTTGCCAAAATTTTGTATATTCCAAGAAACAATATTTAAATAAGTCGTATCAATCTGTGAAAAAGATGTGATAAAAAAAAGTGTAAAAATTAAAGTTAATATTTTATTCATATTCCTAATTCATTTAATTTAAAATCTCTATTTAAAGAGACTATAATTGATTTAAATTCCTCAACATCTTTATGATACTCATGATAGTCAGATATTATTTCTAATCTCACATTATCATCATTCAATGATGATGTAAGGTTCATTTCTGAGATTCTAGCACCATAAAAATAAAATCCATCAACAATACCTTCATCAGATTTTAGAACCACTATATTTAATTTTTTATACAAAAGTTCTGATAAATCATATGTTAAATTTTTAATATTATTAAAATCATCAGGTGATATTTCTATATTAATTTTAGAATAAGTATCTCCTAGTGGCCTTACTGACATAGTTGTTGGTGAGTTGAAAACACTACCATCTAATTTAATTAGTTTAATTATCAAATCAGTATCTTTAATCATTAAAAAATTCATAATCCTAATTTTGATATTATATAGTCTCTTAATACAAGAGATGTGTTTAGTACAAATATTGACTTCTTATCAATTCTGGAAACACCTTTATATTGCATCAATATTTCTCTACCATCTTGTTCTCTCAGAAAAGCATCACAATCAGAATTAACATTCTCCAATGAAATAATATTAGAAACCTTGGAGTAATCAAGAAATAGATTGTAATAAACATCTTCTTGAAAATCTCCTTTTATATCAAACTTTATTATAATATTCTTATCCATTGTCAATAAGTGTGTCAAAGTTAACTTCTTCTATATTCGAGAATATTTCTTTATTTATTCTTAAAATCCTATCAAAATGTTCTTGATTTAGTAATGCGTGGTGTACAACAAATATGTTTATATTATATTCATTTGAGAATGATTTTAATAATAATAAAATATCTGATATTCCTTCTAAGTCAATAGATGAGAAAACTTCATCCAAGAATAGAACGTTTATATGTTTTTTAGTTCTAATAAGTTTTAAATAGGCAATTAAAATTGCGACATTTACTTTCTTTTGTTCACCAGTACTTAATGTATCGTGATCTATCTGAGATCCTAAATGTTTAATCTCAGCTGTAAATGTTTCATCTAAAGATACTTCAAAATTCATGCCCATTTTTTTAACATTCTCATTTATGAAATAGTTAATAGGCTTTATTATTCCTGAAATGATTGACTTTTTAACACCATCTTCTCCGAATATTCTGTTCAACTCTTTATAATAAAGCTCTTTATCTTTACATTGAGAGACATTATCTGCTGATGTTGACTTCTTTTTGTTTAAATCATCAATTGTTTTTTTAAACTCAACAACATTATCAGAGGATTTACCATCTTCTTTAGTTTGTTTTAATTGAAGTTTTTCAATCTGGGCTTTACAATTTTTTAAAAAATAAGTAATATCATTAAAAGCTTTTGTAGCACCTTCGGAAATCGTTTGTAATTTCTGTTGTTTTTCTTTTATAGATTTTATGTTATTTTCTAATTCAGTTTTGATGTTTTCTAAAGATTGTTTCTTCTCAACAAGGGTTGATCTTAAAGATACAAAGTGCTCAGAGTCAAAATCTGTTTTACAAGTAGGACACTTACCCGAATCATAAAGATCAATGTCTTTTTGAACACCTTTAATATCTGTTTGTAATATAATATACTGCTTCTTTTCTTTTTCAAGTTCGTCTGAAAGCTCAGAATCTTTTACTTTGATCTTTTCAACCTTTTCTTTTAAACTGGTATATTCATCTTTTTTAGAATCCATATCAGTTTTAATTTTATCAATTTCTACTTGAGTATTTTCTTTCTCTTTCTCAATAGCCTTATCAATTGATCTTTGAATAGATTGTATAGACTCATTTAAAGTAGAAATCTCGGAATCTAAAGAAGCCATTCTAATTTTATTATTCTTATTCAATTCTTTAAGAATTGAATTTAGAATATTAATAACTTCAAGATTGAAGAGCTTATCTAAAAGTAATTGTTTTTCCTCATTACTTAGAGAGATAAAGTTTTTGAAGTCATTAATTGACATAGATATAAACGACTTAAAGGTTTCTATATCCATTCCAATATATTTTTCAATCTTTTCATCAATATTTGCTTTACCAGCTCTTTCATTCAAAACACCATTCTCCCATAGTTCAAGAGTATTTGGATTTATACCTCTTTTAACTTCAACATCTGTTCCTAATGATTGAAATTTAATTCTATTTTGAAGTTCACCGTTTATTCGATTTGGTAGTGTTGATAAGGTGGACCATCTTTTTTTCTTACCTCGCACTTTACCATAGAGTACATAATCAAAAGAGTCTAGTAATGATGATTTACCAGATCCATTATTTCCAACAAGGAGAATCAATTCTCCTTTTTCTGTATTTAGTTTTAAAACTTGTTCGTTATTTCCATATGATTTGAATCCTCTAATTCCAATTTCACTAATTAACATTAAAAAATATTATTTTTTATTTCTATTTAAAATTCACTAAGTAGTTTAATATATACTTTATGAAATATTTAAGAAAATTCAATGAGGCAAGTAGAAATGCCAATGATTATAAATTCAGAAGAGATATATTACCTTCTGAAATTGAGGATATTCTTTTACCCCTAAAAGATGAATTTATACTATTTAAAGTGACTTTTCCAACAGCTGATAGGAAAAAGATTGAAATAGATCTTGAGATTCAAGATCACTATAAGACCATTGATAAAAATATTATCAAAAGTATTCTTGAACACTTAATTACCTATTTAGGATCTGAAAATTTTGATCTTTCATATTATTGGACCGAAAATGAAAGTTCTAATATTACAACTCCGGAGTTTAATTTTGAAGATTTCTTTGAGTTGATTCCTGACCTCTTTAATCAAATGTATTTGAGTTTTATTTATA
>ERZ724522.1122-NODE-1122-length-15157-cov-6.506026_pt1 | contig 15157 bp, 26 predicted proteins | sample MGYA00376055_ERZ724522 | MGnify/ENA primary metagenome ERZ724522 (study PRJEB28724, sample SAMN07190884) | wastewater metagenome | isolation source: effluent of sewage treatment plant in Hong Hong | place: Hong Kong | collected 2016-03-17 ... | reverse complement strand
TCTAAAAAATCATTAAAGAAAGAAGATTTCATGAGAATGGTTAGTGAAAGTAAAAAGAAATATGAAATCACTAATAATAAAAAATTGGATAGTGTAAAAGATAATTTCACACCACCAATTGAAGATGAGACAATAGAGGAAACCACAACTTTTGGTTCAGTTTGGGGTTCAAATGGACCTCCTGTTGGACCAGCATTCGCAGCTAAAAAGGGTGAATGGAAGATGGTTAAGAAACCTATTTGGAAGGGTGGTACTATCGTTCAAAAAGACGATAATGAAGGTATCATGAACCCAATCAATGAGGTAAACAAGGTTAAGTATAACCCAAATGGTAAGTACGTTAAAATTAAAAAGAAGTGTACTAAATTCCCTTATTGTAACCAAGGAGCTATTGATAATCCGTTAGAAATAACGAATTCAACAGATTCTGGAAATTATATAGCAGAAAACATGAAGACTATTCATGAAATAGCTAAGAAAACAGGTAAATCTTTTGATGAGGTTTACAAGATTGTTAAAGAACAAATGAAATTAAGGTAATTAGTAGATATTTATTATAAAACATTAAAGATGTCAAAATACACTGAAATAATTAGAGAGAATATTAAAGCCTTACTTGGTGAGAGTTTTGAAGAGATGGAAATCGCTTTCGGAACTAAAACTAAAAAGGATTTATCTGATGCTGAAAAGAACCAATTCGGTCCAATGGGACAACTTAAAGACCAAAAAGGTGGAAGTTTCAACAACCCAAAGGTTCCTGGAACTAAAGCAGTAGATAAAGCTAACAAAGAAAGTGGTGCTGACGCTAAAGCTTATTACAAAGAAGTGGCTAAGAAGGTAAAAGAATACCAAACACCAAACGATAAAGAAGAATTTGATGCACCAAAAGTACCAACAAATACAGCTGATGGTGATAAGAATCAAAGAATTGAAACAACTGGATACGATGTTGGTATCAGTGGTTTAGAGGTTACAGCTGATAAAGCTGAAACTTCAGGTGGTTCTGACGCGACTAAAAAGGCATACAAAGATAGAGTTGATAACCTTAACAAAGGTGATAAAACCTACGAAAAGATGGCTAAAAACGCTAAAGAAACAAACGATTTAAAATATAAAAAAGAAGCAAATAACACGAGACCTGTAAAGTCACAAAAATCTCCTCAAAAAATGGAAGAAAATATCAATTATAATGGTGTTGACTCTAAAAACATCTTTAAAGCAAACGGAAAACTTGTATCTGAAGAACAAGTTCTTAAATTAGCAAATAAAGTTCCATCAAGAGTTAAGATTGATGAAACAAGTTTCGCTATCACTGATGGTGATAACACTTACAGACTTATTTGGGAAGGTGATGATAAAACTGGTGAGGCAGTTATCACAAATTTCAAAAATAAAGAATTGGTGAAAGAAGACATTGAGAAGATGAAATACCTTTGGGGTTTCAAACCAAGTGATTCTATTTCAACTAAGAAAAACATCACTGAATCGGGTGAAGATGCTTTCAAACGACTATTAAAGAAGGTTAAAGAAGATAAAAACACTGAAGAGTAAAAAATAACCCCTCATACGAGGGGTTTTTTATTTAAGAACAATATTTATTATAAAATAAAGAGTTATGGAAATTATTAAACAACATCTACCTGATGACGAATACAAAAAAGTGGAGACCAAAAAATCTACTATTATTCTTCATCATACAGCTGGAGGGCATAGACCCGATTGGACAATTACTGCATGGGATACTGATAAGAGGGGTGCTGTAGGAACTCAATACGTATTGGGTGGCAAGAGTATTACTAATGGTGATACATCTTTTGACGGTAAACTATATGAGGCATTGGATCCTAAGTATTGGATTCACCATTTAGGTTGTGAGACATATAATAATACAATTTTAAATCAACAAGCAGTTGCTATTGAAATTTGTAATTACGGTTATGTTACAGCAGGTAAGGACGGTAAATTCTATAATTACGTTAACTCTCAAGTACCAGCAAGTGATGTATTTACATTACCGACAAAATGGAAAGGTTACAATTCATTCCAAAAATATACAGACGCACAAATCAATACAACAAAAGAGTGGATTAAAGAAATGGCAACTAAATTCGGTATTGATTGTAGACTCGGATTACCAGCTTTACTTAGAGACGCTAATCAATTCCCGACAAATGGTACTGTATTAGATAAACAAAAATGGTTAAACAAATATGGTGTTTCAGCTGATGGGGCTGTACTATCGGAAGACGGTGGTTTAGGACCTAAAACACAAGCCGCAATCAACATAATGGAACGATTTAAAACTGAAGGATTCCAAGTATTTTTTGGACTTAATTCGGCAGCTTTAACAGGTAAACCTGGAGTGTGGACACACGTAAATTTCAGATCAGACAAATCTGATTGTCATCCACAACCTCAATTAATCGAAATGTTGATTTCCCTTTAATTTATGAATTAATGTTTTATATTATGGGCATGAAGGGAAAAATACAGACACTCGATTTCATAGAATACATCTCAAAACCAATGGATAAAGATGATATATCGTTAATGTACAGGATTAATAATGTTACTCCTGAAAGAAGTGGTTTATACTTAGATTTCACACATTCTTTATTTGAAACTGTCACAACTACTTATTTAGGTGATGAGGTGATGAGTGGACAATCAATTAAAGAACACTTTAATTGGTGTTGGAATAAAACTATTACCTCTTTTAAGAAAGAAAAAATATATTTTGATAGTACTGAACTATACAGTTACTTCTCTACCTTATTTATCGAATCTTTTTATAGTGAAAATGATAAGTCGGATGGTAATGTTAATAAATTATTGGAGTTTTGGCAGGATATTTTTACCTACTCCACAACTAAAACAAGGTCAGAACTAGAGGCTTTTATTGATTTATATAAACTTTTTGACAAATCTTTAATCAATTAGTATTTAGTTTTCAAAATTAAACCCTTAGTTTTTACTTAAATTTAAATGTTTCAATGGATAAAAGAATCTTAGATATCGTTTCTAACCAATATTTGGCAAAGAAAGATGTTCAACAATTAGAACTAGAAAAACTTATTAATAACACCTACAATATTTCAGTGGAAGAAACCACCGAAAGAATTATGCGTGTTATTTCTGATTTGAACGAAACCGTTCAACAAATGAGATTGTGGGAAGATATATTAAACCAAGTAACACCAATAAAACCCGAACAGGGCAATAATAAATAAATAAACAATAAAAAAAAATGAAAACAAACAGTTTAGACACGTTGAAGGCTTTAGTCGCAGAATTTGAAGCTGATTACACAAAATTCTCTGAAAAAGGAAATAAAGCAGCTGGTACTAGAGCTAGAAAATCTCTTCAAGACATCAGAAACCTTGCAAAAGATATCAGAACTGAAATTAGTGATGCTAAAAAAGCTACAGCGTAATGATTGAATCTCTCTTAAATAAAGGATTATTTATCCTATTTTTCTTATCTATTTTCAACATATCGAGACATGTTTGGAAAATTTTTATGAAGTTAAGAGACGCAGATGTTCCTAACAAATATGAGTTAACCAAAAGTGAGCTCATATTTTTAGGAATTTCATTTGCTTATTTAATTAGTACAATTTTTACGGGAATTAGGATATGAACGTAGGAGATAAAGTTTTATTTGAAGGTAAGGTTTTAACGGTGGTAAATGAAGTTAGACCTAAATGTCGTTGTAAAGGTGATGGGTATTACGTCCTAGAATTTGAAGGGACTACTATTAAAGTTCCACTTACAACAGTACTTGAACCTTTTAAACCATTAGAAATGGCACAACAAAAATTAATACCACACACATTATTATGATACAAGAACGTTTTGACGAATTACAACCTTATTTAAGAGGTGTTAAATTAGCAGGTGACTTTACAATGATTGAATCTATTGTAAAAACCTCATGGAAGATTGACGGTATTGTTCCCGAAGGTATTCTATATAAATCTGGTAAGGAAAGTGAAGAATTTAAGGGATACGTAGGGTATCTATTTTATTCAGAGAACTACTCACTAGACCAATTAGTAGATACTTTAGAACAAATAGTAAGTATTAATATAGAGATTGAACAAAAACAGGCTCTTCTTAAAAACAAAGTTGAAGAACTTAAGAAAATGTTTGAGAATAAATCTCTTGAAGAATTAAAAGGTTTGAAATTTAGTTCTGATATTGATATCTCACTTAGTCCTTCATCAAGGAATAAACCTGAACCACCAGCAACAAAGGTGATTAAGGAAGGAGAAAACCCAACACCCAATGTCAGTACCGAAAAAGTATAATGAAACGGTTAATCTGAAAAAAAGATTTGATTCGTTAAATGAGTTGGTGTTTTTCACCGTAAAATACGACTACACACTCACAGATAACTACAAAGATAATTTACACGAAGAATTTGATGTAGACGGTGAAATAACAGGTGTTAAAGAGTTTTACGCTTTAGATGAACAACAAGCTTTAGCTAAAATAGAGAATTGGTTTACAGTATTAACTGATAAAAAAATTCTAAAAGACTCAAATGTTAATTCAATCGAAAGGAAAACATTCAAAGAGACTTTGAAAGACAAGAAATTGTTAGATATCCTTTACAATGATTTATAAAAAAACCCTCCATATGGAGGGTTTTTTATTATTCTACAAATCTGTCCCATTGGTCAGATACAATCTTATTTAAATAGAAGGAGTCAATTCTACCTAATTCTTTTTGTAGTTCACCCCATCTCTCGAACTCCTCAAAATGTTCTATTCTATCATCCCATAATTCAACTTCACGAACATCGGGGTATTGTTTTAATAAGTTATTTAAGTGTGCAATTTTGTTTTGTAAAGTACCACCTCTTGTGTTGAAAAGGTAGTGGTCAAACTTATAACCAACTTTATCGGTAATTCCTTTAACTAAGTGTTCTTGTTTTTGTAAACGACCCGTTAATAAAACAGTGACAACTTCGGGGTTACTAGATTCCTTCCTCCAAGCGTCATAAACCTCTTTAATTGCATTCATAGGCCAAACGGTAGTATCTAATGATTCGTCACGACCCCACCAACCAAGATATGGCCAAGGTTTACCGTATTTATCAGCCCACATCTGTTTGTTTTCTGGTGATCCAATTGGGGTGTCGACTAATGTTCCGTCAAAATCAAATACCGAAATCTTTCTTTTTGCCATATAATTGAGTATAGTTAGAATACAAATATAAATATTTTAAATTTAATTATCAGTATGAAATTAGCATTATTTTTAGCAATAGCTTATGGGATTAGTAACATTGTTGTTTTTAGTTCCATTTTTAAGAAGTGGAGAAGTTTTTGGGAGGATGTAAGTCCTAATTTTTGGGGTGTATTATTCACATGTATGATATGTTTCCCAACATGGGTAGGATTCTTTGGCTCAGCCTTAATTTGGTCACCATCTGAATATTATGGGATTGTAACCGATGGTTTAAATGTTTTTAATTTATTCACAATACCAAAAGGTGTGATTTCAACCTTCTTAGATGGTTGTTTAACATCTGGTTGTGTTTGGTTGATACATTCTTTCCAAGAAGCACTAGAAAGACACGGGAGTAAGTAAATTAACAACTGATTCTGATATTTATAAGTATGGCAAAGAAATATCAATCAGTTGGAATCCTCATTGTAGCCAGAGATACTAATAGGTTCTTAATGTTACATAGAGTTAATCACCCCAAGGGAACTTGGTCAGCTTTAGCTGGTGGAATGGAAGGTGATGAAGATCCCATAGAAACAGTTAAAAGGGAAATACGTGAAGAAATTGGTGTAGATGCATCAATGGTTGACGGTATCAGAGTTGTAGGTACATCTAACGCTATGGGTCACACACATTATGTTATGGTTGGGTTCGTAGATAGAGAATTTAAGGTACCGAACTTAAAAAAGGATGAAAACGATGCATATGGTTGGTTTTCAGTAAATGATTTACCATCCCCATTACATCCAGGTTTTTTAAAGTCTTTAGATATGATTAAACCTTTACTAAATTTAAGAGAAAGTTTTAAAAAAGAATTTAATAGATTAATTAATGAATAGGAATTTAATTAGTGATGAAGAACGTAAGATGCGACAAGATATGGTTGCAACTGAGATTAAAAAAGAAAACTTCATCCGTGAAATTTTAGGTGATTTAGGTGAAGAAATTAAAAAAGAACCTAATAAAGTGACACCTAAAATTGGTTTTTTCGGTAAAATAAAAAGATTGTTTTCATAATGAGTAAAACTGTACATAAAATAGTACTCCTAAAGGAGTTTGTTGATTTTGCAATATCACTAAAGGAAATGGAAGAAGTTAAGAACGGTTTTCCAGTTCCAAAATCTATTACTTATTCTTTAAGTAAGACAAATCACGAATCTATCCAAAAAGAAATATTAAAGGAGAAAAATCTACCTTTGTATGATTTCGTAGATGAATTTGAAGTTGAATTATATGGTATTAACTTTAAATTTATTGTTAAATGAGTTTAAGACCTTTCTTTCATGAAAACAAAGTTGAAGTAGGTCTCGACGAAGTTGGACGTGGTTGTTTAGCGGGTCCAGTCGTTACGGCAGCTGTTATCCTACCAAAAGATTTCGACTTCCCAATCGTAAAAGATTCTAAAAAACTATCCGAAAAGAAAAGAAAAGAGGCTTTTGAACTAATCAAAGAAAAGGCTATCGATTATTCTATCTCTTTTATCCCACCACAAACTATTGATAAGATTAACATCCTTCAAGCTACCATGGAAGGTATGCATACCTGTCTAAACACTTTAGAAAGTAATTTCAACCATATTTTAGTTGATGGTAACTATTTTGTACCTTATAAGGAAATACCCCATGATTGTGTAATTAAAGGTGATAATACTTATTACTCAATCGCTGCAGCATCTATCTTAGCTAAGGTATCTAGGGACGAGTTTATGAAAAAACTCCATGAAGAGTACCCAAAGTATAAGTGGGATGGTAATAAGGGTTACGGTTCTGCTGACCATATAGAGATGATTAAAAAAATTGGTATTACCGAACATCATCGTAAATCCTTTTTAAAGAATATCCTTCAGTCTTAATTTTATTTTTCTTAATATTTCTTATGGAAATACCAAAAGAAATTTTAGATAAAGTAATCGAACTATCTAACCAAGAGATACAGAACTATAATAGAATTCAAAGTCTTTCTAACGAAGAGATTATGGAAGATGTTAATGAATTATACGACTTTAAAAAGACGGTTAAATGGGTAGATAATGTCCATGAAGTTAAACATATAATAAGTAGGTCAGATAAACCTTGGGCTTACCACTATTCTTTGAATTTAAATTGGGTTCTATTTTATCGTACATTGTGTAGACGTATATGGCCTTATTTAACCATAGAAGAACGTAGAGATATTTTACCTTCTTATAGTAAAGTTAAATTACTTAGAAAGATATTTGATCATGTAGATGGTCTTGTTGAAGATGGTGAGATGGTTTATATTATTAAATCAGATTTCAATTTTATAAAATCTAAATTAGATAGGTGGAAGATTTAGTTAATTATATAAAATCAATGAGAGAGAAGTTAAAAGGAAGTCCCTATGCTGAAATTATAATGGTTGAAATAACCAATATAGCTTCAGATAATTGGATTCAGACGGGCGTTCCTAACCTATCTAAGGATCAATTTAATAAAGTAGTTTTAAGGGTTATTTCAAAAGGTACTACCTTGAATTAGAACGATAAAGTCGGTTATAACCGATTCCTGTTCTCTCATGAATTTTCTTATACCAAGTCTTACGATTTTCTTTTGGGATTGAACCAAAGAAGATGATATCATTGATTTTCTTGTCAAAACAGTAAGTTCTTATCTTATTATATAGTCGAATAGTTTCATCAATATCCTTACAGGTTACCACATGTAACTCCAAACCCTCAATAACAATTTTATTGTTTAACATTAAGATTTGTTTAGGGTTTTTCTTTTGCTGATTAGAAGTTACGATATATTCTATAATTTCCTTAGCTGTTAATTTACGATTAGCCCCACTTACATTAAAATTTTCTTCCATTAAATAAGTGGCAGAATCTAAGATAACCCATTCGTCATCGTTGACAGTCTCCTCAACATACTTACCTAATTCATTTTTAATAATACGATTTTGGTCATTTTCTTCTCTCTTTTTGAGTAAAAGAATTTCATAATTAACGTCAGTTAATTTCTTATCTTTATAGACTTTAGTTTTTGGAAAAAATCCCTCTTGAGATTTTAATTTTTCAAACCTATAATTGGCATCATATTCTCTACTATAAGAGTGGAGAACTTTGATTTTTTTTCTATTTTCAGTTAAAACAATTTGATACATCATATATAAATATTCCACACAAAATAAAATGAACAAATATTATGAGTTATTGGGGTTAAAACCTGGAGCATCTCAAGAAGAGATTAAAAAAGCATGGAAAAAGATGGCTTTAGAGTGGCATCCCGACCGTAATAAGTCTAAAGAAGCTGAAACAAAGATTAAAGAAATTAACGAAGCTTACGAAATTTTGTCAGGTAAGAAACAACCGCCAAGACAAGAACAACCACAAGGAAACCCATTTCAAAACCCATTCGGTAATAGAAATAGAGGTTTCAGAATGAAGGCTAGACCTATAAACTTAGTTTTAGACATAACAGTTGAAGAGGTTTATAGTGGGGTAACTAAAAAGGTTCAATTTCATGTGGATAGAAATTGTAACAGTTGTCATGGTACAGGTGGGTTGAAAACAACAACATGTCCAGTTTGTTCAGGTAGAGGAATGCAAGCTGAACCAGGTATGAGGTTTGGGATGCAGATGTTCTCTATGTGCAACAATTGTGGTGGAAGTGGACAAATGAGAGTAGAATCCTGTGGGACTTGCCACGGTCGTGGAACTACCGTACAAACGGAAAGTGTAGATTTAAAAATTTCTAAAGGAACCACAGACGGTTCTAAAATTATAGTCACAAACTCAGGTAATGATATTCCTGGGGCTGATAGAGGAGACGTATTCTTCACAATAAATGTATTACCACACCCAATATATGAATTGGATGGATTAAACGTCAATAAAAAGGAAGAAATACCTTTTATTGATATGGTATTAGGAAAAGATGTGGAAATAGATACACTAGCAGGTAAATTTAAAATAACAATCCCTTCAAACTGTGAGTCCAATAAAGTTGTTAGATTAAGAGGGTTGGGTTTAACAGATGAAGATACCAATGTTACAGGTGATTTATACCTCAAACTAGTAACAAAAGTCCCAAAAGAAATTACAGAACAAGAAAAAGAAATATTAGAGACACTAAGGTCATCAGTTAACTTTTCCTGATATTTATATTAGATGAAAAAGAAAGATTTACTGAATGAAATAATGGGTGTCCCTAAAGCCGTCGATTATTGGGTTGATGTCTTTACGTTAATTCTTACGGGAATGGCTAAAGGTATTATGAAATCTGAAGAGATTGAGGAAGGCCCCGCTGATTATATTGACCCTGAAACGGGTAAAGAAGTTGAGGCAACAGCTTATAGAGCTAGAACTTCAATGGATGGTAAACAGGTAATGGAATGGATTCAAAAAATTGGTGGTTATGCTGATTTGAAGGACTTATTAAAGGATCCAAAGTTCAGGGAACTACCAATGTATAACCCAAGTATTAAATTAACTATGTTTTTCTTCCCCGAAAAACTTTATAATTTAGAATTTGTTAATAGAGGTGCTGAAGATGCTGTCGAAGGTTCTCACGGTTGGTCTCCATCGACAATTAGGTTGGCTAAATTAGGTGGTGACAATGTTGTATTTACAGGTCAAGAATTCACGTTTACAGTATATTGTCCAAAATCTTGGATTGATGAAGATAAATTTGATGCTGATAAATTCAAAAATATGTTAAAAGTTACTGTTTCACACGAGTTAACTCACGCATATGAAGGTTATCGTAGGTTTAAAGGTAAGGGTGATCCTTTTATGGGGCGTGAAAGTTTCTTAAATGCGGCAGCCAAACTTATGAAGGATGATAAGTACCCACAATGGAGACATTTTTTAAATTTAGTATACTTACATCTCTCTTTTGAGATTAATGCTAGAGTAACACAACTTTATTATGAAATGCAAAACAAAGGTGTTTCTACTAAAGAGGAATTTATGAATGTATTGAAAAAATCTTCAGTTTGGCGTGAAATTGAATTGTTAGAACAGTTCAATGCTGAAGAATTTATTCGTAGTTTTACAGTTAAAGGTTCTGGTAATGATTTCTTTGCTATGATGGATGATTTAGGTAAACAAATCGAAAGAAAACAAAAAGGATTACCACCAATATTAGGGAAGAAGACTCCAGAAGAAGGTATGACACATTTAATTAGCGGTTGGAATCAAACATTACAACTTCTAAATAAAGATTTCCAAAAGAATGGTATGTACCAAGGTAAGTTAATGGATTTGGTACCTGATAAAGCTTTAAAAGACCCTATGGTATTCTTTAAATTCTTTGAAAAAAGGTTCCATAAGAAGGCCGATAAATTCAAAAGAAAACTCTATAAACTATCTTCTTTAGTTTTAGATAAAAAAAGTGAAGAAAAACTTGACAAGTAATAAATTTTTACTACCTTTGTATCATATTTATAAACAAACACAAAATTAACACAATGAACACAGTAATTAGAATAGAGAGAAGAGAGGAAACTAATCGAGAGGTTGGGTGTCTAACTATTGTCTAATAATTACTGAAAGATAATATAAGAATCCGACCTAAAAAGTCGGATTTTTTTTTGCTCCCATCGTCTAGGGGTAAGGACGTAACCCTTTCAAGGTTAAAACACGGGTTCGATTCCCGTTGGGAGTACTAACTATGGTCTCGTAGTTCAATGGATAGAATAAGAGTTTCCTAAACTTTTGATACAGGTTCGATCCCTGTCGAGACTACTAATAAAACCACGTTCCCGAAGACAAAGTGGTTCGCGTCGCTAGGCTTTCAACCTGGAGAAAGCGGGTTCGAGACCCGTCGGGAATACAAAACAAACGCTCCCGTCGTCTACTGGCTAGGACGACACCCTTTCACGGTGTAGAAGGCGGATCGATACCGCTCGGGAGTACAAAAATATGGTCCTATAGTTTAACGGATAAAACAAAAGTTTTCTAAACTTTCGATTGGGGTTCGATTCCCTGTGGGGCTACTAATTCTTTATGATGTCTTATTCTATGACAATTAGAACAAAGTAAATCACATTTATCTAATTCAGATAACATCCTTTCCTTAGAGATTAATCGCATTTTACTCCAATCAAAATCTTTATTGGTTGGGTTGGTGTGGTGGAAATCAAATATGACGTATGGGTATTTTGGGTATGAAATATCACAATCATTACATTTAGAACCTTTATATATTATAGCATCTATTTTCTTCTGTATTGAACGTTCAGTACAGTATTTATTAAAACATATTTTACAAGATGATGCACCTTTTTTTCTGTCTTTTTTTTGGTAAAAATCTTTAATATCTTTTTCTTCTTGACAAGTAGGACAAATTTTAGTATTCATTGTTAGTAGTTTTTAGATAAATATATGGATAGATTTAAAAAATCTATCCGATATAGGTTCGATTCCTATCGGGACTACAAAAAAGTTAAAAAAAAGTTTAAAAAGCGTATTGACAGAAAGACTTTTTATACTTAGAGTTAACAAACGTTCTTGAAAATACTGATTCTTAGATACCTGAAGCGGTTGGATTAATTACATCAATTATACAACTATGATTCAGAAACGTTAGATAAAAACCCGAAAGGCGCACGTCTAACAAAGGTGACAATCGTGGTACATCACCTTAAACATTGGCCACGGAGTTGTAGAACTCTAAAATCTTCCGAGTTTGAGAATACTCGACGACTACGGTCAAAAAATTTCGAGATTGTAATCTCTAAAATTACACGGTTCGCCACCGACAGAGGGCAACCATTATTCTGAGACATTCTCAGGTAGTCTAAGTAATCTTTAAAATATTAAACCAATTCTATTGAAGCGGTGATAGAAGTTACATCAATTATACTTGAAAACGAAAACACTTTTATCGATAATACTCAATAGGTAACTTTATTGTCCACAACTCATTGAATTATGTTTGAGTATGTGAGACCTGGGCCGATCTCTACGGGGGTTAGGCTAAAGTTCCTACGAGTCAAATTGTAGGAACTTTTTTATTTTATAACAATTATTAACAAACAAAAAGAAGGAGAAAATTATGAGCAAGTTTACAAAACATTCAGCAAAAGCATCAGCAGACCACAAGTCTTTCCAAGATAAGGCCGTTCAAAACTTTGACGGTGGAACATCTTATACGTTGAATCCATTAGATACATTACGTATCGTGGCAGCTTCATCTATTTTCGGTGAACCGTCATATTACAGAGGTTCTCACGACAAGCCTTCTAACTTATCATACTTAACCAAGTATGACGTTTTGGGTGTGTACAAGGATCCAAGTGAAACAACAACTGATGTTTTCACCAAGGCTATTGACGCCGCATTGGATTACGACTTCAAGGGAACCCTTGAGTTCGCTAAGACATTACGTCATGACCTATTCATGAGACTTAACCCAGCGGTTATCTTCATTAGAGCATCTCAACACCCAAAGAGGGTTGAATTCAACGAGGCAAACCCAGGTTTAATGAAACAATATGGTATGGATATTGTTGGCCGTCCTGACGACATTACCAACCAATTTGATTACTTCATGTTCTTGAAGGGTTCTAAGAATGGTTTACCATCTATCGTTAAGAGAACTTGGGCTGAAAAGTTGGCAACCTTCAACAGGTACCAAATCAACAAGTACAAGTCTAAGTCATTAATTGACTTGGTTCGTATCTCTCACGCTCATTCCGAAGTGATTGACGAGTTGATGAAGACAGGTGACGTGACTGTTTCTGAAACGGAACAAACATGGGAAAGCCTTAAGTCTCAAGGTAAGACATGGAAGGAAATTCTTGACACAATCAAGGTTCCACACATGGCTCTTTTGAGAAACTTGAGGAATATCTTCACCGAAATCAACGATGTTGAAGTAGCAAAGAAGGTTCTTGCAGACCTTAAGGGTGGCGTACTTTACGGTAAGCAATTCCCATTCCGTTACTACACGGCATACAAGGAAATTGAAAAGGTTTCTATTAACCACAAGGGATTAATCCTTGACTCTCTACAAGAGTGTCTTGACATCTCTGTGGCTAACTTCCCTAAGTTGAAGGGTAAGGTAGCTTGTCTATCTGACAACTCTGGTTCTTCTTGGGGAGCAGTTACTTCCGAATACGGAACGACAGCTATAGCGGAAATCGCTAACTTGTCTTCTATCATCACAGCATTAGCTTCTGACGAAGGTTATGTTGGTGTATTCGGTGACAAATTGAGTTTAAAGCCAGTCTCTAAGAGAGACGGTATTATATCTCAACTCAAGGAAACTTGTGAAAGAGGTAGAGCTCAAGGTGGTGGTACCGAACACGGTATTTGGGTGTTCTTACGTCAAGCAATTGACACTAAGACTCACTATGATACTATCTTCATCTACAGTGATATGCAAGCAGGTCACGGTGGTTTGTATGGTACGAATATCGACAGAGGTGACGTTTACGAAGGTAGAGGAAGTTATGTCGACGTTCTTAAGATGGTACAAGAATACCGTAGAAAAGTTAACCCTAAGGTTAACGTGTTCACTGTCCAAGTAGCTGGTTACAACAACTCTGTTGTACCTGAAAACCTCTACAGAGGAGCTGTTCTTGGTGGTTGGACAGGTAAGGAAGCCCTTTACGCTAACGAAATTATCTCCACGTGGGATGGTATCGAGGCTGAAAAGGTTGAAGTACCTAAGGTTGAAGAAACCGTTCAAGCTTAAATAACAGGGGACCTAGTGTCCCCTTATTTATAAAAATATTATGAAGAATAAAGACTCCCCATAGTGTAACAGATGTTACAACTATGAAAATGGATAAAACCAAAAAACAAGAAGAAAAGCAACCATTACAATTATGGTTGGTAGAGATCACACTTACGAGTGGTGAAGACCTACAATTTTATGTTTCAGCAATTAATCAATTTGAGGCTTATAAAAAAGCTGAAGGTTACGCAGATTTAGCTGAGAACGAATCTTTAAGAAGGTATTATAAAACCATGGGGTTTAAACTTTTACCTTAAATTTATGGGGAAACACTTTGTTTCCCCATATTTATTTCATATATTTGTGTTCAATGAAAAAAGTAAAACTGCCTAATAGTATAACTCAAGAACTTATAGTTCTGCCAGAACATGGTATGGGTTATCAAAAAGTTTTAGTAGATTTACACAATGGTATTACATTTAGTGCAGTTGTTTATAACTGTGAGGATTTAGAAATACCTGAAACAGTAAACATTGAAGACGTAAAGAAGATAAATTACATATATTAATAACAAACAAAAACAAACAGTCATGGAAAAAGTAACATTAGAGATTCGAGCCGCTGAGGGTGGTGAAGATTCAAAACTCCTTGTTGGAGACATGGCTGCAGTCTATCTGAAAGCAGCCAAGAATAAAGGTTTTACCGTAGAGTCCGAACATTGAAGAGACGGACTTGTTAGCATTTAGCTGACAGGTAAAGGAGTTAAGAAATACTTCCAAAACGAAGTTGGTTGTCATAGATGGCAAAGAATTCCGCCCACTGAAAAACGTGGTAGAGTGCATACAAGCACAATTACAGTAGCTTTATTGGATTCCCAAGAATATCGTGAGATTAAAATCGATATGGATGAATTACGTATCGAAACGACTCGTGGTTCGGGTAATGGTGGTCAACATAAGAATACAACAGATTCTTGTGTCGTGATTACACACATCCCAACGGGGATAAAAGTGGTTAGAGACGGTAGAAGTCAACACAAAAACAAAGACGAGGCTTTAAGTGAAATTAAAGAACGTTTAAATGAGTTCTATCTTGAAAACCATATGAATAAAGTTTCTAAAGAAAGAAAAGGCCAAATCGGTACAGGTAATAGGGGTTCTGAAAAGAAACGTACCTATAACCAAAAAATGGATTTGGTTATCGACCATGAAAGTGATAAGTCTACAAGTCTTAAACAATTCATGAAAGGTAAATTAGAATTATTAATGTGTTAA
>ERZ724522.1121-NODE-1121-length-15158-cov-5.461299_pt1 | contig 15158 bp, 20 predicted proteins | sample MGYA00376055_ERZ724522 | MGnify/ENA primary metagenome ERZ724522 (study PRJEB28724, sample SAMN07190884) | wastewater metagenome | isolation source: effluent of sewage treatment plant in Hong Hong | place: Hong Kong | collected 2016-03-17 ... | reverse complement strand
ATTTTAGCTTGTAGCTGCCAACAAGACTATTAACAGCCGCCGTAGTTGGGTATGTGGTGTTATCGGGTGATGCGAATGAGGTTACTTTGTTTGCTACGTTTTCAGGCGTGAACCCTAACGCATCTTGTTTTGTGGCTGTATATGTTCGCAGGTTTGTCTTAGCTGTGTCCACACGGTAGTTAGTGGCGAATGTGGTGCTATCTGTACTTCCGCCGCTTGAAGATACATTACCTAATACTACCCTACCGTAACTATTTACCTTTAATACTTTAGTAGTATCGGTAGTAGCCAGCCCCCTTATTATTGCCTGACCTGCTACTTTCAAGTTTCCTCCTGTGGTAGATGTATCTTGCGGTCTGTTAGCCCCAAATGGCACATTTTGCCCATACGCCACGCCCGCATAAAGCATTATTAATATGGTTAGTACCTGTTTCATTACACGTATGCTATTAATATTTGTCCTGAATAAAAAGATAAGTTCACGCCAGTTATGCTGTTTGCGCCTGTGTCCTGTGTAAAGTTTTCACCAATAATATAAAATTGGTTACTTGTAGCAATACCTGTAATCGGATTAGCAAAGAATACATCGGTAATAGTCGTACCCGTTGCATCCGCCGTTATAACCTTTCTACTTGCCCCGCTTGCTATCTGTGCAGGTGTGGCATAGTAGTTATTAAATCCTCCGCTACCGTCAGGCTGTATAACTATAATACGGGTATCACTGTTAAAGTCCGCATCTACTGGCAATTCGCTGAATTTCATAGTTGGATCGCTTCCGCCATTTTCAGTTTCAAAATATTGTATTGCAAATATAGGGCTTTCATCTTCTGCTATAAACAAACTACCATCGGCACTATTAGCCCCCCATAAGTAACCTTCTTCCGTTTCGTATAACTCAACCTGTGTTACTGAATTTAAAACGGGTAACGGCTGTATCAGACTAACATATTCAGGAACAGTTGCAAAGAACTCTAAATATCCGCATACCATGTTTTCCGCTCCCGCCGTTTCATCTGTAACGCCTAACGTCATACTGCCTACCCTTGTACCTTTTACAAAAGGTAAACTCAAATCTAAGTTCTTATAGATAGGGTTTTCAAGTATAGCCCTGCATATACCTAATATCCTTTGCAGTATTAATGTTGCATCTTTATCCGCCGTTCCGTTACTGTTGTTTACCGCCGCCACATATGCCACTATATAGAACTTATATTCACCGTCTGCAAGTGTCATATCCTTGTTGCTGTATGACCCTGTGCCTAACTTCACGTTTACCGCTGGCATCTGCGTTTTAGCTTCGAATGGAATATACCGCTCTTGCCAAACCGTAGCGTTATACCTTGCATCGCCTGACTGCTGATACTGCCCCGCTATCTCACTTGCAAGGATGGCGCATATCGCCGCCCGTGCAATCTCAAATCCCTGCTGTGGTATAACTCCTGATATATTCGCCATTATTCGTAATCCGCTAACTCAAATGATATAATGCCTAACCCGTCATTAGGTATCCATGTTTTCACCATGTAATACCCTGTCTTTGTCGCATCTTGCATCGTTACTCTATGCTTATAAAAGTCATAATCCCCGCTGCCGTTCTTATATGGATAACCCGCTGCAATCAATGAAGCCTCCGTAACTGTACACGTTGCATTACTTCCAAGACCTTTAACCATGCCTAATTCGTCAAATGTATAATCTATGTGTCGCCCTGTACCAACTACTGTTGCCGTGCTTACAGGCGAATCGGCTGCATAGAATATCAAAGTTACACCAAAGTCATTAGCATTAGTGATAATGTCTATAAGGTCTAACCGTGCCTGTGCTATTAATCCCATTGGTATATTTTAAAAAAGCCGCCTTATAAGGGACGGCTCTTTTGTTTTATGTGCTTACTGTTGGATTAGGTGGTAATCGTGTAGATTTGGTCTATCGCTGTTGGCAATGGTATCGGTGCGCTCGATACAACCGCATCCCATGTTGTGTTACGCTCATCCATATAATCGCCTATCAGATATTGTCCACGCTGAATCTGTGGCAATCCGAGGTTAAGAGGCGATGTACCACGTTTAGGCAAGAAAGGTACTGCACCGTAAGCCGTGATAAAGTTAGGGTTTTCAGGTATCAAAAACACCTTACCTGCTGGCACAAAGTTAACCGATGCGCTGCCGTCTATTGCGCTACCTGCTGGTGCGTAGAACTGTGGATATGTGAACACATCTACCGTATAGCTACCTGCATCGAAACGACCATGATAAGAACTGCCGTTTGGCGCACGGAATTGCATTTGCAGGTCTGTAAGTTTCAGGTAGAATTTTTGCGCCCTGTCTATTACCTGCGTAGTGCTGATAAACTCTGAATAGGCATCTTCCGCCATGATAGCGATAAAGTTTCCACCCTCTGCCATACCGTATTTACGGATAAACTCACAACCGTTTGCGAGATCATCAAGTGGGTGTGCTGTTGATGCGTTACTCCATGCTACTGATGCTGGCTGAATAGATGCTGCTTTACGGTTAAAGTTTACCGTGTCGCCATTAGCAAGGGTAAAAGAACCCGTATTCAGGATATTAGAACGCTGCAATTCTACTGAACGCTTGATTTTGTTGGTAATTGACATTAAATGGTCAAGAACCCAAACCATATAATCGTCCATTGCCGAGCGGTCAACCATTGCGCTATTCCATGCCCTGTAATACAGGTCGGTTTGCGTAAGGTCGAAATACTCTTTAAAGAATGGCGGGTCTATTATTTTATCCGTAGATATAGAGAATGTATTGCGATTACCCTCTGTTCCACGTTGTACGTCAACCGCTACTGGCTCACCCTCACGGCGTACAGCCCAATTAATATAGCGGGTAGATGCTATCGCCGATTGTGGCGTAGGAAAGAACATCTCCAAAAAGTTAGTAGGCTTTGGTATCTGCTTGTAAGTAGTTACCATTTGCTGTGTGAAAAGTCCTAACGCCTGATTTGCTGGTATTGTTGACATCGCTGTTTAGTTTATGCTTTAGTAATGTTTTGTCGTTCAGTTATTATTGGTTATCCACGTATGTATTTTCTGTGGTTACGATAGGCAGTACACCCAACCCGTTCAGCAAGTCGCCATAAGTACCGAGGTACGCTGCGCCCGCATCTGTGTAAATTTTAGATGCAATAGTATCGGCAGGTGAACCGCCATATACCAACATGCCGTAATCTACATCGCCCTGTATGCAGATAGTCAGGTTAGCACTTTCGCCGTTAGCTATCGTTACATCTTCAGTAAGAATACCTATTGGTATCTGTGAACCGTCAGTAGCTGTTGATACGGATTGTTTAGCCAAACCCGATGCAGCAATGCGCCCGATTATCATACCTTTAAGCAGGGCAACTTCGCTGCCTGAACTGTTGGTATATACAAGCGGGATGCTGTTGTACCTGTTGTTCCATACAAACAGGTTACGTTGGCTGTAATTTGTCGTTAATATGCGGCTTGCCATTGTTATAGCTTTATTAAGTGGTTAAAAAAATTATGCTGTTGCTTTTACTCCGAAATGAGAAAGTGCGTGTGCGTTAACTCCGTTGTAGAAAGCCGCTGCATCTGCTTTAGCTTTATCTTCGTCGGTTGCTGCTGTGGCTACTTCGTTAGTTTCGGTAACGGTTGCTGTTGCATTCGTTATGTTAGTGATACCGAGTTTTTTAATAGCTGCGGCTTGCATCTTAGCACCAAATGAAGGGCTAAATTCATCACCCTTAATAATTGCCTCAAGTACCGCTTTTTCGTCATATTCTGCGAAAGCTGCGAAAGCCGCTATACGGTCTTTTTCGCCCTTGAGTATTTCCGCTTTTAAAGCGTTGTAAACTTCGGCATTAGCCCTTACATCTTGTATGGTCATAACTGTTTGTTTATTATTTGTGATTATTATTGTTTCTGCCTCTGCTGTTTCATCATAGAAAGCCGCTATACCTACATTTGATGCAAGTGCGTTTATCTCTCTTTTCTTAGCCTGATTTAGCGGGAATACCTTTGTAACCAATCCGAGGGTCTTTGCCTCACTTGCCGTTAATGTTACATCTATACGGCTATCCATTGAAAACACATCATCGAAAGATTTGCCCTTCATGCGTTTGAACTTTGCGGGGTCTATCTTCTTTTCAAGTGATGCACGGAGCATGTCGTTATGCCTTTGAAGCATACCTTTCATTTCATCCGTAAATATGTTCTTATCGTTTTCTACCCATGTTGGGAAGGCGGCACGATGTATAAGAAATTCAGAAACATCTAAGCACTCCACCTCATCTGCCATTGCACAGAAATAAGCCGCCATACTTGCAGCCCTGCCGTCAACCTTCACTTTCTTACCGCCTGTATGCTCGTTATACTTAGCAATCATGCCCATTGAAGCCATAACGTCACCGCCGGGGCAATTCATACGAATACATACGTCATTACCCTTATTTGCCTCCATTTCTTCAATGAAACTGGCGGCAGTTGATGAGTAAATCGGAAAGTATAGAAGTATCTCTTTTGGCATTATACACCAATATTAGTACCGTGTATAAGATGTGAAAAAAAAAATACGCTTTAAATGGATTTTTAATTATCTTTGAACCCCAAAATGGTATATGGGCAAAAAGAAAGTAACGGATATATCGGGTGCAAAGCGTGAGATACGTGTTACGGGCGTAGGTAATACGCTGCATACGGAGTTAAAAAATATTTGCGACCATATAGGAACATCTTTAGCTGATTTCGCCAAGAATAAGCTATCGGATATTGTCCACAGTTACCCGCCACATTATAAACAACCAATGAATAAAGATTGAAACTATCCATCCTCATACCGTCACTTTACGCCCGTGTGCATTTCCTTACACGGTTACTTAATATTTTGGCTATACAGAATGCGGATTGCCTGAATAAAACAGAGATACTCATTAACACCGATAACAGGATTAAAAAAATAGGCGCAAAGCGTAACGAACTACTACAAGCCGCAAAAGGTGAATATGTTGTATTTATTGACGATGACGATACCATAAGCGAAGATTATCTATTACAGGTATTTAAAGGTATTAACATAGGCGTTGACCATATCGGAATATCTATGATGTACCAACCCGATAAAGGTAAGCATATGTTAGTGAAGTGCAGCAAGGATTATACGCCATGCGAAAAGAACGGGGTATATCTTCGCCGTGCGCAGCACGTTTGCCCGATTAAAACAACCATAGCAAAGCAAATAACATTTCAGGAAACTAACTTTGGTGAAGATACTATCTATGCTGAAAAGGTTAGCAAGCTGATAGAGTCCGAATATTTGATTGATAAACCAATTTACTTTTACTTAGATAGAATTAATAAAACAGTATGAACAGAATAGCCGTAGTTATCCCATGCTATAAGCATGACCAAATGACTTATGACACAGTTAAAAGCCTTGTTGATTGCACGGAAAGTGAGTTAACATTGGTACTTGTTGACGATAACGCAGAAGGGTATGACTTTACTTATACCGTTAATAAAATATCGGAACTACTCGGTAGTCGTTTACTCTACGTAAAGAACGCTAAGAACATGGGCGTTAACGCTTCATGGAACAATGGAATACGTACCGCTATGGCTACGGAAATACCGTATATCTGCGTGGCTAATAACGACCTGATATTTACTAAAGGTTGGGACACGCCACTAATCAATGCACTTAATAACGGAATGGCACTTGTAAGCCCTTACAGCACTGAACAAACATTACCTAGAGACTTTCCAAACGGCGGCAGCAGGCACACAAACCCCGTAGGCATTGAGATATTAGGGGCATGTTTTGCGTTTAAACGTGAACTGATACATACTATTGGTTTTGTTCCTGAACAAATGACACATTACTTCGGCGATAATTGGTTTGCCGACCAATGTAAAATGAGGGGTTTAAAAATCGGGCATGTGTACGAAAGCTATATACATCACTTGTTTTGTATAACTTCGTCTAAGTTGGATAATAGCAAATGGTTTAATGAGGATGGGAAAGCGTACAATGATTATTGTAGGGATTTTAAATTACCTGAATAGATGAAAAGGGAACAAGGTTATTACTGGATAAAGTATAGAGATACGTGGTGTATCGGTTATTATTTTCATAACTGCCAAGAGTTTATGCGGGAAGGAAACCTCGATAAATATTGGGAGTGGCAAAGCCGCTTATGGCACGATGAAGATGTAGATGAAGATGAGTTACAGGAAATAATAGAAACCCGCATACTAAGCCCCGATGAAAAAGACAAAGACAATATTACTTTGGTAATGCGAATGCTTATAGACAAAGGCATAAAGTTTAGTTACGACCCATCAAATAATGCGCTTACCTATTTTCAGGATAGCAAACCAACAGAAATAACAGCAACCGCCGCATTTACCTTTGACAATGACAACTAACCCCATTTTCTGCGTTTGGTGTCCCCCGTATCTTGAATGGTCGGGCGGTTCTATTGCCCTGCATCGGTTAGTCCATGTACTTGCTGATAAAGGTTATGAAACATATGCCGTAGGTTGCCATAAAAGCGATACGCTCAAAGGTGGACTGATTACAGAGGATAAGATAAATGACTTCGTACAGTACAATAATGACCGTGTGATAATGATTTATCCAGAAGTGATATCGGGTAATCCATACTACGCAAATAACGTAGTACGTTGGCTACTTAATGACCCTATGGCAACTATTGGTATATCGCCTGACTTTGAAGGTGAACACTTATTTACATACTGCGACTTTTACAAAGGTATCTACACTGATAGGATTATAGCCGAATTAAGCACGTTTGATTTACGGTTGGATAGTTATGTAGATAAAGGGCAGCACGTCAAAGGAAAGGTATGTTATACTATCAGGAAAGGCACAAGGACAGTAAGGGACAAACACCCTGACGATGCGATACAGATACTCGATTATCAAGACCAGCAATTAGGCGAAGATTTGATAAAGATATTTGATGAGTGCGAAACGTTTGTAAGCTACGATGCTAATACCTTCCTATCCGTTCACGCTGCATTGAGGGGGTGCAATTCTATTGTTATACCGTATGAAGGTGTAAGTAAGGAACAATGGCGGGATAACGCTATATACCTTAAATATGGCGTTGCCTATGGTTGGGAAGATTTAGATTATGCGATACAGACACGTCCGTTAATGAGGGGTTATTTAAGGGAGTATGAAGTACGGAGCGATAAGCAAGTGGATGCGTTTATACAATACTGCATTAACTTACTTTCTCCCACCTCTCGCCCGTAACATTCTTTTTACTCGTATTCCCACCGTGTATCGTAGCGGTGAACCCATCTATATATCCATGACAGTATAATCGCTTACCCTTGCAAAATTGGCTGTCCTCACCCTCCATGAACTTCATAAACGGGTACATTAAAGCATGTTCTTTGTAATAGCACATTGTTGCCCCATGTATGCTTTCGGTATTCGGGTAGGTGTATCGGTACATTTCCAAACTATCTAAGTCCTGAAAGTTAGCAACGGATAAGCCTGTAATATCCGCACCTGACTGCAATAGTGATTTAACGCATTTCTCTACCCAAATAGGGCTGTAAATATCATCACTATCCATATGCACAATGATACTGCCTTTCGCCCGTTGGCATAGCCTGTTACGCTTTTCCCCAACTGTACCTGCACCATCGTCAATAAGATGCTCAATGTATGGGTAGGTCTGCGATTGTACCATGTCCTTTAGTCGTGGCATAAACTGCTCACGGTCTTTAGTGGTTGGCGTTATGACGGTTACAAGGGGATGCATTACTTTTTCTTCTTTGGTTTTGGATTTACCTCATCTTCGTTTTCATCTTCTTCGTCCTCATCTTCATTCTCCATAGTTGCGCCCTTTGGCAATACCTTATCAATACCTAATGACTTAGCTTTTTCTAACTCTTTTGCATACTGTTCAATCGTGCTGTTAAAGTCTGTACCGCCTAATTGCGCCAATGCTTCCATAGCTTCAGCAACGGTACATAACGGAACATTCTTACTATCTTCGCCCAACTTTTCACGCCATGCTTTAACCTCTTTAGCGGGGTCAATATGTGGCACTACATCACCAGCAAAACGTGCGAACCTGTATGCCGCCAATGCCATAAGGTTTTTATTCATTAACGCTACTTCATAACCAGGTAGCTTTATCAATCCTTGCAATACCCAAACATCCAAACAGAAGTTATAGTACATTTGGTTGAACTGCTCCGAAAAATACTGCCGCTGCAATATAATTGTATGCTCAAAGTCCTTTATAGCCGCCCTCGATGCTGAATAGTTGCTATTGTACTTGCTTAAAATAACTTCTGGTGGATAGCCTACAACAGCACATACAATGTCAAAGTTTGCGCTATAAAATTCAGCAAATGATAGTTCCTGTTTGCTTTCAATAGCTTTCATCTTTGCCCCATTCGGCATGTTGTAAGTCTGCTTATTGGTAGTGGCATAGACCCTATTAGCTAAATTCTCCCCATAACTATCTGCTGGTAGGTCTGTTTCCATACCAAAGCCGCTCGCTACTACCGCCTGTTGGGTTATCGGGTTTTCGCCTGTACTGTATGCTTCATGTTCAATAGTCAACGTAATCTTTGCCCTTTCTTCTGCACCGCTTATTGTAGCCTCCCTGTAACGGCTCATCTTTGCCGCCGTTTCCATAACAGCCGTAATCATAGGAATACCCCGCACATTGTCAATACGATATTTTAAACCGTATATCATTTTAGCTGTTTGGCAATATGGATAATCTTTCATTTCAACGGGGTATCGGTCGAATTGGTCAAGGTTGGTGAACATACCTACTTGCTTACATACCCAATACGCTACATGCTTACCGTTTTTGTCTATCTCTACGCCATGCCTGATAACATTGTTATTATCAGGGTTAACTATCTCCATGTTACCAGTATTGCCAAATGCTAACGGGGTGCAAACGTGCTGCCCATCTATTAGTTTAACTTTCGGTACTCCATCAGTCAGGTACATAACCATAAGCACATCGCCACCAACAATACAGTTTTTCCATGCTTCGCGGGATATTTCATTAAGACTATTACGTTGGGCGTAATCAGCTAAATAAGTAGATGAAAACACATCAAATAACGCCTCTACATCTTCATCAAATGTTTGCGCATCTGGCTTTTCTGATTTTAACAGTTTCAATACCTTTTCTTTCGGCATTGCCTGTAACTTCAAACCTGTACCAATAACCCAATCGCATGACCTTTTCACCAATGCAGCGCACACATCACTATCCATTAAGGCTTGCCAACTACGCATACGCAAAGCCTGATGGTCTAATGTATAGACTTTAATAGGACCTATTTCTCCGAGGTCTTTCTCCCCGTCAAATATTACAGGATAGATACGGTTATATCCTCCGAAATTAGATGCATCGTTAATAACCGCCGCTTGTGGTGTTGGTGTTTCTTCAACTACCTGTGGCGTTTGCGATTTCTGGTTGCTGTATTTTATGATAGACTTGCCAAATAATTTCAATTCCATTTCTTAACAATTTACTCTCCAGTTAGGGAAATTCTTACTATCCATGCCACGAAACATGCGCCCGTTTTTAGCGTTGATATAGTATTGCTTTATCTTTATTAAACCCTGAAAACTCAACTGCATTGATTCAATGTCTTTATACCGTACTGATATTTTCGTTTGCCCGTCATCTAATCGGTATTCCTCCATATTAGCAGTAGTAGCCGCTTTAGCCATAGCCGCTAACAGGGTAACTATTATCGCATCAATAGCCGCAATTCCCGCCGCTATCGTGGTAGGTGTTTCGCTTTGTTCTATTGCTGATTTATCAAACCAAACTATCATCTTATGAACATTTTAAATTATTAATCTTTGCGCCTGAAATATCTATTGTCATTGTTCCGGGCGAATAACTACCACCACCTGCCGCAATCCCCGCCGCAATCAACGGTAACTGCGTATTTATAAACGTCTTTATGTCATTTTGCAACGCTGTATTCAATGCAGCATACCTCACCAAATTATCAGCATTACCACCTAACTCCGCCGTTCCGTCTGTTTTCAACTTAAACGTTATTGCAACACTTGTACCTGCCGTATTGGTGCTGTATATAAACGTTTCACCTGCCGTTGCGGTCTGCTTAGTGTTATAGTACCCTATAACCACATCAACGCCCTGTACGGTGGTTGTAGAATGTGCCGCAATCCTGTTATTTGGCGGGCAACTGTCAATACCATGTGGCATTACTTCGGGTCGCTCCTGTACATTAGTTTCCCCAAATGCGACCTTTATCTTTCGCATCCCGCTACTTAGTGCAGCCCCTATAACTTTTACTAATGTTATCATGGTTGGTCGAATGGTACTATTGTTGCTTTTGCCCCCGGTGTTACATATGGAGTGGTTAAATTTGTCCCTGTAAAGATATTAACTATTTTGTCATCATTATAACATTCAGGCAAAACGCAATATATAGTAGCTACATCTTCTTTTTCATTGCCCCTAAAGTCTACCTGCTCAATAAACCACTTAGACTTTTGATACAAAAATATTTCCCCGTTTGTTACGGTTACAATATCGCCGGGGCGTGGTATCTTGTTATTCAATGTCCACCCTTTAATATCAATCTTCAACCGTATTGCCTTTAACTCATTGCCTAACTTCTTACGGGCTGTTAATGGTTGTGTGGCTACGTCTGTGGATGCCGTTTGCTGATATACTACGGGTCGGAATTTAGGAAAGAAACCGCCATGCCCTACGCCAAAACGGGTATTATCCAAATATGGGTTTAACTCCGTTTCATTTGCTGAATTATTTGGGTTACTTGCATCTACCTGTCCCTTTACATTAATAATTGAGTGCATCTGCTGCCCGTCAAATGATAACGCCATTCTTACCCATGTGCTTTTATCCGAAAAGTGAAATATTGGGGTTTTGTTCCCGTTGGCTTTAGTAAGCAATAAATCACCTGTTGGTGTATGTGATAACACAACATTCTTTTGCGATGCAATGGAACTAAGGTAGTCGCCTATGGTTTGATATTGGTTGATAGCTGAATTGGCTATTACTTCATCACATACGACACTTACGTTGCTGTCAATCACTACCTTAAACCCAAAAGGACTAACTAACAGGTCGGCTATTTCAGCTAAACTAACGTTACTCATATTCGGGTTTTGCTCGGTCTTAATCGTGCAGTCCTCTAACACTCCCGTGCGTGAATACCCCGCCACCGTAGTAAGATGCTTTACGCTTGAACTTTCAAAACCCTGCGATAAAACAACCCCAGTAATCAGCGTTTCCCCGTTGTGCGTTACTTCAACAAGGTTATAGCTGCCTGGTTGAAATATGCGCTTATCCGTTGCGCTTGCAGGGTCGAAATACAGACTGAAAGCAAAAGGCGAACCAACCGCATCATATTTTAATGATACACTGACATTGTTAAATTTATCTATGGTTCTATTTGCTACTTTTAGCTGCATTTCTGTTGTTGTTATATGTACCGTTTGTGGCTATCTCTTTCGGCTTACCCTCTCTTTTAAAATAAAACCTGTTTCCTTCAACTGCGTAATTATCCCAACCCTCTTTCCCGTATTCGTTCAATTCCTTTTCACTTATCGAAAGTGCTATTACTATTTTGTACTGATATGTTTTACACATAGTATATAATTTCTCTGCCTTTTTTGATTGCCAATAACTCCGTACCGCCTATTGTGTTATCATTGATTATGCGTGTAATGGTACTATCGTCAGGTAGCAATCCATACAGTTTATAAGCCAATAATGCTACATTAGTATCTGCATCGCATGTATATATCCGTTGTTGCTGTGCGTTTTCAGCTATGGTAAACAGATTAGCTACTGTATAATATACAAGGCTGGTAAGTGTAGTAATGGCTGTAAAGTCAGGTATATAACTATCTTCACGCCCTCCCGTATCGGTCTGCAACCCATCAAGTAAAGTTACATAGTCGTTATAGGTATCTACAATGCTTTCTGTAATCTCTACTACTACTGTTCTATTTGGGTAGCTGTTTTGATCTATGCCTGTAACCGTAGTGCTACACATGGTAGATACGATGGATGCTGCATTGCATTCAAAGATACGTTTCAGGTCAGGTAAATGTAGGCTGTCAATCCTTGCCGCCAATGTCTGAAAACTACGCACAAGAAAGTTAACCCTGTTCTTTATCGTATTGGCAAATGTAGCGGGCAGGTTTAAAAAAGCCTGTGTACTATTGACAATGGTAAACGCATCACGTAATGTAGCATCTAACGATGCGTTAACGGTATTGTATGCATTTTGTACTTTCTCTGCATCTTCGGTAACGGTAACAAATGCAGATTGTAACCGCTCCATAGCCGTAATATCGGTATCAATGCTGATAACGTCTATTGTCGTTGGTGATGGTATATATGTTTCAAATGCCGCCGCATATGCTTCATCTGTGGATATTTTCTGTGCCTGTATAACATCAAGCGGGGAAATATCGGCTGCTAATCGAGGTCTGCCAATAGTTTCTATTACCGTGCCTGTGATGCGGGTTACGTTAAACTGGCTATCATCAAACTTTAAAGATATGGGTTGAACAAACAAAGAACCGTACATCGGGTGGCTTATAGTCCACGCACCAACATTATCAGCACTCTTTATAAAATCCTGTGCTTTAATAAGATTGTCTCCGCCTTGAAAAAATATCTCTATATCGTACCTTGTCCCTAATGGTAAACGCCTGTCAACTAACGTGCCTGATACATTCTTAAAGTTAAATTCAGATACATTATACTCCCTTACACGGCTGGCATTAAGCCAATTAACGGTATATTTCACCCCGTCACCCGTTGTAATTTCGTACCCTTCTTTTACATTATTAATCCAACTCATTTTGTTAATCTTTGTATCTGTTTTTCTGCTGCTGCAATATACGCACGTTCTATCTTATTTGAACTTTCTGTGCTTGCCTTTCTCATAAAATGTGTAGCCTGTATTTTCACGCTGCGATTGCTTTTGACGGCATAAACAGGCTTGTATTTAACCTTTGTTTGCCCGTTGATACGGTTTATACCTTCAATCGACATTAACAGCCTGTTTCCATGCTTATTCTTCCACGCTGATAACACAAATCCACCTACACCCGTTTGATACGCACTACTGAAAAACTGCCCTGCTTTAGTCCGTGCCTTACTCTTTTTGGCATCTACTATCTTACTTTTTATAACTGCTAATCGCATCTTATTTGATACCCTCCTGTTATAGTTACCGCCAGCCCTTGCACCCGCCAATGGTATAAACGACCTATGCCCGATTGTACCGCTATCTTCTTGCTGTTTCAAATCCTCCGTTGCTCCTCCGCTTTCCTTTGCTCCCGATTGTGGCATAAAGCCTACTATTGACTTCATTGACTTTACATCAAATCCATTAGCGGGTTGCACCTTAGAGGTCGATTTAAAGAAGGTAGGGTTACGCTGTGTAAATACTTTTGTCTCTTTCGGCATGGTGTTCTTTTTAACATCAAATGCAGCCACGTTTAAAGCCTCACGGATAGCCACAGGTAAAGCCGACCTATGCAGCTTTTCCAGCTTATTTGTGAACACCACTACGGCACTACTATCGATGTTTAATTGCATTATTACAAATTTATACTACTTTTACAGACTAAATCAAAATTATTATATGAAAAAGCTACTATTTTTATTGTGCATTTCGGCATCTGTTAACGCACAAATATACTGTTCACCTCCGTTTATGGCGGCTGCTACGGGCTGCATACATAGCATAAGGCTATCCACCTTGTATAATAGCGACCCTTGCAGCGGCGCATTTGGCTACCTGTATTCAGGTGCATCACCTGTTTTATACCGAGATAGCACCTATACGCTTGAATTGGTGTTTGATAGCATAACAGCAAGTACATGGGTGGCAATCGCTATACCATTTGATACGGGTGCAACTAAGTACACGTTTAGCACGGTTAATAGGTACTATCATACGCTGTCATTGTTCACCGCCGCACCGCATACATACCACCTGCCTATAACAATACCTCACGATGCGGCATTAGGTAATACCCGTTTGCGTATAGTCCGTTACGGTGGTAGCGGTTTGCCTCACATCTGCCATGACGGGCTACCAACAAGCATGTACGGCGAAAGTCAGGATTATACGCTCACTATCGGTAATATTCCGCCGCCTAATATAACGCTGTCTGTGCCTGTTGTTTCTACTGTTGGCAGCATCTATCCAAACCCTACAAGCGGAATAGTCAATGTTCCACATGGAACAGCTACCGTTATCAATAGTTTGGGGCAGGTTGTTTACACATCTGACGCTACATCAACAATAGACCTTACACCACTACCAAATGGCACATACTACATCAAGTATGGCAGTCAGTTTGCTACGGTTACTAAGCAATAAGTCAAAGAACTTTAATACTACTATTATACTATAATTTCCCAAACACTTGTACGGCGTATTACCCAATACGTCTTACCTGTTACGGGCGTAAACGTGGTATCGGGTGCGGCTACGCCATTTTGAACTATCATTGGTTTGCCGCTTGTATTGGTACTGTTTAAGGTTATGGTAAATGTACCCGCCCCCGGCTCCCAATAAAAAGCCGTTTGATACCCTGCCGCTATATCAGTACCAAATGTTACCACATCATGCGCTGGTGAAGTGGATAGGTTAAATTCATAGGTATTAGCATATCCTAATGTCAATTCCTGTTTACCGCTACCGAGCGTAACAATGGGTAATGAACCTGCCGCCGTAATATAGCGCAAATAACCGCCCTGCCCTGCGCCAATTGCATAACTACGCTTAGTATTGATTATTTGATTTTCAATACTTGTTATAAACGCTTCGTATAGTTGGAATGTGTTGGTAGTATCATCAGCCAAGTTATTAGGTGTAACCCCCGCTAACGACATCATGCGTTGCGCAAATACAAGTAAATCCCAAACCATTTTCTTATCCACAACCGTACCACCCGGAGCATCTACAACTCCCCCATATGGATTAGCTACACTTGGTGCTAATACCGTTCCTGTAAAATCTGCTATTTCGTATGCCATATTAACTGTAATTAACAAACAAGAATGCCTCCGTTTGAGCGGGTTTTAATTGTAAAATCAACTGCCTAAACTCATCTTTTCTATCC
>ERZ724522.1120-NODE-1120-length-15171-cov-7.725192_pt1 | contig 15171 bp, 27 predicted proteins | sample MGYA00376055_ERZ724522 | MGnify/ENA primary metagenome ERZ724522 (study PRJEB28724, sample SAMN07190884) | wastewater metagenome | isolation source: effluent of sewage treatment plant in Hong Hong | place: Hong Kong | collected 2016-03-17 ... | reverse complement strand
ACGCGGGGGCGCTCGCGGACGGCGAGGCCGTGCTGATGGCGGCGCTGGACCGGGTAGCGGCGCTGGCATGGCACGTCCCGTTCGGGGCGTCGTCGTTCTTCGACGTGGTGGCTTGCTGGTCGGAGCACCAGTTCGACGACCTCGAGGAAGTGGCCACGCTGCGCACTCTCGAGGGTGAGGTCCAGCGTCACCGACTGACCACGCCACGCCAGGTCAGGCGCACGTTCCGGGTGACCTTCGAGTGCCTGCCGTTCGCGCGGTCCAAGGACGCGGTGACCGTCAACTGGACCGGCGGCGTGACCGAACTCGACCCGCTGACGTCGATGACCGGTTGGACGACCGTCTCGGGCACGGCGGCCTACTACTCCGGCGGCCTGGGCGGTCTGGCCGCGGCTGGCATCAAGGCGTCGTCTGCGTGGCACGGGCGGAAGACGTTCACGGTCGATGACTACCTGTGGTTCCGGGTGCTCGACGTGCCGACGTCCACGCTGGGCATCACGTCGGTGTCGGTGAACGGTGTGGCGATCCCGGACGCGAAGATCCGCGAGGAGTTCCCGCTGTCCACGGTGGCCCGGTTCTACACGGTGGACGTGTCGGCGTGGCGTGGTCAGTCGGTGACGCTGGACCTCACCCTCGGCAACGGCTTCACCCTGAACCAGCTATGGACCCGCGGCTACCCGGGCCCGGCCGTCGCGGTCGCTGACCTCAACCCCCGCGGCGTGAGCGTGCTCAAGGTCGGCGGCACGGCTCGGACGCAGTGCACGATCTCGTTCACGGCTCCGGCTGGCGGCGCGTTCGTCTACACCGGCCCGGACCCTGACGCCGCTATCCGCACCCGGGGTGCGGCGGAGTCGGTCTACGGCAAGTTCACGGTGACTGGCGACGGGGCGGAGGTGTCGGTCGGCGGGCAGCTCATGTGGTTCCCCCCGGGTGATCACACGACGAGCATTGGGAACACGGTCCCGCAGCCGGTCGAGCTGAGCCCCAACGGTGTGTGGCCCGTCGCACCCTCGGGTGCGGGGCTGTCCGGGGCCAACATCAGCAGCGGCTCGCAGTGGTCGTACCCGATGGACGCCAAGGCTGCGCTGTCCTTCTTCGCCACGACGGGCGCAAAGACTCTCATCTCGCCGTCGCCGTCGCTGCCTCAGGGCTACTACGGCGACGCGGTGACGCACGAGCAGCACTCCCTCTATCCGGGGCGGTCTGGGTTCGCGGTGCTCGACGTGAACGGCGACCCGGTCACAGCCACGGTCACCTACTACCCGCGGTGGAAGCACCATGCGGCGCAGTAGGCGCGACTGATGGGCGTCCAGGTCACGGTCTGGCCGCGCGGTCACCGTCGCGTGCGAGCAGCCGGTCCCCTCGGGGTGTTGTGGGACGACATCGACCGGCGCGTCGGCAACCCCCTGTTCGTCGAGCAGTACGGCGAACTCGCCGCCGTCACCGCCTCGACGCGCTACGAGCCCGGGTTCGGCGGTCACGACCTGTGCTCGTGGACGGTCAGGCCCCACGGCGGCTACGTCGGTGGTCTCATGCGTCCCGGTGACCACGTCCGCATCACCAAGGGTGGCGGCATCGTCTTCGAGGGCGAGTTCTCCGAGGCCGAGCCCGGCGACGACGGCGCGGTCACGCTGCACGCCAAGGGGTACGCCTACAACCTGTACGACTACGACTCGATCTTCTGGGATGCGGTGTCGGGGTCGGATGACATCTACTACCCGACGACGGTCCTTGGTCTGGTTTATGACACCGTCGAGCCCTTTGACGGTTGGGGGTACGCGACCTACGTCCTGGGGATGCCGATCAACAACGTGGTCGGAACCATCTCGACCTGGACCGACGCGTTCGGTGAGTCTGACATGGCCGAAGCGCCGATCAAGCTCGGGGAACTCATCACCGCGAAGCATCAGGAGCTAGGGGAACGGTGGGCGGTGTGGGGCCGGACGCTGGTCATCGGGCCGGACGCCACCGACCCGTTCTGGTCCTATGCCGCACCCGAGGGCGTCGTCGGTGTCGCGGACAGTGAGTACGCGACGCATGTGTTCGTCTGGTACGTCTCCTCGGACCTGTCGTTGGTGAAGCCGTGGCTAGGTGCTGTCGCCTACGCGGTGGGCGACCGGGTGTCTTACGGCGGCACCTGGTGGGAGGCGTTGCTGGCGAACACGGGTGTCACGCCGGTCGAGGGGTCGACGTGGAAAGAGGTTCCGGTCGCCTACCGCAAGACGGACTTCTCGATGGTGCAGGCGCAGGACACCCCGGAGCGGATCGCACGGTTCGACACGAAGACCTACGTGGTCGACCAGCGCGGCCTCGGTGCGATGTCCAGTGTCCGGGCGCAGGCGCTCGCGCAGACGTTGCTCGATCAGGTCAAGGGCCGGTTCATCCTCACGGGCGGACTCACGGTCGGCCCCGACTCGGGTCTGACCTCGGCTGCCGGCGGCATGGCTGACATCGCGTTCGTGCGTGCCGGGCAGGTGCTCAGGCTGCCGGGGCTGCGGACCGACCAGGGCAACCTCATGGACTCCGACACCGCGGTCATCGGCAAGACGGAGTGGTCATGGGCGGCGGACGGGCAGGAGTCGACGCAGATCACGCCGATGGGCGCGGTGCCTCGGAACCTCGGGGACATCCTGCGCGGCAACCCGCTCGACGGGAACAGCATGGCGGGCGGCAAGGGCGGCAAGGGCGCATGACGACGACCGTGAGCGTGGCAGCAGAGCGGGTGGTGCGGGCTCAGCGGTCCATGTGCCCCACGCTGCTCAACGACCTCGTCGAAGCGGACTGGTCCTATGGCGTGACCGGCAACGTGTTCACGGTGACGGTCGATGCCGACCTCGACGACGAGACGTGTGAGCGGATCCGTGACCGGCTCGTCACCCCCGACGCTGACGCTGAGGCGCGCCGGACTGACCTGCGGGCCAAGCGCGACGCTCGGCCCGCGGACGACGACCTGCGCGCCGTCATGGACTACGTGCTGGGCGACTGAGGAGGAACCCCCGGGGCGAACCCCGGGGGCCGGTCGCTAGGGAGCCCAGCGACCTGACGCCACACCCGGCGGCAACCGGGCGGCGGCGCTAACACACAAGAGCACGTCCCGCCTCGCCACGTACATCCGGCGTCTCGGGTCTTGAGCCGCGTTCGGGAGCGCGCGGAGAATCGGGGGTCGGCGTGACTGAGGACCCGAAGAACGACCTACCCCTCAAGTTTCGGGTCCTCGTCATCGGCGCGCTGGCGGTCACGTTGATCGCGCACATCTTCGTGGACGCGTTCAACAAGTCCTACGAGGGCGCGCCTGTCTCCCTGATGCTCGGCGGCGTCGTCGGCACCGCGCTCGGCGTGAACGAGTACCTGCGCGGGCGGGGCGGTGGTTGAGCCGTGTTCTGGGTCAACCTCATCGCCTCCAACGTCGGGTCCTTCCTGCTCGGCTTCCTCGCCTGCCGCCGGCTCGCACGACGAGCCGCCGCCGCTGCTGCTCACCTTGCCCACACTGAGGAGCCCCCCATGCCCGAGACCCGCCGCGCACTGCTGCCACTACCGGCGCGCGTCCTGATCCTCGTCCTAGTCGGCCTCCTCGCGTTCGGGCTCGGCGTGCGCGTCGGCTATCAGGTGCTCGCAACCAAAGTGTCCTGCTTCGACCAGTACGCCAACGACCTCGCCGACTCGCTCTCCCCGCGGCAGGAAGCGACCGAAGACCTCCAGGCCGCCGACGTGCGCGTGACACGGGCTATCAAGTTGGCGCTCATCCCCGGCCACGACAACCGCGACCGCCTCGAGTTGCAGAACGCCATTGCAGCGAAGGCCCGGATGCAGCAGTGCCTCGACGAGCAGCGCCGCGAGAACCCGTGGCCCGACGCCCCCCGCGAGGTGTGCGAGTGAACGCCGTCTACGAGTCCTGCCGCTGGCTCAATCAGTACCTCGGCGCGTTCGCTGCCCTCTGCGTCATGTGGCGACTGGTGCCACTCGTGCTCGACAAGCCCCGATGGCTCGACCCGCTACCCCGGCACCGTGCGCTCGTGTTCGTGCTGCTCGCCAGCTTCGAGCTGCTCACCGCGGCCGCTGCGAACTCCAACATCGGCGGCACTCCGCACTGGTACTCGGCCGGGTTCACGTTGCTGCACGTCTCCACGATCTGCCTCTGTGTCTGGTGGCCGCACCCGACGCGCCACTCTCGGTAGGAGCCGCACATGCCCGTCTATGAGCAGTACGGCACCGACACGAGCGGTCGCAAGATCCTGATGACGCCCTACATGCACGACTGGTTCGAGGGCATCGTCCGCGAACTCGGGTTCCGCCCGACAATCGTGCAGGGCGCGTGGATGAAGTTCGCTGGCGGTGGCGCAACCGAGTCGGCGGGCTACCACGACGGCGGCGGGTGTCTCGATGTCCGCGTCCGGGACCGAACCCCCACGCAGGTCGCGTCCATGATCCACGCCTTCCGCTGGAACGGCGCTGGTGCGTGGCTGCGCGACCAGGCACACGGCGGCTTCGACTCACACGTGCATCTCGTTCTCGGGTCCGACCTCGACCTCTCCAACGGGGCGGCGTGGCAGTGGCTCAACTACATCAACGGCGGCGACGGCCTGTCCAGCGGCGGTCGGGACTACCACCCCCGCCCGAACCCGCTCGTCACCGAACCGCCTCAGTCGCTTCTGGAGGAAGCCATGACACCCGAGGACTTCGACAAGATCCGCGAGATCGTCGCCAGCGAGGTCGCCGCTCAGTTCAACAAGGAGCAGGTGAACGGTCGCAACATGCGCGGCAACATCATCGCCATCTGCAACAAGCTCGGCATCGCGCCGAAGCAGTGACGATGCACGCCGACTTCGGCGTCGTCCTCGCGCCCGGCCGCTTCGACGCCACCGTGTCGCAGGCCAAGGCCGCGTGGGACGCCTACCGCGCTGACCCCGAGGTCGACGTCATCCTCGGCACCGAGTACGGCTCCGGCAAGTTCGACGCCGCGTTCGACGCTGACGGCTGGGGCTACTTCCGTGGCAAGGGCGAGTGTGTCGTCGCGTGGTCGGATGTGTTCGAGCCTGCATGGAAGAACGCGGGGCACGCCGACCGGATCGGCAAGGCGTTCTATCGTGGCGGCAACCACAGCGCCCGCACGCCCATCACCGTCATGCCGCTGCGCATCGGCGACCGCGTGATCCGGTTCCGCGTCACGCACATGCCCGCGCACATCCAGGCGGGCGACGGGTTCCGCCGCACGACGCCCCGGGTAATCCAGCAGGCCGCCGCATGGGTGTCCGCGCTGGCGGTACTCGGGAAGTGGTCGCGGCGATCGAAGCGGAACAACCCGCACTCGGCCGAGGTCGTCGCTGGCGACTGGAACGTGGACATGCACCGCGCTCACTGGCGGGCCGTGATCCGCACCGCGCTCGGCCTGCGCTGCGCCAAGCCGCTTACCAAGGGCGGGGACCTCGACAAGCGGCTCGTGTCGTGGCCGTTCTACCGGGGCCTGCGCGTCGTCTCCACCGAGATCCTGCCCAAGCAAGACGGCTTCGATCACCGGGCCGTGCTCATCCGATTCCGAATCAAGGAGAAGTGACATGGCTGCCAACCCGCTCAGCGAAGTCCTGCCCGCCCGCGTTCGCCTCGTCGTCTACGCCGTCGTGTTCGTCGTCGGCCTCATCCTCGCCGCATGGCAGGCCACCGAGGGCGACTGGGTGGCCTTTGCCGTCCTGCTCACGGGCTCGCTCACGGGCGCGCTCGCTGGAAGCAACGTCGACCACTAGTGCCATGCGCCGGGTCCACATTCCGGAGACGCCGGTCACCAAGGCGATCGTTGCCGCGCTCTGTGGCTACGAAGCCGCGGCGATCCTGACCGGCCGCGTGCCCACCATCACCACCCTGAACCGCCGCCACCCCGTCGTCGGCGTCGTCCTCGTCGGGGCACTCGCCCTGCACTTCTGGACCCCCGCGCCGATCTGAGCGCCCAACAACATAGGAGACGCTGATGGCAGGCTGGTCCGACCTTGTGCGGCGAGCGCAGCCCAGGTTGCTCAACTTCCGGTTCTGGGGCACCGAGGGAACCGACTGGGGGTTCCACGTCGGCCAGTTCAAGGACATCGCAGGCGACCCGGTCGACTTCACGGGCGCGGCCTTCACGTGCAAGGTGCTGACCGACGTGGACGGCTCGACGGTCGCCACATGGACCGTCACGGGCGACTCCAACGGCTACCTGACCGGCACCCTCGCGGACAGCAGCACGGCAGGGACCGCGACCGGCGCCACCCGCAACCAGGGGCGGTTCTGCATCTGGTACTGCGTCGGCACCAAGTCCGGCGAGGTCGTCCAGTTCTGGGGGCCGTCGGGTTCTCCGTTCATCATCGAAGCTGCGGGGTGATCGCATGACCGTGACCATTCAGACCCTTGAGCCGCTGGACGTGTCGGTGCGCAACAACGGCACCGTGGACGTGGCGGCGCTGATGGGCACCCTTGACGCCGATGTGGCCGCCACCGTTGCCGATGCGATCGCCGCCGCCGCCGCCGCCGCTGACTCCGCCGACGACGCCGCCGACTCCGCGACCACCGCCGGCACCGCTTCGGTCTCCGCCTCGGCGTCTGCTGTGTCGGCTGCTGCGTCGGCCGCGCTCGCGGAGACCATCGTCGGCATCCCGTCCGAGGATGCGGCGGTCGCGTACCTGCTCGAGCACGACACCGACACGCGGGCGGCGCTGCTAGCGATGTTCCCCCGCGTCACCGTGATCGTCGGCGCCGGCATCGACCCGTCCGGCGCGACTGACTCCGCTGCTGGTATTCAGGCGATCCTCGACACCGTTGAGGACGGCGACTGGGTCCACTGGCCCGCTGGCATCTACCGGATCGACGACACGCTGATAATGCCGGACAAGATCGGCTGGTCCATCCACGGCTCCGGCATCGCGTCACCGAACACCACCGGCGGCACCGTCATCGTCCCCGCCGAGGACACCCCCGCGTTCCAGTTCCACGCCGACACGGTCGCGCTGCCCGGGGTCGGCCAGTACGGCATCGAGATCACCGACCTCTCGATCATGTGGGCAGACCCGTCCGGCACCGGCAACACCGAGCAGATCGCCTTCCTGTACCGCGACACCGTGAACAGCAACTCGACGTGGTTCCGGCACACCTACCGCCGCGTGACCATCCACAACGCCTACGACTGCTGGACGACGAACGGCTCGGCGGGCAACCCGTCGGTGTGGGACATGCACTGGGAGAACACGCAGGTCTACGGCATCCAGCACTCGGTCTGGCGGTTCATGGGCACAGTCGGGCAGCCGGTCTGCACCTGGCGCGACGTCGGCGTCACCAACACCAACACCGACGTCGAGGCGACCGGGCGGGTGTTCGACCTCGCCGGGTTCGAGGGCCACGGCTCCAGCATCGACATCGAGGGCTGGCGCAACGGGATCTTCACCAACGCCGGTGGACTCGGTGTGACGTTCGACGGCGTCCACATCGAGTGGCACACCATCGACAACGTGGCCGCCGCCGAGGGCTGGAAGCTGTTCACGACGGGCGGGTCGATGCTGACCCTGCGCAACGTCAGCCTCGGCGGGGAGTCCGCTGGCGGGCCGTTCGGGTACACCGTGTTCGCCTCGGCCGCCAACGCCGGCGACGTCATCACCGTCGACCAGTTCACGAACGCCATGGTGCTCACCGCGCCCGGCGAGTTCGACCTGTTCTTCGGCGGCGAGGGATCCTACGTTCTCGGGTCGTACCGGGACATGCCGGGCGCCACGGCCGTCAACATGCCCGGCCCTGCCGCCGACCGGACCACCCGCCTCGCCGGCGTGTTGAAGCCCAAGGCCTACGCCACGGGCGGGCGGCCGTCCGCCGCCGTCGTCGGCAAGGGCGCGATGGTCTTCGACACGACCTTGAACAAGCCGATCTGGTCCGACGGAGCCAGCTGGGTCGACGCGACTGGGACGGGGGTCTGACATGCCGCTGTCGACTGACGCCCAGATCGCGCAGGACTCCGCTGTCGCTGCCGCCGCGTCCAACCAGTCCGCCGCCGAAGCGCTCGACCAGATGGTCGCCTACGTCACCGCGTTCCCCGAGGGCGTGGCAGGACCGACCGGGCCCACTGGACCCACCGGGCCTACCGGACCACAGGGTGCGACCGGACCAACCGGGCCCACCGGAGCGACTGGACCCACCGGAGCCACAGGCGCGACCGGGGCCACGGGCATGTTCGAGGTACCGCTGATCCTCGGCACCACCGCCGCACTCACCCCGGCAGCGAACAACGCCGCCAGCGGCACCGAGCTCTACGCCACGTCCAAGGTGACCCGCAACAAGGTCGACCTCGCCGACTACACGTCCGTGCGGATGGTGTGCCTGGTCGTCGCCACCGGCAACGCGGCCGGCGGGTCCTACAAGCTCCAGTACGCCACCGCCGAGAACGCCACCTGGGCGTCGTCCACCGGGCTCGCGAACACCGGCTGCGAGGTCGTCGTCGGCTCCAACGGCGGCGGCGCAGGCGTGCTCCACGACTCCGGATGGGTCAGCCTCCCCTCCGGCGCGAAGATCGCCAACTGCTACCTCGCCGCCGTCGTCGGGACCGCCATGGGCTCGACCGCCGCGACCATCGGCAGTCTGAGCGTGTTCTTCAAGTAGCCCTTCACTCGGCCAGCAACAGCCCCCGCCCTTCACCCTCGTGGTGGAGGGCGGGGGCTTTCGTCGTTTCTGTGCGGGCTGCCCCCTCGCTGCCCCCTCGGAAGGTCCCGCCGCAGGTGAGAGCGTTGGTGCCGCTATGTACGAGTAGGCGGGGCCCCTAGTTTTCGGCCCGCATCGGACCGCGCTGAGCGTGACGGAGCGGGGCAGATACCGCACCGAACCGCCCGATTCCGCGACCGGCTGCCCCCTCTGCTGCCCCCTGCCGAGCGGCAGAGGTGAGACAATGGAGGCATGGCGAGCAACAAGCGCAGCGACGGCGAAGGGTCGCTCTACCAGCAGCACGAGCCCGACTGCGCCCGCCCGACCAACGCCCGCGGAGACTCGACCTGCAAGTGCCGGTGGCGTGGCGCACTCGTGACCGTCTGGCACGAACTACGGCGGCGGCGGCGCTGGCGGCGGCGGCAACTTCGCTGGCGGCCCCGGCGCGGCCGGATACGTCGCGATCACCTACTGACCGCGCGATCTCCCCCGGCGCGAGGAAATCCCTCATGCACTCTCGCGCGCCCGTCTTGGGGCGCGGGAGCCGGAAACAACCCCGAAGGAGAACCACCATGAAGTACCTGTCCCGCATCCTCGCCGTCGTCGCGGCCCTGGTCGCCGTCCTCGGCCTGAGCGTCGCCACCCCGGCGGCGAACGCCGCAAGGCTGAAGCCGACCGGGCTCACGTTCAACACGGGAGCCCCGGGCCTCGGCGGCACCGCGGGCGTGAGCTACGTCCCCGGCGTGACGTCGACCCACAACGACGCCGACGCTCCGCCGATCGTGATCACGGTCTCCGGCCCCTGCACCGTCTCCGGGCCGGACGCTGGCGGGTTCTACACCGTGACCTACGGCTACACGTCCGGCACCTGCACGATCAAGGCGAGCCAGGCCGCGGGTGACGGCTACGCCGCCGGGTCTGCGCAGCAGACCGGCTGGGTCCTCGCCTGGAACTGGTAAGGGCAGGAGGTCGAGCCATGCCGCGCATCATCGCCGTCAACGGGATCGCGTTCACCGGGAACCCGTGCCGGGTCGTCACCGGGTCGTTCAACGGCCGCTACCTCCGGGCCGGAGAGCGGGCGCCTGGATCGCCAAGAAGATCTGACCGCGACCGTCCGTAAACCCCGCTCGGCCGGGACTGACTACAGCCCCCGCCCTTCACTCCCGGCACGTTAGGCGCCCCCATCGCTTCGGCGGTGGGGGCGTTTCTGCGTTGTGGGGTGAATCCGGGGAATGGTGCTCCCAGGCTGCCCACTTGGAGGGTCCCGCCGCAGGTCAGAGCGCCGACCCGGCTATGTATGAGTAGGCGGGGTCACCCGAGTTGCAGCCGCTTGGCTAGCTCGGTGACGGCGTCCCGCTTGGCGTCGAGGTGGGCGGTCATGTAGCCCCGGCTGGTCAGGATGCTGGCGTGGCCGAGCATGGACGTGATGACGTTGTCGCTCGCGCCGATCAGGTCCAGGCCGGTCGCCGCGAGGTTGCGGCACTCGTGAATGTGCCAGTAGCGCCCGCCCGGGTGGAACACGACGGGCTCGCGCGGTGCTGCGTACTCGCCCACCGGCGCCGCGTCGACCGAGGCTGTGTACTGAATCGACCACCACTCCTCGCGGTCGACCTTGTCGCTGCACGGCCGCCCCCGGGACGATGGGAAGACCAGGCCCCAGGGATTCTCCGGCCGGACCTCCAGCCACGCCCGCAGCGCGTCCGCGATGGGGTCGATCATGGGCAGCACTCGATAGCCCTGCTTCGACTTGGGCCGAACGAGGTGGTACATGCCGCGGAGCTGGATGGCTTCGTAGTCACGAGGGATGCGATAGCCGAGCTCGGGCCGCTTGGGGTCGACGCGCTGGAGGTCTTGCAGCTGCCAGGCGAGGTGAATCGTCTTGCTGTCGAAGTCGACGAGCGGAGAGCCGTCCAGAGGGTCGCGCTCGACCAGGCCGAGCGTCTCACCCTGCCGCGTGCCGTAGAGCAGCGTGAGCGCCCAGCGCACGCCGTGGGGCAACTCCGACGCGACGGCCAGGCAGGCGAGGGCATGGTCGAGCGGAACGTCGCGCCGGTCGGAGATCCCCGACCCGGGCCCGTCGATCGCCATGACGGCGCGGGGGACCTGATAGCCCTCGGCGATGGCGCGATTCAGCATCGTCACGAGCGCCCGGTCCGTGGCGTCGGCGGTCGACGTCTTGAGGCCGGCGTCGTACTGAGCCTGTGCGACCTTCCTCCGGTCCTTCGGTGTCAGGTCCGCGAGCCGCTTGTGTCCGATGGTCGGGACGATCCACTTCCGGATGGGCGAGGCCGCCGCATTCCAGCCGTTCGGACTCAGCGCCTTCGGCGGCTGCTTGCGCAGTTCGAGGTACTCGGCGGCCCACGCCTTGACGGTCATCCGTGGGTCGACGTCGGTCACCTCGCCGCGGTCGACCTCGATCTGCTTGTCCCGGAGCTTGAGCTTCACCCGCGCCTTCGTCTTGGCCGTGACCGTGATGCGCCGCCGCGCACCCGTCTTCGTCCACCCCCTACTGATGGAGCCGACCCAGAGCCCCTCGCACTTGTGCTCGGCGCGCGTCGGCTTTCCGGTGTCGGGGTCCGGCGGGCCGCTGCCGAGAGGCGGACAGGTGGGGCCGTCGTGGCGCTGGTAGACCGAGCCAGCACCGTAGTCGCGTCGCGTCATGGCTCTACTGTAGCCATCGCTGTAGCCATTGCGTGCCACTGCATACCCCCTAAATCACGCCGAATCACGCTCAATCGGGCGCGATTCGCTCCTCTCAGGGTACATTCCTTTCGCCTCCTAAGCGAAAGGTCGCGCGTTCGAATCGCGCCTGGGGCACTAGGTTTCAGGGGCCGATTGTAGCCATTGCTGTAGCCATGTCGTCGGAGAGCCCGCCTGGGGACTTGCGGAAGCCCTGAGGTCTGCACTCACCCCGAGGGGTGAATCTTGCGCGACTCTCCCCGGAGATGCTTGCTTTCGTGCATATGCATGCGATAGGCTCCTACCCATCAACGGAAGCATGAGGCAAATGGGCCCTTGCTTCCCCGCCTCGGAAGGTGTAGCAGATGGCGCCGACTCTTCGCCTGAAGGACGACGAACTCGTCAGGCTCCGCAACGCCAAGGGCCTGACCACGGACGTCGCCCTCGCCGCTGCGATGGGAATCAACCCGACGCAGCTCTTCCGCGTGCTGCGTCAGGACTCGACGCCCGGTCACAAGTTCATCGCCGGCATGTGCCGGGCGCTCGACGCTCAGCCCGGCGACCTGTTCGAGGTCGTCGACGGGAACGCGGCATGAGCGTCCCGAAGCTCGCCCTCAACACCGAGGAAGCCGCAATCGCCACCGGCCTGTCGGTCGACCTCATCAAGCGCGCGATCCGCTCCGGCGCCCTTCGCGCCAAGCGCAGCGGCGTGCTCGAGAAGGACACGACCCGCGGCAAGGCCGGCGACCCGGCCGGGCGCTACCTCGTGACGGTCGACGCGCTCCAGGCGTGGCTGGACTCGCTGGAGGACGCATGAGCGTCTACTTCGCCCAGGCCGGACCGTTCGTGAAGATCGGCTACTCGGCCGACCCGGTCGCTCGCTCGACGACGGTCACCACGAACGGGACCCGGCCGGCGGACCTCCCCCGCGGCGCCTCGGCCAAGCTGCTCGGCTGGCTGCCCGGCGGCCGCCACGAGGAGGCCGCACTGCACCGGCTGTTCGCCGCCGACCACGTCGCCGGTGAGTGGTTCTACCTCGACCCCGAGACCGTCCGAGACCTGCTCTGGGCCGACCCCCGCGGCGTCGACGTGCACCGCATGTCCATGCAGGCGGTCTGCGTCGCCCTCCGCTTCCCCACGCTCACCCGCGACCAGATCGAGCAGGCTGGCGTCCCGGTCGAGGCCGTGCCGCTGTCGGATCTGGTGATCGCGTCATGAGCGGCCTCCCCGGACAGCCGAGCACCCCGACGTGCGATCAGTGCCGTCAGCCGCTCGACCGGGCCTCGCTGCTCTGCGACCTCACCGTCTGCTGTGACTGCGCCCGCCGAGCCCTACGCGCCAGCCGCAAGGGCACGCGGCCGGTCGTCGTGGCCCGCGAGCTGCGTGACGCCGGTCAGTCCGCTGCCTTCGACGCTCGTCCCGACGACCGCGCGAAGGTCGACGCGGCGATCCGCCAGCTCGCAGCGCTCGGTCAGCCCTTCTCGGCCAACGACGCCCGCGAGATCCACGGCGTGAAGGGCCCCGTCGTCGGCGCCGCGTTCACCGCCGCTCGCAAGGCCGGGCTGATCCGCGCGGTCGGCTTCACGACCTCCGATGAGGCCAAGACCCACGCCCACCCCGTGCGCGTCTGGACGGGCGCACAGCAGGCAGGAGCAGCCGCATGAGCCCCAACGAGCAGTACGAGTCCTACACCGCGGGCGCCGACCTCAACGACCGCCGCCGCTTCGACGCCTACATCCTCGGCTACCTGCTCCACGCGGCCGACGACGAGACCCGCAAGGCCGCCCTGGAGGCAGCCGCGGCCGACGTGAACGGCGCGCGGGCATGAGCACCCCCGACCGCACGCCCACCCAGCAGCGCGCCGCCTACGCCCTCGCGTTCGTCTGCTGGCTGTTCCTGACCTACGGCGCACTCGCCCTGGCGTTCGCACTCCGCGGACGACCAGGCCCCTGACCCCTGCCGCCGCGCAGCAGGCCCAGAGGCCCGCCGGCGACAGGCGCGAGCCGGGCTCGGAACCCGAGACCCGGGCCCGGCTCGCATCCCACGACCAAGAGAAAGCCGGAGCCCCGGCGACCAGGACAGGCAGACCGGGGCTCACGAACTAGGAGAAGCGTAATGGCTAGAGGAGCAAGAGTGATCCCCGTCGCGACCAGGCTGGCCCGTCGTCGCCTCGTTGACGACAACGGCTGCTGGATCTGGCAGGGACGTCACAACAACTGCGGCTACGGGTCCATGACCATGCAGACGCCAGATGGCCCGCGGTCACAGAGCGTTCACCGGGTCGCCTATGAGCACTTCGTCGGCCCGATCCCGGCCGGCATGTACATCGACCACCTGTGCAGGGTGCGCGACTGTTTCAACCCCGATCACCTCGAGCCAGTGACGCCGCGCGAAAACCTCATGCGGTCCCCGATAGCCCCCGCAGCGCGCAACGCTCGCAAGACTCACTGCCCTCGCGGGCACGCCTACACCCCCGACAACATCTACGCCAGTCGCGAGACCGGGCGCATCTGCCGGACGTGCCAGAACGCGCGCAGTCGCGGAGAGGCGGTGTCGGCATGACCCGCCCCCGCCTCACCGACCGCATCCACGCGACCACCTGGACCACCAGCGACCACGTCGAGTCCATCGCGTTCGCTGGCGGCTACCCCGTGGAAGTCGGCACCGACAGCGGCGGCGACTACGCGGCGGTGGTCACGCGGGAGGGCGTGGAGTTCAAGGGGCGGCTGGGGGCTGTCCGATGATCGCCTACGCCGCCTTCGTCGCCCTGTGCGCCGTCCTCTGGTTCGCCGCCCTCGCCGCAATCTGGATCACCGACGCCCACGAGCGCCGGGCCCTCGAGGTTCTCGCGCTCCTCGACACCGAAGCCGCCGACTGGGACGAGCCATCCCGCGCCGACGTCGAGGCCCGGTTCCACACCTTCGACGCGCCCACGCTGGCCGACGCGCTCGGGATCACCGACGCCGACGACTACTCGTGGGACGCGAGCCGCCTGCCGCTGTCGCAGTCCCCGGTCGCCCAGCGCATCCGCGAGCAGATCGTGCGGAACGAGTGCCGCCGGTTCAGGGCCGAGCTCGATGGGTGGGGCGGTGACGTCGCGTGAGTGAGCAGTCCACCGAGAGTGCTTACGGGCTGACCGACAATGAGTGGGCTTGGATCGAGCCGATGCTCCGAGCCGGAGCGAACAAGTCCGCCGCCAAGGACGCCCTGCGGGGATACCTCAACGACCGCATTGTCGAGCGGATCGTGGCTGCCGAGGATGCCGCGCTGGGGCGACTCGGGGAGTACGCCGACTACTGCGAGCGCCACTCATCGTGGACGACCGTGGATCAAGACGGAACCAAGTGGGCAAACGTCCCACTCGGTGGACCCGGGTCCATCCTTCCTTCCCGCCTAACCACTCCGCCCGGACAGGCGGGTGAGTGACATGTGCAGCGCGAAGTTGAACGACGGCCCGCTGATCTGCGACCGCCGTGATGACCACGACGAGCACGCACGCGGCGGGCACACGTTCACCGCGTCGTGGCTCGGCGACAACCACGACAAGACGGAGGCCCGCGATGGGTAGGCGCCGCATCCGCCCAAGCGAGCTCGGCGCCGACCGCCCGACCCGCGGGCCCGGGATCGCCAGCAGTCCGATGGAGAACGAGTGCCGTCGATGTGGCCGGGACGTCGAGCGCAAGAGCGACTGGCGGCCCTCGCGCGGCGGCTGGATCTGCCGCTGGTGTGTTTCGGGGGCCGACGATGAGTGACCGGATTCCGCAGAGCACCGAGAAGGCGCAGCAGCAGGTCGCCGCAGTCGAGGCCCTCGCGGATCGGTGGGCTGGCGTGCTGGCCGAGTGCAAG
>ERZ724522.1118-NODE-1118-length-15189-cov-42.014933_pt1 | contig 15189 bp, 17 predicted proteins | sample MGYA00376055_ERZ724522 | MGnify/ENA primary metagenome ERZ724522 (study PRJEB28724, sample SAMN07190884) | wastewater metagenome | isolation source: effluent of sewage treatment plant in Hong Hong | place: Hong Kong | collected 2016-03-17 ... | reverse complement strand
CACCGCCAGCGGCTACGTCTCCGCGCTGGTCATGGCGGACGCCAGCGGCTCGACGATGGCGCCGATACCCGAGACGCCACCGACAGACGCGGACTGACGACTGGGCCCGGGCGCTGGGATGCGCCACGGGCTCGGCGCCGTTTGTGGGCATTCGCGCGGGGTGTGACAAACAATGTCCGCCCTGCTACCGTGACGTGAGCGCGAGATGCGCCAGCCAACCCAGCGGTGACGACGATGCCTGACACGTGAGCGACTGGACCGTCCGAGAGGCGGTGCGCGAGGACGAGGCCTGCATCATCCCGATGTGGGCGCGCCAGCTCGTGATGGGACCTGACGCTGCCGGCGCAGGTCATCGATGGGCGACGCGTGAGCGCGGCTCCGCGGAGTACGTCGCGTACTACGAGACGCACCAGCCCGTGCTGGAGGGCCTGCTACGCAGCGGTGCCCACGTCCTCGTCGCCTGCGATCCGGAGCGGTCGGAGTACCTGCCCGGCGCGCCTGCTGTCATCCACGCGTGGTCCGTGGTGAGCGGTGACGTCGTGTACGGGGTCGGCATCAAGCGCGACGCTGCGCGGGCCGGGTTCGGCGCGGAGCTCGCACGGCTCGTGCTCGGCGACGCGCTCGATCGCCCGATGCGGACCGTGCTCGACATTCGCGACGTGCGCGTGCCTCCGCACTGGCGCCGCGAGCGCGGCTGGGGCTCCGTGCTGCGCCAGGTGTCGGAGCGGACGCTCAGCGAAGACGCCGTGTTCCTCTCCGTCGCGCGGCACATCCTCGACCCAGAGCGCGTGCCGTGGGTGCCGAGCGAGGAGAGGGCTGCGTGATCCTCGACGAGCACAGCTACTGGCCCGAGGACGTGATCAGGATCTCGGCGACCGACGGCCATTCTGACGACTCGCGATGCACCGAACGCATGCGCGAGTACGCCGAGACCATCTGCTACGTGCCGCTCGAGCACGAGCCCAAGCTCACGCCGTTCGCGGCGCTGCTAGCGGAGGCTACGCGATGAAACTCGCGACGCTGCACCTCGACGACCACGTGGTCATCCCCGGCGGGCGCCAGCTCGGCGACATGACCGGCGAGCTACGCTCCGATGCGTTCCGCTCGGTCGATGGGTGGGACATCCACGAAACGCTGCCGGGCGTGTTCTCGCTCGCAGCGCCGTGGATGACGGAGCCCGTGACCATCGGCGGCTACGGCTACAGCTACACGACGCTGCCGGCGGTGCGGCCCATCGACACCAAGGGTAAGAAGCGATGAAGGGCATCACGCGCGCGCGCGAGACGCTTCCGGCTGAGTGGATGTCGCCGTCCGATCTGCGCCCATGGCCGGGCAATCCTCGCAAAAACGACGGAGCTGTCGACGCCGTTAGAGCCAGTATTGAGGCCTTTGGATGGGGCGAGCCCATCGTAGCTCGCGCAGCCAATAAGGAGATCATTGCCGGTCACACGCGGTGGAAGGCGGCGTGCGCGATGGGGCTCGATCGCGTGCCTGTACGCCTGCTGGACATTTCGGCCAAGAAGGCCCACGCCCTCGCGCTGGCGGACAATCGACTCGGAGAAATCGCGCGATGGGACGAGGCTGGTTTGCGGGAGGCGCTGGCTGCGCTCTCTGCCGAGGATCGCAAGCTAGCCGGATTCGCTGCTGGCCTCATCGACGGGGCTGATCAGCCTACAGATGGCGACAGCGACGAAGCGTCGGCTGCTGAGATCACGGCTGACTCGCAGCCGGGCAAGGTGTACCGCCTCGGGCGACATGTGCTCGTATGCGGCGATTCTACCGATGACGCCATAACGCACGCTGCACTCGACGGCGCGATCGCCAAGCTGATGATTTTCGATCCGCCATACGATGACGCCTACGACCGATGGTCACGCCCCGAGTCTGTCGACGTCATCGGCGTGTGGTACCGCTCACGCAGTGCGCTTGCGTGGGTCGCGGGACTCGACGCCAAGTGGGGCGTCCACTCTCTTGTATTCACCGGAGGCGCACGGGGTCAAATCAACCTGACGCTGCCGTGCTGTCAGCACGAGCAGGTGATGGTCGCGCGTCGCTCGTGGTGGGCCGACAAGCACGACGCTATCGATCGTGATGTCATCAGGCGCAGCGGCGCAAATAAGACGGCTGACGACCGCCACATCTCATGGCAGTCCGTCGGCGGTGGCGGCGCAGGCATCGGGGAAAAGTGGCAGAAGCCTACCTTGCAAATGGAACTGCTCTGTGCGTACGTGCCTGCGGGCTCCGTCGTCTACGACCCGTGTGCGGGCTCCGGCTCATCGCTCATCGCAGCAGCTAAGCATGGTCGTCTATGGCGAGGTGTCGAGATGGATCCGGCGCGCGTAGACGAGATCCGCAAGCGATGGGGTCGCAACGCAGTAGCGCTCGGCGACGAGGTAGGCGATGGTATCGCCTGACCGTGCGTCGCGCGACGTCGTGGACGAGCGCGTTGGCATCGTCGAAGGGCTGATGCGTCGCGCGCAATGGGAGCGCGGACGAACCAATCGCGCGCTGGCTAAGCAATGGGGCTGCTCTGTCGACGCGGTCAACGACTACGCGGCGGAAGCGGGCCGGCGTGTACGGGCAGATGTGACGGACCGCGAGGAAGTGCAGATGACAGTCTGTGCAGCCCTGTCGACCGTCGTGCGGGAGGGACTGAGGGACGGCGACCGCAGCGCCGTTGTCCGTGCCGGTGACGTGTGGACCCGCATCATCGGAGCGCGAGCAGCGGAGAAGCACGAGCACACTGTAGTTGACGACTTCGATGCGATGACGCCTTCACAGAAGAGTGCATGGTTGCGTGATCGTGCTGCGGAGATGCTGGCCGAGGCGGATCGTCTGGATGCGGCGTGAAGATCTCGCGGCAATTGCCACGATCATGTCTCGCCCCAAGAGGGTAGATGTCCCGCAGTCCTTCCTCGGGTTCTGCTCATGGCTCGGCGTCGAGCTCACGCCCGGGCAGGCTGAATTCGCACGCGTGGCCTATGATGGTCTTGAGCCCGTGGATCGAGACCTCGCGGTCCAGATCTTCGGTCCGGATCTGCCGGTGGGGCGCCGTCGTGTGGTGGCAGCCGTGTGCGGACGACGCGCAGGAAAGAGCTACGTCATGGTGGCTCTACGACTGGTGCATGGGATGCTCGTGCGCGACGTGCCGCCGCTACCACCGGGCATCAAGGCGGTAGCGATGATCATTGCGCCGCGCTCCAACATGCGAGACGAGGTGTTCGCGTACGCGCTTGGCGCCATCGAGAGCAAGCCGGAGTTGCGCGCAATGCTCGTGTCGACGAAGGCCGAGACGTTCACGCTCCGACGTCCGGACGGCAAGCGGGTCACCTTCGAGTGCGGCGTTGCCACCGCTGGCGGTACGGCTGCGCGTGGCCGATGGTTCCTCGACTTCGCGCTCGATGAGTGCGCGTTCTTCCGCGACAACACGTTCAAGGTCAACGACGAGGAACTCTACAAGGCAGGCAGATCCGTCCTGCTCCCCGGCGGTCAGATCCTGATCACGTCCACGCCGTGGGCGGAGACGGGGCTCTTGTACCGGATGTGGAAGACCCGGCCGGACAACGCGCACGTGGCGCATGCGCCGACGCTCGTCATGAACGACAACCACATCACGCGGGAGATCGTTCACGAGGCGGAGGAGGAAGACCCGGACGCAGCGGCGCGCGAGTTCGGCGCTCGCTTTATGACGTCGGGCACGACGGTGTTCTTCGAGTCGTCGACGCTCGACGCGATGCTGACGCCGGAGCCGTTCGCGCTCCAGCCCGGGGACATCGTCGGCGCGGGCGGTGACTTCGGCTTCAAGTCGGACTCCTCCGCGCTGCTGATGGTCGCGCTCAGGGGCAAGACGCTGCACGTCTACGCCGGCACCGAGGAGCGGCCCACGCCAGACGCGCCGCTCAAGCCGTCCCGCACGGTGGCGCGCTTCGTCGAGGTCGTCGACGGCAAGTGCGATTACGTCGTCGCCGACGGGCACCACCGCGCGAGCATCGAGGAGCATCTACAGGAGCACGGGCTCGTCTACTGTCCCGCGCCGCAGACGCCCGCCGAGAACTACGTGTGTGCGCGCCAGAAGCTGCGGGAGGGCCTCGTGCTCGTCCACACGGCGCAGCTCGACGCGGACCTCGTCATGCGCCTGCTCCAGCAGCTACGCGAGACGCAGGGCAAGCCCACCGCGGGCGGCGGGATGAGCATCAAGCATCCGCGCTGGGCGATGGGCGGTCACGGCGACCTGGCCGACGCGTTCACGTTGGCGATCTGGCGCGTGTGCGGTACGCCGATCGCCACGCCGGAGCCCGAGCCGGGCACTAAGGAATGGGCGGAGGCGGCGCGAGATCGGCGCCTCCAGTCGATGAGGGACAAGGCCGACAGGCCTTTCTGGAGGAGGGCAGGATGAGCGACGGCAGCGAATACGTCAGCAACCACGACCGCGGGGCGTTCGGGAAGCTCCTCGCCGAGGCGCGCGAGCTGGGTGCCGTTAGCTTGGAGTTCTTCGTTGGCCTGAACGCGGACGCCGAAAACGACGAGCGCTGGTCGGTGAGCGCTGGTCATCCGGTTGGAGATCGCATGGCGGAAGCCTACGGCCGCACCGGCGAGGAGGCGCTTCGCAGGCTCGTCGAGAAGCTCCGCATTGCGCGCGAGGGAAAGTCAACGTAGAATGCACGCCAACAGCTCGAAGAGGCTTGCGACCTCAAACGCGTACTGGTTGAGTCCAAAGGATCGTGACAAGGCCGATCGCGACCAGTACGCGGCGCTGCCCAAGAGACCATGACCGTGCCCCTCGCACTCGCTGAGCTTGCACTCTACGTCGCAGAGATGCGTCGTCTCGGGGTGACGCGTGCCGGCGACATCGAGCTAGGGCCGGATCCGAATGCACGCCCCGATGAAGCGGGCGAGACCCAGCGGACAGCAGACGCCGAGTACCGGGAGCGAGAGCGCAAAAGGCGCATCGTGACCGGTGCCTCGGGCGGCCCTCGTCCGCGTGCAGCCCAATAGCGTCGCCGATTGGCCGACCAAGCGGGGCGATGGGCTCCACGGGGCGCTCACGGCGGTCTTCCAGACCGTGCGCGAAGAGAGCGAGTGGCGCCTCGAAGCCGACGAACTGCACCTCGGCTTTTACAAGCAGTCCGAGCGCTACGGCGTGCGCGGGCGCTCGATGCGGTTTGCCGAGTACGAGCAGGCGGTCTTGCCCCACAACGTCTGTCGCGGAGGCGTCGACACGCTACAGGCGAAGGTAGCGAAGCGTCGCCCGCTGCCGATCGCTCACACGCAGCGCGGCGACTGGTCGAAGCAGAAGCGCGCCCGGAAGATGTCGCAATTCCTCGAGGGCGAGTTCTATCGCCAGCGCATCTTCGAGCGCGTCGCGCCGATGATCGTGCGCGATGCTCTCGTCTTCGGTCGCGGTCACCTCTGCGTCTTCGTCTCCGGCAAGCGCATCCGCGTCGAGCGTCGCTTCCCGTGGGAGGTCTTCGACGACGAATGGGACGCGCGCTACGGCTCGCCGCGCAACCGCTTTTACCAGCGCTCGATGGATCAGGGCGTGGCGCTCGAGACGTTCGCACGAACGGAGGCCGGTGGTTGGAACGAAAAGATCAAGCGCGCCATCGAGCAAGCGTCGCTCTTCACCACGCAGCTCGATACGGACTACGCCACCAGCACGGTGCAGCGCATCCACGTCGTGGACGCGTATCACCTCTGCGACGATCCGGACGCGCACGCCGAGGCCGAAGCCGAAGAGCGCACCGACGACAGCGCCGAGGAGACGGAGACCGACGACGGTAGCGGAGAGGACCGAGGACGAGGTGCGCGGCCTCGTCGCCACAAGTGCACCGGGCGGCACCTCGTGTTCACGACGGCGGGCATCCTCGTCGATGAGCCGTGGCCCTACGACTACTTCCCGGACGTCCAGCTCAACTATAACGAGCCCGTTGTCGGATCGAAGGGCACCGGCCTCGTAGAGCAGCTCGAAGGCTACCAGTACGCCATCAACGAGACGTGCGAGGTGCTCTCCGAGCAGTACCGCCTATCCGGCGTACACGTGATGGTGCCGGACAACGCGAAGATCTCCTACCAGGACATCCGCAACGGCATCAACGTCATGGGCCACGCGCCCGGCGAGAAACCCCAGGTCTTCCAGATGGATCTGGTCAACGAGCACATGCGCGCGCGCCCGCGCGAGCTCCGACAGGACGCGCTCAACGACGTCGGCCTCTCCGAGATGTCGGTGCAGAGCGAGAAGCCCGCGGGCATCACCGCCGCCATCGCGCTCCAGACGCTCGACGACAAGGAGACCGAGCGCTTCTTCATGTTCGACTCCGCGTACTCGACGTGGACGCTGGAGATCGGCCGGCGCTTCGTCGACTGCGCCAAGCTGATCGCGGAGACGCAGGGAGAATACGCCGTCTCCGTGCCCATGAAGAAGGGCCTGCTCCCGCTCAAGTGGAGCGACGTCTACGTCGACGGCGCGGAGTTGAAGCTCTCGCCCACGTCGTTCCTCCCGACGGAGCCGGCCGCGAAGAAGCAGGCGCTCAATGACATGTGGGAGTCGCAGCAGATCGACCGCGCGACGTTCCTTCGGCTGCTCGACGATCCGGATCTCCAAAGCGAGCTGGACCTCGAGACGGCAGACAAGATGGTCGTCGACGAGATGCTCGAGCGCATGCTCGACGCGGAGGAGGAGGACGGCGAGGCCGCGTACATGCCGCCCTCTGAGTACCAGCAGATCTGGACCGAGGACGACACCGGCCGGAAGAAGCCTGGCTGGGCGCCTCGTCGCGCGCAGCAGACGTACAACCGCGCGCTGCTCGACGGCGCGCCCGAGTTCAACCTCGACCTTCTGCGACGCTTCATGAAGGCGTGCGACGACATCATCGCGAAGGCGAACGCAGAGCAAATGGCCCCGGTGAATCAGCCGACGGCCGGACCAGCAAACGTCAACGGCGTGCCCGATGTTGGCGCGCCACCCATGCCCGCACCAGCACCAGCAATGCCGGGCGCAACTCCGCCAGTGATGGCGGCCTGAGGACCCATGAGCGAAGCAACTGCTCCCACCACTGAAGCCACCCCGCTCCCGTCCCTCGATGAGCGGCTCAACTCCGTATTCGGCCCCGCGGATGCTGCCGACGAGGTTGGCCAGCCCTCCCCCCCTCCTGAAGGCCAGGCTTCGCCGGCAGCTTCGGCGGAGCCGGACGCGCTTGCCAAGGCTCGTGCGGAGCGGCGCGCCAAGCTCGCCGAGCTCAACGCGAAGAGCCGCTCGGCGGTCGACGCGAAGGCGGCGCTACGAGAGAACGAGATGCTTCGCCGCAAGCTTGCGGAGACCGAGGAGCGCTCGAAGGCGTACGCCACGTACGTCGATCCGAAGAAGCTCTCGAAGGAGCAGTTTTTCGCGCTCGCGTCGCAGAACCCCGAGCTGTCTCCGCAGGAACTTGGCAACTGGCTCCGTGAGCAGATGGCGGATCCGTCGGCCATCGCGACGAGCGCGGCGAAGCGCGCGGTGGACCCGGAGATCGCCGCGCTGAAGCAGGCGAACGAGGAGCTTCGTAAGGAGCTTACCGGTTTCATCGCGAAGCAGCAGACGGTAGCGGAGCAGGCGCAGGAGCGCGTCGCGCTCGAGCAGTTCGCAGGCTTCGCCTCGCAGAACGCGCAGACGTCGCCGTTGGCGGCTCGGTTCCTCGAGCACCACGGCATCGATGAATTTCATGCACTCACGATGGGCGCAGCAGAAGCCCTTCCCCCGAACGCCGGGCCTCAGGCGCTCCTCGACGAGATCGAGGATCGACTGACGGCGCTCGGCAAGATCTACGCGGCCGGACCTGCCGCCAACCAGCGACCGCAAGCGACCACCCCCCGACCGAATCCCGCCGCAGCGCAGGCGCCCACCCACGTCACGAATTCGCTCGCGCAACAGCGCTCGGGTGTCGTCGACGGGAGCGCGCAGCTTGCGAAGCTGAGTCTGATCGAGCGCGCGAATCTCGCCTTCAGCGACACGTGAGTTTCTGAGGCGCGTGCGGGGAGGCCCGCATGCCTGCCGCTCAACTCTCAACGTACAAGCTCATTCGAAACATCTGGCCCGACGCGGCCATCGCCGAGCAGATCCTCAAAGGCTCTCCGGCGCTCGGAATCTTCAAGACGGACACCAAGTTCGGCGAGAAGATCCGCTACGTCACCGTCGGCACGAGCCCTCCTCAGGGTCTCGGCGACTTCGGCGCGGCGAAGCGGAACAAGTCGGCGTCCACCGCCGTCGAGTTCCAGGTTCAGCTCGCGTCGTACTACGGCAACTTCTCGATCGCCGGAGACATCTGGCGCCGCGCGAAGTTCACGGGGAATCGCGCCGTGCTGAAGGACCCGATGGTCCGCGACAGCAAGGGCTTGATGAACCAGGCCAAGAACGACTTCTCCTCGTTCATTCACGGCAACGGCGGCGGCTCCCTCGGCCGCATCAAGTCGACGTCGACGCTCACCTCGCAGACCATCACGCTCGACAAGGGCGTCGACCGTCGCCGCATCGTCAAGGGGATGACCCTCCAGGCGGCGACGACGGACGGCACGTCTGGCTCCGTCCTCCCGGGCACCGTCACGGTCGCCTCGGTCGGCGGTACGGTCAGCGCGCCGACGATCACCATCGTCGAGACCTCGTGGTCGAGCGCCATCCCCGGCATCACCACCACGTCGTACCTGTTCCGCGATGGCGCCTTCGGGCCCACGTCGGTCTTCTACGGCCTCGACGCGTGGCTCCCGAACCACGGCGGCTCCCCGTCGGCGTTCCTCGGCGTCACGCGCTCCGATGCGCCGGAGCAGCTCGCGGGCATCAACCTCGACCTACGCGGCAAGAGCCCCTACCAGCGCTTCCTCCTCGCCTCTCAGGCGTCGGCGGACTCTGGGCAGGCGGAAGGCCGTCAGGTCTATCTCGTGTCGACGCAGGCGTGGGTGGACCTCCAGATCGAGCTTGGCAACAAGGTCGTCCTGACGAAGTCGCCCGCGGCGACCGTCGGCGGGATGAACCTCGGTGTCGAGTACGACGCCATTCGCCTCGTCGGCCCTGCCGGCAGCGCGGATGTCATCGCCGACCCGTGGATGCCCGTCGACGTCGAGCGCTACCTCTGCGTCGACACGTTCACGAAGGCGTCGTGCGGCGAGTTCTTCCACTGGGACGACGACGCCACGCCCAACGGCCCGATGCTCGAGGACGCCGCGGATGCCCGCGAGGTCCGCGCGGTCGGTGACCAGCAGCTCTACTGCGACAACCCCTGGCCGAACGTTCGCGTTCAGACCGCCTGAAAGGAGCACGTCAATGCCCACCGATATCGAAATCATCAAGTACCGCGATGCGGGGCGTGCGCAGACCTACGGCGCCTCCGATCCGAACGCTGCTGTTCGCCAGCAGAACACCTACTTCGTGCAGTTCTCGAAGGCCTCGGACGACGCGATGGCGTCGACGACGACCAGCGAGACGTACACGGGAAAAGTCATCCCGCACAAGGCTCGCATCCGGTCGATCTACTACGTCGCCACGACCGGAGGCATCACGGCCGACAACGCCAACTACGCCACGGTAACGGTCAGCAAGCGCGACTCCGCGGCGGCCAACCAGCTCACCGTGGCGACGCTGACGACCACGATCACCTCCAGCGGCAACGTCACGCAGGGCGCCCCCAAGGCGCTCGTCCTGACGGACGCGAACATCATCGTGGACGCGCTCAGCACGCTCACGTTCACCATCGCGAAGGCCGCCTCTGGCGTCGTCGTTCGCGCGGGCGAGTTCGTCGTCGAGCTCGAGCGAGTCTGACATGGGTGAGCCCGTACTTGCCCCCGCGGGGATGACGAACGTCTACTCCGAGCACACCTTCAAGATCCGTTGCACCTTCGGTGCATCCTCAGCGGTCACGTACCGCTCGAAGGACGCGACGATCGCGAAGACCACCACCACCACCTTCACGGTGACCCTCCCGAAGATCTACGCGGAGATCACCGAGTTCAGCCAGGGGTGGGCCAAGGCGACGGGTGCCGACCCGCTCGCGTTGCAGATCACGACCAACAACATCACGACGAACGGGACCCTCGTGCTCACGTCCGTCTCGACCAACAGCGCCGGGACCGCAACGGCTCCGGCGAACGGCGACGTCGTCTACCTGACGATCAGCGCGTCTTGCGATGGCCTCAACGACCGGTTCACCGGATGAAGGGCCTGCTCGCAATCCTGGGCAAGGGCTCGCCGTCGAAGGGCGGCGGGTCGATGCCTCCGCCCCCTGACTCCGAGGAGGAGATGTCTCCGGACAGCGAATCCTCGGAGGACGAGGGCGGCGACGCGAAGGAGTACGCCAAGCTGGTCGTCTCGGCGATCAAGGACGGCGACGACGAAGGCGCGGCTGACGCTCTCGTGAGCCTCGTCCGCTGCTGCAAGTGAGGAGGTCCGGATGGCTGCGCTGAACAAGTCTCTGCTCGAGATGCGCGATGGCACTCGCAAGTTTGCCAACGTGCAGGGCACGACTGCGCTCGCGCGCCATCCGGACGCCGACGTCAACGACTACATCAACCGCGCGCTGGGGTCGCTGCACCGCAAGATCACCACCGCTCTGCCGGACCAGCGGTTCCTCGCGTCGACGACCATCACGACGTCCTCGGGGCAGTCAACCTACTCGCTGGTCTCTGGATTCGACACGCTGATCTCACTCGAGATGACCGCGGACGGCCGCCGTCGATGGCTCGAGGCGTACGAGATGTTGGAGCGCCCGGCGATCATCTCGCCCGACGTGACCACGCTCGGTATCCCCGCCGTCTACCGGCTGCGCGGATCGAGCATCGAGTTTCTCCCGACGCCGCAGGACGAGTACGACATCCTCGTCTGGTACGTGCCGGCAACCTCGCAGCTTGCGAGCGACGTGGCCAACTACGACACCATCAACCGGCTCGACGACTACATCATCGCGTACGCCGCTCGGTTCATCGCGATCAAGGACAAGAATTGGGACTTGGCCGGGCAGTGCAAGGCGCTCATCGACGAGATGACGCCGGAGATCGAAGCGCTCGGCCGCAACCGTGACCGCAACAGCCCTCCGCGCGTGCTCGACACGAGGACGCGTGACCGGTGGGGGCGCACCCCGAGGTGGTCGCGGTGATTCGCTCGTCGATGGCGAGCGTCGTGGGCGCTGCTGGACAGCTCCGATCGCTGCTCACCCCGCCCGAGCCGCCCGTGGAGATCACCGATGAGCAGGTGACTCAACCTAAGCCTCTCGCGCGGCTCGTCACCACCATCGTTGCTACCATCTCCCGACTCGAGCGCCGTCCCAATCCGAGGCGCATCGACTACGAGGACATCGAGGTCAACGGGGACGGCGTCACGACCTACGCGTTTCCTCATGGGATGGGTGGCCGCGTCCGGTGGTGGGTGGTGGATGCCACCGACGGAGGCCCGGCGCAGCTGCACCGGTCGGACACCTCCACCGACGACGTGCTGGTGCTCCTCTCCGAGGTCGCCGGAACGGTCACGATCCGAATCGAGGAGGTCGGCGGCTGATGGCGCTCCCGCACGCGCTCACACAGATCAGCTTCGCCGGCATGCTCGACGAGTCGATGTCGGACGAGATCCTCGACCCGACCGCCAGCTTCCCCGTCATCGAGAATGCTCGGCAGGACCGACGCGGCGGGCTCAGCAAGCGGCTTGGCTACACGCGCCTATCGTCGACCCGCGTGGACGACAGCTCGCGGTCCGACGGGCGGCGCTGCTTCGCCCACAACGGAGCGCCGTGCGTCGTCAGCGGGCGCGGCGCGGTGGACGTCTACAGCGAGTCGCTTGCGTCGACCATCGCGTCGTCCGGGCAAGCGTCGTCATGCTCGGTGGAGATGATCTACCTCGGTGCGTCGGTGCCCGTAGGCACGGCACCTAAGCACGACTCGGTCATCTGCAACGGATTTCTGGTCGTCGCATACGGCGGCCGGCGCGATGCAGGATCGTCCCACTTCGAGGGACCAGATTTCATTGTCCAGTCGGCCTCCGACCCGTCGATCCCAATCCTCTCCGGCTCGATCGACACGCTCACCGATCCGGTCTTTCACATCGCAAAGATCGGGACCAAGGTGATCGCGCTCTTCTCAGCGCGCCTCGATAGCGACCTCTACATGAGCACGCTCGATTGCACGTCGAGCACTACCGTGCTGGCAGGGTGGAGCGCCCCCGTGCTCTTCGACGCGAATCGGCGGTCGACTAGCCGCTCGCTCGCTGTCTCTACTTTGAGTGACCGCTGCGTTGCGGCCTACGCCAACAACAAGGGCGGTACGAGTCGACTCACCGTAACGACGTTCGACGCGTCAGGTGTGATCGCAACGGTGGACATCAACACCTCCAGCGTGACGCCAACACAATGTGGAGTCGATGCTACTTACGACGCGGTATGGGCCATGTGGGACGAGAGCGCGGATGTCCGCGCTGTGGTGCTCACTTCTGCGCTGGTCTCGGTCACTGGCGTCACCACGATCGGAACGTCGGGGCTCATCTTCTCGCGAGAGCCAAGCATCCTCTCTACGTCCGCCACAAACGTGACCGCGTTCTGGTGCCCGACCAGCACCGCAGGGTCGGGCGTCGGTCGCCTCGTCGCTGTGGGGCTCCAGCAGAGCGGCGCGACGATCAACATCCTCGGGACGACCGATGGGCTAGGCGTCAACCTCGCATCCAAGCCCGCGACCATCGATACGCGCATCCAAGCGCTCGTCACGCCCTCCGACAACGATAGCGGAACGTCCTACTCGGTGATGCTTGGCGATCTGACCGCGCGCTCGTACACGGATGCGTCGGCAGACATCACGCCGCTCGCCATGCTCCAGCCGAGCCTCATGGCTACGGACATTTCGTGCCCGCCTGTCACGCTCCCCGATGGGCGCATCGTCTACGTCGTGACCGTGCTCCGGACCGCGATTTCTCGGACCTACGCCCTTGCCGTCATCGACTCGACCGACATCACCCGCTGGCGCCCCGCGGGCCACAACGGCGTGACCTTCCTATCCGGCGGTCTTCTGTCCTACCTGTCCACGAATCGTGTTCAGGAAGCGTCGTTCCTTCAGGTGCCAGAGAATGTGCGCCTCGACGATAGCGGTATCGGGTCTGGCCCGACGGGCGATGTCACCTACGTGGCGCAGCTCGAGTGCGTGGACGGCGCGGGCAACCTGTCGCTCTCTGGTGTGAGCTTGCCGGTCACGATCACGGCGGCAGGCACCGCGATCGCCGTTACGTGCGATCCATTTCGCATCACCTCGCGGGGTAGCGCCAACGCGCAAATCGCTTTCTATCGGACGCTCGCGAGCGGAAAGGTCTACTACTTCGTTGACCGCTGCCTAGCGTTCCAGTCGAACACGGGACAAGTAGGGATCCTCGACATCTACGACGATACGGCGCTCCAGTCGCGCGCGGCGCTCAACGGCACCGGCGTCCTTCCGGGCACGGGTGGAGCGCCGCTCCAGCGAGAGGCGCCGCCCTACTGCGCAGACGTCGTCAGCTACAACGGGATGCTCGTCGTCGCGTCGGGATCCGATCTGTGGTGGTCGGGCCAGACCATCGGAGGCGAGGGCACGTGGTTCAGCGCTGAGCAGTTCTTCACGACCGTTGACGGCCCCGGCAACATCACCGCGCTCGCGGTCCAGGACGGCACGCTCTACGTCTTCAAGGAGACCGGGATCTGGGCGGTCGGCGGAGAGGCGCCCTCCGACAATGGCGCGAGCGGAGGCCTCGGTACGCCTCGACGCATCGCGCTCGATGTCGGGTGCGTCAACCCGCTCAGCGTCGTCACCACCTCTCTCGGAACGTTCTTTCTCTCTCATCGCGGCATCGAGCTCCTGACGCGCGGCGGATCTCCTGTGTGGATCGGAGAGAAGGTGCAGACCACGCTCGCGGCATATCCGAATGTGACGAGCGCCGTCCTCGATGCGCGCAACAACCTTGTGCGGTTCACGCTCGCGCTGAACGTCCTCAGCACCGGCCTGGTGCAGGGGTACTCGCAAGACCTGGAGCCGCCTTACACCGAGGTCGGCGGCGGCCGAGACGTCGTCTTCGATCTGACCCTCAACGACTGGCAGAGCGTCGATGACAAGACCGGCACCACCGCGCATGAGGCCTCGCAGGACGCGTGCATCGTGACCAACAGCCTCGCGTCTCGATACGCGTGGCTCGGCGCCGATGGCGTGCTCCACGTCGAGTCGGATTCATACCTCGACGAAGGGACAACTTGGATCACGATGGCGGCCGAAACCGGGTGGTTCAAGGCGGCCGGAATCCAGGGCAAGCAGCAGATCAACCGCTTGCTCGCGATGATGCGCATGCGCACGGGCGCCGACATCTCGGTGTCGATTGGCTACGACTACAGCACGTCGTACGCGACCGCGACGCAATGGTCTCGAGCGACCATTGACACGCTGCTCGGGTCCTGGCCCATCACGCAGCTCCGGCATGACCCGAGCGACAACGCAGAGGGCACGGCGGTCCGCGTCCGAATCGCAGACGCAACGCCATCGTCGGGCAGTGTCGATAGCGGGCAGGGTCTCACCTGGCTAGCGCTCACGCTCGACATCTCGCCGAAGGACGGACCGGCAGACGTACCGGAAGGAGCTACGTAATGGGTAAGGGCATCGGCGGATTTGTCTCCGGCATCTTCGGCTCCGAGAATGAGGAGCGCGCAAAGGGCCGGCAGGTCAACTCGAACAACTACAACTACGGCGGCTCGGAGACGGGCGCCGAGGACCAGGCGAAGACGTACACGCAGCAGGGCGCGGGCTCGCAGGACAGGCAGGCAACGCAGGCGGACGTCGTCAACATCGACTACAGCCAGGCCAACGACGACCGTAATCGCAACCTTGCGGCGCGTGACCGGCAAGTGTCGATCGCCGACATCATGCAGTCACGCGCGATGGGCGGACAGCCAACGGTGGCCCAAATGCAGGCCGATCGCCAGATGCAGCAGGCTAGAGCGCAGCAGGCGAGCATGGCCGGCGGCGCGCGCGGAGCCGGCGGTCTCGCGGCGGCGCAGCGAACCGCTGCCTTCAACACCGCCAACACGGCGAGTGACATCAGCGGCCAGGCGCAGATCAACGCGGCGCAGGAGCGGCGCGACGACACGAACGCGGCGGCCGGGATGTGGAGCAATGTCCGCGGTGGCGACCTCGCGAGCCAGGGCCAGGCGGCCGGGCAGGCGCAGGCGCAGGCGCAGC
>ERZ724522.1117-NODE-1117-length-15192-cov-17.889542_pt1 | contig 15192 bp, 14 predicted proteins | sample MGYA00376055_ERZ724522 | MGnify/ENA primary metagenome ERZ724522 (study PRJEB28724, sample SAMN07190884) | wastewater metagenome | isolation source: effluent of sewage treatment plant in Hong Hong | place: Hong Kong | collected 2016-03-17 ... | reverse complement strand
TATCGTAAACACTTTTTCATATTCCTATGGATTCGGATACTCTCAAGAAACTGGAAGCGATGGAGCAGAAAATAGACCGCATGTTTACCAGCGTGGAGAAACTTCGACGATATTTTCTGTGGACGTTGGTTATCACGCTTCTAACAGTTGTCCTTCCGCTTATCGCACTGCTTTTTGCGGTGCCATGGGCATTTGGTATTCTTTCAAATGCATACAACATATCATAATATTCTCCTATGACTCGATTGCTTCGCGGCATAATATTGCTTTGTGTGCTTCTTGCGGTGCTTTTTGGTATACAGGTATTCGTTTTCTTTTCCATTGAAACGTTTTTCTCGATTACCAATGATTTCGAACGGCTCCTCTTGTATACGGGAACAGCCGCTATTCCACTCGGCTTTATTCTCGCGTCCATATTCGGGAAAATGCACGAAAACGTCATCACCAAATCCTTCTATGTACTCACGGGGATTCTCTTGGGCATTGGAGCCAATATCGCGCTTGCTTCACTTATCGTTTGGGGAGTATTTTGGATTTTTGGAAGTTCAGTCTATTTCTCGTTTCCCATGCTCGCCGGAATATTGTTCGCGCTAGCGATTATTGCGTCGATCTATGGCGTCTGGAACGCCTCTCACCCGATTATTAAACGTATCGAGGTATCCATTCCGAATCTTCCCGATATCTGGAAAGGGAAGTGTGTCGTTCAGCTGTCGGATATTCATTTGGGATATGTCTATCAGTTGAATTTTATGCGTCGAGTTGTTGCGCTCGTCAATGATCTTCATCCGGAAGCAGTCTTTATCACCGGCGATCTCTTCGATGGCATGGACGGCGATCTTGAACATGCCGTAGATACGATTGGCGATATTCGTTCTCAGCAGGGCATCTTTTTCGTAAATGGAAATCACGAAACGTATTTCGGACTGGAAAAATCTTTCGACCTTCTCAAGAGAACTCCGGTGCGAATTCTCAAGGACGAAGTGGTCGATGTGCAAGGGCTCAAAGTGATCGGTATTGGGTATCCGAAACAGGGAGAAAAGAAGGATATCGTGCGCATCGCAAAATCTCTCAGCAGCGCCTGGAAGGGAATGCCCAATGTGCTCCTCTACCATGCACCGACGCATATTCAGGGCTTCCAAGACGCTGGTATCAATCTTCAACTCTCGGGGCATACCCACAAGGGGCAGCTCTTCCCCTTTAATCTCATAACCAAAATCGTGCATAAGGGACACGATTACGGACTGTATACACAGGGCGACTACACGCTGTACACAACAAGCGGTATCGGCACCTGGGGACCGTCCATGCGACTTGGCAACCGCCCGGAAATTGTCGCTATCACACTCCGATAGGTCTGCATGCTTGGAACATCTTGTCAACGTTGACACGAAAAAACATTTTTTTCTACAATGGGAAAACATGCGTGAACTTTTCCTTTCTTCCTCGGTATGATTACACTCAAGAATGTCACGAAGTATTTTGGAAATGTCAAAGCGGTAAATGACCTCTCGTTTTCCGTAGACTCAGGCGAAGTTATCGGGTTCCTCGGACCGAATGGTGCCGGAAAAACAACAACGCTGCGTATGATGACAGGGTTTCTTTCTCCCGATCGCGGTTCCATCTCCATAGACGGCATCGATATTGAGAGAGACCCGGTATCCGCTCAGAAAAAAATAGGCTATCTTCCCGAAAACAACCCTCTCTATACCACTATGCTGGTATCGGAGTTTCTTGATTTGGCCGCCCGTCTCCATCAGGTGCCACCATCCGACTGCAAAGAGGCAACCGGTCGCGTCGTGCATGCTGTCGGCATCGAAGAAATGTTTTACCGTCCGATACGGGAACTCTCCAAAGGATTCCGCCAACGAGTCGGCATAGCCGCCGCGCTGATTCATCAACCGGACATCATCATCCTTGACGAGCCAACCGAAGGTCTTGATCCAAATCAGCGGGGAGATATTCGCACACTCATCAAAGACTTGGCAAAAAAACACACGGTTGTTATGAGCACGCACGTTATGCAAGAGGCTTCCGCCGTCTGCAGTCGACTTCTCATACTCAACAAAGGCAGGATAGCCGCCGATGGAACCGCCGAAGAACTTGCTGCCAACGCGGAAGGGAAGCGAATTCTCTCTCTGGACATTGAAGGATCCGAAGTAACTCCCGAGTTAACAAAACTGGTCGGAAAAGAGGCTTTTTCGGTAAAAAAGCAGAGACAAGACCGGATTTCCGCCACACTCTCACTTGAAAAGGGAAGGGAGATTCGTCCCGATATCTCCAAGCTTGCGTGGAAACATCACTGGATTGTGTGGGATATGCATGAAGAGGAACGGAAACTCGAAGACATCTTTCAAGCCCTTACCAAGGAATAGACGCTATGAAAAATATGCTTACACTTGTCCGAAAGGAATTACAAGCTTCTTTTAACAACCCGACAGCCTATATCGTTATCGCGGCATTTCTTCTTCTGTGGGAATTTCTCTTTTTTCGACAGGTCTTTCTCATTGGGGAAGTCTCCGTGCGAAGTCTTTTCGACTTCTTGCCATGGCTTCTCCTCCTGGTCATTCCCGCCCTCACCATGGGGTCTCTTGCGGAAGAAAAAAACGAGGGAACGATCGAATTTCTTCTGACGCGACCAATACGACCGATAGAACTCATTCTTGGAAAATTCTTCGGCATACTCATATTCTTCTCGATAGCAACCGCTTTTGTTTTTCCGATTGCGTGGAGTTTTCATTTCTTCGGAACCGTTGATTGGGGTCAAGCGGTTGCACAATATCTCGGCGGAATACTTCTGGCAGCCGTTTTGTCGAGCCTCGGCATTGCCATATCGAGCCTCGTACGAAGTCAGATTGCCGCTTTTGTCGTGTCTGCCATAGCCAGCTTCTTTCTGATTATTTCCGGGATGGAGATTGTGACATCGAGACTGCCTCTTTCGATGGCATCATTCTTTGAGCAATTCTCCGCTTTCAATCACTTCACCTCTCTTGCGCGCGGCGTAATTGACACCCGAGATATCTGGTATTTCGCTTCTTTTACGGCGGTATTCTTGAGTGTCGCTTTTTTGAATATTCTTCAATCGAAGCTTGGAAAACGTCGGAAAGCATATCGGCAATACCGACTCGCACTCGTGATACTCTTCGGCATAGCGTTCTTCTCAAACATTGTCGGTTCGAGAATTCCCGGACGTATCGATCTGACCCGCAATAAAGCGTACACGCTCTCTCCATCGACGGTCGCCATACTGACATCGCTCCCCGATGACATTATCAATATCTCCCTGTACGCTTCGGGGCAGCTCCCGGCAGAATTTCAACCCGTGTTGCGCGACACGAAAGACATGCTCTCGGACTACCAGCGAATCGCTGCCGGAAAAATACAACTTACCGTCAAGGACCCTCTTTCGGATGCAGCGGTCGTCAGTGAAGCACAATCTCTCGGTGTTCAATCGGTGCGCTTCAATGTCGTTTCACAAGAAGCCTACCAGGTCAAGGAAGGGTATCTTGGCATCGTTGTCTCCTTTGGAGGAAAACACGAAACCATCCCCTTTGTTCGAAACACAGACACTCTGGAATACCAACTCTCCAGTCTTTTGACCAAGCTTACTACCGATAAGAAACCAGCTGTCGGCATGCTGTCCGGACATGGAGAGAAAAGTCTTTTCAGAGACTACGCGCGCATTTCGGATGAATGGAGCAAACAATTCGACGTGCGAGAAATAGTTGCGGAAAGCGACGCATCAACCGACACGGCTACAAGCAAGGCAAATTCTGCTAAGAAGCCGACAGAAGAAAATCCTACGAAACATTTTACGCTTTCGGATGATTTGAAAGTGCTGATCATTGCCGGTCCGACGGAGAATTTTTCCGACAACGAAAAGAAAACGCTGACTGATTTCCTCAATCGCGGTGGAAGCGCGCTCTTTCTGGTTGATGGCGTCACGGCATCGCCAAGCACCATGAGTGTTTCCAAAAATACCAGTAATTTCACAGGTTTCCTCAAGGATGAGCTGGGCGTCACAGTTCAGGGAAATATGATCTACGATCTTCGCGCCAATGAATCCGTGAGTTTCGGCGGAGGACATCAAATGCAGTATATATTGCCGTACCCCCTTTGGATTCGCGCACAGAAAACAGCGAGTGATTCTCCGATTGTCGCATCGATCAATGAAATCTCTCTTCCCTGGACCAGCGGTATCGAAACCAATGATGACGAATTGAAGAAGCAAGGATACGAATCAACGACACTCTTTTCCACGACGCCGTTTGCCGGACAGGAAGATGCGAATCTCAGCATAGCGCCGGATCAAGACTTTCCGAAGACAGATCTTGCGACACGAACGGTTGCCGTTGAGCTGTCATCTGCGTCAGTACAAGAAGGGAAGACCGGTTCTCGGATTATCATCGTCGGCAATTCAGGATTTCTCACGGATCAGTTTGTTGGCAACAATCCGGCGAATCTCTCTTTTGGCGTAAGCGCTCTGGCATTCTTAGGACAAGAATCTTCCTTGGGCTCAATTGCCGCCAAAAATGCTTCGGCGGAGAAATTTACTTTTACCAACGCTTCGGAACCAAATATTCTTAAGTTTGGGAATATGGCGTTTGCACTTGCACTTACTATCGGATACGGCATGTTCCGACTCTTGCGCAGAAACCGAAAACGACGTCTTTCTTATGGCGAAGAATTCTAATCCGTCAGATTCCGAAATACGAAAAATACGAATATGAATAACTCATTTCTCAAGGTATCATCCATTATTCTTGGCTGCCTCCTCCTTGTTGCCAGTATTCCTTGGTTGCGTGACGCCTTCGGATCAAAGCAGGGGAGCAATACGCTGGCAAGTACAGCTACGAGCATCAATCTCTCATCATTTGCAGAAAACTCCGTCATTGCCGTAAACATAAAACAGAAAGACAGGGACGCGATTGTGTTGGAAAAACAGGGAGATGTGTGGAAAATAGGACCCGACGACGCCGATGCCGACAAGGTAACTTCGCTCTTCCAGGCTTTTTCATCGCTCTTGCCACAAGAAATGGTCTCAAAGAATGAAGCCAATTTTGCCAAATTCGGAGTCACCAAAGAAGACGGCATTCGGCTCGAGGTTCGAGATGCAAGTGGAGGATCATCCGTTTTCTATGTGGGTACGGATAGCGACGTTCCCCAAGAGTTTTTTATTCGAAAAGATGGTATAAAAAATACCTATTCTGCCAAAGGAACACTCCGAAGCCTCCTTACTCAGGGTGCATCCTATTGGAAGAAATCGTCCGAAGAAAAATCCGGTGCGGATACGTCGACAAATACGAATATCTCGAAAGAATCTGCGAAGTAGTGTATACTCAAAAAATGTGAACAGGGAAGTCATGTAAACTCAGCGCTCTCGAGAATAATTCGTTTATACAAAATAAGAATTCTCTTTATGTCAGATATTCAAAGTATTTTCAATCACTTGAGCGAGATGAAAAAAGAACAAAAGGAAATAAAAAAAGAGTATCGAGACGTGCTCGCGCAGAATCTCGATTATGAGAAAGCTGTCGAGGAGCTCGAGAAATCGAGGGAGAAGAAAACCATGCTCGAGCAAAAGGCTAAAGAATCTCTTGGTAAACGCTATGAGCGCTACGAAGAACTTGCCGATGAAATCAAGGCGAATCAAGAAATGCTCTCCGATATGGCTATGACGACGCTTATGGACGGAAAAACTGTTGAAGCCGTCGATGAATATGGCAACAAATACGAGCCTATTTTCGCCGTCCGCTTTAAGAAACAAGGGTAGAGGAGGGGGAGGAGAGAGTAACGAGAAGAAATGAAAGATTTGTAGAAGGTCTGCGCGGATAGGACAGATAAATATAAAAAAACCGGCATATATTCATACCGGTTTTTGGAAATATATTATGTCGCATAATGTAAGTTATGCGACATATAACTATACAAATCACTTTTCTTCGTAATCATAATCAGTAGTGAGAAGCGGCGCATCTCCTTCAGCTGTCTCACCATCATCTTCTTCTATGGGAAGCAAGTTTGCCGCCATACCAGCAACACCAATGTACGTATTATATGGTCCGGAAGGACCAAGGAATTCCCAAGAAGCCCCATCACTGTCACCAGGATCACTAGGATGACCATTATATCTGCTGTCATCCGGGTCATCATTGCTATTGCTGAATTTCAGTACCCATATAGTTCCCACCAAGATCGCTATGGCAAAAGCAACAACTGCTGCCAGAATACCCTTGTCAACGTTTAAATTGAAGCAGAATACGCTCATCAAGAATGTTGCAAGAGAAACAAAAAGAGTACAGGCTATAACAAAAATTTCGATTTCTTTCTGAAACCATTGCCCTACTTTTTTGTTCATTGCTATGTCCTCATGTGTGTTTGCCTGAAGAATTGGTAACGTGCTACGTCTTATATCTGTACATATATCACATATTTATTATTTTGTCCAGAGTTTTTAAGGAACGGTGAAAAAGAAATCATGAAAAAATCATTCGGCACAAAAATGGTACAAAAAAAGAGGGAAGTCGTCAGTATTTTCTCCTTTTGCTTGAGGTAGATCCGGGAGTATAATAAAAGACACCTATGAACGAGCGAAAACAAGATGCCTCTCCCCTCTTGCCAGAGTCGGATAGATCAATCATAAGCCGCATATTGGGAGTATGGCTTGCGTTTCTTTTCGGAGCGTTTTTTCTTGCGATAGAAGGACTATTTACAGACAATGCTGTATTCTTCCTTTCGCTTGCTGCGCTTGTTGGGATACTTATATCGCTCCGAACACTGCGTCCATCAAAAGAGTTGGCACTGGTGGGGGCGATACTCTTTGTGTTCGTGTTTCTCATTTCTTTCCCCTCCTCCCCTTCTGTCTTCTCAGGACGAGACCAAGGATCATATGCCGGAGCGGCTATTCGACTTGCGCATGAATACTCGCTGCACTCGCATATACCGGAAGTTGCGCAGGATTTTTTTCACATCTATGGAGCGGGGAAATCGCTTAATATACCCGGGTTCTTCTTTGCTCCGGACGGATCTCTTGTCACGCAATTTCCGCTTGGAAATATTGCATGGCTCGGAGCAAATGTTTCACTTTTCGGCGTAGTCGGACTTTCCTTGGCAAATGCATTCACACTCTTTCTTTCGCTTCTCATTCTCTTTGCTTTTCTCAGACTATTTTTGCCTTTCCAATTTGCCTTCGGAGGGTTTGCAGTTGCTGCACTTTCATTTCCTTTTGTATGGATACAAGAGCGAACGCTTAGCGAGAATCTCGCCCTCCCTCTCTTTCTTGCACTTTCTTTTTACGTAGTTTCATTCCTTAAAGAACCGCGACGATGGTCATGGTGGATGAGCGTACTCTTGGCAACGTTTCTCTCTCTGACGCGCATCGAGGGATTCGCACTCCTTGCCGTTGCTGTTCTAATTGTATTCTTCCGGAAAGAATCAAGAGACTACCTCCTCTCACATTTTTTTACCACCGTGTTTCCGGCGATTGGTATCGTTGGAGCGATCATAGGTGTAGATATTCAGGCAAATCTCCCCTTTTATATCACTATGGGGAAGGCGGCACTGGAATCTTTTTCCGTACGTTCAAATATATCTCCTCCTTCTTCAAGCTCACCCCTATCAATTATTCGAACATTCGAGGTATTTTGGACATACGGTATGATTTCAGTGACTTCGCTCGCACTTCTTGGACTGACATTTCTTATAAGAAGACGCGCATATATTCATCTGACACCGCTCTGGTTAGCACTACCGACATTCGTGTACCTCTTAAGCCCGCAAATATCCTCGGATCATCCCTGGATGCTTCGGCGATTTGTATTTGCTTTTTGGCCAGCCGTCATCATCTTGGCGATATTTTCCCTTGCCATACTGCACGAATTCTTCGAGAACCGATTTCCAGGAAAAACACTCGTTCGTCCGGCGGTTTTTTCGGCATGTTTCTGCACGTTGCTCATTCTTCCGGCACTCCCAACAACTGTCCCACGTCTTTTCTTTGCAGAAAACAAAAATCTGCTTGCGGATATAGAAACGCTTTCGAGTAATTTTTCTAACAAAGATCTCGTGCTCGTCGACCGCCTATCTTCCGGAGATCCATTTTCAATGATTGCCGATCCAATGAGTACACTATTCGGAAAAAATGCGATATATTTCTTTAATCCAAGCGACCTCTCGCGCATTGATATTGCCAAATTTGAACATGTATACCTCATAGCGAAAGATGGGGATGAAAATACCTATCGAACGGCATTCGGGTCTCGTTTTGAGCTCCAAAGAATCAAGCCATACACACTTCGAACCTCTCTATTCAGTCGAGAAACCGATCCGTCCCGCATACCTCTTCGAAGCGACACGGCCGTGTCAGGTTCGATATTTCTCATTGTACCAAGTGCTTAGAGTAAATCTCCTAGAAGAGAACACCAAAAAATATGACCGAAGCATATCGTCTCAGAAAACCTTGGAAATATCTCTATACTTCACTTCGCATTCTTTTGTGGGGAGTTTTCTTGATCAGCATGTCGACATTTGTCTTCTCCATACTTTTCCCTTCGAGAGACCTTTCGTACACCTTTTCCGATTCACGGGCAGGAGGAAATGAAATCGAACGACCTCGAACCGAAACGGGAGATTCACGAGAGAATGGATATATCCGTGAGGGGGATACACTGGTTCTGGACGCATCGGTACTGGGAGATTTTTCACACGCTCGGGTGATCATTTCAGGACAAGACGCGCTGGATGCCAAAGCGATTCAACGTGTCACCGCGAGACGCTCCCAACAAGCATTTTTTTATCTGAAAGGACCGCCCGCCGTATTTCCTACAGGAACCCTTCTTCGCTATAAAGACAGTTTCTTTCTTGTTGGTCAAGATGAAATGAAACACCGATTCCCTTCCGAAGAGTATATGCGTTCTTTGGGATATGATGTCGCTTCATTCATGCCGGTTTCCGACGAAGAATTCGCAGCCAATCCCGAAGGACTAGCTATTCCCGAAACGCAAGATTGGGAGACGCCACCAAACAGCGCGTTCGTTCAAGCAAGCGACACCTACTATCTCTGGAAAGATGGAAAACTCTTTCCCTTTGTGAGTGAAGGCGCTTTCCTTGAGCAGTTTCCTAAGAGTTGGGCACTGGTGCGAGACGATGCCTTCATCAAAAATCATACGGTTTCCGACGAATGGATAGGCTATCCGAGCGGGTCGCTTCTTGCCTGGGGGGACGGCGTTTATATTATGGACCACGATTCCCCTCGACCCGTTCTTGGTGCGGATATTTTTCTTTCGCTTGGATACTCTTGGGATGACGTTCGCCCGGTAAGCGATGAAGAAATAAGCCTCGTGCAAAAAGGAAAATTTATCGATACCAGCGTTCCACATCCTAACGGAACCGTACTTCTGGACACGAAAGAGAACCGCTACTTTCTTGTTCAAGATGAAACACTGCGAGAAATACGGGGCGCATCACTCCTTCACCTGTGGCTCGGTAAGAAACATCCGATATCGGTTTCCTCCGAAACATTTGAGAGAGACGCTTCATGCACTCCTCACGACGCATCCATGTTTTCCGCCGATACCATAGAGTGCCTGATACCCCTTGAAAATCTTGCACATCTCAGTGGCGATACCTATGAAGTTTCTTTTTCATTTGTCAAAAAAACCACTCTCGATAGAATGGATATCATATTTGAAAGCCCCCTCAAAGAGCAGACGCTGCTCACGACTCTTTCCAAACTCAAATCTCGAATACTCTCACGCTATCTCCCTTCTTCATAAAAATCCTCAACGGAACAAACACTTGCAAAGTTACTCGTCTTCATAAAATTTCGTAAAATAGTATGAAAGCTTCCCTGTCTTTTTCCATGATTAAGAATGTTGCAAAAAAAGAAGAACCTCGAATTATTGCGACACTCCTCTCTCGCGAAGCAATCGTACTTGCCCTATTTTCGCTCGCCATGTTGCTTTCAATGGAGAGCCTTTTGCCAGGAACCGTCTCGCTCCGGGAAAGCATGATTTTTTTCATCCTCGGGATAGCTACAATACTGATCGCGGAACGATATCTTTCGAAGACACTCAAGTCGGAGTCATTGTCAGCACTATCCCCTCCGTCTTCCGGGAAAACCCGTGTGTTTTTCTGGGGATTTATCGCATGGTCGGCATTCCTTATTGGAAACGCTCTTTTCGGATTCCACCCCGCTATTATTGCGCTTCTCCTCCTTATCACAGCTCCACTGCTTGCACTCTTTTTTGGCGTGGCATTTGAATCCGGAAAAAACGACGAAAAATCTCCGAAGAACCCTATTGAATAATCCACTCGGCTGTTTCTCGAGCGCATGTATCCCAGGAGAATTTTTTGAGCTGATCCCGCCCCTTTTCAATGAGCGCTGATCTCATTGAGGCATTGTCCCACAGTTGAGAAAGGGTATCAGAGAGCGCTTCACTCTGATCTGCATCGAAAAGCAAGGCTGCCTCCCCGGCAACTTCAGGAAGACTTGAATTATTTGCACAGATCACCGGTACGCCCGAAGCAAATGCTTCCAATATCGGAAGCCCGAACCCCTCGTACAGAGACGGATAAACAAAGAGTCTCGCATGTTTGTAAAGCGCCGTTCGCTCCTCGAAAGACACGCGACCGGTCATTATAATACGATCGCGAAATATGTGGTGTTCTTGCGCGCGGAGTATCTGTCCACTCATCCACGCCGCTTCCCCTGCAAACACTAACTTTACTGATACGTGTTTTCTTCCAAACACCTCGAACGCCTCCATAAGCCGGACGAGATTCTTTCTTGGCTGCAGCGCTCCAACATAGAGGATGTATTCTCCGGGAGAAAGATGGAATTTCTCAAGAACATCAGTACCAACCTCATCGTCACTTTCGGGTTTTTCCCCATGAAGAGGATTGTCGAATCCATGATGAATCACTCGAATCTTACTCTCGGAAACATACGGATACCAGTGAAGAATATCCCGCTTTGTTGATTCCGAAACAGCGATAAGTCGCGTCGCATATCGAACCGAAAAGTCCGTGAGCCAATTCAATTTTCGCAGATCCTGAGGTGGAAAATATTCCGGAAACACTTTGAAAGCGAGGTCATGAATCGTCACCACGGATTCAACGTTCTTCGGAAGAAGTACAGGAAGCGCCTGAACCGGCATGAATAGACGGTCGGGATACAATCGGAATAGCTCCCACGCAAAGCGCGTTTGTGTCCACGAGAGCGGAAACGGAACGGTATGTACGTGGTAATTAGGCAAAGACGGCGGCGTCAAATGCGAATTGAAATAACGCCGATGGAAGAGGTGCCATGATTCATCGGGAAATATCAATCCGAAACGCTCAAGGAGACGAAGAAGATAGACCCGCGTTCCATCGATCCGCTCCGCATCGAGATCGGCCGCTTGAATGGCAATCCGCATAGAGGTTTACTGGATCGTTGTACCCACAAAATTTCCTCGGAGGAAATACTGCTCGAGATTTCCGATGTCTGACCCGTTCAAAACAACAACAGAAAATCCCTCCTCTTCAGCGAGCTTCGACGCTACCGGATCAAAGGGAGCGCTCATGCCAGGACTCCATGTGTCCCCGACGAGATCACGAAATGCTGACCACGAAAGCATGTCAAAGCGTTTCGCGAGGGCGTCCTTCCGAGGATCGACCTCGTACACTCCGTCCGTATTTGAGAGATTGATAATTGTTTTGAAATCGAGATACTTTGCCAAGACCGTCGCAATATAATCTGTCGAAAAGCCCGGTCGCCACCCTCCAGCAACAATAATCGGCTCTTTTGCTTGATAGAAATCTTCGAGATCGTGCGGGTTGGTATTAATTCGCGGATGTGCCCACTCGCGAAAAATCGTGCGAAGAAAATGCGCATTCATGCGTGTTGCGTGAATACCGAGCCAGTCTTGATCGTCATTTTCTATCGCGTGAACCTTCGAAGCGGCATCAATATAATTACGAGCCGTCCTTCCACCGCCGACTACAAGGATAAACGAATAGCCATCCTGTACGCGCGCCACAATACAGTCATGGAACCGCCTCACAAAGTCCGTATCAATACCGCCCTCAGGCACCACAAGCGATCCGCCAACGGAAATGAGGAATCGTTTCGATTGATCGTGTTTCATTGTTTTGTTTTACCCAGAAGAGCTTCAACCTCTTCGAAAGAAAGAATGCTCGACTCATCCTCTCCCCGTCGTTTCACCTCTGCGCCACCCTTCTCAAGCGAACGCTTGGAAATGACCAATCGATATGGCATGCCGAGCAAGTCGCTGTCGCCAAATTTTTCTCCGGCGCTCACGTCACGATCATCATAAAGTGTCTCAATGCCAGCATCGTGCAATTTTCCATACCATAGAACGGCTTCTTCGTCGGAGCTAAGCGAAAGAAGGTGGACACGAAATGGAGCGACACTCTCCGGCCAGACAATACCCTTCTCATCTGACAGTATCTCAACAATCGTTCCCATAAGTCGAGTCGGCCCAATACCATAACTCCCCATAATAACCGGCTTTATCTCCCCGTACTCATCCGTATAGACTAACCCGAGTGCTTCGGAAAAGCGTGTTCCGAGTTTGAAGATATTTCCCACTTCGATCGACGTTACCTTTTCAAGCTCATCTTTCTTGAGACTGAGATCGTGCAAAACCTCATCCGTATACACTTCCTCATTGACAGCGATGCCTTTCGTTCGCGAGAGATAGATCGTATCTTCACCCGCATTACTGATCGTTTGAAATTCATGGCTGTATTTCGAGAAAACACCGCCACTCGCAAACGTTTTGAAGGTTTGATTGCCAATTCCAACCCGAGAAAATATGCGCGCATACGCCTCGGCACACCGTCCATAAAACACATCGAGATCTTCTTGGGTAGCGCTGAAAGAATAAAGATCTTTCATTAAAAATTCTCGTCCGCGCATGATACCGCTTTTCGCTCGTTCTTCATTTCGAAATTTCGCTTGAATTTGATAAGGATATACCGGAAGATCGCGGTAGGAAGAGATATGTTGCTTCATGATGGCGGTTATTGTCTCTTCATGGGTGAACCCCAGCCCAAGATCCGATCCATTTTTGAGCATCGTCTTGAACCAATTATCAACCACGTCGTCGCTCCAGCGATTTGTCTTTTGCCACAACTCCGGATTCTGAAGTGCGGTCATAAGCACCTCGTGCCCGCCGATTGCGTTCATCTCCTCTCGAATAATATTCGAGATCTTTCGGAGTGTTCGGAGTCCGAGCGGCAAAAAAGAATAGACACCAGCCATTTCTTTGTGAACAAACCCGGCACGAATCAAGAGCTGTGCATTACGACTCACTTCATCCGCCGGGTTTTCTTTGCGCGTCTTTGTAAAAAGTTCGGACTGTTTCATAGAAGTATTTATCAAAACAGGGACAAAACACCGCAGGAACGATATCTTCTTTCCAAGAGTACACCACTTATGCTACACTGACAATCTCTCTCGATGCTGATTTTTATTTTCAAAGTATACGTACTATGTCGCTTATTTCCGTTAAGAATCTCTCGAAAACGTATAGTTCCGGTCTCCATGCGCTTCGAGATATTTCGCTTGATATCCGCTCCGGAGAAATTTTTGCGCTCTTGGGACCCAATGGCGCTGGAAAAACAACACTCATTGGCATCATCACCGGACTCGTTACCAAGACATCCGGCAAAGTCCTTGTTGACGGCAAAGATATCGAGAAAGATTATCGGTACACACGCGGTCTTATCGGGTTTGTCCCGCAGGAAATATCACTCGATATCTTCCTCTCCGTCGAACAGATTCTCAAAAATCAGCGCGGATTCTACGGCAAGTCGGCAAACCCCGCTCTCCTCGAACGCATCATGCGCGACCTCTCACTCTGGGACAAGCGACACACAGAAGTCCGTTCGCTTTCGGGCGGCATGAAACGCCGCGTGCTTATTGCCAAAGCACTCACCAATGAACCGAAAATTCTCTTTCTTGACGAGCCGACCGCCGGCGTTGATGTCGATCTCCGCAAAGACATGTGGGAACAGGTGAAAAAACTTCGTGAATCCGGCACAACCATCATTCTCACCACACACTATATCGAAGAGGCTGAGCTTCTCGCCGACCGAATCGGAATTATTAACGAAGGCAAACTGATTCTCGTTGAAGACAAAGAAACGCTCATGAAAAAAATGGGCGAGAAAACGCTTATTGTTCAACTGGGCGAACCTCTGCACTCGATTCCACCAGCGCTCTCGCGCTACCGAATTACGCTTTCCGAAGACAAACAAATTCTTTCCTTGCAGTATTCTTCCGAAGAACAAGCAGTTTCACCTTTTCTACAGACACTCAGAGATCAAAATATCTCCGTATCTGATATCACAACAACCGAAACATCGCTCGAGGAGATATTCGTCACGCTTATCGGGAAAAAATAGTTTTCATTACTCACACATTACATCATTATGAACTGGATCGGATTCAAGACCATATTCATGAAAGAAGTCGGCCGCTCAAAAGACGTCATCGTTCAAGCTTTTCTTTCGCCTGTTATTACCACCCTGCTCTATTTCCTTGTCTTCGGAAGCGCGATTGGCGGCAATATCAAACCGATTCACGGCGTGCCCTACGATCACTTCATCGTACCCGGACTCATCATGATGGCACTTCTCATGAACTCTCTCATGGCGGCATCGAGCGGCATTTACTTCCCGCGGTTTATCGGTACCATGAGCGATCTTCTCACTTCCCCCCTCTCCTATCTTGAGATCGTGATGGGATTCGCACTCTCCGCCGCTGCCCGCGCTCTCGCTATCGGCATCACCATATTCGTCATCTCGTGGATCATTACCGGCATCACGGTCTCTCACGTCATTTTCACTCTCATTTTCGGACTCCTCACCGCACTCACGTTTGCCCTGCTCGGACTCGTCCTTGGCATTTGGGCAAAGGACTTCGAACAGCTCAGCATGGTCCCGACACTGCTCCTCACCCCGCTCACTTTTTTGGGCGGCATCTTCTATTCGGCAAGCATGCTTCCGCCGATGTGGCAAAACGTGACACGAGCAAACCCGGTATTCTATATGATCGACGGTCTTCGTTGGGGATTCTTTGGTGTCTCAGACACCAATCCGTGGATGAGCCTCATCATCACCGGTGCTGTCCTCGTCCTCTCCATCCTCATCCTCCGCCGCATGTTCCAAACCGGCTACCGATTGAAGAAT
>ERZ724522.1116-NODE-1116-length-15200-cov-17.579993_pt1 | contig 15200 bp, 26 predicted proteins | sample MGYA00376055_ERZ724522 | MGnify/ENA primary metagenome ERZ724522 (study PRJEB28724, sample SAMN07190884) | wastewater metagenome | isolation source: effluent of sewage treatment plant in Hong Hong | place: Hong Kong | collected 2016-03-17 ... | reverse complement strand
CCGACAAATCGAGACATCCGGATCGTGTGGCCCGACGGACTCGGCGGGAAGGTTGACGGGAAGGTGTGGCATCAGTACAGCGATGGATCAGGAAGCGGACTTGATGCGGACCTTCTCGACGGACAGAGCAGCGCAGATTTCCAGACGGCTCTTAGCTTCACCAACGGCGTCACCAACTCTGCGGGCGTGGTTTCGCTTGCGATCGCCCCTGGATCCAACGTCACGCTCTCGACGAACGCAGGAACCGTCACCATCAACTCGTCTGGAGGAGGTGGAGTCGGGGACGTGACGCTGGCCGGAACGAACGCATTCACTGGCCAGAACTCGTTCGCAGGGACCACGACGTTCAACGGTTCGGCGAACCTCAACGGCTCGACTACGATCAGCAACCTCACGGTTCCCGGCGTGTTGTCGGTCGGGTCGATCACCTCGGGATCTCCGCTCGGGCTGTCGATCGGAGGAACCGGCGGCACGAACGCGGCAAGCGCCCGATCCTCGCTCGGCGTGGCCTACGACACCGACGTACAGGCGTACCGGCTTGGTCTCCTCCAGGCCGCCCTCGCGCTCACGGCGGACGGTCACATGCTCGTCCACAACGGCAGCTTGGTGACGAACCTGACAAGCACGGCGGCGGGCCGGGCTCTCTTGACCGCCGCGTCCGCATCGGCGCAGTGGAACAACTACCTGCTGGCCGTCGCGAGCACCAATGGCGCCTACGACGCCACGAGCTGGAATGGGATTTCCGACCGGCTGGTGACGCTCGACCAGTTCCGCGACGCGATCAATGCGCTCCCTGGCGGGTCCAACGCAATCACCAGCGTTACGGCACCCCTCAGTCTCAGCAATGGGGTCCTGTCGATCGACACCAGCGGGCTCGGAGGCGGCGGAAGCGGGTCTGGATGGGTCTACCTGCTCACGAACTCTGTCGGAGCCTTTCAAGGACGAGATTCCTCGACGAACTGGACGCTGATCTCCAAGACGATTTCGAGCAATGACCTCCCGACGGCCACCGGGAAATTCATCGAGGGCGGATACAGCGCCGTCCTGTCGAACTATAGCGGAACCTCTGGATCACTGTTCCTCGACGTGACGGTTGGCGGTACGCTCGTAGGGCGCGACAACTATTCGCTGTCGAGTTCAGCGACGGCCATGCGGGCACTGTATGGGAATCTCCTGCTGGTGCGGGAGTCTTCAACCAAGGCGTCTCTGATTCTCCAAGGATACCACATCAACAGCTCCGCGACCCCGTTTGGAATAGGCGACTTTGGAAGCAGCCCGTCGGCTGCTGGGTTTGTGGTCACCAACATCACGGTTGACTGGTCTACCAACTTGGCCATCTCGGTCGCGGTGAGTTGCGACACCTCGACCTCGACGAACTCGGCCCTTGGGTTGCAAGTGGCGAACGCATGGCTGCGTCGGGAGTCCGCAGCGTCCACATCCGGAGGCAGCATCACAGCCGACGGAACCGCCGTGACGAACATCGTCAGCTCGGCCAGCATCACCAACACGGTGGCCGGTGGGCAGACTACACTTTCGGTCATTGGGTCTGGCGTCACCGGGATCAACGCCGACAACATCGCGTCCGGAACGCTGGCGAGCAACCGTCTCCCGTCGGCGATCTCCCTGACAACGCTCTCGGCCGGAACGCTCACCGCCACGTCGGTCTCCGGGGACGGATCCGGGCTGACGAACCTGAATGGCTCGAACATCGCATCGGGAACGGTGGCGGCTGCGCGGATTGACACGGCTATCGCCAGAACGGCGTCACCAACCCTCGCAAGTCCGACGCTTAACGACACTGTTACCTACGAGCAGACCGTGCTATCAGCTCACAGCAGCGTCACGAACTTCGTTGCCGATCCTACGGTATCTCCGTACCAGACGATCAACGCGGACCTAACCACTCCGTTCGCCACCGTGGGCTTCCTGCATGCAACGAACGTCGCGGCCGGACGCCAGACGACGATCCTCGTATTCGCCGGCACGAACGCATCCGTTACGGTCTCGCTCGCCGCGCAATTCGCGAGGAACACGAACTCGGTTGCGCTGACCACAGGACAGATTCTACCGATCTCGTTCTACGGGTATGGCTCCAGCCCAACGAACGTGATAGCAACGATGGGAACCGTCTACACGCGATGAACAGACGCTCCTTCATAAAGCGCGGCGCCATTTGGGTTCCTTCGCTATTCGCAATCGGACGTGCTCGCGGGCAGGCGCTGACGCTGGCTGATTCCGCGCTGGTTGGCCGTGCTCGTCCGTCTGGATCGTCCTTCACATACTACGCGACCGAGTTCGACTCGGCGACTCCGGACTATCTGCTCAAGTCGACGGACCCTGGGTTCAGTGACTCAAAGCAGGGGGTCTTCTCCTGCTGGGTGAAATTCGGATCTGGGGACGGCGCCAACCAACGGTTCCTCGCCCGGGCGTCGCTCGACTTCCACATCTACCGCACGTCCGCCAATACCGTCCGGGTACTCGCCTACAACGGGAACGGGTCGACAATCGGGATTCAGATGACGTCAACGGCGACCGTCACAGCAGATGGCAACTGGCACCACATCCTAGCGTCGTGGGACACGGCGGGGACGAATTGCTGGATTGCCATCGACGGAACCGAAGGCACCACGATCAATGCCCGGAACGACGTGACGTGCGATTACACTTTCTCTGGGTGGTACTTCTCGATGGACAGCTTCGGCCTGAACGCAGCCGTCTGCGAGCCGTACTTCGCGCCCGGCCAGAGTCTAGGTGCGTTCAGCTCGGCCAACGTGCTAAAGTTCAGGACGAGCGGAGCCAAGCCAGAGGATCTCGGCTCCAACGGGTCAACGCCTACCGGATCTCAGCCGGGGCTGTATTTCAAGAGCCAATACTCGTCCTTTGGCACGAACGCCGGAACGGGTGGAGATTTCACGGTCAACGGAACGCTGGCAAGCGCAACGGCCCCATGAGAATCATCCTGACGATTGCGTGGTTGCTGATCGTGTTCAGCACACCAGCGGCGACCAAGTACATTCGTTCGGCTGCTACCGGAGCGAACAACGGTACTTCGTGGGCTGACGCATACTCAGCTTTCAGCTCAGTGACGTGGGTTCGTGGCGACACCTACTATCTGGCCGGTGGAAGCTACTTGGCGTTGACCGTTGCCCCGGCGGCGAACGGGAGTTGGGTGACGATCAAGAAGGCGAACGCGACGGACAACGGTTCCGACGCCGGCTGGTCGTCCAGCTACGCGACGACCACGGCCACGATTTCCGGGCTTGTCGCGTTTGACAACGGGAAGGTCGCGCTCAACGGCGTCACGGGTGCAGGAACATCCGGTCACGGAATTCGTATCGAAGTGACCAACATCACCGGGGCTGCCGTCACTCTTGAGTACGATACCAGCGACTACATTCTCGCCGGTCTTGAAATCCAAGGCGCCGGCTACGCGGCGTCGTCGAACTCTGCCGACGGGATTTTCTGGAATAACGGCGCGAATCAAAAGGGCCTGATCGTTTCAAACGTGTGGGTTCACGAAGTCACCCGCAACGGTCTGGCGCTCGGTGCCGTGGCCGGGACTTCGTTTGATGACCCCGGGATGCGCTGGTCTCGGTCGGTCATATCCGAAACTGGCGGCTGCCTCGATCCTGACCAGCACGGGCAGGGTATGCAGATTTCCTACGCGACGGACTCTCGATTTCTCGTCATCGAGGGAAGCCTTTTCAAGAACGTCGTCGGGTCGGCGATGATCGGGTTCCTTGGCGGCGCGTCGGCGCGGCACTCCGACGTTCGGATCATCAACAACGTATTCTGGATCTCGGACAACGCGACGTATCGCACGGTGTCACCGGGTGTAGTGTGGGCCCATGACTCCGCGCAGTACGCGACGAACTTCCTCGTGGCGAACAACACCGTGTACGGAGTCGGCAACACGACCAACACCGGGGCGCTGGCCCAGTTCGTTTTGCAGTCGACGAACACGATCGGAAACCGGCTCATCAACAACCTGTGGCAATCGTCCTACTTCTCGGCGACGAACACTGGATTCGGAACGATGGCAACCAACGGGTATTACGCGAATACCGGAGCCAAGGTTCCGTCCGGAACGCCGGGGCAAATCGACGGCGCTTCGTCAGGGTTGTTGTCCCCGGATAGCGGCGTGTTCACTCCGACTGGCTTCTCGATCAACGCTGGCGCCACACTCTCCGAGTTCTCCGACGACTACACCGGAGCAACCCGCGTCGCACCGTGGGACATCGGAGCCTACGAGCTGATCCACCCAACCGCGTCCGCCGGCACCGTGACGGTCGGAACCCTAATCATCGGCCCATGAAACTTCTCGCCACGCTCGTTCTGCTCCTGCCGCTGTCGTCTTGGGGGGCCTCCCTTCTGATCCTGACCGAGCCTACCGCCCGTGGATACGCCGGCCCGGTGTTCGACCAGTGGGTGGCCCAGATCATCCGCGAGGGGTGGAGCGTCTCGGTTCGGGAATCGCCGCGTCGGTGGGGTGGCAACTTCACCACGAACGACTGGGACCAGCTCGGCTGGATGTCGAACGAGGTGGCGCGTGCGAACCCGGACGCGGTGCAGCTTTTCGGAAGTCTCGCGAAACTGAAAACCGGCGGTCACCAAGCCGACGGGCACGAAGACCGCTGCATCCTCACGCACCACTGGCTAGGGTGCTCTGGCCTGACGTTCACCGACACGCTCAACTGGAGCAATATGGTATCGTTCCCGGTCGAGCCAGCGATCCCGAACAGCATCGGGACCAACGCGCCGGGTGACGGAATCCCAGACCAGATTTACGGCACATTTTCGATCCCGGTCAGCTCAATCGACGCCTCGGGCCTGACATCGCAGGCCGGAAACTTCGCTTCCGGATACCTCGCCGGACAGCCGTACCAGCCCGCGATAGACGAGGGGTACTGGCTGCGGTGCTACCTCACGAACAACATCGCGTACCGCCAGCGCGAATGGACCGTCACGGAGACTGGCCACATCGACAGCGCCGGGTGGCTGAACTCCAGCACCATCACGGCAACGAACAACTCTGTGACGTGGACCGTCAACGGGTCGTCCGTCCCTGGCGCGAATGATCGCTGGATCTACGATAACGTGGATCTCACGGCATGGTCTCCGGACTTCGTGACGGCCGGCGGGACGTGGATGAGGTGCTTCTGGCTCAACACCTACAAGTCGTATTGCCAGGAGGACGCCAATGGGCAAGGCATGTACCGAAGGGCCCTGTTCCCCGGGTTTGCCGACCGCCCGCTCGCGCTCGTCTCCGGGTGGTCGCAGGGCGCGAACTCCGCGCAGTTTTTCTGGATGTCCCGTCTGACAAACTCGACCGTCGCCGACGCGATCCGATCATCCGCCATCCGCTACGGTGGGGTGATCCCGTTCGAAATGCCGCTGGCCGGCGACCTGACGCTTCCGATGCACGCCGTAACGCAATCATCCCCAGCGAGGGCAACCGTCGGAATCCTGACAGTCAATTGACCCCATCCATCCATGAAAATCACAGCAGCACTCCTGATGTTCGGAGTGGTGGCACTAGCGGGGTGCACCACGCGAACCGCCAAGACTCCCGACGGCCGTGTGATATACACGTCGACGAGGTTTGGGAACAAGGAGGCGATTCGGCGCGTGGAGTACCGCGCCCCAGACGGGTCGGTGTTCATCCTCGAGGGCTACGCATCCGACCAAGTTGAGGGACTTGGAATCGTGACCGAGGCAGCCGCTCGGGGGGCGGTGCAGGGGCTGACTGGGCAGGCGTCCGCGTTGAAGCTCGTCCCGAAGGACGACCCGTCCACCATCAAGCAGGAGATCGCCCCGTGAGCATGTCCCGATTCCGCGAGTACCGATTTCGCATCGGACGAATGCTCGCAGTCTCGGCCATGGTGCTCTGCGTCTCGTTCGGCTTCCTCACTGCAACCGCGCTCGCGCAGGGCGCCGAGCTTGGAGTTGGGATCTCGGTCGCCGAGAAGATGGTTGGAAAGACACTCGCCGAGGGTGCGCTTGTGGTGGCTGGCCTGTGCGTCGCGGCACTGTGCTTCGTCATCCGCATCGCCTACATGATGCATACGGACCAGTTGCGGAGCATGATCGAGCGGGAGAGGGCGCAGACTGCTGCGGATGTTCGGATCGCGGAAACCAACGCTGAGCTGGCCGCCCAGATCGAGGCTCTTGTCGTCGAGATGAGGCGCCGTCCTTGCATGAAAGCGAGGGACGAATGACCGGCCGCGCCGTCTTTTCCGCCGTCCGCTACGTCCTCCAGGGCGTTCTGGCGGCATTCGCCGTGTGGCTCCAGCAGATCGGCAAGACCGGATGGGAGCAAATCTCCACGTTCGATGTCGTGTTCGTTTGCACGGCGTTGGCACTCGCCGGCCTCAACGCCATGGGCGCGGTAATGAACGGGTCTTGGAGCGAGGCCCGAGCCCGGGGCGCGAAAAAGCCCCCGGAGACCGCCGGGGGCTGATTGCTTGCGCTGCGCTTAACGCAACGGCGCTTGTGTTAAGCGGCCGCTGTGGTCATCGGCTGGACGGTTGCGACGCCTCCTGTGGCTTCCTAGGCCGCCCCTTGGGCCAGCCGCCCTTCTTGGCGTTCTCCCGGGCGGCCTTGGTCTTTGAGGCTGAACGGGCCTTGCCGCCTAGGCGCCCGAGGGCTGCCGCTGCGTCGTGAGGGTTCATGGCTAGGCGTTGTTCCACGTCGGCTCCACTCCATCGTCGTCCGGACCGAGGTACATCCCGTCCGAGTTGAAATAGTCGTGGACGCTGTACCCGCGAATGTCGCTAACCCGCTGCGTGCCGTCCCACCATCCGTCCCGCTGAACGATCACGTAAACGCTCGCGGGATCCTCTCCACGGGCTTCCTGCCAGGAGATCGGAACAACCCCATCAGAAACCCGGTGGAAGATTTCCAGCCGATCCCTGGCAGCCAACCGCACCGCGTCTTTCCCTTCGATTTTGAATGAGTGTTTCATTGTGGTTCCTGCGCATTCCGAGCCAGCTGGCTTTTCCGCCCTTTGCGCGTTTGTCGTCGGGCCATTAATGACCGCACTTTGGGCAGGTGTTCATAGCTCAAGAAACAGCATGCACTCTGGCGGTGGCCCGATATGCCAGATTCGCGCCTCCTGCCATTTGCTACCGGATAAAGTTTCGCGCCATTGCACGACTTTTCCGACCCTGAAACCTCCCAGAGGAGTCGTTACCCAGACGACGCTCTTAGCCATGGTTCCGATTTTGACAGGGCGGCGAGTCCATCGGCGCTTCACAGCACCACCTCCTCAGTCGTGACCTGAACGGCTGAAAACGTCGGTTTTCCGTCCCACATCCCCAGCGTCTGGCGCACAGATTCCGCCCAATCGCGAGCCGCTTCGATGGTGTCGAAGGTTTTGGCCTCGCCCGTCTCGTTCACTGTCACTTTGATTTCAATCATAGTATAGGGACGCTCGGTGTTTTCTTTTTGGTTGTCGTTTGCGTTCATTGCGTGAACACAAATACCCAACCGCTTAGCTATTGTCAACAGGAAGGCGAAAGATTTTTTTTCGCGAAAGAAAGTTGACAACAGTTGTCAATTTTTGGCAGCGTCGAACCCATGAAACCGGACACGATCCGAGGCCGGAAGACGCCTCGGACAATGGGAATCTCGCTGGATGAAAGGCTACACCAGCGGGCGCGGCGCAGAGCCGCATTTCTACGGCGATCCCTCAGCTCCCATATTGCCCATCTCTTGGAGCGTGACCTTAAGGAGAGCAAGGAGGCCGCATGAAGCCCCGCAGTTTTCACCGGCTAGCACATATCTGGAGCTACGTGTCGGCGCGCGAGCGTCGGGCTTGGGACATGGCGTCAAAGGCGACTACTGACAGTGAGTGGCGTAGGTGGATTAACGCCAGCGAACGATGGTTCGCGTTGTGTCAGTCGTGCCGAACCTGCCCGAGACAGGAGGCCGCATGACCACGCTAACCGGAAGCGCATTGCGCGAGTTCGTCATCAGTGAGGCGCGTCGTCTCCAAACCCAGAACGCCATTCAGCTTGCGGCCTACGAGGAGATCCGCAGGAACGCGGCGGGCACGGCCAAGAGCCTGAACGGAACTCTGGAGTCTTTGACCGTGGTGCGCGATGAGGCCATGGCCTCCATGGCGAACGCGGACGAGTGGATCACGTCTCTACAGAGGGATCAGGAGTACATCGCCGGGCTCCTATCGCGGTTGGAGGCGGACATCGCCGCCGGTCGTCCGAGTGACCTTGGAACGCTGGTGATCGAAGGAGGTGGAAAGTGATGCCTCTCCCTCCCCGCTGGCCCGGCATCGTGATGATCCTGGCTGGTCTGTTGGGCCTTGTCTTCATGGTGAATCCACAGGCCGCAGGCGTTGCCCTTCTGATCGTGATTCTGGCCGCCTGCCTGCTGTGCGCCCTCGGGGCTCTGTCCGCCCTGATCGCCGCCGAACGCGCGGACCGCGCGATGGGCGTGACCTCCGAAGAGGTTGAGCGATCCGCCCGCGAGTACGCCGATGTCCTGCGCGAACGCCTCCGCATGGAGGAGGCCGAAGTCAGCGCGGCCAGTGTGATTCAAGGATTTCCCGCCCGGGGCTCCGACACCAAACCTCAACACAAGGGAGGTGATCAGGGCTCAGCATCCGACGCTATGTCGTCCCCTGGCGCCAGTTTCCAGCCGGCAGAAACCAGCGCAACAACTGCCCGAGACCGAAAAGGCGCACCCCACCGGAGCCTGCCCGAGTAGCGCGGGACACGGTGCGCGGCTGGAAACGCTCTCACTCACCCCAACAAAACCCAACGCATGGAAACCCAATCGTCAGCAGTCGTGAAACAGGAACCCCGCGTGCCAGTGCTTGCCGGACCGCGCGGGTTGGTTATCTCGGACATGGATTCTCTTTGGAGGTTCGCCTCCTACGTGGCGGCCAGCGGTCTCGCCCCGAAGGGAATCCAAACGAAAGAGGCCATCTTCGTGGCCGTCCAGATGGGCCTCGAAGTGGGCCTGACGCCCATGGCGGCCCTCCAGAACATCGCCGTCATCAACGGGCGCCCGACGCTCTGGGGCGACGCCCAGCTCGCGGTGGTGCGGTCCACCGGGGAACTCGAGGTTTTCGAGGAGTGGTACGAGGCGAAGGGAAAGCGGCTCACCCGCAACCCGTCGGAATTCGTGGACGACACGACGGCGGTTTGCAAGGTGAAGCGGGCCGGGTACGCGGCCTCTGAAACCGCGTTCTCGGTCTCGGACGCCAAGGCCGCGCAGTTGTGGGGCAAGCAGGGCCCCTGGAGCCAGTACCCCGCGCGGATGCTCCGGATGCGGGCTCGGTCATTCGCCCTCCGCGACCAGTTCGGGGACGCGCTGCGCGGGTTCCGCACGACCGAGGAGGCCGGCGACGAGCCGCAGACGATGACAGTCGTCTCCTCTCCCGCCCCAACGTTTCTCCCGTCACCCGTCGAGTCCACGCATGTCGACTCCGACACGGCGCAAGCGAGGTCGGTGGAACCGCCCGCCGTGAATCCTGGTGCGGCGGTCCCGCCCGCCACCGACGCGGGCGTTGGCCCCGTCCAGCAGCTCGAGGAGCTGGCCACCGGCCTGGGGGCCACATTCGAGGACTTTCGGCAGTTCGCCGCCGAGCCGTTTCCCGACTCGTCGTCCTGGGGATCGTGGTCTGAGGTGTCCACCGAGTGCGCCAGCGCGTGCCTTCGGGCGCGTGGCCGGTTCACAGCGAAGTTGAGCGCCATCGTCGAGGCGAGGAAGGGGGCGAAGTGAGCACTAGAAATATCCGCTGGCTGTCTGGGTGGTACGTCAAGGTGTTGCACGCCTATGACGGACCAGGTACGACGAACCCAGGGCAACAACTCGACGCCGTGTGCGGCAACGGCGTGTACATTCTACCGCGAACAGAGTGGGCAGCGCGCATGATCAGCAAGGGAAACGTCCCGCTCTGCAAGAAGTGCCAGCGCATTCTGGCGTCGACGGAAGGAGGCTCCAAGTGAGCACCGACGAACGCGCGGGCCTTCCAAGCGCATCATCCTTCGAGCGCCTCGCCGCCTGCCCCGGTTCCTTCTGGTGGTCCAAGCAGGCTCCAGCGCCCGAGGAGTCCGAGGACGCCGCGAGCGGCACGCGGATCCACGCCTACCTCGCGGGCGAGATCACGGCGGACAAGCTCAGCGAGGAGGAAATGCACACGGCGACTGCCTGCGACTCTCTGGCGTGGGAGTTCCTTCAGTCGCGCGGGTTCGCTCCGGATAGTCCAGTCAAACGGGAGGAGCGGTTCTGGATGATTCCAGACGACAAGCCGCTGTTTTCAGGAAAGGCCGACCTGTTTGCACGCAAGGGACCGTTCGGCGTGGTGATCGACTACAAGACAGGACGGGGGGACGTGGCTGCGGCGCCCGAGAATTTACAACTCCGCGCACTCGTCGCGTGTGTGGCCGCCGATGAGTTCCTAGGGTCCGTCGAGGTGGCGATCGTACAGCCGTGGTCATCTCCGCGAGTTACCGTGGCGTACTACGGCCCGAAGGAAATCGAGCTTGCGACCGCCGAGATTGTCCGCATCGCCCGGCGTGCGATTGAGGACGGAGGCAAGACAACCGTCGCCGGAGACCACTGCCGGTACTGCCCAGCGAAGGGGCTATGCCAGGCCACCAAGGCTGCGGTTCAGACGATGGCGGTGACCACGGCGGACCGCGGGACTCGGGAGCTGATGAGCCCCGCTGAGAAGCTGGCGTTCTGGAAGGCGTGCAACCTCGCGATCGAGATCGCCGAGTCATTCAAGGCTCACGTCAAACGCGAGCTTGAGAAGGATCCGGAGAGCATACCGGGGCTGACGCTCAAGCCTGGGGCTGTGAGAACGAAGGTCACCAGCGTGTCCGAGCTGTACGCGCGAATGCTGGCACGGTTCGGAGTATCCGCGCAGGCGTTCGCGTCCGCGTGTTCCATCACCAAGACCGACCTCAAGGCGCTGGTCAAGGAACAGACCGGAAAGAAGGGCGCCGAGCTGGACGCAGTGCTTGGTGAGCTGGTCTCCGGGATCGTCGAAGAGAAACGGACCGCGCCTAGCGTGGAGGAGGTGAAGTCGTGAAACCTCAACCCGACCCCATCGAATCACTTCGCGACCTGTTTCTAGAATCAGCGGCCTCGATTTTCGAGGAGCTGAGCCTCGACGCGAAGCAGCGTCTTGCGGACGGAGGCAAATGGTCCTTGTCAGTCCGCGCTAAGGTGGACGGTCGCAAGGTGGTGGTCTCAGGCAGCGTGTCTGGATAGCCCAGGAAGGCTTCGGACTACAGCGATTTGCTGGACGACCCGAATCAACCCTTGCTGCCGATGGAGGACAAGGAGTGAAGAAACAACGGATGGCCAGTTCCATCAAGCCGCTGGATCTGCGAAAGCGAACGCGACGCTGGCGAAGTTCCTACGAGAAACCCACCCGGCGCGGTTGGTACGAATGCAAGGCTCGCGACGACCGTTGGAATGGACAGACCCAATGGAGAGCGTGGGGACGGGGTATGTGGTGGATCCCGCTCGGGAAGGGTGACGGATCAGACGGATGGCTATCATCCCCGATGAGGATCTACCAATGGCGCGGCCCGGCGCATGACGTGATGGGGCCGCCGCCGAACGCCCGAACTGAGCTACGGCTGCCCGGAAGCGCGGCCACAACGACACCAAAAATATGAGTGAACCAACAACGCCAGGAAACGGAGACGCGGGGCAGACGTTAGCTCCAGTGAGATTGTTAGATGCCGCCGATGCGAAAGACGCTGAACGCTTCCAATGGCTCATACGTCAAGGCGTGGCGTGGCGGGACTGTTACGACCGAGACTGGCTTCCCGGCGAATGGCTGTATGCGGCACAGGATGCACGGCACTTCATTGACAAGGCGATGGCTCAGGCATCTAACAGCGGATTGAGCGACGGCCGGAAGGAGGAGCGATGAGCAATCAGATCGAAAAGCCGATCGCTGCGCCGCCTTGTTCGGCGTCCTTCTGGTGGATGCCTCGACGGACGGACCCGATGCGCTCAGGCTGGTATTACGTTCGCGAAGTGCAACCGCGCCTTTGCGTCGGAGTCCGCTACTTCGACGACTCAGACCAAAGCTGGTGGGCAGTCTCGAAGGACGGAAAGAACGACGGATCGCTCGTGCCGAATGAGACATTCCACGACTGGCTCACGATCCCGAACATCTCCGACCGCCAACGCTAGTGACGCCGAACGCCCAACGTGAGCGACCGGCCGGAGGGGGTGGGCAATGAGTGCCGACGCAAAGGCCGGTTCGCTCGACGTCCTGGTTCGGGGACGGGGAATCGAACACAGCGACGGCACAATCCTCTGCGCGGCATGCGGTGGGGAGGTAGAATGGGAACCGTGCGGAGGATGTGACGGGGAAGGCGGGCATGATGGGTACGATGAAGACCCAAATTGGTATCAGCCCGGCGAGATAGCCCCATGCCCTCAATGTGGAGCACGCGGCGGGGAGTATTGGTGCTCAAACTCAGCGTGCTCCACAACGGTGATCACGGAGCTGGTCAAGTCGCCGAACGCCCGCAGTGAGCCACGGCGCGACGGAGGTGCAGAATGAACCCGGAGCGCAAAGCGCCGTTGGCTCGACGTGCTGGTTCTGCCGGAAGGCATCCTGAGGTGCTGGCGTGGGACCAGTGGGCCTCAAGTGACGACGGCTCGCCGCTCGCCGACCCTACGACTCTCTATGCGCCAGCCGACAAGAGGTTATATTTGGAGAACCGACTCAGGCGCGCGTTTCACGCCGGATGGATGGCAGCGGAGCGGCAGAACGTGAAAGCTGACTGATGGCGAGTCTGCGAGCCATTCAGTCCAGCGCCTTGTTGGGCGCTGTGTGAGACGCAGAAACAACGAAAGGAAACGAACATGGTAGATGCACCGCAACAGGAAATGTCCCAGCATGACTACGAAGTCATCAAGGACAAGGAACTGCGCCGCGACCTCGACGCGCAAATCCAGAAGGTGAAGCAACTGCCTCCGAGCCGTGAACGCTCGCTGGCCATCACCAAACTGCAAGAGGCCGTGATGTGGCTGGGTATGGACTTGAAACGCCTCAACGAAGCCAACCCATACCCGAACAGCAAAGACCCCTCGAACACGAAAATCGAGCCGACCGCCGATGGCCTCAAGCTGTAACAACCACTGTGGCGCACCGGGGCAAAACCTCGGTGCGCCCAACAGCGGATTGAGCGACAAATGACCACTCCCCGCATCCACTCCTCACTCGTCCGAGGCTCCAAACTGGAACGCCAGTTCGCCCTACGCTGGACCACGGTGCGCGGCGCCCGACCGATGGAGCGCGAGGTTCAGTTCGCGCCTGGCAGGAAGTTCCGCTTCGACTTCGCCGACCCGCAGAGCCGCGTGGCGATTGAGTTGGACGGTGGCCTCTGGCGCGGGGCAGCCGGAGGTCACACGTCGGGCGCTGGGGCCACGAGGGACAGGCTCAAGGACTTCCTCGCGACCATCTCAGGTTGGACCGTGTTCCGGCTCACGCCTGAGATGGCGAAGGACAGGGCCACCCTCGAGGCCATCGCGGACTTCATCAACCGGCGCCTCGCGCATCCGCACCGTCAGGACTGAACCATGAGCCAGCTTTACGCCAGGGTGTTCCTCCAGATCCTCGATTCCTCGCTCGCCGAGGATTGGAAGACGCGTCACGTGTTCGAGGACATCCTCAAGCTGGTGAACCGTGATGGCGTTTGCGACATGACCCATGCGGCCATCGCTCGCCGCACAAATGTGCCGCTCGAAGTAGTGGCGGCGGCCATCGGGAAGCTGGAGAGCCCCGACAAGAACTCCCGGGACTCCGAGTACGAAGGCCGCCGTCTCATCCGACTGGACGATCATCGGGATTGGGGCTGGAGGGTGGCGAACTGGGACAAGTACGACGCAGTGAAGAACGACGCCGAGCACCGGGCGTGGAAATCCAAGGAGATGGCCAACTACAGATCCCGCCTGCGAGCACGGAAAAGCACCCCCTCTTCCTCCCCCACACCCCCTCCTACTCCCCCAGAGGCATACACAGATACAGAAGTAGGGTCTACATGTAGACCTACTGTAGACCTACCTGTAGATCTACATGTAGTCTACAAGTCCGGGACACAGCCGGACAAAACCGACGTGTGTGTGTCGGATCGTCCGATTGAGCCGCCCCGAGGATTCCCAACCTCAGAAGCCGAAGCCCGAGAATCCGCATCCCTTTGCTCTGTTCCGGAGGATTTTGCCGCGAAGTGTTGGAACCTGGCAGCCTCCCGGGGATTTCTCGACGCCCGAGGCCAGCAGATCAGGTCGTGGAGGCACTACGCAGCCTCGTGCTGGGCGTTTGAACGCGACCGAGTATCCCGGCAGCGGGCGGGCCAGTCCGGATGCTCTAATGGCAAACAGGCACCTCAGACGCACCGGGACGGGCGGCCGAGGTCGATAGCCATGGAGACACTCCGGGAGGTTGAGGCCAAAATGCGAGCCATGGGGGACATGCCGTGAAATCCGTCTGCCGCTTCTGCCACCTGCCGATCGAGATGCCGCTCCCGGATGACGAGCGGATGGGGAAATTCCTCCGAGTTCTGGCAACCCGCGCCTGTTGCAACCGCTGCGCGGACTACCAGCGTGCCCAGCGCGATCGAGGGGAACTCCTCGGGCACCTCGGGCAGCAGCACGCCTGCACGTTCGAGGAATCCGACCGACAGCCGATGGAGCGTGCCGCCCGGGCAATCATGCTCGCGGCCATCCGAGCGGCTGAGGAACACCATTTCCTCTCTGGCCTGGAGCGCGAGGTGGACGAGTGGATGGATAATTTCCGCCGGGATCCCCGAGCGGCAAGGTGGCAAACCCAGTTGTTCGTCAAGGGGGTGGCGGACATTGCCAAGCAGACACATCAACCGGTTCCCGCATGAAACACCTCATCGAAGAGACCAGCACGCGCCGAATCGAGGGCGTCCTCGGGATGACCGTCTCTGACGCCATCAAGCGCCTCGACGAGATGCGCGAGGCCATCCGCGCCATCCGCACCGAGATTGTGCTCGCGGTCGACCCTATCACGGCAGCCATCGACGCAGTGGCTGCGATCTACGGGGTGACGCCCACACAGATCAAGGGTCGGGAGCGGCCAGACTACATCATCGCCGCCCGGCACGCGGTCTACACCGCCCTACACGAGATGGGGCTTTCGTCGAACGTGATTGGCGGTGCCTTGGAGCGCGACCACG
>ERZ724522.1115-NODE-1115-length-15213-cov-10.289286_pt1 | contig 15213 bp, 13 predicted proteins | sample MGYA00376055_ERZ724522 | MGnify/ENA primary metagenome ERZ724522 (study PRJEB28724, sample SAMN07190884) | wastewater metagenome | isolation source: effluent of sewage treatment plant in Hong Hong | place: Hong Kong | collected 2016-03-17 ... | reverse complement strand
GCTGCGATTCATAGAAGACGCAAACGGCACCCTTACTGGGGCCGAGCTGGAGTAACCGGCAGTGGCCACGATTAGCAGCTACACCACAGGCGACTGGTCGAACACGGCCACATGGTCGGGGTCTGTTGTCCCGGTTGTCGGCGATCGTGTCAACATCCTGGCCGGGCACACCGTCACCGTAGACGGCACATACACGGCCGGCGACGACACGGCGAACGGCATCACCATAACAGGTACGCTCAAGGCCAGCCGTTCGGTCAGTTCATCGCTCACCGTGCGCGGCGACCTGCTGGTTTCGTCCGGGGGCACGCTGGACTACGGCACCGAGGCGGACCCGATCCCGCTCGGCGTGACCGCCGAAATCTACCTGAACGACTCAGCTAGCCAGTCGCATAACAAGTGGGGACTGCGAACGGATAGCGCATCAACGACCTGGGCCGGGCTGCGCATCTGGGGTCAGCACAAGGTCGGCCGCGCCAGCATGACGGCGACCGCGCTGGCCGGCGACACCACGTTCGCGTTTGATGACGTGACCGGGTGGGAAGTGGGCGATGTGCTGATCTTTGGGCCTTGCTTGGCGAGCAACGGCCCGAACGGGTGCGTCGTGCGTGCGATCACCGGCATATCTGGTAACAACGTAACCGTTGGTGCTTCACTCGGGTATGCGTCCGAGGTTGGCCGGATCGCTGCGAATTTTACGCGGAACGTCAAGATCCGTGGCAAGAACGGAAACACATACCGCACGCATGTCTCTGTCGATGTCGCGTCGTCATTCTCGACAGTTGACGCAATCGAAATCGGCCCGTGTGATATTGCGACGGGCGGCGCGACGTCCCCCGCACAGTCCATGGGCGGGCTATCGCTATATTGGCGCGGAATCGGCAACACGACTGACGCAGTGAAGCGCATCTATGCGCCATGTGTTCACGGAATATGGGGCGTTTCTGGTTCAACCGTTACGACCGTTGGTGGCTCCGTTGGCGGTTCAGCAGCGCTAATGTGCTTCACCAACCGCGCATATGCGTACACGATAGAAGATCCGGTGTTGTCGGCCCCGCAGGGTGGGGCCACTGTCGGATATGGCGCGTATATCGGCAGTGGCAGTTCAGCGAATTTGTCCAACCCGACCATACTTAGGGCAGAATATGGTGTGCAAACCAGTTGGAGCGAGGGGGCCGTCTTTTCGGTAATTACTGGCGGCGTTATCACTGGGGTAACATACGCTGTCGGCTATACCGCAACAGCCATCACGCTTGACGGCGTGTCAATAGACGGCTGCACATACGTAGTGCAAGATGCAGCGCTAGCAAACCTGCGCCTGACGGACTGCACAATCGGCGCATCGCTGCCGGTCACAAGCAGAGGTAAGGCCGGTGGCGCCGGGACATACGGCAATTCTCTCATCGAGAATTGCGTAATTACTTCTTTCCCGATGCCGCGCGCATCGCTTGGACTGAATCTCATCAATGCGGGATCAAGGATGTTCCTGCGCAATCGCAACAACGACCCGACGAGTCAGGCGATCTACCGCAAAGGTGGGTTGATCGAACGCGACAATTCTGTCACCCGTCGCTCGCGTTCCACGCTGCGCCTGGACTGCTGGCACTCAGGGATCGAACAATTCCACGAGTTCACCGTCAAGGTGGCCGCCAGCGGCGAAATCAACCTCGTTGGCGCCGCAAGGTTCAATACAACCTATGGCACTGCCGCGCCGCCCGAAATCACAATTTCAGGGCTCGGCATCACGCCCGTAACATGGACCGCAACGGCAACGGCGGATACGTGGCACGAATTTGACCTGACCGCAACGAACCCGAACGCCTACCCTGGTGAATTTACGGTTCGGATGTCGGGGTGGAGTGCCGCGGATACCGATACTGCGTCGTGCTGGTTCGATGGTGTACCGATGCCCGACTTCGTGGACTGGACACACCAGTACGGGTATGCCTACGACCCGAGCGCGAGCGCCCGCGAGCCAGACCAGATCGTTGTGCTCAGCGAGACCGCGGCCGGCGCCCTGTCTGGAATCTCGTTTTCGTCGGGCACGCTCACGATCAGCGGCGCACTGTCGATCAGCGAGGTCTACGACTGGATGAAGTGGTATGAGACGCAGAACCTGCTTGAGCCGTTGATGACTAGCGCGGACGGGGTTGCGTTCGCGCTCAACGCCGACCTCACGCTATCTGGCACCTTGACCGGAACCGGAACACTGACGATCGGTGCAAGTACGTTCAGTGGTAGCGGCCAGTCCAGTATCCCGATCACGCACGGGGCCGGCGTATATACGACCATTGCCGTATCTGGCTACACCATTGGTGCGCGGATACAGCTCTACGACGTGACGAGTAGTGCCGAGCTATACAACGACATCCCGGCTGGCGCGTCACTGGCCGTCAATTCCGCATGGACAACGAACCATACGATCAGATGCCGAATGGCGCGCGTTTCTGGAACCGATGCGGACGGGCTGATCGAAACGCAAACGCTCCTTACCGCTGCTGGCGCGACGTTCTTGCTGTCGCCTGAGCCGGACGCGATTTACGAGGCGAACGCGATCGACGGATCGACGGTGACCGAGTTCACTGCGGATTACCCAAACGTGCAGATCGACGTTAGCGACCCGGATGGTGTCACGACACCGCAGCGCGGCTATGCGTGGTACATGGCCGGACAGATGACGGCGGACGGCATCGCCGCGTATCACGGGGCGATGATTGCGGAGGACGCATACAACTATCGCATCGAGACAGCGGTGGCCGACATGAAGGTGCAGAACGTATCGACCAGCGCCTGCGTGATCGCTGGCGCCCGCCTGTATCGCAGTGATGGCGATTCTATTTTCGAGCCAGGCGCTGGGCCGATTCAACATGATCCAGACAAGGCTTACACGGCCTCAACGGACCCGGCCTCGATTGCGGCGTACCCAATAGAGGCTGGGCTGACTGTCGAGCAGGTCTTACGCATCCTCCTGGCCCACGCTGCCGGCAGCGCAACCGGGCTGGATGGGTCTGCGGTATTCAAGTCACAGGACGGAAACACCGACCGGATTGTTGGCACGATCAACGGCGGCACGCGCACCATCAGCAGCGTCGACGGGAGCTAGTCGTGTCGTGGCAGGGCGGGTGGCTGGGGCGTTGGGCCGGTAGCTGGTTTGGCCCGCTCGAAGCCGAGCAACAACCACCGGCGCGCAGCGATGGCAGCGGGCTACCTCTTGATAGGCGCAGAAAGAAGCGCGAAGAACGCATCGCGCGGGAAATGCTCGCGCGCCAACAGCACGCCGAAGCGTCAGCCATTGCCAGGGCTGGCGGGGTCGCACTGCATAGGCCGTGGCGCCCTGAAGAACAGGCCGAGCAAGACGCGCGGCAACAGGCCATGCGCGTGCAGCAGATGGCGGAAGCCGCTGCACAGGAAGCAATCGAAAAAGCACGCCAGGCAGCAGAGAAGGCGCGCAGCCAACGCATACGCCTTCTGGTGTGTGCCGCACTGGTGATGGACAACTAGACCGTATAGAACATGGCGAAACAGCCCGCTTCGGCGGGCTTTTGCACTTCTGGAGACACCACATGATGGAAAGCTACTTTGTACCGCTGGAACTGAAGTTCTCCGGCAGCAACGCGGCAGACATCGGCACGTTCAGCGGGTATGGCAGCGTCTACAGCGTCATAGACGACGGTGGCGACCTCATCGCCCCCGGGGCATTCGCTGACTCACTCGCCCGCTTGAAGGCGCAGGGCCGCGGTGTGCCCATGTACATGCAGCACGGCGCAGCGCTTGGCGCCGACCCGCGGCCTGTTGGCGTGTGGACGAAGATCGAAGAGGACGCGAATGGCCTTCGCGTCGAGGGCAAGCTGGTCGGCTTGGACACTGAAACCGGGCGCTATCACTACGCACTCGTGAAAGAGGGCGCCATGTCCGGGCTGTCGATCGGATACAGCGGTGTCAAGGCCGAGTATGGCAAGAAGCCCGGAGACCCGCGCCGCACCATCAAGTCCGCAACGCTGCGCGAAATCTCGATCGTTGACCAGCCCATGAACGCACATGCGCGGCTCACAGGGCTGAAGTCGATCGAAGAGCTGCTCACCATGGCCGACGCCGAGGACTACTTGAAATCAGTCGGGATGTCTGGCCGCCAAGCAACCGCTTTCGTTTCTCGCGTCAAGCGCATCGGGCCGGGTGATCCGGCGGGTGCATCGCAACAGCCTGGGCCGAGTGATTCGGATGAGGCCATCCAGCAGCTCATGAAATCGCTGCTCAAGCGCGGAAAGGCATTCGCCTAGTACGCAAATCACTCCGCAACACAGCCGCCACTTGGCGGCTTTTTTCATTTCCGAAAGGTGAATCATGGAAATCGGTGACATCAAGAAGGTGATCGACGCTCAGGGCGAGGCGTTCGAGGAGTTCAAGCGCGCCAATGACGAACTCATCAAGGCGAAGGCTGACGGCAAGGCCGTTGGCGACCTCGAAACCAAGGTTGCCCGCCTCAATGACGCGCTCAGTGACATGACCGATCTGCGCGAGCAGTTCACGGCGCTGCAGACCAAGATGCAGCGCCCGAACTTCGGCGGCGGCAACGGTGATGACGAGAAGGAACTGAAGTCCTTCAACGCCATGCGCCGCTCGGCGCGCGTGCAGGGGTCGGCAAAGGAGGACGTGTCTGGTGAAGACTATCAGGCATACAAGGCCGCCTATTGGGAGTACCAGCGGCAGGGCAACATCGACTGGCTGAGCGCGGAACAGCGCAAGGCCATGAGCGTCGGCACTGACGCCGATGGTGGCTACCTTGTCCCGGCGCCGACCGTTGGCCGCATCGTCAGCCGCGTGTACGAGCTGTCGCCCATCCGCCAGATTTGCGCCGTGCAGGCCATCTCGGGTGATGCTCTTGAGGGCATCAACGACCTGGACGAAGCGGCATACGGCTGGGTGGGTGAAACCGGCGCCCGCAGCGACACGTCCACGCCGCAGGTTGGCAAGTACCGCATCGAGGCCCACGAGATGTATGCATCGCCGAAGGCGACGCAGAAGCTCCTGGACGACGCTGCGGTCGACATCGAAGCCTGGTTGCAGGCCAAGGTTGCCGACAAGTTCGCCCGTGCCGAGGCTTCCGCCTTCATCACTGGCGACGGCGTTGGCAAGCCGCGCGGCTTCGCTTCCTACACCACCTCGGCGACCGGCGACTCGTCGCGCACCTGGGGGACGATGGAGCACGTCAAGACGGGCGTCAACGGCGACTTCGCCGCCTCGAACCCGGCTGACCACCTCTTCGACCTGCTCGGCGCCTTCAAAACGGTGTACCTGCAAGGTGCCAAGTGGGTGACCCGTCGCGAAGTGATCGCCAAGATCCGCAAGTTCAAGGAAGCGACCACCAACGCCTATATGTGGCAGCCGGGCCTTCAGGCCGGGCAGCCGGATCGGCTGTTGGGCTACCCGATCGTGACGGCACAGGACATGCCGGCGCTGGCAACCGGGTCGCTGTCGCTGGCCTTCGGCGACTTCATGGAGGGCTACCAGATCGTCGACCGTATCGGAATGCGCACCCTGCGCGACCCGTACACCGACAAGCCCTATGTCAAGTTCTACACCATCCGCCGCGTTGGTGGTGCCGTGACGAACTTCGAGGCCATCAAGTTCCTGTATTTCTCGGCCTGATCGTGACCAGCCCGCTTCGGCGGGCTTTTCCATTTCTGAAAGGAATTCACCATGCGTGACCTCATGAACAACGTCAACATCAAGCGGGTTCTGTCTCCCGTTTCTGTTGCCGACACCACGGCCCAGGTGGGCCAGATCATCGACCGCCAGGGCTATGACAGCCTGACCTATGTGATCGCAACCGGCTCGATTGCCGATGCCGATGCGACCTTCACGGTGCTGCTGGAAGAGGGCGACGCGTCGAACCTGTCCGACGCTGCCGCCGTTGCCGATGCTGACTTGATCGGCACCGAAGTGCTGGCCGCGTTCCAGTTCGACGACGACAACGAGTGCCGAAAGCTCGGCTACAAGGGTAACAAGCGTTACACGCGGCTGACCATCACGCCGGTTGCGAACGCGAGTGCTGCCCTTCTGGCCGCTGTTGCGGTGCTCGGCCACCCGTCTGTTGTCCCGACCGCGAATCCGCCGGCCTAACCGCTGGTTGACTGCAACCAAGGGCGCCACTCGGCGCCCTTTTTCTTTGCGAAGAGGGCGACATGGCTGGCACTGTTGGCCTGGCCACTGAAACCGACGCAGCCCTGGCGCTTGGTGGCGCGGTATCCGGCGCTGTGGGCCTGGCCACTGAGATCGACGCCGCATTCGCTTTGGGCACCGGGATCGCGCTTCCCGTCGGCCTGGCCACTGAGACAGATACGGCGTTCGCGCTGGTGTGCATCGTGATCGGCCAGGTTTTGAACGCGGCGATCCCGCAATCGCGCCGGCAGCGCGCCGACAGCGCGCAGGAATGGCAGGCACGCGCCCTGCCCAGTTGTCGACGAGGCTAAGGAAATAGCACATGGCAATCTACCAAATTACAGCCCCGTCCATCGAGCCGATAAGCCTTGCCGAAGCGCGTGCGCACTGCCACATCGACGGCACCGACGAAGACACCATGCTTGCGATCTACATCGCAGCGGCGCGCGAGAAGGCCGAGGCGCTCACCGGCCGGGCGCTCATCACACAGACATGGGTGCAAACACTCGATGAATTCCCGGCCGATGAAATCGAACTGCTCAAGCCCGGTGTGCTGTCTATCGTAAGCGTCGCCTATGTCGACATCGACGGCACGCCCCAAACCGTCAGCAACACCGATTACTCGCTGGACGCACGGACCCTGCCGGGCTGGCTGCTGCCTGTCGGCGAGTTCGAGTGGCCGCAAACCGATGATGTTGCCAACGCGGTAACGATCACCATGACATGCGGTTTTGGCCCGGCAGCTACCGATGTTCCGGCCTCGATCCGAAACTGGATGCTGCTCACCATCGGCTACCTGCACGAGCAGCGGGCGGCCATTGATTCCGCCGGACGCGCATCTGCCATCCCGTCCAGGTTTGTCGATTCCCTGCTTGACAAGCACGTCGTCTACGGGATTTGACGATCATGCTAAAGGCAGGGATGCTGAATCGGCGGGTGACGGTGGAGGAACCGGTGGCGGGGGTCGACTCCTACGGCCAGCCATCAACATCATGGGCCGCGTTCGACACCGTATGGGCATATTTTGTCCCCCAGTCCGGGCGCTCAATAGCTGAGCAGCTAATCGCGGGACGGGAAGCAAGTGGCCAGGTGCAGGTCGTCCGCATCCGCTACCGGCTTGACATCACCACCGCTATGCGCCTGTCATACAACGGCAGGCTATACAACATCACGTCCGTGGCGCCCGACGAGTCAAGCCGGGTGCATACCGATCTGGTCTGCACCGTGATACAGGGGTGAGCGATGAACGGAAGAAACCCCGCCAGACGCCAGCACTCCCTGATGCTGTACCGCGCTGACAGTCGGGAGTCAACGCCCATCCCCGGCACGATGGGCGATCTGTTGGGCGAGTTCACCAATCGCCTGCGCGAGAAGGCCCTGCGGTCTGCCGCATATGCCGGCGCTAAAGTGTTCTACGAGGAAATGCAGCATCGGGCTGAAGGCGCGGAAGCGCACTCGCCAAACGTCAAAAGTGGCACGCTGCGCAGCGCCATCTATCACTGGCACGACGAGGATGCATCACGCGGCGGCTTGAAACAGGTCTATGCCGTAGGCCCGAACAAGCGCAAGGCGCCGCATTGGTTCAACGTCGAGTATGGGCACTTCCGATACAACAAGCTGATACCGATCGAAGAAGGGCGCGTTGTCAAGGAGGGCACCAAGGTTGTGGTCGGCCACGATGGGCAACGGTACATCGCCACCCGGATGAAGCTGGCCGATCGCCAGCAGGTTCCGGCCTACCCATACATTCGCCCCACGTTCGATGCAATGGCTAAGGTGGTTGTCGATCGCATGCGCGAACGGCTGGCCGAGCGCATCAAAGAACTGCAAAGCGGTGCCGAATGACAGTCGAATCCGATCTTGCCACCGTCATCGGTGGTCTATGCGGCGGGCGGGTGTACCCCGATATCGCGCCAATCGACGCGACCAAGCCCTACGTCACTTATCAGCAGGTTGGCGGGGAGACCGTCGACCCGATTAACGGTGACGTGCCTAACCTGAAGAATGCTCGCGTGCAGGTCAATGTATGGGCCGACACCCGCTCGGCTGCCAATACGCTGATGCGATCGATAGAGGATGCATTGAGGCCGGCGCCGTACAGCGCAAGACCTATCGGCGCGTTGATCGCGCGATATGAAGAGATGACCAAGACAAGGGGGGCGCAGCAGGACTTCGCCATCTGGTGGGAATAGTCCCCTAGCAGCCCCAACAAGCAAGCCGCCCGGCATTCGTGCCTGGCGGCTTTTTTCGTGCCCGCGAGGGCGTTCATAACCAGCCCGCACTGCGGGCTTTTTCTTTTGTGAAAGGCCCTCATCATGGCTTATTCGACCCCTGTAGGTTCCTCGTTCTACATCAGCCAGACATTCGCATCCGCCAAGACCATCACCGCGGCGTCGAATGCAAACCCGGCCGTGCTCACGTCCGTTGCGCACGGCTACAGCGACGGTGACGAAGTGCTGTTTTCGTCGGGTTGGGAACTGGCGAACAACACTGTCTTCAAGGTCGACCAGTTGACCGCTGACACGTTCGAGCTGGAAGGTTTGAACAGCACCAGCACCGACAACTACGCCTCGGGGGCTGGTGTCGGCGCGACGTTCAAGATCAGTTCGTGGCTGGAACTGCCGCAAGTGATCGGGATCAGTGCTTCTGGCGGGAACCCCCGGTTCATCGACGTTCGCCCCATCAAGCTGCTGCAAGGGCTGAAGCTGCCGGATGGTTTCGAGTCGTCCACGATCACGTTTGACATCGGCTTCGATCCGTCGCTGTCCAACTGGGAGACGTTCATGGACATTTCCCGCAACAACACGCTGGTTGCCTACAAGTACGTGAAAGGCACGCGCAAGACCTACGGCTATGGCTATTTGAGCATTGCCGAACAGCCCGCGTTGGCCGCTGGCGCGGTGGACAAGGTGCAAGCCACGTTCACGGCCCAGGGCCGCCTCATCAGCTACGCGACCTAACAGCGTGCCATGCCCGCCCTAGATAGGGCGGGTTTAGCCCTGCGTGGCCCCGCCTCGCGGGGCTTTTTTCTTCCTACACAGCAAACACATCATGGCAATCAAACTGAACCTGGAACCTACCGAGAACCTCACTTACAAGCGCACCGTCGCCATTCCTACGCCTGATGGGAAGCCGCTGAAGATCGAATTCACGTTCAAGCACCGGACCCGCGAGCAGCTCGCCGAGCTTTTCGACGCCTATTTGGCAAAGGCAAAGATCGCGGCCGACGATGAGGCTGAAGGCGAACGAGGCTCGATCCTTGAGGCAACAAAGGCCGCAATCGCGCGTGATGTCGACGCCGTTCTTGATGTCGCATCGGATTGGAATGTCGACCAGTACGCATTCAATGCCGAGAACCTGAGCCGGTTCCTGAGCATTTACCCCGGCGCCGCTGTTGCTATCGCAACTGACTACCGCGTGAGTCTCACCGAGGGGCGGCTGGGAAACTGAAGGCGCTCGGGGCGGCTTTATACAAGCCCCCACCGAGCGAGAAGGAACTGGCAAGCCTGCGCGCGTTCGGGTTCGAGCCCGAAGACTTGCTTATCGACCAAACGATTGACGTGTGGCCGGAAAACGTGACTGCGGTGTGCGTCTTCCTGGCCATGCGCACGCAATGGCGAACAGGCCCAGCGGGGCGCACCGGGCTTGATTACGGTGCGCTGCCTGAAGTATGGCGCCGCCTGAAGGTGCCTCCAGCAGAGAGAGACGAAGTGTTCTCGATGTTGGGTGTGCTCGAAATGGCGGCGCTTAGCGCGATGCACGATCTGGGGGACGAGGAATGAGCGAATATCTCGGGCGCGCGGTACTTCAGGTCGAGGCTGACATTTCCGATGTCACCACCAAAATGGCGCAGGCCGTGTCGGTCACGGATGCGGCCTCGCGCGCCATGGCGACCAACGCCGGTAAGGCCGCCGAAGCGCTGTCGGGTATCGCGACAAAAACAAACCTGGATGCGCTCGACGCGAAGACAAACAAGGCGATCGACCGATTCAAGGCACTATCCGTCAGCCTTCAGGCCACCACCGGGCAGGCAAAGCTATTCCAGGAAGTGGCGCGGGGCGCGGATGCGTCGGCTCTTGCCCCTTGGGCTGATGCGATCGACAAGATCGTTGCCAAGACAAAGGAAGAAGCCAAAGCCCAGGATGAAGTAAACCGCGCGCTGCGGCAGCGAAAAGCCGCGCAGGATGCGTTGATAGGGCAGCTTGAGCGGCGAGTGGCAACCATTGGCGCCCAGTCTCCGCTGGAGGCCATACAACTCGATGCAAACCGCCTTGGCGTTGGCGCGCAGGCGGAAAAGCTGATACAGCAGCTCCAATCAGCAAGCGGCAGCATGCGCGATGCGCGCGTGAACGCAAACCAATTGCGTCAGGCATACGCCCAGTTGCCCGCGCAAATCACTGACGTTGCAACCTCGCTCGCCAGCGGGGCGCCGGCATGGCTGGTGCTGGTGCAGCAGGGCGGTCAGATCAAAGATTCCTTCGGCGGCGTCGGGAACGCAATCCGTGCGCTCTTGGGGTTGCTCACGCCTATGCGTGTGGCAATCGGTGGTGCTGTAGGTGCGGTTACCGCGCTAGCCGCTGCGTATGCGATCGGGAGCAAGGAACAGCAAGAGTTCTCGAAGTCGCTCATCCTGACAGGAAATGCCGCCGGCACAACTGCCGGGCGCATGGCAGACCTGGCCCGGTCCATCTCATCCGGCACACAAGGCGCTGCGGCGGGGGTTATTGCGCAGCTCGCAGCATCTGGCCGCGTTGGGGCCTCGCAGTTCGAGGCAATCACCGATGCGGCGTTGCGCATGGAGCGCGCAGGCGGCCAGGCGCTGGAAAAGACGATCGAGCAATTCATTGCTCTCGGCAAGGATCCGCTTTCGGCGGTCAAAGCGCTGGATGCCGAAACCAACTTCCTCACCGGGAGTGTGTACGCACAGATCCAGGCGCTTGTAAACCAGGGGCGCGAAGCCGAAGCGGCTGCGCTGGCGCAACAGACATATGCCGATGCGATGAAGTCGCGGGCGGGCGAGCTGGAAACCCAGCTTGGCACCATCGAAAAGGCGTGGCGCGCGGTGAAGGAGGGCGCCAAGTCGGCATGGGATGCAATGCTCAATGTCGGGCGCACGGATTCGCTATCACAGCAGGTTGCGGCAATCGACAGGACGATTGAGGCGATTCAATCGGCCCAGTATGTCGAGGGTGGCGCAGGCGCTGAGGCTGCGTTGCGCGACATCGAGGTTTTGCGTGCGGTGAAGGATGCAAAACTGGAACTTGTCCGGCTGGAGGGCAAGGGAGCGGAAGCAGCGGCCCAGCGTGTGGAAGCTGGTCGGGCTGAAAAGGCGCTGCTCGACCAATTGAATGACGGGCGATCGAAGGCGCGAAGGCTCGAAGAGGAGATCGCGGCAGCAAAGAACAGGGCGTCCAGCGCGGGCTGGTCCGAAACCGATCCCCGCCTGCTGCAGATCATCGACCAGCTAAAAGAGAAGTACAAGGAAACGGCGAAGGCAAAGAAGTCGGCCGCAGATGAAGGTTTCGAGCTTGCCAAATCGCTAGAGGCGCAGGCCGGCGGGCTGTCGAGTGACTTCCTCAAGAAGTGGACCGACCTGAATGCAGCCTATGCGGCCGGAAAGATCAACGTCGAGCGGTTGACGGCGGCCCAGGCGGCGCTGTTGGAGCAACAGCCCGCATTGCAGGCCATCGCAGAAGACGAGAAGAAGACCCGCGAGGCCATTGCAAAGATTTCCGAGAAGGAGAAGGCCGATAACGAGAAAGCGGTCGAATCCCTGCAAAAGTCGATTGAAGCGCAGATCGACAGGATAGACAAGCTCTCGATGGGCGAGGAGGCATATGACGCCTTGAGTGCCGCCCAGATGCGCGCTAAGGCGCAGGATTTGGAGTGGGACGCAGGCATGAAGGGTGGAAACCGCACCCTCGTAGAACGTGCGCGCCTACTGCGGCTAGGTGCTGATCTGATCGGCACTGAGCGGGGGCTGGAAAACGCCAAGAAGGCCGAAGAAGCATCGCGCAAGGCCGCTGAATCTGCGCTCAAGGAGTGGCAGAAGGTCAACGACCAAATCGGGCAGTCACTCACCGACGCGCTGATGAAGGGCGGGCGGTCGGTCGCCGAGTATCTGAAGGGCCTTTTCAGAAACCTCGTGCTGCGGCCCATCCTGCAACCGATCGTTGCCGGCGCTGCTGGCGTCATCGCGTCGTTCTCCACTGGCGGCGCCTATGCCGCAGATGGGTCCGGCGGGCAGTTGATGAGCCTGGCCAACAGCTACTCCGCGTTGTCCAAGGCTTATGAATACTACACCGGCACCGGCACCGGCTCGCTGTCATCGCAGTACAGCGCGATGTATGGTGAATTCGCCCGCAGCAGTGTTGGCCAATACATAGGGCTTTCCGAAGGCGCAGCCGTTGCCGGCAACAATGCAAGCGCATATGTTGCCCCTCAAATGACGGCAACCGGCGAGGCTGTCGGGGCTATCGGGCAGTACGCTGGATATGCTGCCATTGGCCAGATGATCGGGCGCGGCATTTCTGGCGGCTACTCCGCTATCGGCGGCAATAGCGGCTCGTCCGCCGTCAATCTCGGGACTGCGATTGGTGCGATATGGGGGCCTATCGGCGCTGCCGTTGGCGGGATCATTGGCGGCGTCGTCAACCGGGCATTCGGGCGCAAAGCCCCCGAGGTCACCGAGCGCGGGATCGAAGGATCATTCGACGCCAGCGGGTTCAGCGGGAATGCCTATCAGGACATTCTCGAAAAGGGCGGCTGGTTCCGGTCGGACAAGAATTACACCGTCACCAGCGCGATCAACAGCGATATCGACAAGGCGCTGGATGAGGGCGCCGCAAAGGTGCGAGAGTCGGTCACCAAGTACACCGATGCTCTCGGCCTGCCCGCCGAGCAGATGGGTACGGTGACCGAGAAGTTCCGCATCGCAGTCACAGACAACGAGGCCGAAAACACAAAGGCCGTTGCCGAGGCTTTGGGGAAATACTCGAATGCACTCGTCGGCGCGTTTGCGGTAGACATCGAGCCCCTGCGTAGGGCAAACGAAACGGTTGCCGATGCCATCGTCAGACTCGGCGCGAATCTAACCGGGGTCAATGATGTACTGACGACCCTCGGCGCAACGGCTCTGCAAACGTCACTCCAAGGCGCAGATGCCGCAAGCAAACTGGCCGACGTGTTCGGCGGCTTGTCCGGGTTCACATCGGCCACCAACGCCTACTATCAGGAGTTCTTCTCCCAGGCCGAAAAGAGCGCGAACCTGACCCGCGCACTGGGCGATGCGTTCACGGAACTTGGCACGTCGGTGCCTACCACGCGCGAGGAATTCAAAGCGCTTGTGAACGCGCAAGACCTGATGACCGAATCAGGCCGCGAAACGTTTGCAGCACTCATGTCGGTTTCCGGTGCGTTCGACGCGCTGCAAGACAGTGCGGACCAGATCGCCGCGCGCCGGGCCGAGCTGGATATCGAACTGCTGCGTGCGCAGGGCAAGGAAACCGAAGCGCTGGCTTTGGAGCGGCAGAAGGAACTTGAGGCACTACGCGAGCTTGACCCCGCACTGGCCCAGGTCAAAGAAATGATCTATGCCGCGGTTGACGCGGCCAAGGAAGCTGAGAAGTGGAAGAACGTATGGGCCGGTGTTGATAGCGTCATCGGCGATTTCCTCGGCGGGGAAGACCTGGCCCGGTACCGTGCCGAGCGGATCCAGGACGTTCTAGGCGGCGCAGGTATCGACAGCAGCGTTGAAGGGATCATCGGCGCCACGAAAGACGACATCCTCGCATTGTGGGAGGCGGTCGGGGTCGACGGCAAGCAGGCCATATTGGATGCCTACGGCGCGTGGAAACTGCTGCAGGAGGAACTGGCGCAAACCGAGATTGACAAGATCATCGACGGGCTTGGCGTGTCGGCTGATGAACTGCTGGACGCCTATCGGGAGATCAACCCCGAGGCCGACAACTTGGTTGAAGCATGGCGCAAAACAAAGTCCGAAATCGAGGATCTGCAAACAGCGCTTGACGAATTCACGGGCGCTGCTGCCAAGTCGGCCGTCGATCAGTTGCGGGCTGATATCGCCAAGCGCGACCAGTTGCGCGGGGTGATCGACGCCAACAACGACACTGCGCTGAATATCCTGGCAGGCCGCGGCACCCAAGAGGGGGTTGATGCCCTGCGGCGCCGCGAGGCCGAACTATGGGCCGAGTACGCCAGCACTGGCAACCCTGAAGTCGCGCAAGCCATCACCCGCATCACACTGGAGCGGATCAAGCTCGAAGGCACGGTTGCGCAGAAGTCGTTACAGGCGCAATACGACGCCAAGTATCAAGCCGAGCTTGAGGCTTATGAACTGGCCAAGGCCACGATAACGCTCGAAGAAGCGGCGCGCGAAGCGCAAATGGATGCGCTTCGCGAGCAGATCGACGCGGCCGAGCGACTGAAGGAACTGGCGAAGAACGCCGGGACATTCCTTGGCGGGCTGCGGGCCGGCACCTTGTCTAACTTGAGCTATACCGATCGGCTGGAGCAACAACGCCAGTTGTTCCAAACGTCACTCGTTACCGGGGAAGGTGCGGACCAGCAGTTGACGGCATACCTGCAGCAAGCTCAGGAAATGTATGGCGGAGCCACCAAGACCTACAGCGACATATTCACGCAGGCGCTAGCGGATTATGCTGCGGCCGTTGGTGATGGTGCGGCCGGGGCCGACCAGACAATTGCAACTGCCGAGGCGCAGTTGAAAGCGCTGGAGAAGATGGCCGAACAGGCGCCGGAACTCGAAAAGGCGGTGATTGACACGAGCCAAGCCGAGATTGATGCAATCTCGGCGCTCAACGAGGTATTCGGCAAGAACCTGGATACGCTGAGCAAGAGCATAGACGGGCAGATCAAGGTGCTTCAGGAACAACTCGAACAGCTAAAATTGCTGAAAGACTCGCAGGAATCCCAAATCACCACTTACGGAAAAGGTGTGATGGAGATCAAAGAGAAGCTCGACGAACTTGTTGGGCCAGTGAAGCGGATTGCCACCACGGTAGAAACTGAGGC
>ERZ724522.1114-NODE-1114-length-15215-cov-3.975726_pt1 | contig 15215 bp, 11 predicted proteins | sample MGYA00376055_ERZ724522 | MGnify/ENA primary metagenome ERZ724522 (study PRJEB28724, sample SAMN07190884) | wastewater metagenome | isolation source: effluent of sewage treatment plant in Hong Hong | place: Hong Kong | collected 2016-03-17 ... | reverse complement strand
TTGACGTTATCGCCTAGCGACTCGTTGATTTTGATTGAAGTAGCCCCGTCAATAACCACCACAATAGATCGTGGGTTATCCGCATCCGGTCCCACCACATCAGTCACCATATAGTGCTGACCGGGAAACCATAGCGCCGACCACCCTAACGCCGCCAAAGCAACTAAATAGGGACGGAGACCAGCAGTCGCCTGGGTAGCCGTTTCGATGCTGGCAACCCCATCCCAGTCACTAACCCGTCCCCCCGACTGCGTCACGCCTTCGCTGGCCTTGAAATGGGCGATCAGCCCCGTGATGCCGGAAAAGTCTGTATCAGTCGGCGTCACCGCACCCGGATCCGCCCACTTCACACCCAGTGTCTCGCCAGAATCCGCCGTCAAGATTTGGCCGTTCGTGCCGACCGACAACCGGGCCGCCAGGTCATTGGACTGACCAACCCACAGATCGCCCTTGGCATTCCACTCGGAGTCCGTCAGGGGCGAGTAATTGTGGACATGGTCTTCCCGTGACGCCCACGGGCTGACCCCCATGCTGGCCGCCGCGGCTACGCCCGAGGGGACGCCGGAGTTGTAAATCTTGAGGTTGTGGCGGTGATCCCGGCGCGTGGGGTAGATGCTGGTCCCGTCCAGGGCTGACAGGTTAGGAGCCAGCAGCGCCGGATCACCTTCATTGTCATTGAATAGCGGCAACGTCGACATACCCACGGCATTAATGAATAGCCGGATGTCGAACAAGTTATCTTCAGAAATCTCGGTGGTCGACCAAGTCAGCGCCACCGCGCACAACGGAATGGAGGCGACCGGCGGGGTCGGAATTTGGGCGTGAACATCTTCCGGTGTTCCCAGGAAAGGAGTACCTTCCTCGACCAGCAACGTATTAGACGCGCCGTCAATGTAGAGCGTGATAAAGATTCCGTATCCAGAGGCCGGAATGTAACTGGTCAGATCAAGCGTTTCTCCGGCATATCGTTTCCAGCTAGTACCGTAGGGGTAATAATCGTCATAGATACGCACCGACATGGAGGCCGGGGAGGTGGGCCGCACCAACAGCGGCAAAATCATCCGCTTCTGCACCCACACCGGGTCATTGTACGGCGCAGACGGGTCTGAGCTATGGGTGTTGCCATGCAGCGGAATATAGCCCGCTTGCCCGGAAACGTTGCCCCAATCAAAGATGCGGGAGGTGTCAAAGCCCAGCACCTCCATGCGCTTATAGTCCGGCGGCGCATAGCCCACCCACACCGGCAAGTCCTCGATGTTGGGCATGGACATATTCCAGACTTCTTGTGCGTTGCGGTTGCCGATCCGCACCAGAGTCGTGTTGGGCTGGGAACCCGACACCAAGCCAGAACCGTTGCCCAGCAAGCCCGGCAGCAGCGTTCGCTTCGGCTCAAGTTGCCCCAGCGCCCGCCGAATAGCCCGAATGGCTTCATCTTGTGTAGACATTAGGCGTTGTCCAGTTGAACGCGAGTCAGATACCAGTGGCCGTTTTTAGCTCCAGCCCCGTAAGCGTAGTCACCCGAAATAGCGATGGTCTTGATAACGTCTCCTGCCGCACTGGAAAACATAGTGTCAAAAATCAATTCACCCGTAGAGAGATTCCAAATAGTAAAGGCCAGGAACTCCCCGCCCAGCACCGCCCGATTGGTCTCCAGGTCGCCATAGCAATATGCCCCGGCCCCATCATTCACGCCCTTTGCCACATAAGCGCGGGTGTTGGTGGTGATGTCCCATTTTTCAAGCTGGGCAACCTTCTCGCCGGTCAACAATCTCCGCCCGAAGAAATAGGCCGCCGTTCCCAGAATGCGCATGTTGAACCAAGTGGCCTGCTGGCTTTGCGCCCCCGTCCAGTAATCCGTCACTAGTCCGGTCGAGGCGTTATAGGTACGCGGGTAGGAGCCGTAGCCGCCCATCAAGTAAGACGACGACCGGGCCAGATAACGCGGCGCAGCCGCATTGGCCCCCGGATAGGAATAGAAGGTCAATCCCAGATTCGACTTGGCATTTTTGCAAATTCGTCCCTGGTTGACATAGTACACATGCGTGGCGTCGTGTGTCAGGCCACGCAACTCCGCCCCATAGCCCCCGGCAGCCGTCACATCCAGGTCCACCGAACCATCAGTCGCGTCAATCTTGAGCAGGCGGCCAGCCGTCGAGACCGTGGAATAGCTATGATCCCGCATATAAATCATGTAGATAAAGTCATCATCCGCCACAATCTCCGGCTCCGAAATGGCATTGTAGGCGTCTACTTCCGTGGCCCAAATGATGCTCCCGTCCGTCACATCCCGGCACTCAACCCGGTTGAGATAGCTGGCGGTGGCGCTGTCAAACCGCCAGCCACACAGAATCAGCCCGGTCGAGTTAACGTCCGAGCTTGTGACCATCGAGCCGAAGGTCTCTTCAACCTCCCACAGGACGGTTCCTTCCACGGGGGGCGGCGAGGGCGGAACGGTCGGGACACTAACCTCCGGCGGGTCAGGCGTAGTCGGCTCCACGGGGTCAGAATTGGTCGGGACGGTCTCCGGCACAATGTGCGTCACTCCGGGCGGGCCGGACGATTCAGCTTCCAGCTTCAGCGTGGTTAGAACGCTCCCCTCGTTGAACTCATGCGTCACTCCGCGCACGAAGAACGCCTTGTTGGTCCACGACAGGCCCCGGTAGTTCTCACTGGAGGACAGGGTTAGATACACCCGGCGGCTAGGAATGATGTCAAAGGGGGCAAACCCCCGCCAGGGGAACTCCACATCGTTGTAGACATTGTTGGCGTGGGCCAGATGCAGCCCGGCTAGCTCGTTGGCTTCCAGTTGGCTAAGAACACGGGTGCCGGTGATCCGTTCAATTGAGCCGGTTGACAATTCACGGGCGGGCGCAAAGGAACTCCACCCATGGGGGTTGCCGTCGCCGTCATAATAAAAACCCGTGTAGTCTATCTGCGCGACTCGCGGGTTATCCAGGTCGTCCCCGAGGTTGATTTCATCCCGCGAGTCCCCCATAGTGATATTCGCCCAATCCCACACCCACCACCGGGAGGCGGTCGGGATCAACTGTGGGTTGCGCTCCGCGCGAAGTTGGCCGAAGCGATTAGCGACTAACCGCCCCTTCAAGCTGTCATAGGTTTGCTGGTCAATCTGGGTGTACAGGTTGCCTTCTTGAATCTGGACGTATTTCAACGCCAGCGTAGTCTCGGTGGTGTAGCAGTCCGCCAGCAGATTCATATTAGTGTGCCACCACAGCAAGTGCAGGAAAACCTTGTCCGGGGTGGCATTCGGGATGAAGTGCCAGCCGGTCCCGCCGTTGTCCTTGATGTCAGACGGCCAAGAGGCCGATTCCTTCATCCAGCCCGCCGGTCCATAAGCCTCAAAATTGACGATAGACAGACCGGGCCGCACCGTGGTCCGCGACTTATGAACCCACCCCACGAAAATGATGTTGTCACGGAATTGCCAGTCCAACGGATGGCCGATATTGAATAGCTCACTCCCCCAGAACTGCTCGGTAAAGGCCACCACCATCGCCCCCTCGATATAGCCGCTGGTCGCCCCGTAAAGCTTCCCCGACAGCGACCAGCCACCATCCTCGTAACTGCCGGACAGCGATTCGACCGCCATATCGGTAATCGGCCCGTTGGCTTCATCGCGGGTGAAAATGAATACCCGGCACCAGCGTTCGTGGGTATGGCTGGCCGTATCCGTGACGGTGTAATGCACCAGATATTGCCCCGGTGTCGACCACGTTACCAACAGCGGATCCGTAGAGGTCGCTTCCGCGCTGGAAGTAGCGGGCGTTCCCTGCTCAAATTCCCAGGCATGAGTAAGCGTCAACCCTTCGACCGAGGTGGAATCTTGATAAAACTTGAGGCGGGCCTTGCCATCAGCCTCAATAAACGCCACCGCCGCCGAAGGCCCAATCCGCCCCTGCGGGGGAAAGCTATCGTTGTATGTCCCTACTTCAGCGTTCTGGTCTTCGTACTGGAAAGTACCTTCTTCAATCTGGCCCTGTGCGAAGGAAGTCCAGGGCCGAATCTGGTTGACGACCGTAACATAATCGCCCGCATCCCAGTCAATGTGGTTGAAACTCACCTCAAAGTGATCGGGGTAGACCGCCCGGAGCCGCACCGCCCCCTTGTCGCGGCGGTTGTAACCGATACTGCTGACCCACAAGGTGTAATTCAGGCGCGTGGTTTCCGTCTCAACGCCGCTGGTGTACGGTACGGAGATGTCACCCGGCGACGGAGAGCCGCTGACGCGGGCGGTGAACACCGAGCGCGGCTGCTCAATCGCCAGATAGGTCTTGATGGTTTGGTTATCCTGGCGCAGACGGGCCAGGGTAGCGGCGGGCCAGATAGTCATGCGTTGACCAAGTCTTTGAAGACAATTTCCACATCTTCCCAAAGGCCGCCCGGCTTGCTCTTGAGCTTGGACGGGTATTGCATTACCGCGCTAAAAGTCTGGTAAGTGGCCGAATCGCCGGACGGGACGCGCGTGGTCATAAACACCCGCTGCGGCCCACCAGACACAAAGTACATGAGCCGGTTCAACTCCCGCTGCGTCAATAACCCCCAGCGCCAAATGGCAATCGGACGGCCAAGCTGTAGAGGCCGATTGTTGCCAGTGGTTTCGACCAATTGGGTATAAGGCTGCAATTCCCCGATGGGATCGTACAGCCCCAAATTCTCCAGCTTCGTCGGCGGGTTGGTGGTTCCCAACCCATAATTGCCCCCGAGGTTCGGCAGGTTTGGCATTGGTTACGCTCCAGCCCCAGCAGCCTTGGTGAAGGCGATGGTGATACCCGCGTAGGCCTCGTCACGGGCAATCTTCCGCAGCAATTCCTGCTGCCGGGCATCCATGTTGGCCGGGAATACCCAGCCATTCTGGTTTACCGTAATATCCAACGCACCGCCCTTGCCCCCACTCCCCGAGGGCAGCCGCATCTGGCCGACATTGGAGAACTTGCCGTCAATGTCCCCAATGGTGTTTTCCACCCCTTCGGTAAACTTCGCCAGCGGCGACTTAGTGCGTGGATCCAGGTCTTGGAACTCGCCCACGATCCCGTCCACCAGATCCGGCACAATGGAGTGACCGACCAACTCGTCGAACAACTCACGGAACAACCGCAGCATGGTGCTGGTCATCTGGTTGATGGCTTCAAGGACCGGCCCCTTACCTAACTCCTTGAACGCCTTGTTGATGTCCTCAACCATCCCCACCAACTGCGTCCGCAACTCGCGGAAAGAGGTCTTGAGGCCGGTGAGCAGGCCATTCACCGCCGTCTTGACCTTACCCATCTGGGTTTCGGCGGCCCCGCCCAACTCCACGAACGCCTGCTTGAAGTTGCGCGTGGGCGTCAGCATGTCATTAATCTTGCTGACCACCTCGTTGGCGGCGTTTTGTAGGGGGGTGCGGACCCGACCTTGCAATTCATTGATGGGCGCGGCAATGTTGTTGGCAACGTTCCGCGCCGGAGCTACCACTGCACCCGCGAGGTCGGTGACCGACTTGGTGACCTTCCCGGCCATCTCCGGCACATCTTCGTCGGCGACCTTCTTCTTCATGTCGCTGAAATGCGCCTTGACTGGCCCGGTGACGTTCTTTTCGGTGGTCTCCGCCGTCCCGGCCTGCGCCAAAGCATTGTTGATTTGCTTGATGGCGTTGGTGATGGCCTGCGGATCCGGAGCCGCAGATTGGCCGACATCGTTCGTTTTAGCCCCGCCCTGTGACTGCGGCGCAGGCGATGAGTTAGATTCTGCCGGTGCTTGCCCTGTAATCTGAGCAATCAGTCCTTGCGCCGCCTCGGCCGCCGATTGAATCGGCCCCAAGATGGCTGCGGACAGGTTCGCCATCGGCTCGGCCAGCCGCCCAGCGGCTCCGGCCATAATTGAAACGATGGCGTCCACTAAATCAGGAATCAACGAGTGGCCGACCAAGAAATCATAAAGCGCCTCAAAAGGTGCGCGAACGGCGGCAGTAATACTTTCAACCGCCTGCCGCACCTCACGGGCCGCCGACTCACCTCCAAATACCTGAGCGATGGCCCCTAAGATAGTTCCAACTAATGTCGCCGACACTTCCTGAATACCGGCCAAGGCATTGAATACGGCGGTGATAAGTCCAACCATGAACTCCCGCCCTACAGCCTTCAATCCTTCCAGCCCCTTCGTCTTAATAATAAACATTAGCTGGTCAACCATCGTCTGGATTGATGGGCCGCCAGTAATGGTGGCAATCATGTTGTAAACCAGACCACCAATAAAGGCTCCACCCAATGCCAAAAGAGTGGCTGGGGCGGTCAGGGCCGCAAACAGTCCGGACATGATCGAGCCGCCCACAATGCCGATCACATCTACCGCCAGCATGATGCTCTGGAAAGTCGCACTAATAATGCCTGCCGCCGCCGGAATAATCGCGGGGAGTTGGGCCGCTAATAGTCCCAGGAGCGCCCCGCCCGACAAGAAATTGAGCAGGCCAAACTCAGCCACAAACTTCACCCCGTCCGGGTGAGCAGCGGCAAACGCTGTTATTTGGCCGATTAGGGTAACTACAGCGTTAATGGCGTCAATCGTCTTCTGGCTAATGACGATGAGTTCCTGCCCCGCCTTGAACCCGCCCAGCCCACCAGCGCTTTCCGTGGCTTTGGGATCCCGCTGGCCGCCCTGTGAAGTGTCGGTCGCACCGCTTTGCGGCAATGGCTGGCCGGTCAGGGCCGCCACCAATCCCTGCACCACCGGCACCATCTTCAAGAACAAGTCATAGATGTCGGAAACCACATCCTTGACAGTCTGGAACGCGGCTTCCAGCTTCGGCACCACCACCGCCGCCAGATTGGTGATGGTGTCGCGCAGCGTGACACCCTTGCCGTGGGCCGCCTGGAGCGCCTGGACTTGCCGGTCATACGCTTTCTGGGCTTCCGCCAACCCCTCGGGATCTTGATAGAAGTCAGCCGGATCCGGAGGCTCAGGGAGTTGGGTATCCAAGCCCAACAGCCCACGCAGAATGTTGCCGAGAACCAGGAACTGCTCCCGCACCGGCGCGAACGCGTCAATGATCTGAGCGCGGAAGTTGTTGGCAATCCGCTTCAGTTGCGCGTCAATATCGTCAATCGGGAGTTGGTCGGTCTCAGGTCGTTCGTTAGCCTTATCCTGGGCAATCTTGGCCTGCAATTCGGCAGCCCGCACCAGTTCAGTCAGAAGTGACCGGGTTAGCTCGACTTGCTCCCGAATCTTTTCATTAGCTTTCTGCTGGTCCCGCAGAGCATCGCGGCGCTTCTCTTGCTCCTTCTGTGCGGCATCCAACTCCGCTTGAAGCTGCGCCCGGCGACCACGGGTATACCGTTCGGGAATACCGGCGGAATCAGCTTCAAACTGGCGTAGACGCTCTTGCGCGGCTTGAACGGCATCAGTGGCGTCCTCCAGGTCGTTTTCGAGTTGTTCCTGTTTGTCCAACCCGATATTCATTTGGTTGACCGCTTCCAGGTACTTCTGCACATCCCCGAAAGCCGCGCCAAAGGATGAAGCAAGCGAGGCTAGAGTCGCAGCGGAAATTTGGCCCGTAGCGTTCAAATCCGCCAGGGCCTGCGCTACCGCATTTGAAGCCGCGACCGCCTGCTCCTCGGCCCCTTGCCCGAAGATGTTGCGGATAATCCCTTCAAGGAAGCTTAGGGCGCTAAAGTCACGGGCCTTGAGACTCTCCAGCACCGCCCGGACAATTCCCCGGCCCCAGTTGCCGATAATGTCCGTCGCGCCGACATCCGGCGCAAATTGCCGCAAGGCCGCATCCCGCAAATCCTGCAGGACTTGGGTGAGATTGAATTCACCTTCCTTAACCCCCTCCGACGCTGCGCCCGGAATGTCCTTACCCCAATTCTTGACATCCCCCAGGAACAAGGCTCCATTGGCGAATCCACTTAGGAGCGTCGTGAACAGGTTGGTGATGACACCTGCTACCGTCGACAACCCGGCGGCCAAGCCGCTTACCAAGCCACTCACCAGACTGGCCGCCATGGACAGCCCGGATTGCGCCAGCGCCGCCGTGCCACCGGCCAGGATTTGAGTGATGGCTGTCAGAATAGAGATGATGCCCGGAACGACAAATTGGGTGATGCCGGTCAAGATGCCGGTCGCAAACCCCGCCACCGTCTTGATGCCCGCCTGAATGAAACCGGGAACCCCATCTTGAATGGCTTGCTGCCCGCCGTTGACGATGGAGAAGAAGCTCTTTGCCAACCCGGAGACAATGCTGCCCACAGCATAGGCCAGGGCGCGGAATTGCGACCCCAGCACGGTCGGCTCAAAGGCGTGGCCGATCTTGGCGATGGCGTCGGTGGTAAATAGCCCCTGCGAAGCTAGCTGCTTAAGTGACTCGACGGACGCGCCGGAGGAGGCGGAAATTCGCGCAAACGCCTTCTCCTGCTCTTCGCCGCCCTTGATGGTCGCCAGGACTAGGTCGCTGAGGTCTTTGGCGGTGAGCTTGAAGCCCGTGGATTGAGAAACCTGGGCGGCTGCCGCTTCATACGCACCCTTCTTGGTGGTGAAGAACAGCCGCGAAAGCGACTCCGTCATTTCCTCGACGACCGTGAAGGCCCCGGACAGGAACGGCTCAAAGATCCGTCCGATCCCTAGCCGCAGGTCGTTGAATTGACGCGGGAAGCTGGAGAGCTTCTTGCCCAACTCCTCGAGCGAGGACTCGTAAGCCCCGGCAAATTGCTTGGCTTCGTTGAGGATGCCCTGGAAGAACGCCTGCCGGAGCAGGTTGATGTTGCCTCGGATTTCTTGGACCGACTTGCCCGAGGAACGTGAGAAGTCCTCAATCAGTTGGTCCTGCGTCTTCATGATGCCCGCGAAGCGCAGGAGTTGGGTGTTGCCGGTGGAGATAGCCGCGAACAGGCGGTTGAAGGCCTCCGAGGAGTTGGTGCCGATGACGACCGCCATGTCCTGGGCGGCGCGGGCCAGTTGCTGAATTTGGGAAGGATTTAGCCCTACCTGAAAGCCCTGCGTAATCGCCTTGATGGCTTCGGATGCTTCAATACCCAGGATGCGCACCCCCGCCACGGACCCCTTCACCTGCTCAAAGGAAAAGCCCGCATTGGCCGCCGTGACGGCCAGCGCCTTTAGCTGGGTGCCGATCTCGCCCGCAAAGATGCCGGTCGACAACGGAGCCAGCGCCGTCACAAACCGGGTGGCTTCCGAGGTCAATTGTGCGATGGCATTGAAGAGGGTAACGCCGAGGGCAATCTCCCCGACCCGCCCAATGGTGTTAATGGCCGAATGCACGGCATTCAGCGGGTTGAGCAGATTGAGAACGTTCCGTATGGTATTCGTCAGCGGTGACGCCAGCCGTTCAATCGTGCCGAGCAGTCCGCCAAAAACTGTGGTGACTCCCCGCCCTACGGTCCCCAAGACCGTCCCGAAGAGGGAAAAGCCTTGAACGACCTTGTCGATGTTGGGGCCGAGTTGCCCCAGGACCGACAGGGTATACCCCAGCGCCCGTGTGCCGACGTCGGTGCTTGACCGCATCTTGCCGAGGGCGGCATCCAGCGCCACAATTTGACGCTGGGCCGACTCGGCATTTTTGACTCCGCGCAGCAACTCCGTGTTGAAGTTGTTGAGGCCGGAGCCATCATAGGTGGTGATGATGCGGGTGACTAACTCCCCAACTTGCACCGCTGGGTCACTCCTTGGGTGTCTGCGCAGACACTCCTAGCTTTTCGGCCATTTCCGCTTTGAGGCGGCGGGCCAAATCTTCGCCCTCGGGGGAGAGCGCTACCCGGACGCCGGATGCGCCGACACGGGTATGCCCCTCGCCATCCGAGGTGACAGCCATCTGGTCAATCGGCACCTCCGTCCCTGGATCTTCGCGGGGACGATTCATCTCGATATATTCTTCGAGAATTACCTCGGTCTGCTCCGGCGTCATTGCCAGAATTTCCCGAGGCGAGAGGTGCGTGATGATGATGAGCCGGGCGACCAGACGGTCCAGGTCTAGCCCTGGCTCGGAAGCTGGCGTCAGGCTTGGGGAGGCTTGCTCCCCAGCAGGTTTTTTGCGAAGTCCAGGTGGTTGACCTGCGCAATGACCTCAAAAGTGGCCCAGACTTGGGGGATGGTGGCACTCTTGGGATTGCTTGGTGCGGTGAAGTGGACTTCTTCAAGCTCTGGGATCGCCAGCTTGAAGAACGAATAAGGCTTCTCTAGCAGCCTGTTGATAAGCTCCCAGACCCGGTCGTTCACCAGGAGTTGCTGGAAAGCCTCGGCGCTGGTTTGCCCCTCGGTGTTGAGCGCGGTCTTCAGGCCGGTGAGAATTTCTTCGTTCCACAGGCCGGTGACCTCGCTCAAGATCTCCCGCAGCAAATCCTTCAACTGATACAAGGTCGACCACGCTGCCGGGGTGATCTTGTATTCCTTAACCTCGCTTGTGCCGAGCCAGATGGATACTGGCTCCGGCACAAAGCGACGGCGGGCTTCTGCTTGCGTCTTACCACTCATGTTCGGCGTCTCCTGAAACTAGGCGTCACCGGGGATTAGGGCCGGTGGGATTAGAAGTTGTAGTCGGTGATCGTGCCGAGTTCTTCGCCCGCAGGCTTGGTCAGGTCCGGCAGGATGTCGAACTCGACCGGCAGCAGGGTTTCCTTCGTGCGCAGGTAGGCGTGTTCCGCCGCCCGCACCGAAATGGCCCGGTAGGTCCGGTAGACGCGGGTGAGGCCGTTAGGGGCGACACCCGTGGCTTCCAGGGTGTGTTCCGATAGGCCCGTGGACAGACCCACCTGCAGCAAATTGCTGATGGGCGCACCCGGCTGCGTCAGCTTGCCGTCCGGAATGTTCCACACGATCCGCAGGTTGTTGAGCGTCGCCTCGGCCAAGTTGGTCTTGACCGAGAAGTTCTCCTTCACCGGAACGTGCTTGACGGCGGCGCGAACGTTGTCGACTTCGACCGCATACACATCCGTCGACTTGGCGATGGAGAGACCGCCAGAGATGGCTCCGACGTCCGCGCCGTCGATCTTGAGCGTCGCCGCTCCGATCAGAATGTTTGCCACTGTTACAGTAGCCATCTATTGACCTCCCAGAACGAAAAAAAGCCGGAGCAGATGATGAAGCTCTGCACCGGCATAGGCGGCGTATCGAGTTACTTAGGCTATAGGGTTGAAGGCCGTGTTTGGCGGCCTGCGGGCCAGTATAACAAGGAAAATCTCGCCGCGCAACTACCCGACCATATACGGGGTCTGCTCGGTGATGACCACCGCCACCCGTGCCTCATAAACCACCGTCCCCGGCGTATCCGCGTAGGCATCCATGAAATCGGTTGATTGGTCCAACCGCCCCATATCCGACCAGCGCGAATCCGTCAATCCGGTGGCAGGCAATCCAGCGATATTGGTCGCCGCCACCGCCGTGTCAAACGCTTTCAAGTGGTCATCCAATTCGTCAGAGGCCGCCAGGGAAGTCGCGGCGCGAGTGTAAATCCCCAACAAAAGCGTATATTCCACCTTCGTCGGGCCATCCTCCCCCACCATCCGCTGAACCGCCGTCGCCGACCGAATGATGAAGGCCGGATAGACGGTAATGTCGGTCTGCTTGGGCGGCGCGGTGTAAATCTGGCCGCCGGGGATGCCCATGGTGGTCTGGATGAAAGCTTTCAACGCCTGTTTCACGAGCTTGTACTCAAAGGCCATTAACGCCTCCGATTAACCAAAGTTTCTGAAATACGCCCCAAATCTTCATCACCCGCCGATGGTGTCTGCGCAGATACTCGTACCTGCCCCCGATTGCCGGGATGCTGGACGAACATGGCAAATTGCGGGACGCCCTGTTTGTCAAACCAGCGCAGCGGATGCCCCTCGATCCGGTGGGGGCGCGTCACCACAAAAGCCCCACCCCGTGACGAAGCGGCAGCCTGCTGCCCCACCGCGCGGGCAGTGAGAACATCCACCTCAAATTTCTCTGGGGTATCCACCACCACCCGCATTGAGAAATTGGCCGTCGATTGCTGCACAGCAGGCAAACGAGCATTGAGCTTGGCAACGACCTCCTCCGCAGTGCGGAGCGTCATCGAGCGCATCTCAGCCCGCTGCTCGAGGGCTGCCCGCTTAACCTGTTGCTGGAACCCGCCCAGATTCTCGACGAAGAGGCGCATCAGTACTCCACAAACTCACTCAACGCCAGATTCAGATGGCTTAACAGCCCAAACTGGTGGTAATGGTCCTGCACCCCATCCACCTTCATGCGGCGGGGATTGATGCCGCTGCCCCCCATGGCCGTCAGCACCAACAGGTCGCCCGCCCGGATGTTTTTGCCCCGGTCGCAGACTCCCAAAAAAGCGGAGGTTGCCCCAAACGGCGTCATCGCCAGCCGCGTGGACATCGGCGAGAAGTGCAAGTTGAACGGGCCTTCTCCCGTGACTAGCGTCTTGCTGCCGGTCCCCCAGGACAGGGTATAAGCCGTCGCCTGATAGAAAGTAGACAGAATGTTGGACATTACCAGACCTCGGCGTAATCCCGCTTGTAAAGCTCCAGCGTTTCCTTCATGGTCTCGTCCAGGTCCGAGTCCTTGAACGTCACCGACTCGCCGCCGATAGAGGCCGACGCGATGCCCTGAGTGCGCTTCTTGTTGAACTTGGCCTTCACCATCTTGATCCCCACTTCCGCCAAGTCATCCGGCACCGTGGCATAACTGCCCCAGGTCGCCGTCACGGATACATTGGCGATTCCCTTGGGGAATATGTACGGAGAACGCCCCACGATCCGAAAAGGGTTCTCCGACACATAGTTGATGATGACTAGCCCCGTCTTGGGGGAGTCGTTGTACGGCTCGGCCTTCAATTCGGTGCTGACGTTGAAATCTCGCCAGGAAGTGCCGTCCGGGTTCAGCAAGCTGACCGCTGTGAACGACAAGAAATCATCCGTCCGCAGCCGTCCCTTGTCGTTGCCGTCAAAGAATCGCGTTTCTGTCACGGACGACAGAGCCAGCCGGGTGCGGGTTTCAACGTACTTGGTCGCCGCCAGGATCCAGCGGGCCAGCAGGTCGTCCTGGCTGGAGTCGGTGATTTCCAGGTCGGTTTTGACATCTTCTAACGTGCAAATTGCCATATCCGTCTCCTAATTCAAGGCTGAAAACCGCGCCCGGCTGCTGGTGCCATCCCAACTGGGGGTCACAGCCCGTGCCTGCGCATACCAGGAGCCTTCTTCGTCAATCGTTCCGCTCACTGTGTACGCCCGCAGCTTCCCGTCCGTTCCGTCCGTCACCAGTTCCGCAGTCAGGGTCTTCTCGACCCCGGTCGGGGAAGTGAGCAGGATTTGAAGCGTCGTGGCCGCCGAGAGATTCACCGCCACCCCTTCATCCCGCACGGTCAATTCAATTTCTGTACCAATATCCCCTACTTGAATGATGTTGGACATGCTTATTGCACCTCACTTACCAATTCGACCTTGCGGTTGATGGCAACATCAAAGGCTCCCTGCCCCGCTCCGGCGGTCGAAAACTCTGACGCCCGATTGATGTCAGCATTCATCTGGATCAGACGATTAATAGTAACCGACAGCCGCAAGATGTCGTCCGGTCCCACCAGATGGACCGGCTGCCCGTTGACCGTGAAAACACCAGCCGCAGCGGCTAGGACATAGCTCAGAATCAGGCCATAAACCAGATTGGCCGCCTGCCCCGTAAGCGCCAGGGATCCCGACCCCGCCGTCAACAGGTAAGTCCGCGCCAGCCCCACCGGCTGGCCCGTGAGCGTTAGGGCAGTTTGCGCCGCCTCCAGCCGCCGCTGGGCCGTTAGCCCAACCGGCTGCCCCGTGAGGGCCACCGTTGCTTGCCCCGCGACCAGCGTTATGTCGTGCCGCAGCCCGGCTGGCTCTCCAGTGAAGCTGTAGGTCGCCTGCACCGCCACCAGGGTGATGCGCTTTAGCAGCGTAGCATCCTGGCCTGTCAACGCGAAACTGGCCTGCGCCGCAACCAACTTGTGCGCCACCTGGGACGCCACCGCCTGCGCGGTAAGCGTAAAGGTGGCTTGGCCTGCCGTCAGGGTAATCTGTTTCTGCAGCGTGGCCGCCTGACCCGATAGGGAGAAGCTCGCCTGTGCGGCAGTCAGTTTGTGCGCTACCTGGAACGCGACGGCTTGGCCCGTGAGCGTCAGAGTAGCGGTTTCCGCAACCAGTCCCCGCCCCTGGCGGAAGGTAACGTCCTGGCCCGTCAGGCTGAAACTCGCCTGTGCTGCCGTGAGTAGCTTGGCCTGCCGTAACCCCGCGTCCTGCCCGGTCAGAGAGAAAGTAGACTGATCGGCGGTCAGCGGAGGTCGCCCCGCGAACAAGACCACATCCTGGCCGGTCAGCGAGTAGCTGGCTTGGACCGCCATCAGCAGGTAGGCATGTTTGAGCGCCGCGTCCTGGCCGGTGAGCGCAAAGCTGGCCTGCGTTGCGGTAAGCCGGTAACCAACCTTGAAGGTAACCGCCTGCCCGGATAGGCTAAAGGACGCCTGCGCCGCTGTGAGCCGGTAGCCAATCTTGAACGCCGCGTCTTGCCCCGTGGCCGTGAACGTGGCCTGCGCGGCGGTTAGCTTCCACTGGTGTAGAGGCGCTGCGTCCTGCCCAGTGAGGGTGTAGCTGGCCTGCGCGGCTGACAATAGCCGGGCGGCCTTCAACGTAGCGGCTTGGCCGGAAAGCGTGAAGGTAGCTTGCCCCGCCGTTAGCGTGACGTTGCGAGTTAGCGTGACCGCTTGGCCGGACAGGCTGAACGTGGCCTGCGCGGCTGCCATCGTCAAGCCGCGTCCCAGGATGGCGGCTTGCCCGGAGAGCGTAAAGGTAGCCTGCGCAGCGGTCAGCGTCGACTGGTGCGTCAGGTTGGCGGCCTGGCCGGTCTGTGTAAATGCTGCCTGGCTAGCCGTCAGCTTCCATTGGTGCGTCAGCCCGGTCGCCTGGCCGGTGAGACTGAAGGAGGCCTGCCCCGCCGTTAGCGGCACATTCCGGGTTAGCGTGGCCGCCTGGCCGGTGTGAGTAAACGCCGCCTGGCCTGCGGTGAGCTTCCACTGGTGGGTTAGCCCCGCTGCTTGCCCGGCAAGGGAGAAACTAGCCTGTCCGGCTGCCAGCTTCCACTGGTGCAGCGGAGCCGCATCTTGCCCCGTGAGGGTAAAGGACGCCTGCGCGGCGGTGAGTTTGTGGCCGTCGAGTAGATTCGCCGCTTGGCCGGTGAGTGTGAAACTCGCCTGCGCAGCGGTCAGCGGCACATTCCGG
>ERZ724522.1113-NODE-1113-length-15223-cov-12.596980_pt1 | contig 15223 bp, 12 predicted proteins | sample MGYA00376055_ERZ724522 | MGnify/ENA primary metagenome ERZ724522 (study PRJEB28724, sample SAMN07190884) | wastewater metagenome | isolation source: effluent of sewage treatment plant in Hong Hong | place: Hong Kong | collected 2016-03-17 ... | reverse complement strand
GCGACATCGCGCGGTATCGCTACTACCAGGACCAGCCGACCGATCTGGTCGTCGCCCGGTACGAGCAGGCCGTCGACTGGCTTCGAGATGTCGCGAGAGGGCTGATCGACGTGCTGCCGCCAGCCGAGGAGATCGAGAGTCCGACGCATCTCGCGCACTCGACTCCGAGCGCCGTGTTCACGAGGCTCGTCTGGTGAGCGACACGCTCTACCCGCATTCGGAGTAAGTTTCATGGCATGTTTGCGCGGTGCAGGCTCGGAACGCTATGCCTGAAGCGATCTTCTACGGCGTTCTCGAACTTGTGGAGGAGCGGCTGCGCGAGCGGCTGCTGGGCCACAAGCGAACGGACGGCTCCACGCTGGACATTCCGGTGCTGCGGACCGACACCATCGAGAAGCTGGACAAGAACGTGCCCTTGCAGGTCTCGGTCATGTCCGCCGGCTTCCAGGTGGACGAGCAGACATCGCGGCAAGCGGCCGTGATCGAGCAGATCGTCTGCATCGTGGCGGCTCGCAACCCGAGGACGCAGCGCGAGGGATCGGCGTCAATGGAGGAGGCTGGACCGCTGCTGAAGGCCGTGTTCGACGCCCTGTTCGCGTGGTCTCCGCACGACGGCTACGAGAAGTTCACCATCATCGACACACCCGGACATCAGCACGAGGCCGGGTTCGGACTTTTTCCCATCGCGTTTCAGACGCGGTACGTTTTAGGAGCATGATATGTCTGGTTTGATCTGCGCGGGCGACGTTTACCTCGACCTGTACGTGAATTCTGCGCTGACTGGCATGGTCGGTCCCATCAACGCCACAAAGTTCGCGATCTCGCCGGGCACCGCCGAGAAGATCGACCGCATCTCGTACCTGCGAGACACGTTCGGTCAGGCGCTCGACTCGGTGGTGTTCCCCGGCGTGGCCTCGCTGTCCATCGACTCGGACGACGCCGGAGCGGAGGTTCTGCAATACGCGATCCTCGGCACCCTGTCGGACGTGTCCACCGCGCAGGGCCAGATCTCGGCCGGCACGCCGGAGAGCGTCACCGCCCGCGTCGGCTACAAGGTGAAGCTGGCGAACCGCAAGGTGGCGAGCGTGGTGGTGAAGGACTCCACCAACACCACGACCTACTCCGGCACGACCGACTACACCCTGTACGACGCCTCCGCCGGCCTGCTGCACATCCCGACCACCAGCACCATCGTGGACGGATCGACGCTGAACGTCAGCTACAACTACGGCGCGATCAGCGGCAAGCAGATCATCGCCGCGACCAAGACCGAAGTGCGCTGCTACGTCCGGCTGGACGGCAAGAACCTGTCGAACCAGAAGAAGGTGGTGATCACCGTCCCCGAAGCCGTGCTGACGCCTTCAGGCGAGCTGGACGTGGCGGGCAAGAAGTTCGTGACCTTCTCGCTGAGCGGGTCGCTGGTCACGCAGGCCGGCCAGAGCGGACCCTTCATCTACCGCGAGATCACGGAGACAGCTTACGCCTAAGCGTTAAACCGAAGGTGTATAGTCTACACCGCTCATGTGATACGCTGTCGGGTGGCGGGGTTCCCTGTCACCCGCAGCCGTTTCTGGACCGAGGATTTCCGTGGCCGAGCTATCCAGCGATCTGAGTCTAGCCCTCCGCATCCGCGCTCTCGTCGAAGGCCAGGACGCCATCGTCGGTCTCGGCACCAGCTTCGTCGAGCTCAACCAGCGCATCGAGAACCTGATCCGTGGCCTGACCGCCATCTCTGGATCGACCGACGGCGCGGCGCAGGAGTTCGAGTATCTGGCTGGAGTATCCGAGAAGTACGGCCTGAAGATCCTCGATCTCTCCGACAACTACGTGAAGCTGATCGCCTCCAGCAAGGGCACGGCCCTGGAGGGCGAGGCGGTCAAAAAGGTGTTCGATTCGGTGTCCGGCGCGATGGCTGTGCTGGGCGGCGACACCACCACCGTCCACCGGGCGTTCAACGCGCTCGCGCAGATGATGTCGAAGGGGCAGATCTACTCCGAGGAGCTGAAGGGCCAGCTCGCGGAGGCGATCCCCGGCGCGCTCGGCATCATGTCGCGGGCGCTCGGCATCACCACCGCCGACCTGCTAGCTCTGATGGAGGCCGGATCGCTCAGCTCGGACGTTCTGCTGCCGTTCGCGACGCAGTTGGAGCAGGAGTTCGGCAAGTTCGCGACCACCGGCAAGACCTTCACGCAGGCGGTCAACGATCTCAAGAACGCCTGGACGCTGCTGATGAAGCGGTTCGCCGACGGAACCGGCGCGTTCAAGGCGCTCTCCGGCGGAATCGAGTTCCTGTCTAAAAGCTCCGGCATCCTGGCGGGTGCGATAGGCGTCGGTCTAGCGGTCGCGTTCTCCAAGCTCACGGCGTCGATAGCTTCGACGATCACTTCGGTAAAGAACTTTATCCCGCTGCTCGGCGTGCAGGCCAACGCGACGCAGCGAGCGGCTGCCGCCAACCTTGAAGCGGCCGTGGCGGCGAACGCTTCCGCGCAGGCCGAAGCAGCCGCAGCCCGCCAGTCCGTCGTCTCGCTCAGCGTCCAGAGAGCCGGAACGCTCACCGCAGAGGCGAGAATCAGGGTAGAGGCCGCGCTTCGAGTCGCGCTCGCGAGCCGCACGATAGCGGAGAGACAGGCTGCCGCTGCGGCGATACAGCTCGCGAATGCCGAAAAGGCGATCATCGCATCGACGACCGGGTTCTCTCGTGTCCTGAACTTTCTGGCTGGACCGGCCGGACTGATCCTGACCGCGATAGCGAGCTTCGGCGCGATGGCCTACGCCTTCCGCGAGCAGGACGACGTCACTAAGAATCTCACCAAGAGCACGGAAGACTACGCGAAATCGCTCGAAAACATGACGGAGCGAGCGATAGTGGCTTCCATCAAGAAGCTCGAAGTCGATAGGAAGGCGACCGAGAAAGCGATAGAAAACGCCAAGAACGAGGTGAAGATCAGACAAGAGGCCGCAAACGCGAACATCGCGTGGAAAGCTTCGTCTGAAGTCGTCGAAAAATCGCAAGAAAAGTTGAGAGATGCGGTCATAAAGCTCGACGAAGAAGAGCAAAAGCTCGTCGATACCGACATAAAGTTGAGAGACAGCCGATCCGCTCTGACCGCTAAATCGTCGTCTCTGATCGTCGAGAACGAAAAGCTGAAAAGCAGCTACAGCGACTTGAAGGTTTCTCTGAAAGAGCAAGAGAACGCTATCGCTTCGCTATACAAGGAAAAACAGAAAGGCAAAAACGTAGACGACGAGATTCAGAAAAGCCAGAAGAAAATATCGGACCTGCACAAAGAAGAATTCATCATCACGAGGAAGTTGAGAGAGAACCAGGAGCAGCAGAACATCGCGATGTCGGATTACGTCGCGAGCCAGAAAAAGCTCGCTCCCGCAATATCAGCGACATCCGGCGTGATCGCCGAGCAGAAGCTCACCACCGAGGAACTGGAGGCGAAGTTCAAGCTGCTGGTGCAGACCCAGCTCGCCTCCGTCAACCGCCAGAACGCGCTCAAGAATGCCATCGTCGAACTGAAAGGCGAGCAGGAGGCCCTCTCCATCTCGCTCCAGGCCCAGGTCAACTTGCTGGAGCGGCAGGCGAACGCCATCGGCGACGTGACCGCAGCCAGAGCCGCCAACATCGCCAAGGCCGAAGCGGAGCGCGAGAGCGCCAAGCAGAGCCTCGGCATCGCCAATCTCGAACTCGAAACCTTGCGCGAGGAGCGGCGCGAGAAGCTGCTGCTGCTGGAGTCGAACCCGAAGATCGCCAAGCAGACCCAGGAGCAGATCGCAAAACTGGACGCGCTGATCTCCAAGCAGCAGGCTGAGGTGGAAGCGCGACGGAACAACGTGATTGCGACCAGAGAGGAAGCGGAAGCGGCCAATGTCGCTGGCGAGACGATCTCGCAGAGCATCTCCAGACAGAGAGATGAAGCGGCCAAAACGAGCGCCGAACTCGCGAAGCTGCGCCAGACCTACGCCGACATGGTGGCGGCCGGCGAGGACATGGACAAGTTGCGGCTGGTCATGGACGCCATCGCCGCTGCGGAGAAGCGCGTGGCCGATCAGGCGAACGACACCGTGATCGCGACCAACGCCGCGTTCAAGAGCCTCGGACTGAGCTTCGAGGAAGTGATGACCGGCATGGACTTCGAGACGCGCAAGCAGATCGACGCGCTCAGGACGCTCGGCTTGCAGGGCAAGTTGACCGGAGACGATCTGCGCAAGGCGATGGATCAGGCGATCAGCACGGTCAACTCCAGAGATGAGATCAACGAACTCAAGGTAACGCTGAAGGAACTCGCTTACGCCGGCAAGATTTCCACCGACGAGTACAAGCAGGCCATCACCTCTCTGAACGTCAAGCTCGCCGATCTGGCGGCGGCTGTCGATCCGGCGTCCAAGGCGCTCGAAAAGCTCGGCCTCGGCGTGCCGGAGCGGCTGAACGCGCTCTCGAAAGAGATGAAGGCCAACGCCGAGATCGTGCGAGACCGCACCAAATCGGTCGTGCTCGGACAGGACGCCTTCCTGAAAGCGGCGGAGGTCGAGCTGAACGCGGCGAAGGCGAGCGACCGTCTCGCGAACTCGCAGTTCAAGAGCGGAGCCGCCGCGCTCGGTCTGTCCAACGCCTACGACGAGCTGGCGCGCAACCTCGCCAGAGCGAACCCAGAGTTCGACGCCATCGCCGCGAAGATGGACCGCATCGCGGAGGTGTCGCGCCTCCGTCAAGATGCCGTGCGCGGCGAGGTGGAAGTCGATCTGGAGCACATCGAGACGCTGACCGACAAGAGCGCGATTCTCGGCGAAGGTCTCGAACTGTCGCGCGAGCTGGTCGAGCAGTCCAAAGCCGCCATCGAGCTCGCCAGACAGGAGGCCGAGTCGGATCGCGACGCGCTGGAATCGCTGGAGAACAAGGTGGCCGCGCTGGAGAGAGAGCGCGCCGAGCGCGGCAAGCTGTCGCCGATCCAGGAGCGCGAGCTGGAGCTGCTGAAGCTGGAGATACCGCTCAAGCGACAGAGCGCAGACATCTCCAGAGAGCGCGCCAAACAGGCCGAGCAGGAAGCGTTCTCGCAGGGAAAGGTGATCGAGCAGATCGAGCGCGTCATCGCTGCGTCAGAGCGAGAGACCGACGCCAACGTGGACGTGCTGCGGGCTAAACTGGAGAGCATCGAGACCGAGAAGGGCTTGGCGGTCGTTAAGGGAGACGCGGCGACAGCTTCAGAGAAACAGGCGCAGGCGGATCGCGTGTCGCTGGAGATCGAGCGGCAACTGATCGAGGGTAAGGAGAACGCCTCGGAAGCCGCGCGGCGCTACCTGCAAGACCTGACCGATCTGGCCGAGCAGGACGGCATCGTGAACGAGGTCGAGCGGCAAGGCATCGAGATCGCGCGCCAGAAAGTCGAGATCACGGAGGAGGAGGAGATCGCGCTGCGCAAGTCCATCGAGGCCCAGCGCGAGAAGGCGAAGGCCGATCTTGAGCAGGCCGAAGCCGCCGCAAAGATCGAGGAGCGCGCCAAGCAGATCGCGGCGCAGGGCGAGATCGTCTCCGGCGCGATCAACGGCTGGATCGAGCGGCTGAAGGCGCTGTCTCCCGCCGCAGTCGAAGCGTTCGAGAAGATGCGCGGCTTCACGCGGAGCACGGTTGAGCAGTCCTCGTCGGCGGATCGTCTGGACGAGGCGATGGCCGCGCTCGGCGACACCATGCGCTCGCTCGGCGACACAGGCTTCGCCGAGTTCTTGAACCGGATGGCGTTCTCCGCGCAGCGCGTCGAGGTGGCGTTCCTGGATCAGGCGCAATCGGCCGAACAGCTCGCCGAGTCGCTGAACGCGATGGCTGACAGCGGTTCCGGCAACATGGAGACGATGATCCGCTCCGCCGAATCGGCGATGGCGACGTTCGATCTGCTCGACAAGACCCGGCTGGACAGCTTGCAGAGCGCCATCGACCGTGCCAGAGGTGCGATGGATTCTCTGCGCGAGTCCAGCGAGGCGGCTCTGGAGGCGGCACAGCGCGCCTTGGCGCAGCAGCAGGGCGACCAGCGCGCAATCCTGGAGCTGGACCGCAAGCGGAAGATCGCCGAGCTGGACCAGCAGATCGAAGCGGCGCGAGCGGCAAACGACCAGGAGTCGCTGAGCCGGCTCCAGCAGGCGCTCGAACTCGAAGAGCGGACCTACGACCTGAAAAAGAAGGCGCTGGACGAGGAGCGGAGCCGGCTGAAAGAGACGGCCGGACAGACGGGTTCCGGCGACGCTCCGAAACCTTCCGGCGGAGCGACCAACACCACCATCAACAACACCTTCCTGATCGACCCGACAAAGCTCGCCAACGAGGAATGGGTCAAGAGGAACGTGATGCCCACCATCGAGAAAGTCGGACGACTGAGAGCCTGACATGCCGAGCGCCCACCGTTTCCTCGCCAGTTCCGCCAGCTACCTGCCAGACGCCGAACTGATCGCGTCGTCGATCCTGCCTGCCACCGACATCGCCTTCCAGCGAGAGATCGCCCGGAGCGGTTCGGCTCGCGCCATCGTGTCGGGCGGCTACGTCGGCGCGAAGGACGCGGCGCTGGAGATCGAGATCGTGTCCGCTTCCGGTACTGGATTGCTGTCTGCGCCGACCTTCTCAGGAGCCGGAAACGGCACCATGTCATCGCTGGAGGCGACCGGCGTGCCGTCGCAGACCTTCACCGTGCTGCTGGCCTCCACCGGCACCGAGACCAAAGCGGCGGCGCTGCCGTTCTACGGTGTCGTCCTGAAAGCGAAGGCGACCGGAACGGCCGGCAACGGCATCGCGCTCGCGGTGAACACCTCCGGCCTAGTCTTCACGGCGGCGGCGTACTCGTTTTTCGACGAGGCCAAGGCGGGCGACTCGGAGTTCTCGGGACCGGAGTGGGACTTCGGCGGCTACCCGCTCACCGCCGACGGCGATCTCGACTCGCGATCCGCGCGCCTGCGCTTCGGTGCCGACCCGCAGATTTACCGCCAGTACAAGACCTTCGCCGACGGCGATTGGAGCTACGTCGTCGATCCGCCCATCGTGCGCGACCTGCCGGCCGAGACGCCGGTATACGCCGTGACCGGCAGCTACACCGTCACCGTCACCCAGGGCGCGACGGTGGAGACCTACACCTCGCTCGTGACTCTGTTCGATCTGCTGAACGCGCTCAAGACCCGCTCTAACATGATCGAGGTGGATGGCGTTGTGGTGGACGACCGGACTCCGGGAGGCATGGCGGCGGAGGACGTGCCGGCGAGAACGGACGCCTACGCGCTGCCGGCTCGCTACGAGGGCAACGCGTCGTTCCCCGGACTCGGCACAGTCACGGTCCCGGTCGCTGCGCCGACCCAGATCGTGTCGCTCACCTGCACCGATACCTCCACGCTCGGCGGCGAGTTGTGGTCCGTCAAAGGCAGCGTGTCCGGCGACCTGATCCAAGCGCAGACAGGCAAGCCGTACAGCGCCGGAGGCTACGGCTGGACGATCCCGGTCATCGAGCCGCCGGAAGTCGCGGCGCCGACCGGAAAAATATACGTCAAGAGCGTCGATCTGGTGTCCAGAGGCGAAGGCGAGGATGGCGTGGAGCTGTGCGTCCGCCCGCTGATCGCCGGAGCCAAGGCCAAGGCCAAGACCGTCACCGTCACCTACACGGCCAAACCGCCGGCCGACTGCCCGTGCGACACGGCGCAGGTCTCCGGCACCCTCAGCGAACAATGTTTGGGAGTGAAAATCGATGGAGAGACTTCGATGGCTCTAGTCGCGGGATACCAGACCCGGCTGGAGACCCTTTACGGCTGGCGGGCCGATTTCGTCGCCGCCAACACCGCGATCACGGCGGCGGGAGAGCTGCGCGCCGCGCAGAACGATCTCCAGCTCTGCGACATCGCGACCACCGCGCTGGCACAATGTCTCGCCGACGTGTTCGGCGCGAGCAGCACGCCGGACTCGGACGCGCTGACGGCGTGGGACGCGGCGATGACCGGGCTCGACTCGGACCTGACTCCGCTGGAGGCAATCGGCGCGGAGGCCGCGTCTGCGGTCGCGTTCCTCGCCGCATCGACGGCGTACTCCGCAGGAGACGTGCGAGCCGCGCGATACGGCTACTACCTGTCCGGCACGCCGTTCTCGTTCGTCCAGACGACGACGCGCTACCTGCGCTGCACCGTAGCGGGCACGACCGGAGCCACCCGCACGCCTGACGCCAACTCGTATCTGCTCGGGACGACGTGCGACATCGACTTCGGCACCGCCGCGTTCGAGACGATCACCGCGACGGAGGCCGGCATCTCGGCCGGCGGCGACAACGCCGACATCAACGCCATCGCGGCCATCGCCACCGATCCGGGCATCTCCCGCGATCCGGCGGCGTTCGCCAAGCGGTACGAGGCCAAGATGGACAAGGTGCGAGCCTTGGCTGGCATCGTCCCAAAATCTGATGCCGGCGGTGGAGGGAGCGACTGCTGGCAGCCGTGCGACGGCGACTACGAGTGGCGGGTCAACGGACTGGAGTACCTGCCGGCTTGCACCAACGTGCCCTACCACTCCTGCGTGATGGTCTCCGACGCCAAGGGCGAGGAAACCGTTATCCCGACGCAGGAGTTCGGCTTCGTGATCCGCGTCGGCTGTCCCGACAAGCTGAAGGAGGGCGACTCGTTCACCTTCGTGATCGAGAACGACGCCAACCCGGTCAAGACCTACGAGGTCGGCGACTCGATCAAAATTCCGGTGATCGCCGGAGAGGCCCTGACGCTGGCCGGCGGCGTGGACGGCGACGACACGCTGACCTGGACCGTGAGAGGCAGTCTCGGCGATGCGTGGCCGGACTACGCGGCTGTAAAAGGCAGCGAGCCGCTGTACTCCAGCGGTGGCCTGAAGTTCCGCATCGTGCCGGGAGGCGTGCCGTTCGCTCTCGGCGACCAGTTCGCGTTCTCCGTGGCCGGTGGCACCTTCCGCTGGCGGGTTGACTCCGGCGCGTGGAGCTCGAACATCACCATCGGATCGTCCGCCAGCACCTTGCAGGACGGTCTCTCGGTGCTGCTCTCGCCGGGTCCAGCTCCGGCGTTCGTGGCCGGCGACCGCTGGCTGTTCGATCTGGTGCAGCCGCACGCGCCCGATCACGTCCTGGACACCGACCGCTCGGCGTGGCGCTGGTCCGGCACAGGAGCCAACCTGGAGGCGACATTCTCCGCCGACAAGGTGATCACAGCCGTCTCGATCTGGCACGACTGCCCTTCTGGAGCGACCTTCTCGCTGGCAGGACTTTCCTCGATAGGCGCGACCATGTGGACCAAGACCGTCACCTACCGAACCGGCTACACCGTCGCGATCTTCGAGGGCGTGGACGCGGTGGCATCCTGCCGCTCGCTGAAGCTGACGGTTGCGAACGCATCAGGCGGCAGCGTCAAGTGGTGGTGGGCCGGACAGCCGTGGGCTCCGGTTCACGGAGCGTCATCTGTCAAGCTCGCGAACGCTTGGGACATGGTGCGCGGCACCCGATCCTCCAGACTGGTCGGCAGGGGAGCGTCCGGCGAGATCGCGTGGTCCGTCTCGGAGAAGTCGTGGATGGAGAGCGCCGACCAGACCGCGCTGCTGTCCCTGATCGACGAGCTGAAAGCGGCGGGCGACCAGCCGTTCGGCTTCGTGCCGAGCCGCGACTTCCCGCAGGACGCTCGTCTAGTCAAGCCCGGCGTGGATGACGTGGAGTTCGAGGACTACCTGCACTTCGAGGGGAACCGGAGGATGCTGTCCGTCCGTCTGCCGCTGGCGATGGTGGTCCTGTGAGCGGTCCATGGCTGCGGATCGAGTCGGACCCGCCCATCGTGCTGCTGTCGCTGAACGACGCTCGCTCCGGGCTGAATCACGACCTGATCGCCTCCATCGGCAACGTCAACCTGTCGGGCGACGGCGACGAGACCGGCAACGTGCGGATCGATCTGGACAACTACGACGGCAGGGCGAGCCGCCTGTTCGCAATACCTCCACTCGGTGCCGCCGTGTCGCTGTACGGTCCCGACGACGCGCTCTGGTTCACCGGAGCGCTGGCATCCGTCAACCTGTCCGAAACCGCAGCGCTGCAACTGGAGGCGTGATGCTCGTCCCGATGACCGATCTCGTCCCGCTGCGAACCACCGCCGCGTGGCCCGCGTTCGCGAAACCGGAGCCGCTGCCGCACGTCTACGGGCGCTGCGAGGTGCCGGTCGTTCAGTACGACCAGACCAGAAAGTTCTGGCTGATCGCCGATCACGCAATCGCCGGCGTGGACTCTGTGACGAGGGACAAGAAGGACGAGAAAGCGTATGCCTTCCGCAACGGCGTCGATCCGTCCGGCCATCCGGTCGCGCTGCTGGAACTCGCGTCTCCGCTCAAGGAAGTCGAGCGTTTGACGGTGGACGTGCGCGGCAAAATCGACTCCGACACCGGAACCCTGATAGAGAACCCGGCAGACGTGCTGCGCGACGTTTTGGCGATGACGGGCAGAGCGATTCCGGCATCGTCAGTATCATCGTTTCGCTCCGCCTGCGCCGACATCCGTCTGGCCGGCGTCCTGAGCGCGTCGCTCACCATCCGGGCGCAGATCGCGGAGATCGCCGAGTCGGTCGGGATGCTCTGGTCCACCGCCATGCCCGGACTCGCCGCCCGGTATCCGTCCGATAGAGATGTCGGAGATCCGCTGCTGTCGCGCTATCTGGTGTCGGCCCCGGTGCAGGTCAACGCCTACTGCTCGCTTGATCGCATATACACGGAGGCGAGCGTGGAGCACGGCTGGAGCTGGACGGACAACCGCGCCCGACAGACCGCGCTGCTGGAGGCGTCCGCCGTGGCGACATACGGCAGGCGCTCCAAGCGGATCGTCGCCAAGTGGCTCACCTCAACCGCAGATGCCATATCGCTCGGAACGTCCTTCCTCCAGGCGAACGCCCGTCCGCGCTGGACGTACTCGGTCTCTTTGGAGAGCGATCCTCTGGTGTCGCCCGGACAGTGGTTTTACGTGTCCGACCCGCTGCTGCCGATAGACGGAGAGGTGCAGGCGATCAGCTCGGAACTCGATTGGGACCACATGCTGCAATACCTGAAAGCGGAGGTCTCGGTCGGAGCGGTCCCGTCCGTGTCGCTTGTGGCGCTCGGCTCCGAGTTCGACGACGCGCCCAGCGATCTTCGGATCACCTACGCCGACGGCATCGCCACGCTGGTCGTGAACGACGGCAACGGCGCTCCGATCAGAGACGCGACGGTGAAGCTCGGAGACAAGACCGGCAAGACCGACAGGACCGGAACGGTGCGCTTCAAGATCGATAGAGGGACGTACCCGTTCGAGATCGAGGCGACCGGATACGTCAAGCAGACCGGAGAGATCACGGTATGAGACGGTACGGAACTCGCTCCGATTCAACTGTCGTGCCCGGCAATGACTCAGGACTGTCTCTGGTGATGCAGCCGGTGGCGGAAGCCTGCGCGGAGGTTGTGTCCGTGGAGTGCGAGCCGGACGTGACCGGGCTGTTCTGGTTCTCCGACTCGACTGGCGCGTTCGACCAGGACGTGGAGGCAGCGTACCTGCTGGCCGAAGGCGCTGCTGGACCGCTGCTCGGACTGGCGAAGCTGGTCGGCGAGACATGCGACCTGCCGGTGACGTGGACCAAGACATGGATGCCGGAGAGCGGGACCGGAGGAGATCCGGGCTATTTCGAGGACGGCGCAAGGCTGGTGGTCTACCCGCTCGCGGACAGCGTTCCGGGCGTGCTGGAGGTTACGGCGGAGCACGACGGGCAGAACTACGGACCGATCCTGCTGACCGTGCTGCGCTACAGCAGCTATTGTTACGCTGAGCCGTGCGAAGCGAGCAACACCATCGGCGGCTGGTTCCGCCTGCCAGAGAATTTCGCGTACACCACATCGACCGGCAGCGCGCTCTCGCAATACGGTGGGCCGGATGGCGCTATCGTGATCGGGCCGTCCGCCGACACGACGATCAACTATTCGGCGATGGCGGGCATCACCGAGGTTTACGTGTACTGCAACGACGGCGGTGACGGGTATTTTGTCGTCAACGGCGACGGCATCCAGCACGCAAACGACCGGGGATCGTTCGGGCCGCCTTGGCTTTTCCCGGACACTCCAACGGTCGCCGTGTCGGGACTTTCCTCGCTCCGGCTGGTGTCGGACGGCTACGGATCACCGATTTATGTCTTCGTCCGCTAGAGTCGATTGCCACGTCCTGCGCTGCCACGAACCGCCGGAGTGGATCGATGCGGCTCTAGCCAGCTTGGACGGCGAGCCGGTCAACGTCCACCTGTGCGCGGGTATACCCGGCAAGCTGGGCAAAGCGCGGTCGCTGGCGTTCGCGAAGGGCAGCGCGGAATATGTGGCGTGGCTCGACGGCGACGATGAAGTGATGCCCGGCGCGTTCGCCGCCGCGCTCGCAGTCCTGGACGCCGACCCCGGCGTGGTATCGACGTACTGCGACATCCAGTTGATCGGGCAGTCGGACGGTGTGGGCTACGTCAAGGCGCCCTGGACGCCGTGGCGGCAACTGTGGGGAATCGCGGAGGTCCACCACCTCCACGTCATGCGAAGGTCGGCGGTTGAGGCGTGTCTTGCAGAGCTAGATCGGTGGGACGGGTACGAGGAGTTCGTGTTGATGGGCCTGCTAGCGAAGTTCGGGCGGCACCACCACATCCCGCGACGGCTGTACCGCTTCAGGCAGCACAACCAGTACCGGAGAGCCGGCAGCATCGGAGGACCGTCGCTGTTCAGGGAAGCCTACAAGGCGGTGGCTCCGATCCTGATCGACCTGCACAGGCGCGGCGTGAGGCAGGTCGCGTGATCGATAGAGAAGAAGCGCGACGGATCGGCAAGCTGAGACTCGGAGATCGGATCGACAAGATCGCTGAGATCTCCGGAATCAAGCGGGCGGTCGCTACCGTGGAGCGGGCCACCGGCTGGCGTTGCGGCTGTCAGAAGCGCCGCGCTTGGCTCAATCGCTTGTAGAGATCTCGAAGAGAGTACCGTCCACGACGAGATGCGTGACGATGGTCGTGCTATCGAACGGGCAGATCGTCGGACGCAGGGTGCGTAAACCGACGGTCTACGTGGTATAAACTTCGTCGTTGACTGCCAACAGAAGATCGATGCGCTCGATCAGCGTCTCCAGCTCTTCAATCGTGTCGCTGTCGTGCGCGTCGAACCCGTACTTGTTGGCCGCGAGTCGCGCCTCCTCGTGCGCTTCGACGATGTAGCCTCTCGCTGTCCTGAGCGTGTCGACAGCCACCTCTCTGAACGCGATTTCCATAGCGATATCTTGATCGTCACGCTCGTCGTCGGTGATGGATCGGTAGATCGCGTACAGGTTTTCTTCGGCTTCGGTCATGCAAGAACCTCTTTGATGTAAATCTCGAAACGCTTTTTTATGGTGGATTCAGGGTCTATGTGGAAGGCGCCAAGCAGCTCCTCAATCGATTCGATGTCACCACCATCCGCCGATATGAAGCAATACCTCGATCCGCGCTCTGTGTTGAGTTTTCCGAAATATCCATAAATCTCTTTCTCGATCAATTCGCTCATATTAAACCTCATAATACAAGTTAGCGGTCATCAGTTGTTCGGCCAAGATGGCGAATGCTGCTGCTGCCACTCTCGGAACTTGTCCATTTCCAGTGGCCCTAATCCTGTCCACTCCTCCGGCCACCCCATCATCCATTCCCAAAATTGCGGCCTTCTCTGCTGCCGTTTCTTGCCAAGCCCTTGTTCTGCCCACCAGTCGCGTAGGTTGAAGCAGGTTATTTCCCTCTGCATATTCCTCACTCCTCCGTCCCCATCCGACCGAATTGGAGTGGGCACATATCCATATCCTCTCTCGTATGTGAGGCGCTCCAACTTGGGCAGCGGAAAGCACTGTCCATGCCGCATCAAACCCGAGCGCGGCCAAGTCTCTGAGAACTGTTCCAAGTCCTCTAGAAACGAGCATTGGCGAGTTCTCCACAAAGACCCACTCTGGTCTAGCCTCGCAAACCACTCTCGCCATGTGCTTCCACATGCTGCTGCGTTCTCCATCTATGCCAGCTCCTTTTCCTGCGCTACTGATGTCTTGGCACGGAAACCCGCCCGAAACAACATCAACAATTCCTCTCCACGGGGTTCCGTCAAAGGTTTGCACGTCATCCCATATCGGGAAAGGTTCCAAAACCTTATCGTTTTGTCTGGCGGCAAGAACACCTGCGGCGTAGGGTTCCCACTCAACAGCGCACACTGTTCGCCATCCAAGGAGTTTTCCCCCAAGTATTCCGCCACCAGCGCCCGCGAATAAAGCCAACTCATTCATAACCTCACCTAGTCAAAAACCGCTAACACGGCGGTCAACAAGACCGCCCGCAAGCGTCGTCGTTAATCAATCGCCCGTTGGTGGGCGGCTTGTTACCTCAGCGTTGGCCGTCTTCATGCGAACAGCCGCTCTTGTGCCTGTGCGCGGGCTATCCGCTCACACGCAATGTCAAAGTACCGGCGTTCGCGCTCGATGCCGACGAATCGCCGGCCTTCCATCCAACACGCCACCCCGGTTGTCCCGCTACCCATGAACGGATCGCAAACGGTTTCGGCGTCTGGAACTTGAAGCAACGCCCAGCGCATCACGGGCACCGGCTTTTGTGTCGGGTGCTGCCGCTCTTCCTTGTTCGCCATGTCCTGCTGCAGCATGCCGTTCCACCTCCAGCGCAGCCTGCGCACCGCTTTCGGCAAGTTTGTCCAAGCAAGTTCGCAGTCCGCGAAATCGGTTTCCCCGTTGTCCTTGTCCCACACCAGCCAGCACCTTGCCGGCGGCAGCTGGTAGTAGTTGCCGCCGAACATCACTTGCCATTTCGCCTTAGCGCGCATCATCTCAATCACCCAAGTCGGCGGCGGCGCGCTATCCCATTCGCTCGGCTCGCCAAAGTCCGTCGAGGCAACGCCAACACCGGTCGTGTTGCGCGAGCCTTTCCACTTGTTCGCGCCTGCAGCACTTCCACGGCTTCGGTTCTTGCCTGCTGCTTCGTTCAGGCCGTAAGGCGGGTCCGTCAAAATCAGGTCGCAGTCGGGCAGCAACGGCAGAACTTCCCTGCAGTCCCCGTGCCACAGTTCGCAATTCCCGATTGTCACTTTCTCAGCCATCATCACTCCGTTTTACGTTTTGCCTGCCAACCCGTCGCTCAAGCGGGACGCGCCGCGATAAAGCCGCGTCGCGCCCCTTAGCTATGCGTTAGGCCACAA
>ERZ724522.1112-NODE-1112-length-15232-cov-5.395071_pt1 | contig 15232 bp, 13 predicted proteins | sample MGYA00376055_ERZ724522 | MGnify/ENA primary metagenome ERZ724522 (study PRJEB28724, sample SAMN07190884) | wastewater metagenome | isolation source: effluent of sewage treatment plant in Hong Hong | place: Hong Kong | collected 2016-03-17 ... | reverse complement strand
TAAAACAAAAAAATGAGTTTCAACCTACAAGAACCAACTACTTTTATAAACATAAAACTAACCGACCAAGGAAGAAGAATGTTGTCTTTGGGTGCATTAAGTTTTAGTAAAGCTGTTTTATCTGATAGAGAGGTTGATTACAGCATAGACAGAACAGGAGATTATATCATATCTAATAATAGGGTTTTGGCTCCTGCAGAATTTTATCCAGAAATTGAACCTTATAATTTAGATGGAACATCAGCTTTTAATTTAAATAGACAACAAGTATCTTCAGCAAAACAGTTTTTAACAGCAGATACTCCAAGTAGTGGTTTTTTCAGCGGGGGAACTGATGCTTGGTATTTAATGAGTCAGTTTGCAAAAGGTAAAACTGTTGTAGACTATGGCTCACAAACATGGGGTTCCACTGGTCTAACTGTGACAATTGGTTCATACACTCCTCAGACAGGAGATTTGGTCTGGATACCTTGGCCCCACCCTTCGTCAGGCTACACATTTAATTCTGATTTAATAGTTTCTGGAAAACCAACTGTTGCTTTGTGGTATAAAGTAGTTTCGGGAGGGGGGACAAATCTAGCATTAGATAGGCCAATACCTAAATTTAATGGAGCAACAACAACATATGATACAACGGCATATTATTTTCCTGATAATGGCATAGCAAATTATTATGGAAGCGCAGCGACACAAGATTGCCAAATATGGAACTTAAACATAGTAAGAACAGGAACTGTTGCAGGAACGATTTTAGATGTTACTAATTTTATTAGTGGCTATACTCAATATGGCTCAATTGAATATGCAGGAACAAGGAGATATTTTGGTTTTAGTTCAGAAACACCGGCTGTTGGTTTTGTGCATTATACAAACGAATCATCAGGTAACACTTATGCGGAACAATTTATTGAAAAAAGCATACAGATCTATATTCCCACAATTATGTGGTATAATACCGGAGAAAATAACGGCGAAGCAATAAAATGGGGAAGTAGTTTTTTTGATTATTATGGACAAACATTTTATGATTCTTTTGCAAAAACAACATACAGAGAACTAAGAGACGGAATATATTCTTCAAACAAAGTGGTTGGAAGAGTTTATCATAAGCTTAAATTAATTGTAATAACAGATCAGGAACTTTTAACTGTATTGTCATACAAATCCAACAGAAATTATGCCCTTCCTGATTATAACATAAATTTAACCTCTACACCTAAAAATCCACTCAGCAATAACGAAGCAAACGGTTTATGCAGAGCAGGTTATGACTATTTTATAACATATAGATTTAATAATTCAGCACATACTACAAACACAAGTTTTGGCTATCCAGATAGTCAACATTGTGGATACATCAAAAAAATAACCGGACAAAACGACATTAATAATAATCCTCAATTCTTACAATTAACATTTTCTGCCAATGCTTTCCCATATATGAGAAACGATTCTGGATTTTCTACTTATGGAACGGGTTGGAACGCTAATAATTTTCAAGTATTAATAAACGAACAACCATCATCTTTAGGATATGATTCAGCAAACGTCCCATCAGATTCTTGGATTGCGGTTTCAGACCTTGGATTAGGCGGAAACGGAGTGTATAGAGCGGTTGATGTTGGTGATAACACAATTGATGCAAACAAATTAAATGGATATTCTTTCATAATTTCAAAAGAAGATTATTTAAGTGGATCTACATATCAAATTAATTCTGGTTTAACACAAAATCAAGAACACTTAAATTATGGTGATGAATCTTTCTTTTTTGGAACTATTGATTTGCAAATATTTGCCACTACATATAAAAGCATAATTACCGTCTATGCTAAAAACACAGATGTTAATTCAAGTATAAACCCAACATATAATCCAAACTTAGATGAAAACACATATATTACAGAAGTGGCAATCTTAGATAATTCCAATCAGGTTGTTGCAGTAGGCAAACCAACTTACCCAATAAAAAAATCAAACGGAAGGTTCTTAGCCTTTCAACTCGAAATAGACTTTTAAAAAAACAAATAAAAAAAAATGGCATTTTTAGCATCATCAACAACAGTATATTCAAAAGCGTATCTAACAGAATTGGGTCGTCAATATTTATTTGACTCTCCAAGCAAACCAAGATACGTAACACTACCTAATGGACAAACAATTGATAGACTTAAAATAGAAAGGTTTTCACTTGGAGATCCAGATGTTAATTATAATATAGGCAACCTATTGGAATCTGGTGATATACCAGACGTTACCGGCGACAATGAAGGTGTTGTAACAGGAGCAAAAGGAAGAACTTTAACTAACTTAATATCTCCAGGAGCAAGCTTTATACCAAGCAATGATATTGAAACTATTGAATATAGAGCGACAAATGATAACATAGTAATAAACCTAAATCAAGCTGCTAATTTATTGCCAACAGTAATAACGCAGCAGCTCTCAACATATATAGATGGCGCATTGGTTAATGATGGAATTTATACAGTAACACCAACAAGTTATGGACCTAACGTAATGCAAAACAATGAGTTAATAATTGTTTTAAAGCAACCAACAGCCAACTCAGATGGATACAGAATGAGAATAATATTTCCTTCAACAGGAAGCAATTACAATAAATTTACTGTACAGTTCGAAAAAGCTACAGCTCAAAACGGAACTATAATAACAAACGTAAGCACAAACATTGAACCTACACAATCTTAATAAAAAATGGCAAGAGTAGTAACTAATAAACAGGCAAGCATAGATATAAGCGAATCTTATAGACAAACACAAAGTAATTTTTCGGAACAAAATCCCAATGCTTATGTTGGGCCAGAACCTGTTCAAAATACACCGGGAGAAACCGTATCTAATACAAAACCGGCAGTTTCTCAAATAAATAAATGGAAAGCAATGACAACTGCTGATGAAGGTCTTAAAAACGCACTTTATGATTGGATTAATACAACAAAAGATGGAGTAAGAGTAAGCCCTGACATAACAAGCGGAAGAACAAAAAAATTAACATTTAATTTTTATGGCAATATTGGAAAATCAATAAAACCAGGAGAAATTGGAGAATTCAATATTGTATTTTCTTATCCTCCAAAAACACTTCAATCAACCCCAGTACCTAATACACAATCATAATAATTTATAAAAAATGATAGATCCTCGTTTTACTAAAGCAGTTAATAACTCAATAGTTGTTCAAGCAGAAGAAAATACCTTAAAAGCAATATTTGATTCAGATGTTACCTATACACTTTGTGATAGATCTTCTGTGACAGATAAAAAAGGACATTATTTTGTTTCATTTAATTTACCATCTACTCAAAGTGATTTAAACACAGGTTCCACCTTATCTTTAATTTATCCGGAACTTCAACAATTAAATGTTGATCAAATAATTATTTGTCCCATACCTTCTTCCAAATACAGCGAAATGATTGATGGCAGAAGTATTACTTGGAAAGTTCCGCAATTGGGTGGATCTTCTCAAACAACAATGTCATCAATAACATTATATTCAAGTACATATTCAAGCAACAAACCCCTGAAAGGGGAAAGTAATCCGTTGTTAGGTGACAATATTGTTTTTTTATTTAGCGACTCTATAAATAAACCTTATAGTGGATATACAACTGATGAAATGGGGATAAGAACAAATCATCAATCCAATACAACATGGGAACCAGATTCTACAAACTTTTTAAGAAGACCTTCTGCTGTTTCATATAAAGAGGTTGAAGGGAATGATTATAGATATGGAATTTCTAATCAACTTACAACCGCATCATACAATACAGATCAAAGAACAAATGCTAAATATGCAGTAAGTGTTCCTTCTAATTATCCTAACAATAGAGCCGGATATAATTATGACATTCCAGTTGGGTTTGTTGTTTTAGATAAAGGGTTTATGGTAATAACGCACTCTGCAATAACACAGAATTTTCCTTGGACATCTGGATTTACATATGGATCAAACACTGCACTAACAGGAAGTCCTGCATTATCAGCAAAAACAAACATATATTTCACTGGAACTTCTTCTGGTAATAAATCTTCTTATGTATCTTATTATGACATAAACACTTCGTTTAAATCAACTGCTGTTTGCTTGGCTTTGCCAAGAGAGTTTTACATAAGTAATAATTCTACTTGGAACAGAGAAAAAGCATTAACAGATTTGAATTCACTAACAGGTGTAGTAAGTTTAGATCCGGTATATGTTACAGAGGTTGGTCTTTTTAATGCCTTAGGCGAATTAGTAGCGATTGGAAAACTATCTGAACCTGTAGAAAAAAATTATATAAATGTTCTTACTTTTAATATTGATATAGAAATGTAAAAAACATACATTATTAAATGGTAGATTTTAAATTAACAAAAGCAGTAGATGCTGTTTCCAAGAATTCAATAGAGATAAATACAGATGTATATCAACTTGCGGGTACAGGCGTTACTATATCTAAGTGCGTAAGAGATTCTGCGGATACTATCTTTATTGATCCTGGAAATAGAGGTAATTATTTTTCCTCTTTCTCTCTACCAACATCAGACACGGAATTAACAACAGGATCAACAATTTCTTTATTGTACCCGGAATTATACCAATTAAATACAGACAGATTTGTTTTAATAAACATTGCCAAAGAAAACCTAAATGAATTTATAGATGGACGGTCTGTTGTTTTGAGATTTATATACTCTTCCGACTTAATACCGGTAACACTATATTCTTCTACCTATACCGGAGACAAGGCTTCTAAATATGGAGAAACAAGCCCCTTAGTTGGAGACAATATTGCATATTTATTTTCTGATGATTTTAACACTCCTTATTCCGGCTTAACAGTTAATGAATTAGGAAAAATAGTTTCGAGGAGCGGATTTACATCTTGGAATCCAACTGAACAGTTTAAAGATAGACCAGGAGCAGTATCATACAGAGAAGTACAATCAAATACAAGATGTATTAATTCTGATAGAAGACAAAAGGTTTATTATTCAAATTATGTACAACCCGGATACCCCGCACAATTAGGAGAAGCTATAAAATTCAATAATTCTTCTGATTCTGGTGGTTTTTTATTATTTGATACAGATTCTACACATTCATTTAGAGTGGGAGATAATATCACAATAGAGTTTGATACATATTACAATTATAATACAGCAAGCACAATAACAAATATTACCTCAAACTCTATTCTAACAAACATTCCTTATAGCATAACATTAAATGGAAAAACAGGATCAATATATAAGGGATCTGAAGGTGTTTATTATAATTATGACATTCCCCTTGGTTTTGTTTGTTTAGATAGAGGGTTTATAGTGATTACACACAAAGATTTAGTAGATAATTTTGCTTTCTCTTTAGCTGGAACAAACGGATTTTATCAAGACGGAACATTAGTTAGCGGATTTGGCGAGCTTCCACTAGATAATATATATTGGACAGGAAACACAAATTTTTATGTTTCTTATAATAAAATAAAAACAGAAAACAAAACAAGCGTTTCTTGTTCTGCGTTGTTAAATGAGTTTTATATTTCTAATAATAACACTTGGAATAGGTTTGTTGCTCAAAATCCATTATGCAATACTCCTAACGTACAAATAACGGAAGCCGGGTTCTATAATGGCTTAGGAGAGCTAATAGGAATTTCGAAATTTTCACAACCCATCAGTAAGGGACAGGGAGATATTTTAACTTTTGACTTTAATATAGACATGTAAAAATATAATAGTTTTTTAAAAACCAAAAATAACTTTCATTTTTGATTTTTTTAAATTATCTTTACTTATTATGGGAAAAACATTAGTTATATTAGAATCACCCGGAAAAGTAAAAAAAATCCAATCTTTTCTTGGTCCAGATTACATTGTTAAAGCAAGTATTGGACATATTAGGGACTTAGAAAAGTCCAATAAAGCGATAGATAAAAAAACTTTTGATGTTAATTATATAATTTCTCCAGAAAAGAAAGATGTTGTAAAAGAATTAAAAGATCTACACAAAAAATGTGATGATGTAATTTTAATGACTGACCCCGACCGTGAAGGAAACAATATTGCTTGGCACATTTGTGAAGTTTTAGGTATAAATCCAGAAAAAGCAAAAAGAGCAACAACTACAGAAATTACTAAAGATGGAGTTTCAAAAGCAATAAAAAATGTCGGTAAACTAGACATGAATTCAGTGGAGGCCGGTACTGCCAGAAGAATTTTAGATAGATTAGTTGGTTTTGATTTAAGCCCATTGCTTTGGTCAAAAATTCAAAAAGGGCTTTCTGCTGGTAGGGTTCAGTCTGTTGCTGTCAGGATAATAGTAGAAAGAGAAAGAGAAATTAATTCTTTTGATGCATCTTCTGATTTCAAGGTTGTTGGTTTTTTTGAAATAAAAGACAAAAAAAATAAATTACATACAGTTAAAGCAATCTTAAATAAAAGGTTTAAAAATAAGGATGAGGCTAAATCATTTTTAGAAAAAGCCATAGGTTCTGATTATAAAATTAAATCTATAGAAACCAAACCTGGTAAAAAATCAGCATCAGCACCATTTACAACATCCACACTCCAACAAGATGCAAGCAGAAAATTTGGATTTTCTGTAGACAGAACAATGCAGGTTGCACAGAAATTATATGAGGGAGGATACATTACTTATATGCGTACCGACTCAGTTAATTTATCTGAAGAGGCTATTAACGAAGCAAAAGAATGTATTACAGCCGAATTTGGAGCAAAATATAGCAATCCCAAACAATATAAAGGGAAATCTGCCAATGCACAAGAAGCCCACGAAGCTATAAGACCAACTCATTTTGAATACCCTGGGGTTCCTGGCACTGATGATGAACAAAAATTATATGATTTAATTTATAAAAGAACTTTAGCATCACAAATGAGCGATGCTCAATTAGATAAAACAACAGTAACCATTGAATCAAACAAACATAAAGAAGATTTTGTTGCCAAAGGGGAAGTTATAACTTTTGATGGATTTTTAAGATTATATATGGAAAGCGTTGAAGAATCTGAAGATGATGAAGGAAATGGCTCTTTACCAGAAATGACCAAGGGGCAAGATGCTATTAATACAGAAATACAGGCCAATGAATTATTCAATAAACCATCTCCAAGATATACAGAAGCAAGCCTGGTTAAGCAACTGGAAGAACTCGGAATAGGAAGACCTTCTACATATGCAACAATTATAAAAACAATACAAGATAGAGGCTATGTAGAGAAAAAGAATTTACCTGCCAAAAAAAGAGATATAGTTTCTTTAAAATTAGTAAATAACAAAATTGACGAAACTATTAAAGCAGAAAATTTTGGTGCTGAAAAAGGAAAGTTTTTTCCAACAAATACAGGTATGGTTGTTACTGATTTTTTAACAACAAACTTTAATGATATTTTAGATTATAAATTTACAGCAAGTGTCGAAGAAGAGTTTGATAAAATTTCGAAAGGAGAATTGAAATGGAAACAAATGATTTCTGATTTTTATAGTCCTTTTAGTAAGAAACTTTCTGTTGTTAAAAATGATAAAACAAATGCTGCTAACAAAGAACTTGGTGTTGATCCTAAGTCTAAAAAGAAAGTTTTTGCAAGAATAGCAAGATTTGGCCCGGTTATTCAATTGGGAGATGAAAAGGGCGATATAAAATATGCCAAAATACCCGATGATAAATCAATAGACACAATTACTTTGGAGGAAGCACTTGATTTATTAAAATGGCCTCGAAACATTGGTGAATATAAAAAATTACCAGTAGAAGTAAATTCAGGAAAGTTCGGACCTTATGTCAAACATGATGGTAAATTTTATTCTATCACAATAGAGCCGGATAAAATAACATTAGATGAAGCAATAGAGATAATAAAAATTAAAGAAGCCGGAGGTGGAGGTGGTTCTAAAGCGATTAAAGAATTTGGCGATTTAAGAGTTTTGGATGGTAAATATGGGCATTACATCAATAATAAAAAAACCAAAAAGAATTATAAAATTCCAGAGCATTTTGATATAGATAAAATAACAAAAAAAGATTGTGAAGAAATTATAAGCGAAACAAAATATAAAAAGACATTTAAAAAGAAAAAATGAAACTAAATCTCTCTAAAGATGCAGTTGTATTAGACCTCGAAACAACAGGTCTATCTCCGGCGAAGGATAAAATAATACAAATTGCTATTTTAAAAATCTATGCCGGGAATTCAAAAGAACCTGAATTAAAAACCCGATACATTAATCCTGGAATTCCAATACCAAAAAAAGTAATAGAAATTACAGGCATTACAGATGAAATAGTAAAAGATGCTCCCAAATTTGAAAAAATTGCAAAAGGAATTGTGGCTTTTATTGGCGATGCAGATATAATCACATTTAATGGTAACAGATTTGATATACCTTTTTTGATAGAGGAGCTAAATCGTTGTGAAATAGAATTAGACATGTCCGAAAGAAAATGTGTGGACGTAAAAAGACTATATCACAGAATGGAGCCTCGTGATTTAAGGGCAGCTCATAGAAAATTTGTTGGCAGAGAAATAGAAAATGCACATGATGCAGGATCAGATGTTCAGGCTACACTAAATGTATTAGAAGCGATGCTGGATGAATATAGAGGAGTTGATTGTATAAATCCAGATGACACAACCATAGCTTCGCCAATAGTCAATGACATGGATGCTTTACATGAATTTACTAAAAACTTCGGAGAATTAGATTATGAAGGATGGGTGGTTAAAAACGAAGAAGGAAAAATTGTATTTGGAAAAGGAAAATATCAGGATCAAGAACTTGCGCCCATATTAATTCAAGATAAAGGTTACTATGATTGGATAATGAATAAAGGAGACTTTACAAGAGATACAAGAAAAAAAATAGGATTAATCATATCTAATTATATTGAAGAAACTAAAAATGAAAAATAATAAAAAAGCCGGTTAAATCCGGCTTTTTTTTATTGTAATAAGATTATTGTTCTTCTATCAAGTCTTTTAACTCTACCAAGTGAATTATAGCGTCATCCAAATCACTACCTGACAAAGAATTTTCATCCATTTTACTAATTTTATCAACAAACTTATTTAAGGAATCTTGAACAATTTCATTGTTCTTATAATTTGTAAGTACATTTTCTAGATTCTGTAAACTTTCAGTTTTTAAATCAATAAAATAATTCTTTTTATTTTCTTCCGGAGAAAGCAAAACTTTCAATAGAAACTTTTCCGAATTATTTAAATGAGAATATCTTTGATTGAAATTATTAACTGCCATCTCAGTTATAAACTTCCAAGATAAAAATTTAGGATATTCATTTTCACCCAAATCTGACTTTTTTTCTTCTTTGTTTTTTGGTATCAAAAGATGCTGAACAAGGAAATCGTAAGCATCCTGCGATTTGCTAATATCAACAAAGCCAGGTTGTGTTTGAGATTTAATTAAAGTATGAATTGCTTCATAAAAATCTTCTTTTCCTTTTTGGCCTTCTACGTGAGCTTGTTCCAACAAAGAATATCTAATATTTTTATTTAAATCAACAATATCATTCCAGGAACAACCTTCTAAAAGTTTTAAATTTTGATTAATATAACGCTCTGCCAAACTTTCCTTTTTGCAATAACCCTCTTCAAAATTTTTATAAATTAAATACTGTTTTTTTAAAAGTGGATTTTTCTTAACCTCAGTTAAGAAAGCGTTTAAAACAGTTATATCACCAGAATTCTCCTGAGTAAGTTTTCTCCCAGAATATCTATAAACAGTGTCTTTTATAGCTCCAAAATTCATACTTGTTTGCTTCATTACTATATATTTTTAAATAAATAGATTAAAAAAACGTTTAAGATGCCAATTGTCCTGACAAAGAATCCTGGTATACTTGTTTGTTTTTTATAACATCTTTATAAAATTTAACCCTATTTTGAGTCACAATTTCCAAAGTGTATTTATTAACAACATAATCATAAAGATTCTGGGATAATTCTTTGACTTTTTCTGGATTATTAATTAAGTATTTTATTGCTTCATACCAACCTCTGGTATTATTCTTTTTATTAATTAAAATGCCATTATAATTGTGTTGAATTAACTCTTTATAAATGCTATAATCCTGAGCGATTAAAACTTTTTTAGTTAAACCAGCTTCAATAATTTTTAGTTCAGATTTAACCTCATTAAAAATATTTTCTGCAAGAGGAGCCATACAAACATCACAATAATTATAATGTTCTCCATATCTTGTAAGTGGCAATGTCCATCTACGTATATAAGAACCTTGATAAATATTATGACCCTTATATTCTTCGTTTGAATATTTTAACAAATACTTTTTATAATCTTCAGAAATTATATTTTTGTTATAATTGTTAGTAAATATTTCTTCAAACCTATTCCAAACCGTTTCGCTTGGTAAAATCTTTCTGGTATTTACATGTTGTCCATCTGGACCTATCTCTGTCATAAAACCCCTAACATCATAACCACACATTACCAATTGATATTTACCATTTAATTTTTCATCATTATGAAGCATGTTCATGGAAGGTTGTAATATCTCTAAATCATTTAAATGTGAATTTCCTATCCAAAAAGTTTTTCCATTTCTTCTAACATAAATTATATTATTAGGAACTTCCACACAATATACGTAATTATCATAGTCTATTTGATATTGTTCAGAGTTTTTTAATAAAGGTTGCTTTTTACTTCTTTTACTATTTGAACCAATACTAATTACATAAGCATCGTGCTTTGCATGAACAATTCTACCATCGGACATTACGGAATTTCTTAATCCACGATTTGTTACTGTTGAGATTACTCCGATTTTTAAGCATAATTCTTGAATATTATCTGCTAATTTTTTTGATACTGTGTAAGCTCTTTTTCTGGAAGAATTATAAATTACTTCTTCTCGAACAACCCCTTCTTTTGTTTTTCTTTTATCAAATCTTTTTCCACCACTTTCTTGTGAGCCATCACCTTTTAAGAACCAATCTAACAAAATATTTAATTGTCTTGGACAAAGATTTAATATATCTTTTGGAATAAATTTATTTTCGGCCTTTCCGAATTTAGATAAATAACTCCATAATCTTTTATCAAAAACTCTAACTTGACATAAATCTTTTGTATAAGTAGGATTAAATCCCATTTTTTTTAAAGTATCATAAATTTCTTCTAAAAATCCATTATTTTTTACTTGAGAAATTCCAACTTGATATAATCCTTCTGTTGAACTGGTCCATCCTTCTGCAAGCCAGAATCCAAAAAATTTCAACCATAAATCCATATCAAGACATATATCTTCAAAGTATTTATCAATGGATAAATTAATTTCTGCCTTTGAATGACTTGAGACTATTTCAGATACAGCAATTTTGTTTTCTTGTTTTTTGTATATCTTGGGTAACAAGAATTTTTTTTGTTCACTTCCAATCCAAATTGCATCTTTCTTAAGATGCAAATTTTTTCCATGAACACTTTCTGACTGAATTAAATTAAAATTTAATATTTTTTTTGTTAAACTGTCTGCAACAGAAACATACATGTTATGATTAGGAGTAACAGCATAATCAATTAAATTATTTTTTCCACAATTTAATTTACCTTTATAAGGCATCTTAATATATCCTTTAGGTTTATAATATTCTAATTCTCCGGTAGATGGATTTAAACAAGCTACTTTTTCGGATTGATTCAAATCTTTTAAAAATTTAAAACCTTCATCTGTAAGTATTTCCATATCGTAATGTAAGCAACTACCACCTATCCAAGCCACTCTTAATTTATCGGTTTGTTTAGTATCAGTTTCTTTCCACATCCTATGATTCATATCAATGGCATTTGGAATAACAAAAGTATTACTATTATATTTTTTAATATGTTTAGCAAAAATATCGGTCGTAGTCGTAACATAATCTACCATTTTAAAGCTAGATGTTACTTTTTCCGGCAACTTATCTTTTATTGCCGCTAAATACATAGGATGAGTTTTGGGAGGAACCCAATAATCATCAATATCCATAATAACTACTGTTCCATTTTTTCTTAATTCTTTTATTAAATTATCCATATTTTCATATGCACCTAATTGCCTATGAAAATGAATTATATCAAATTGTTTGTAATAATTAATATCATTAACAAAATCCATATTAATTTCTACAAAAAATTCATCTCCAAATTTTTTCTGAATTTCTTGGGCTGGCCATATATTTCTGTAATGACCTACTCCAGCATTGTCGGAAGGAACAAATAAGATTTTTATTTTTTTATCCATAAATTAAATTTTTATTTTCAACATTAGTTGTAAATTCTGAAACACCAAATGCTTTATTAACACCATCAGTACTAATAGTAAAGCATGGAGTACTATTTGTATTATTGAAAAAACTATAGTTAAAAACACAATTTATATTTTCATTAAATTCCAAAATTAAATCACTGTTTAAATTTTTTTCAAGCTCCAAAAGCTCTCCTGGATTAAGATTTCTTTCAATAATAACAGAGACTTCTTCATCCCCTTTTAAGAAAACTTTATTAAATTTTTTAATATTAAAAACAGAAACCTTTTTTGTAAAATCGTATATTTTTATAGTTTTTTTTGATATATCTATAGTAAATTCGTTTTCATTATCTTTTGAATTAGATTTATCATCATTATAATCATAATCATAATCATAATAATCATAATCATATACTAAAGTAGAATTTGAAGTGGTGCCGCTTACAAATACAAAATTTTGATTTGTGGTAGTGACAGTCAAATCGGAAAAATCAGTATAATCATTATAATTATAAGACATTATTTTTTATCTATATATTGAGATGCGTTTTGTGAAGATTTTTCCATTTTCTTAGAATCTAATTCTTCTTGAGAATATACTTTACCTAATTCAAGACCATACATATCATTATCAAAATCAGTTTCTAAATCAAGAAAATTTCTTCTTACCTGGGCATCCATAGATGGTGTTTTTTGAGGATTACAGATTACAGAATATCCAGGATTCAATATTATTCCAACAGATTGAGCTGGGCCAACAGTTACAGCAAGTCTAACTTTGCTGGAACACGTATTTGTTAGTTTCCAATGTTTCATTGTATTGTTTTTTAAAATTATATTTTATAATTGATAATGTCAATAATTATTTAAATTCTCGACATTATTTCCTTAATGAAAAGTTCTATATCTGATTTATTATGTTTAGAACTAAGATTAAACTCTTCAGTTTTGTTATTATTAGTAATACTTACGGATGTATTTGAATTTTTTTCAAAAGAGACCATTGAAGTCATTAAAAACTTTTGATTTTGAATATTAAATGTAATAATTAATGTGTTTTCAGATATTTTTGCCGAACTCTTATCAATTTGAATATCAGTATATTTTGATGATATTGCATTTAAAATTTGAGAAGTTAAATCCAATAAATATTGCTCAACATAATAACCTAAAGTACCAGCATCACTCCTACCGTTTTGACCACCACTGATAAGTTGAACTCCTTCTCTTAATCCGGCCAAATATTTGATTCTATTTTTATATGTTTCATTTAACATTAGAAAAGTATTGTCTTAATATTTTTTCCACAGTACTTTCAATAGCCTGTTGAACATTTGTCCCATTCAAGCCCATATCTTGAGACATTGGCAATGTAACATCTGTAACCGGCTCTACTGAGTCAATCATGGGCTCTGTTGGAATTTGACTATCAATAGCCTGTTGAACTCCATCTCTCTCCTCTTTGGGCAGATCACTTTCAAGTGGCTGTGGCATTTCAACAAATTTTGTTGTTCCATTAAATGGATCAAAAACCATTTCCCCAATTGGTTTATATTCTACTTTGAATAATTGAGCCCTAACTTTGCCATCTTGTATCCACAAGTCATGCATAGATGTTTTAGACTCTGGATTATCCATAATGTTATAAGGTTGATTACTCAAACTTTCTCCTCCAAGAGATAATTGAGTCATATCATAAATAAAAAGTTTGCCGGGCTCTGCTTGCAATAGGGAATTTGGCAAAACTGGCTTATAACTCAATTCTTCTTCTTTATTATTTAACTCTTGTTCTTTATTTTCTAATTCTTCAGCTTCGTGATTTATTATTTGTTCTTTTGTTTCTAATTCACCTTCTTTTTTTGATACATCCAGTGCGTTATTATCTATTGTTGTTTCGTGCGAAATAGGATTATTTGTTTTTTGAACACTAATCACATCATCCTGATCTTCTTCTGTTGGTGCAATAGCCTCTTCTAATCCGCTTTCCGCACCACCATCAACATCCGGACTTGAATAAAACATAACCCCGGCAGAAGGCATAGATAATCTTGCTTTAATTTTCTTTTTTATCTCTTCAATTTGATCGTTTGAAATATGATTGTGTAATCCTTTTTCTTGAATATTTTTTCTTATTAAAGACTCTACTTCTGATAAAGATATTTGTGTTTTCATTCGTTAGATAATTATACTATAAATAGTCTTAAAAACATTAAAATGAAAGTAGATAAATTAATTACACTTATTTACAATAATTTATTGTAAAAAACAGAATTGTGATATTTATGTTCATATTTATAATAAACAAAAAAAACATATATGTCCAAAAAGAAAGTAACCAACAAAGTTTATCAAAACGACATAAAAAAAGATATAGAATTTATCGTAGGTGATTTAAATTTTTATCCTAAAAATCAACATCAAAAAGATTTTTGCAAACTAATAGAAGACAAAGAAATTATTATTTGTTCCGGACCTGCTGGTGTTGGCAAATCTATGCTATCTATAGCAAAAGCATTGGATTTATTAAGAAAAAAAGAAAATAATTTTGAAAAAATTATTATTTGTACACCCGCAGTAGAAGCAGATGAGGCTTTGGGTCACCTTCCTGGAAATTTATTAGAAAAAATTGAACCTTACATTTTTTCATCTTTATATTTAATTAAAAAATTAATTGGTGATGATGCATTGAGAGAAATGATGACAAAGGGATATATTGAAATTATCGCCTTTGCATATATGAGAGGTATAAATATTGACAATGCTATTGTTATAGCAGAAGAAATGCAAAATGCAACACCAAGACAAGTAAAAACATTATTAACCAGAATAGGATATAATTCTAAATTTATTATTTCTGGAGATTTAGAACAATCAGATAAATTTAAAAAATCAGAACAAAGTGGACTTTTCGATGCAGTTCAAAAATTTTCAGA
>ERZ724522.1111-NODE-1111-length-15246-cov-18.356198_pt1 | contig 15246 bp, 14 predicted proteins | sample MGYA00376055_ERZ724522 | MGnify/ENA primary metagenome ERZ724522 (study PRJEB28724, sample SAMN07190884) | wastewater metagenome | isolation source: effluent of sewage treatment plant in Hong Hong | place: Hong Kong | collected 2016-03-17 ... | reverse complement strand
CCGGTCTTCTGGATTTCCGCCCGAAGCGCCGAGAGCACCCAGAATGACGGCGCTTGCGACGAGTAGATTTTCAGCTTTGCCTGCCGCGCCATGATCCGGAACGGAATGCGCTGCTTGGTGGGCTGCGACGTATAGGGGCCGAAGCTCAGTTCCGTGCCGTTCGGAAAGGGCTTCGTCATCACCTCGAAGAACACGTTGCCCTGCTGCGCGTGGAAGTCGGGGACCAACGCCAACACCGCCAGCAGGTTGTTGCCATCCTCGATGTCGAAATAGGAGGTCGTCAGATAGGCAGCGAGTGCGCCGCCGTTCGCCGAATTGCCCCGCTCGTGGTAGAAAATTTCCCCTGAGGAAGATACCAGAATAGGGCTGGGGAAGATGCCGCCAGAGACGCCCGCCGTCCGGTCGAACATATGCGTGACGAAGTGATCTTCCAGCCAGTTGTAGACGACGACGCGTGAGCATTCGTTCCCGTCGCGCTGGTCCGGGTAGTGCCACCACGCTTCGTTAAAGTCGGTATTGATCCAGCAATAGACCTTTTCGGACTGGTTCGCGGCGATATTGCTCACGCAATCCCGGCGCACCCGGCAGGAAATGATGACCTGCGGGATAGCCCCCTGAAACGTGTAGAAGTTGCCCGAATTGGACAGCCAGAACACCTGTCCGTTGATTTCAGCCGCCGCATTGGTGCCGGCGAGACCGCAACCGGTGCCGAGCATCCGGTATGAATAGGACTCTCCGTTGAACTGCTGGGAAAAGACGGCATTGTCGGTCCAGATCAGCGTCTGTTGCCGCGTGGCGAGACCCTTGACGATCCTGCCGCCCGCCCCGAGCGCGAACTCGTCGGCGAGATTGGAGCCGTCCGGAACCCAGACGCGATAGTTCTCCTGAGCCGAGTTGCGAACGAGCGTCGGGTTGTAATCGCCGTCCGCCTCGTAGGTCCCGCCGATGCAGACGATGCGGGCGGAAGGGTCCACCCAGCACACGTCGATGAGGCGCGGCGCCTGATCGATGAAGTACGCCTTGCTCTCCAGCTTCAGCGACACGTTGTCGATCTGGCCAGCGAACGAACCATCCTTCTCGAAAACGATGTCGCTCGGCTTGTCCGGCATGACAAAGAGCCGGGAATAGGTTCCGGTCTTGTTGATCGGCTTCGAGGCGCTGTCCCCGGCCGAATTGATGCCAACATCAATCACAGTCGGCGTCTCGCCAGCATTTACACGGAACTTCACCGTGCCTGCCGAACGCGTCACATCGAACGTGATGCGATAGACCTGCCCTGCCCTGACAAGGCCCGTGATGTTCTGGTTCAGGTTCGACTGGACGCCGGCGGTGGCCGTGGCGTGGCCCGAACCGATGGACCATCCTGTGCCTGTCGCCCACCCTGTCGCCGAGGCGAAGTCGCCGTTGAGCAGGATTTCCAGATAGGCCGTAGCAGGCTGCCACGCATAAAGCGGGCCGCCTCTACGACACGCAATCAGCGTTTCGCCGAAGTTGCCGAAGGTCCAGACGGAGGCAAGAAACTGGTTTGACGACGGCAGGCCATAGGTGCCGGCGCTATACACGCCAGTGCCGTAGCCGAGCCCGCCCGTACCGTCCGTCAGCCCTCCCGCGAACGTCCCGACGAAATCGACATAGCCGCCGACCGTTGTCTGGTTCGATGACGCATTGGAGCCATGTTCGATGGTGTAGGTATCGCGGGTCGGAGTGGTCTTGACCTCGTATTCCCCGTCGACGGTAATCCCGCCGCCCGCATCGGCATGACTGAAGGTGACGAAATCACCCGGACGAAACCCATGCTCCGAATGATGCACCGTGACGATGTCGGAGCCATTTGTCGTGTCGAACGGGTCGAACAACACCCCTTCGGAATGGTTTGGCGTGACGTCGATCAGATCGCCGTCCGTCAGCGCCCAAAGCTTGTTCGGCGTGCCGATCGCCAGTTGCTTCAGGCCGTTGAGGTCCGTCCAGTTATGCATGCCACGAGCCGGGCCGTCCACCGCGCCCGCCCCGTTCTCGCCTCCGACGCCGACCGCTTTCTCCCAGCCAAGGATCGTCTGCCACGAGCCCTGACTGTTGCGCATCTTGTCGCTATCGATGATCGCGCCCTCCGCGTTGAGCGGGCTGTCATCCTTGATGACGTTCGGCGCGAAATGGATTTTGGTGAGGATCGCGGCCACTTAAGCGGGGCTCCACGGGTTTTTGGCCCCGAACACGCCGCCCCACGGGCTTTGCCCTGTCTGCGCACCGCCAAGGCCGCCAAGCCCGCCTACGCGGCCATAGGAACCCATGGTTCCGCCTCCTGAAGGGCCGCCATAGCCGGGGGAAAGCAGCGACGACACGTCAAGCTGCTGCGAAGGCGTCGACCATGGATACGGCCCCTGCTGCGTCGTGGTGAACACGCTCTGCGGAGCCTCGCGGCCGGTGATCTGCCCGAAGAACTGGTTGGAATAGTCGTCGTTCAGCAGTCCGCCAAAGAGACCGTTGCCGAGAAGCGCCGAATAGCCCTGCTGGTTGCGAAGCTGGTTCTCGTTTCGCCCCGCCATGCTCGACGCGAAGTCGGCATTCATGGCTTTTATGGGCTGGAGGTCCCGATAGTAATCCTCCCCGGCCTTCCACCACGCCTCTCTTTGAAGCTGATGCTGATAGTCGGGGCTGTCCTTGTACTCCATGGTGGAGCCATCGGGGTTGTATGTAACCCCGCCATCGGCGTCCCGAATGATGTAGCTGCCGCCCCACAGATCGGGATTGCCGCGCCGGGTGTTGGTATTCCCGATGAATGTGCCGCTTCCCCAGCCGCCGCTGCTCCACATGGCAGGGTCCTGGTTGACGTCCATATTCCAGTTCAGGCTTTCCCAATCCTTCGCGCCGTTGTTGCGCGCGAACTCGTCCAGTGCGCCTTGGCCCAAGCCGAGGCCCATCGCTTCCTCGTAGAGCCGATCCTTGCCGAAGCCGTATCCGAGAGACCCAACAGTCTTGCCGCTAGCATCGCGCAAAACCAGCCCGTTGGCATTCATTCCGGTCGGGAAGAGCCCGCCGCCGCTCCCATTGTCGTACGCCTTGTAGGACGGGAGGATCGATCCCGCCTGCTCCGGCTCGGACCATTTCCACTGGAACTCCGGCGCGACGCGATTGGGATCGTTGAGGCTTCGCTGGATGCTGCCAAGGTCCTGCTGACCCCATCCGCCTTCCGGCGCGTAGTTGTCCCAGTCCTGATAGCGGCGGATGTCGATTGCCTGCTGCGCCGTCGCGCCTGTCTGGTTCATGATTTCGGCGACGGAAGGCGCATTCCGATAGCGCTGCGCATACTCGTCATAGCCGGACGCCTGTCGCGCCGCCTTCATCTTGGCCTGTGCCGCCGCTCGTGCTTTTTCTTCCGCAGCGCGACGCATCGCCTCGTATTCCGCGTTCGTGCGGATAACCTGGCTGTCCTGCCGGACAGGCGCGAACGAAGGCGCGCCCATGGTGTTGATCGCCATGAGAGACAGTCCTTTGGAAAATGCGGCTAGTTCGAGGAGCGAAGGTCTTTCGCCAGAAGCCATGCGCCGATCAGGTCTTTTTCAGGCAGTTTGATCGCGGCCCGAAGCTGCTCCACAAGCGGATCGCCATAGTGGTACGATGTCGCCTTCTCGTAACGGGCGATCGCGGCGGCCTTCATCATCGGATCTGGAATGGCTGCTATCGCCTGCCGAATTGCCGGATCGACGCCGAGATAGTTGACCATCGCCGTGAATTGCCACGGCAACAGATCGTAGTCGGCGGGATTGGGCGGCACCGGGTCTGGCTCCGAAAAATCCCCGTCGACATACGTCCAGCCAGCACGAACAGGCAGGCTGTCAGGAACGGTGACGAGAGTTCGGCCCTCGATCGTGAAATCATCATCGGCAACGATGACGTTCTCGACCACGCCCGCGTTGATGACCGCCTTGCGCGCTACCATGCCGTAACCCTCACAAAGCCATCGCCGCCATTGCCGCCCGCGCCGGAATTGCCGGTGCCAGTGCCAACACCCCCACCGCCGCCACCGCCCGCGATGCCACCGTTCCCGCCATTGCCGCCCGCCGCATTTGAGGTGCCACTAACTCCAGCGCCACCGCCGCCGCCGCCCATGCCAAGGCTGCTGCCGGCGCTCCCTGCGGTTCCAGTCGCCCCGGAGGTTCCCGCTCCGGCACCCGAACCTGTGCCAACTGTCGTCGCGCCGTAATTGGCGATGGCCCCGCCTGCCGCCCCCGGTATGTCGGTGTTGGTGTTGGATGCGCCAGCCCCACCCCCACCGCCAGCCCCGGCCCGCCGCCTGTTTGTTGGCGCCGTGGCCGAACCTGTATTTGCAGACGCGCCCCCGGTACCGCCAGCTTCAGAAAGTGACGGGACATCCATGGCGGCACCGCCCGCCCCACCAGTAACAAGTGCGCCCGTACCGCCGCCGCCCGCCGCGCCGCCCTTGGCGATGATGAAACTGCCGAACGTTGTATCGCCGCCATTGTTGCCGGCATTGCCGTTGGTCGTGGCGGAGGTCTGTGAGGCACCACCTTGCCCGCCCGCGCCGATCGTGACGGTTACGGATGACGGCAGTTCACTGATCGCGAAGATGGCAGCTACATACGCCCCGGCCCCGCCTCCAGACCCGCCTGTTCTCGTGGAGCTTGCGGCACCTTTCCGCCCCGATCCACCGCCCGCGCCAGCGCCCCACACTTCCACCAGGACGAAAGAGGGACCCGTGGGCTTGTTCCATGTGCCGGACGCCGTGAACTCCTGAAACTTCGTCCGGATGGGAGATATTCTGGTTTCGAGCTTTAGAGACGTCACCGCGCGTTGATCGTCGGAGCCGGCGTCAACTTCTGGCTGCGTCGCAATCTCGATAACGCCAGCCGTGCTCTCCGATGCCGCATTGATGCCCGTAACCGTCTGCCAGACAGTATTCGTCGCATCACGGACCTTGAGCACGTTGCCGGACGTGTCGAACCACACCATGCCAGCAACGGGAGAACCCGGCTCGGAAGCGGACGTAACCCAGATGTCGTCAAAGGCTTCCTTGGATGCCGCCGCATCCTCCGCATAGCCCCGAGCGCCTTTGAACCCGCCACTGACAACAGAGGTCGACGTCGCCCATGTTGAGGCCCCGACTTCGGAATTGTAGGCATTCGTTGCCGACGTTGCGGCGTTGCCGGCTGAAGTGGACGCGGCAGACGCGGAACTGGAGGCATCGTTCGCGTAGCCGCGCGCGCCCTTCAGCCCGCCATCTACCGTGCTGGTGGAAGTTGCCCACTCCTTCGCGGAACCGGCAGCAGGATCGCCGTCGCCCGTTCCGCCAACCGCCCATGACTTTGCGGAGTTCTCAGAGCCCTCAACGAAGCCGTTGGTCTTCTTCGCCCAATCTTCCGCAAGCTGGACGTCAGCGTCGGTTAGCGCCTCAACCTGAGCCTTGTTGACAGCATCTGCGGGGTCAGTCGCGTCCGCAACGTTCGTCAGGCGCTGGCTGTTCATGCTCACCGCACCATTCGGCGCGGCAAGTTCGTTCAGGCGGGCGCGGAATGCGTAGCAGTTGGTGCCGTTGGAAAAGACGATTGCATCAGCCCCGGCCGGAACGGATGCAGTCGAGCCGCCACTCGGCGCGAGCGTGATGGCCTGAGATGCAGAATTGCGAATGAAATACCATTTCTCGACGCTCGGAATGGTGATCGCGGTGCCGGAGGCGTGCGTGTTCGAGAAGATGAGCACGCGCTGGCGGCTCGTATCGCTTTCGCCATTCTTGGTATACGCCGCGTCGGAAAGATCGAAGGTCGCGGCAGCACCGAGATTGACGCTTTCAACGCCGTCAAGCGCTTCGTCAAAAAGGTCTGTCGTGCGCTGGTTGAGATTCTGCCCCCAGACGTTTAACCCCTCCCCGGTCGCCTGCTTTTCAGCGCGGTTGCGCGAAGTATAGGTGCTAGGCATCGCTCTACCTCACGCCGTCGTGTTGTCTTCGATAAGGCCGATGCCGGCCAATTCGGTGAGAAGGTCTTGCAGCGCCGCTCCGGTAAACCGGCTTCCCGTGACTGACGGGGCATCGGTGCCGATGCGCGCGTCAAGACGAGCTTTCAGGCTGACGTTTTCCGCCTCCAGCGCGACGATGCGCCTGCGGAGAACGGCGGTCACAAGGTTCACCTGATTGACGACATCGCGCACCACATGGGCGACGTCCGGCCCGCCATCGGCAATGACGCGCTCAAGATCGGAGGAGGCCATTACGGGGTCGGGCCTTTGACGCGCACGGATGCCCGCGCCCATTTGGAGCGAAGGTCCTCATCGAGCAGGCCGCGCTTCAGATTGTCGTAGAGTGCGCCCCATACCGGTATCCGCCCGTCGTCCATCATGAACGCTGCGGCCTCAATGAGCGAGCCATAGAGATAGAGGCCGGGGCATTTCGTCAGAAGCCAGTTCGTGCTCGCCGTCGCCAAATCCGGGATCGCCTCATAGTAGCGAAGCACAAGGTTTGATGACGAGGCGGGCCACGTCTTGATATCGGAACCCATGACAGCAAAATACTTGGCAGTCCCCGCCGACGCGGATGCGAACTGTTCGTCCGCGAAACTTGGGTCGGCCGCCGCCAACACCCGTCCGCCGGCATCCTTCACCTCAATGAACTCAAGGTAGCCTGCCGGCAGAGGCCCCGAGCCGCTCGTAATCGTGACGGTTGCCTGATCTTCCATGTCGCGGCAACGCAATTCCCGGTTGAGGCGGGAGTGGGCCAGAGCAATCAGGTCCGGAACCGCAGCCGCAAAGCCCGTATCGCCGTCACGCATCGCGTGAGTGATGATCGCGGCCTGGAGTTCGGTGTAGTTGGACAGCGCCATCAGAGATTGCCCCGGAACGTGCGCAGCTTCTGATTGTCGGAATCATTCAGAAAGCGCTTGATCCAGCCTTCATCCCGATCATGGACGGCCTTGGCGAAGTCGCCGTGATAGTAGATGCCGTTCGGGATGGACGCGACGACGCGACCGTCACCCCAGCGCTGCCCATAGGACGCGTTGTAGCGATCACGGTTCGCCTCGATGACCGGATCGACGCGATAGACGTGGCACACATGCGTCACGCCATTCTCGTCGGTATAAACCCACGCACGGACATCGAACCGGCATGGGTCGGAGACGAGCTTGCCCTTGCCCTCGAAAGGGTCGGCGAGGAAATCCTCGTCCATGGTCAGGCAAGCGCCTTCGCGATCTGACGATGCGTGTTCGGCGTCGGCAGTGCCCGGCCGTCAGCCAGGACACGTTCCGCGTCGGAAACGTGCAGGATGGCGAGGCCGGCGGAAATGCGCTCATGTCCGCGCGATCCATCGACGCACTGCTGGTCGAAGAACTTCCCGTCTTCGCCCAACAGATAGCGCGGGACGTAATTGCGCTGAAGCAGCACTTCGACCGCGCCATCGCCGACTGGCCTCGGCGCGGGTTCCGGCTGCGGAACCGGTTCGACTTCCGCCAGCAGTTTCAATTCTTCGAGGATTTCGCCCTTGGTGTTCGGGATGTTCTCGCCGATCAATTCCTTGGCGCGCGCCTTCCATTGCATGAAGGGGGCCTTGTCGGCGGCTTCGATAAGTTCACGGGCAGACAGAGACATGATTGCTCCTGTGAGAATGGAAAGGGCCGCTCACGCAGAACGGCCCGTCCGGTTAGTGTTAGTCGTCAGCGCCCATGAAGCCCCAGACGTAGAAGGAGCCGGTCACATCGATGGTGGAGTTCGCATCGATGGTCGCGGCGGAGCCCGACCAGTTGAGGTACAGGTCAACGGCAGTCGCCGTACCGTCCAACGGGGTCTGCGCCGCAGTGACGGTCGTGACGTTAAGCCCGGTGGACGGCAGGGTGATCGACTTCGTTGCGGCGAAGTTGACTTCCGTACTGGTCAATGCGCCATCGCCAGCGTCCGCCGCGGCGGAGCCGAACGCGATGACGAAGACCGCGTCATTCGCCCCGCCCGTGAGCGCGGAGCCTTCCGTGAAGCCGCTCCAGGTGTGGGACGAGCCCAGCACCTGAACGACGCCCTCGTTGAAGTCGAATATCTTCAGCGAGCCGGATGAACCGGAGGCGGCGGCGTCCGTGACGGTCACGCGCGCTGCCGTGAAGGTGAACTTCATCGAGAAGAAGCGGCCGTTGACGCTGGCTTCGGTGATCTTGACGGAGCCGGACGCCGGCTGCGCCGCAATCGTACCAATGGAGGCGAGCTTGTCGCCCCATGCGGAGTTGTGAGGCATGGTGGTGATCCTTCAGATCAGGAAAGGGAGAAGAGAACGGGCGGCCGAAGCCGCCCGAAAGGCTTACGAGCTGGCGGTCATGCCGTAGAGGTCGGCCGCGACGCCATGGGCCGCCTCATTATCACAAATGAGGGTTACCTCGGCCTTGAGGACGCCCGGAATGGCATCGCCGTCCTTCTTGACGTCCTTGTCCTCCTTGATGCGGCGGAGCCAGCCAAGGCGGGCCTTGCCGTCATCGATGAGGTAGGCGTTGCGGGCGAGCGACGCGCCGACGCGGGCCATCTGGCGGTTCGGGATGACGTCGATCCGGCCGAAATCGGACAGATAGACATCGGCCGCGCCGACGATGGTCCCTTCCGACTTGCCGTCCAAGGGCATGCGAAACGCAGCCACATTCGTGTCCGACATGAAGGTGGAGAAGACGCGCTTCACATAGGGGCTGACCATCAGCTTCTTCGGGCTGCCACCCGACTTGTAGGTGGTCTCGATGACGCCATCGAGGATGGTCTTCGTGAAGGCGCGCTGATCGCCGTTGGTCGCCGCATCAACCACGCCCGTAGACGAGTTGAAGCCGCCGGACGAGCCGTTCGTGCCCATGGAATCGTTCGACGCGAGCCATGCGCGGAGACCCGCCATGCGCGGCGGCACCGAGCCGGAGCCCGCAACCGAGGCCTGGTTCATGAGAATGGCCGCCTCGATGTCGATGCGGATTTCCATGCCCTTCTTGGTCTTCTGGTAGGCGACCTCGCTCTTCTTGCCGGCCTTGTCCACCGCCTCCTGAGTTTCGGCAATCAGCCAGGTCTTGTCGAAGATCTGGGTGTAGTTGCCGACCTTGGAAGGGGCGTCGGTCGGATCGAACGTATAGGTGAAGCCCTGCACATTGGCATTCGACGTATCCGGCGTCGCCAGAGAGTCGAGAGGCCATTCGTGCTTGGTGGCTTTGACGGAGCGCGCGCCGCTGTTCAGCATCGAATATGCCGGGGTTTCGTCCGGCGTAATGAGGCTGATGAGGTCGTGCAGGTCTTCGCGGTTCGTCGCCGCGCCGTCGTAGGTATCGTAGGCGTTTACGAGCTGGGGCATGATCCCGGTTCCTTCAATCGAGTTCTGCGACAAGGCGGGCGATGTCGGTCACCGACCCACCGGTTCTGCGCGCTCGGCTGATGAGTTCCTGCCGTTTGGCCGCTGCTGCCGCCTCCGCCGTCTGCCGTTTGCCGGGCTCCGCCACCGGAGGCGTTTGCGCCTGCGTGGCTGCCGGTTTCGGCTTTGGCGGCTCGGCTTTCAGCTTGCGGTACTTGAGCCCGTCCATGGCGAGATCGGCCATGCGCATGACGCGATGGTCGACCGCCTGACCGTATTCCTGCGGGGAGAAGCCCAAATCCTGAGCCAACTGCACATAGTCAGCATGGAACTTCTCCCGCTCACTCTTGTCACGCAGACGAGGAATGGCGGTGAAAAGGGCCTGCTGCTGTTCTGCGATGTAGGCCTTGGTCTGGACTGCCTGCTGCTGCTGGTTTGCCTGCGCCTGCTGCGCCTGCGCCCATTGCAACTGCCGCAACTCGTCTATCTTGCGGTTCCGGTAGACAACGGCCTTCTGGTATTCGGCCTGATGTTCGAGGAAACCCACAGGATTGGACGGGTCATAGACGGGTGGTTCAGGCTCCTGCGGGATCGCCGCCTGTGCGTTGGCGATGGCCAGCGGGAGAGCCTGGGCAAGGAACTGCTCTTTCTGAGCGTGCTGGGCCTGAGCATCGCGAAACTGCTGCACGCGGGCAGTCAGTTCCCGTTCGATCTCAGGCAGCTTCCGAATCTTGTCGATGTTCTCGTTGACGAACTTCTTGTCGAACTCGAAGCCGTCACGCAGACGCATCTTCTTGTCCGGGGAAATCCGGTCCCAATCGATGAACTCGACCTCTTCGGGTTGAGTTTGCGCTTCTCCCGCCTCTGGCCCCGTCGACACGGCCGCCTCGGCGGTCTCGGTCGCGGCCTGTGCGGTTTCCGCGTTGCTGGGGGCGCCCGCTTCGGCCGGATTGGCCGCCTCGGCGTCCTCATTGTCCATCCATCGCTGTGCTGCGTCATCGATAGACAGGATTGCCGGCATATCGCCCGCAGGCGCCGCCGTGTTTTCCCCGCCCGCAGGCGCGGAAGTCGCATTTTCCGTTGTCATGGAAGATTCCCAAGTTCCACGGCCGGAAATCAGACCCGACAGTGAGCGGACGCACCGCGTTCATGGACTTGTTGCGCCGTGTCGTGGCGCTGACGATGCGAGGCCGGAGCCTCGAATTACGCAATCTTCGGCTGCTGCCGGGCTATTACCTCACCTTCGCTCACGAAGGCCTGCAATTGGGCCTTTACGGCCCGAATGGCGTTGATCTGGTTGACCTTGTCCCTGCGCTCAAGGTCCATTTCAGGACCAAGCGCCAGCAGAATTTCAAGATTGGCGCGCTCAAGTGCTTCCAGCGCGTCCTTCATCACGTCGGAATCCAGAAATTCCTTCGCGCGGCGCGCCCGGTCGGCAATAGCGAGGCGTTCGGATTCGGTCATCAGACCCCCGGAGCCGTAATGTTGGTGTCAGCCACGGGCGGACGCTGGATCATCTGCATAGCGTTCGCCTCCCGCGTCAGTTGCGCCTCGAGAAGCATTTCTTCACGTTTCAGCGAGGCTTTCTGTGCGGCAATTTCCCGGTCCAGTTCGATCTGCGCAGCCGCCTTCTCGCGCATGAGCTGGATTTCCTGCTGGCCGCGCTCGCGATCAGCCTGCATCTGCATGGCAGAGCGCTCACGAGCCGCGTTGAGGTCTATGAGCGCCTTTTCCTGCGCAAGTCTGGCGTCGGAAGCGGCTTCCATGTTCTTGCGCTCGATGTCGGCCTTGAGTTCGGCTTGCTGGAGCTGCAACTTCGCCTGCATCTCCATCATTCTCGGATCGGGCGGCGGCGGCTTCTGCGCTGACTGCGCGCGCATCTCGGCTATTTTCTCCTGCGAGATGTTCGGGAAATAGCTGTCCGGGTTCGACAAGCCCGCAGCCTCCGCCATCTTGCGGTCGGTATCCGAGATATGGCCGATGTTGCAGAACTCGTTGAACGGGCCAAAGACGCCAACGTATTCCTTCTGCGCGTTCCGCACGCCCATAAGCATTGCGATGTCGCGGTCGCGGGTTCCGGTTCCGAGACCGACGTTCACGGTCACGTCCATGTCCGCGTCCCATCCGCGCGGGTCCATCGCAACCCAGTCGCCGCGCAGACGTATCGTGCGCGGCCGGTCCTGATACTTGGTGATAAGCTTCAGGCAGCAGGAAAAGAAGCGCTTCAGCCCGCCGAAATTGGCGATATTCCGGGCGTACTCCTCGGTCTTGGAATGCGCCTGATCGGCCGCCATCGCGCTGGCCGTCGCGGTCTGGTTCTGGAGCTTGTCCAGATCGAGCGCCATAGCGTCTTCGGAAATCCCGGTACGGCGGCGAAGTACCTTGTCGCTGTATTCCAGAATCGGGGCGATCTGCGGCGCGATATACTCCCGCTCGACGGGCTGCACGACAAGCGCGCCCGGCGCGACCGTGCTCTTTGCGAGAATGATCCCGCCAAAAGTCGGGTTAACCACCTCGCCCATCGATGTCGGCTCAATCGAGCCCTGATACACGATCTGCTGAGGATTGATGATCTGGTACATGTTGTCGATGATGCCGCGAAGGCCCATCGTCTTGATCTGCGACATGTCATAGGCATCGTCGTAGATGCAGCCGCCACGCCAGGTATGCGCACGCGGGTCGGGCACGACATCAGAGAACGGGAGGTCGTCACCCCATTCCTCGTTCGACAGGATATGCTTCTTGCTGGTGCCGCCGGCAGCGATGATCCGGCGCCGTTCGGCAATGCCGTCCCCGTCATAGTCTATCAGCACATAGCATTCGTACCGCTTGACATATTCGGTCGAATGATCCGGCGGATTATCGTCCGCGTCCATCAACTCGTCACGGTCGCGACGCGCCTGCGTCATCTCGTCCGAGTCGAAGGCCGGGATTTCGTCCACCTTGGCCTTCGTAAAACCCTCCTTGACGAGGTCGGACCTTGTGACACGGGAAACATGAGCACAGAAGCGCACCGTTTCATCGAGCGCCTTGGCTGTACTGTCGATCAGAAATTCCTCGTCCGGGACCGCCGCCGCCCGCAACCGGCCGGATGACTTGATGCGCTTGATCTTCACGTCGTGAAGCATCTCAGGCTGCGGGATCGGCAGGCCCATGGCGATGAGCTGTTCCGCCCCGCCAGCCTGATCGATCAGCGCCTGCGCTTCAGCGGGCATCTGGAATGCCGGGTCCGGATACTCGGTATGCTCCAGTTCCTCATGAAAGTCGTCGGCCGACAGAAGCATGTTGTATGCCGCCGCATCGAGGCCGGCAAACTCGTCCGTGGCGTACTCCGGCGTCTTGTCCCACCAGTGCTTCAGGATGCCATTGCCGATCAGGATTCCGTCCGAGAACGCGTCACGAAAGAGCCTGTAGCCGGCGCATTCCTTCATCACGACATAGTTGACGTAATCCGTCGCCTGATCGGCATACTGCTCATGCTCTTCCCGGGTCGGCTCGTAGACCGCGACACGATCAGACGAGAAAAACACGCGCAACAGGCTGGGCAGGATGAGGCCGTGCAAGTCCGCGACGTCCCGGCTGACAATCTTCGACCGGCCTTCTACCGGCGGCAGTTCCGGTATCTTGCCGTTGAAATAGTCCAGCGCAGCTTCGCGATGCTTCGCGCGGTCGGTCTGGGTGTAGTTCAGGGCGTCCGCGATCTGCCCGTCTATGACGCGCGCAAGATCATCGTCCGACATCCTGCCGGTACGTCGAGCCATTCAGACTTCCTTGAAATCAGACGATCGAGAGAGGCTTGCGCGCGGGGAGAACGAACTTCGAGCTGGCGGCACGTTCACGAAAGAACCACGCCATGATCAGCGCGTCGGCATCATCGGTGGATGACCCGAGGCGCTTCTTGATGTCTTCCTTCGCCTCAACCTGAATCTTGACGCCGCGCAGTTTCCATTTCGGGGCGGTCAATTGCGCTTGCAGGCGAACATCCGGCGGTATTTCGATCACCGGATCATTGGAGGGATCGAGGTCTTCACGCAGCCGCCACCAGCTTTCAGCGCGCAAATTCAGAAATTCGAGTTTCTGATCTCTTGTCCTGGCTGCGGTGCCTTCTGACGCCACAAACGGCTCAGCATCTATGCGATGATGCGTCTTCAGATGATCGCGCGCCGATCCTCCCCACCCACCAGTCAGATCGATCGCGATCAGACAATCGTCACGCCGCGTGTTGAGCACCATCAGAGCGACCGAGGGACCATCCGGCGTATTCTTTCCCTTTTCGCGCACAAGGGCTTCAAACCGGACGCCGTGCAGCGGCGCAAGCACCGTAGCATCGCCTCCGCCCTGCGCCACATCGACGCCAAGGCAGAGCATCTTCGGTCGTTCTCTGTCTTGGTTCCTGCGCCATCTGTCGTGTGCCAGCAGCAGCCAGTCGGTCGGGATGACCTGATACGGGTCGTCTTCCCTGCCGGCCATGAAGTCGCCATGCAGGAGTTGAGACCGAAGCGGCTCGGGCATCGCATTGATTTGCGCGCGATACCCGGTGTCCCGAAGGTAGAGATTGTCATCCAGCTTGGACGGGATAAACGTGCGCGACAGCGCGTCGTACTCGACGCCATCGATCATATGCTTGCCGGGGCCGTCCACCCATACGGTGCGAATTTCGCTTCTGTCACCTACCGTGATCGCCCACCGCAGTTCACCGGGCTCCGCAGGGTTCGGGAATGCCGGATCAAGCCAAGGCGCGAACCATTCAACCAGCCATTGACCATCGCCGCCGATCGGCGGATTGGAGCCAATAACAGCCCTGCATCGGACCCCGTCAGCCGACCGGAGCCAACCGAGAACGAAGTTTACCTTGTACGCGGTAAGCTGCGCCCCCTCGTCAAAGCCGATGAAATCGTGGGGCCTTCCTTGCCATGACAGTTCGGAGCCGGGGTTCTCCAGATGCCCGCACTCAATCAGCCGGTTGTCGTCTGTAACGAGGCGCTTCTTGTTGCTGTCCGACTTGGCGTTGCTCGGGCTGATTTCGAGCAGGCGGTCCCAGAAGCCCTCCAGATCGGTCGATTGCCGGCGGAAAATGACTGAACGACGATGCTGCGTCAGCGCAAGACCGCACAGAAGATCGGATTTGCCGCCGCCCGCCGCTCCGCCGTAGAGCAGGAGATCGGCATCGGAAAAGAAAGCCTCAGTCTGCGGCCCCGGTTGCGGCAGCCACTTTTGCGCCAGCTCCTTTTTAAGTGTCTTGTCGAGGTTCGCCTTATCCTCTGGCGACATCTCAGCCAGAAGCGCTTTCAGGTCAGCAAACCCGTCCACAGGGCTCAGGCCTTACCGGATACTTCTCGCTTGGCCTTCGATGCAAGGAATGCCATGGCCTTGGCGCGGTCCAGATCGGAGACTTCGCGCATTTCGATAGGACCGCCGTTCGGGCCGCCAATCTCGACACGCTGCTTCGGCGATTGAAGCCGCGCGGCCTTGTCTATGGCGTTCACTGCGGCGTTTACTCTCTGCGGGTCGAGATCGAGGTCTTCAATCACCCGACGCGCCAGTGCATCCATGCGGTCGGCGTAGGCCTCAAGCCGATCGTCTCTCGCACACGTTAGTTTGTCCCGAAATTCGGGCTTTTCCTGCCGCCAGCGATAGACGGTAGTGTCGGACGGCATGTCGGTATCGCCGCAAACAGCGAGAACAGAGCGCCCTCCCGCGACGCGCCGGCAAAACTCGTCTGCAATCGCGACGGAATAATCTGTTGGCCTGCCTGCTGGCATATCATCGCCCAGCGGACGCACCGCTGCCCTTGTATTGCCTGTCGCTCGTCCGCGGATGAGCGCTTGCGGTTTTGATCGCCGTATTCCCCTGATTGACCGTGGCGCATATGGTCCGCCCGAAGGCGCCGGAAACCGGCCCACGGTGATGTCTTCCATCTCGATCAGAGGCTAGTCCACTGACGG
>ERZ724522.1110-NODE-1110-length-15249-cov-16.378834_pt1 | contig 15249 bp, 9 predicted proteins | sample MGYA00376055_ERZ724522 | MGnify/ENA primary metagenome ERZ724522 (study PRJEB28724, sample SAMN07190884) | wastewater metagenome | isolation source: effluent of sewage treatment plant in Hong Hong | place: Hong Kong | collected 2016-03-17 ... | reverse complement strand
GTTCTGCGCCAGCTTTTGCTGCATTCCGCTGGAGGGTTTCTCAATGCTTGAGGTAACAACAGGAGGTGCTTCTGGAGCAGCAACAGGCTCATTTGCAAATTGCTGACGAGCGTTAATGCTGTCCTGTTCTTCCTGGAGCTGTTTAGCAATGTCTGCGGTGGATGCGCGACGCATACCCTGCGCCTCTTGCGGTGTGAGCTTGTCGGCGTAATCATCCACGATGGTATCGCCGTTAGCGTCTTCGTATTCGTTACCATCAATCTGACGCACGGGAACACCATCGCTCGTAGTGTGCGTGGGGACAAACGGAGGACGCTCAGGAGTGGAGTCCGGTACTGGCGCGGTGGCTACGATAGGCGCGGATACTTCCTGCTTCTCTGGAGTTACATCGGTAGAACCACCAATAGGCGCTGACACTTCCAATGGGGATTTTCTGGGAATCATCCCGGTGGTTTGTTGCTCCTCCATGCGATTGGGAATGATAGGCTTAGGCGCCGTTCCCGAAGGGGGAGTAATCGGCTTCTCTTGCTTGCGGTCGGCTTTCTGCTGCTCCTGATAAGCGGGTATCGGCTGGGTATAGCCGGGAACCTTAATCACCTCGCCATTCGCCATTAAAGCTTTAGCACGCTCCAGCCATGCTTCAGAAACAGCGGGTAGGTTCTGACGAGTAGCAATGTCCGCGGCAATCCCGGCTACGGCATTGATACGCTGAAGAGTGGGAGCGTTGGGATTGCCGAGGGCCTGCATGGCCTCATCTTTGGAGATAATCCCAAGCTGGTCCTGGTCGAGACTAAGCGCGGCGAAGTGGGGAAGATTGGTATTGATGTAATTATCGACGGCTTGAGGGTCGGACAGGTCGGTACCCGTAGCACGTTCGAGCGCGGTCCCCAGCTTGAAGGGTTGGTTGGCGTCACTCTTGGCCCACACGATTTCACCGGCGGACATGGGAGCGGCCATGATGGACTCCAGAAGAGCCTCCTTCATGTTGCCCTGTCCGGTGGCCATGACCTCACCAAGATACTCACCGGCACCCTCGCCTATGGTTTCCAGTCCGGCTGATGCTAGTGTCCTTAGTGGTGCACGTCCCGTTGCTCTGGCCATGGCGCGAGCGCCTTGTAGTAGCGCCTCTGAGCCTACACCCATGGTCTGCATGGCAGCGGATACTGCGGCATCATCCGCGACATCGACGCCGGACTTGGCAAGCGCTCCAGTGATGGCCTTGGAAGCGGCTCGGCTCGGCGCTCCCATCAACCAGCGGGTAGCGCCAAGGGTGGCCATATCTACACCCGTGACACCCGCGGCTTTAAGAGCGCCTTCACTCATGGCTTGCTTGGCTTCGGCATCGGTGAGTCCGTCAGCACCTGAATCCATAAGGCGAGCGCCGGTTTCGATGCCTAGATTTCCTAAGAATCCACCGAGAATGGCGCCGACAGCCGTGCCGATACCGGGAAGTATTGCACTACCCAAGGCACCGCCAGCGGCCATTCCACCCATCACTGCGGCAGAGTTCGGCGCCTGTGCCACAAACTCTTGCAAGGCCCCTTGTGGCTGTTCCCAAATAGCGCCAGCCATGCCCTTGATACCTTCGACGAGGCCAGGGTTGTCAGGAAGCGCGGCCATGGCCTGGCCGAATGCCTGTTGTTCCTTGGGACGATTAGCCGCCTGCTCTTGCGCTTTCTTGGCATTGGCCTCGACACCGGCATAGTCACTCATGTAAAGGTTGCCGGTTGCCTTGAGGTTGCCAACAAGGGTATCAACCCCGCCACCCAAGGCTTGGCCAAGCTTACCGATAAAGCCTTTTTCTTGCGGTGCGGCTGGTTTGAGATAGGTATCGCGCCATGACGGAGGGACACCTCCCGCAGCGAGAATCTGGTCATCTGTTTGAGGAACAGGTGCTACAGGAACTTCCTGCCGACGCGGCGGTAGCAAAGGCGACGATCCAACCCCGTTAACCTCCATCCTTAAAGGTATGGGAGCCGGTGTAGAGGCAGGCGCTAAGGGACTTGTGGCAGTTGGAATGGCAAAACTATCGGTCTCCTCCTGGTCGAAAGGAGAGCCCAAAGGCGACGTGACCGGAGAGGTGCGTAACAGGGGTGCGTATGCCATTGTAACTACCTGTCTAGGGACTAACCGATAAGACTGCTTAGATTCGCCATGGTGTTTTTGCGCCGCGCATCAGACCGCGCTTGCGCGCTCAAACGTCTATCCTTGTCTTCTTCCTCTTGCTTCTTGCGTTCCGCATTGGCCTTTTCCGCGGCATCTTGTGCCCGCTGAAGTGCCTCAGCACGTTTCTGCGGGTCTGCTATCGAACTGATAGCTCCGAATTGCTGAGTGGAAATGCGCTTGTCACCATAGGCTGAGTTAATGGTTTCGTCATTTCCAAATGCGGCAACGGCACCTTTGTAAATCTCATCACGCATCTTGTTATCTTGAGTTGCGGAGAATTGCTGCTGGTCCTGAAGTAGTTTGGCCATCGCAAGCTGTTCTTTGCTATTTATGCCTTGCGTCTGCTTATCGAAAGGACTCTCGATAGGCGCCTGACCATTGTCCGCGCGAACGCGGTTGCGCATGGCAATATCATAAGCTTGTGCTTCTGGTGTATTGTTAGCGGCCATTTGCTGTTTTATCAGGCTGTTGCTGTCAGCAGTAGTCCATATTCCTCCATCGAAGCGGCGCATGGTTTTATCGCCATTGGCATCCGGATATTTGGCTAACGAAGGTTGCACAGTTCCACCCAATCCAATCACCTTATCATTGGCTCCCGTGTACATCCATGGTTGCGAGATGCCTCCATAGCTGGACTGGTTGACATTCTGGGGTGGCGCAAGCGGAGAGGGTTGGGTGGTTAAATCAGGAATACCTGACATGGCCTGTTGCGTAATAGGCGCCGGACTTTGCGTGAGCGGAGAAGTCGCAAGAGGGGATGCCGTATCTGTACTTTTTGGCAAAGTGGTTAAGGGGGATTGCTGCGGTGACGCAGTGTTATCAACCTGCTCTTTTGTGCCACTAGCTAATGCCTCCGGCGGTTGCGGAGGGGTAGTAAGGAACTTGGAAATACCTTCAAAGGCGCTTTGTGCTTGTTGCTTGAGGCTATCAGCGGCCTTCTCCTGATTCGCGGCAATATTCGCTTGGCGAGTCGTTTTAGCCGCCTGCTCCGCAGCAAGCCTTTTCTCTTCTTCGGTTTGGTTGTTGGGATATGCGGCCATGATATTTAACCTCTTGGTGTAAATTTGTGACAGTTCGCCAGCGTCAAGCAGTGCATGACTTAACTGTGCTGCTTTTCTTCAACAATTTCGCTTTCCAAAAGCGTATTAATTTGGCGCTTCAAGGCCGCTCGCTGGTCGTTCAGGATATAGACCTGGCGCGCTAACCCGATGAAGTGCGCATCAAACCGCTGTTCCTTCTCACACTGGCGCTTTCCGTTCTCAATCTGCCACAAGGCGCCGTTCACGAGCAGCAGTTCCTTGTAGACCTTACCCATTTCTTCGGTAAAGGCCAGGGTATTAAGCACGTCCTCAATGCCGCGCGTCTCACGAACGATGTTGGCAATCTTTGCTGGGTCATTGATGTGTAGGCGTTTTGTCACCAAAATGGTGTGCTTATCAAAAACTTCTCCCCATGAGACGGGAATCATCGGCGTTTTTAGTGCCATCCTATAATCCCTAGCTGATATTCATGGAATAGCGTGGTCGCTCCAATCGCCTTGGCATAGTCGTGAATCATGAAACCCTTTCCGAGCGGGTGAGCGGGACTGTCATCAATCACGACAAGCGTATCCTTGCGTAACAAAGAACCGATGGCCATGAGTTCCTTCATATGATGCGCCGCCGCCGGGTAGGGGTTCCCCCAGTCAACATCAAAGGCGTCAAGATAAAAACACCACGAAAGCTCTGGGTCTTGGTTATTGCTCGCCAACTTATGAAGGAAGACAACGGCATCCCCGGTATTGACTCTGACGCGATGACTTACCAGTTGCTCACATTGCCGCGAAGCCTCTGGGTCAATATCGACAGTATAAACAATACATCCTTGGCGGTGTTGTGCATATTTGTCAAAAAGTATTGTACTCTGACCATCTCCTGACCAATTATTCCTTGTGCGTAATGAACCCGTTTCTACGATAATTAAGGGGTCTGTTAGCTTGTCTAAATACTCAAATGTCCGCTGCATCGTGATGGCGCGATGCGCCAATTGCGGCGCGGCTTCCTGAAGATAAAACTGCCAAAAGTCATTTACCATGTTTGCAGTCAATCACCCATCAATTCCTGAGCAAGACCCCCGTTATACCGAGGCACTGGCCCTTCACCAGGCAGGAAAACCAGCAGATGCCTTACCCCTTTACGAAGGACTCTATCAGCGATGGCCCTATCATGCGCATCTTTTGGCCAGCCTTGGTACCTGCAAGATGCAACTGGGGGACTTGAAAGGCGGCCTTGACCTGCTCGACCAGGCACTGGTGTTCTCGCCAGACTTAGGATTTGCACTCACCAACCGCGCCAGCGCACTTGCGGCACAGGGACGCCATAACGAGGCCCTAGAAGCTTACCAAGCGCTCCCTGATAGTGCTGACGTCCTTTCCCAACGTGGTGGCATCTTGGCGCGCATGGACCGTTTTGAAGAGGCATTGGCGGCCTATGACGCGGCTATCGAGAAAGACCCCACCCGCGCCAACTACCAGCATGACCGCGGCCTGGTATTAGCAAAGCTTCATCGTCATGAAGAAGCGCTAGCGGCCTATGAAAGCGCCTTGCTTATCAACCCGCGATTTGCCGAGGCTTACGCTAGCCAGGGGAAAATGCTTAACGAATTGAAGCGTTCCTCCGAAGCAGTGATAAGCTTCAATGCCGCGTTAGCATTAGATACTCGCAACCTCAATGCCTACTCGGGGTTATGTACAGCCTTGGTTGACCTCAAGCTGTATGACGAGGCACTGAAAACGATAGACGAAGCGCTATTGCTGCAACCTGGTAAGGAACTTTTCCTCTATAAGGCGGTTGTTCTTTACCATGCTTTCGACTATGCCGGAGCGCTCTCCTGCACTGAACAGGCATTAGCGTTTGACGATCACTGCGCCGCCAGTTGGGCGCATCGTGGCTATGTCCTCATGGCCATGAAACGATTCACCGAGGCGCAATCCTGTTACCACCGCGCATTGACGCTGAACCCAGAAGGCAATGACGAGAACTGGGCGCATGCCTTATTGACCCTCGCCAGTGGCGACTACCTGAGCGGGTGGCCTCTTTATGAATGGCGTTGGCAAAGGGAGGAGGGTAAAGGCTATGTCCAGCAATGGCCAAAGGCCCCGCGATGGCTTGGAGAATGGTCGATTCAAGGCAAAACGCTGTTGGTGATGTGCGAGCAGGGAATGGGGGACACCCTGCAATTTTGTAGGTTCATCCCCACCCTGATAAGCCTTGGTGCCAAGGTCAAGCTCGCTGTGCAAAAGCCACTCGTTAACCTGCTGCGCAGTCTTCATCCGAATGTGGATGTCATGGCACTCGACGCCGGCATAGGTTCCTTTGACTTCTTCACGCCATTGCTCAGTTTGCCGCTCGCGCTCAAGACAACCCTGCACACCCTGCCATGTCTTCCGTATCTGAAGGCTGACCAGGAACTGGTATCGCATTGGCGTGAGCATCTGGGGTTGCCTACCAGGCCGCGTATTGGCATTGCCTGGTCAGGAAACCCCAACCCCAAAAGCGACCACAAGCGCACGATTCCGCTTAAAGAACTGGAGCCTATTCTTGCCAAGGATTGTGACTTCTACGTCCTTCAGCGCGATATTCGCTCAAGCGACAACCTAACGGACTATCCTAACCTTCACTACCTGCCGGAAGCGCTCAACGGTTTTGACCAAACGGCAGGCTTGGCGATGAACATGGACAGTATCATCACCATTGATACCAGTATCACCCATCTTGTCGGCGCACTAGGTCTACCTACCCTGGTGCTACTTCCCTATCATGCCTGCTTCCGCTGGCTAGCTGACCGCGATGACTCTCCCTGGTATCCAAGCCTTCATCTCATACGGCAAACCACTCCTGGTGACTGGAGACCCGTGATAGACCAAGCGGCTAATATTTTTCAATCAGTTAGTCAGAATGAGTCCAAGATTCATTGACACCAGCAGACGCATGGCCACTGAACGAATTAGAGATGTTGATAACGCTCAAAGCGGCGGCGGCAAGTTGAGCTTCGACGGCGGTAATTGCCTTTAGTGATTCCTGGCTGAGTTCAGCGGATTTGATAAGTTGCTGAACATTGAGGTTAGCCTCACCTAGCAAGGCGTCCGCTCCGACCTTCCATACCTCTGCCGTTATACGGTTCCCTTCCATAACCCCAAGATACTTTGCCTTCTCAGCATCAATCTTGGCATTGACCCCGCTGATTTCTGCCGTGTACGCTTTGGCTGTGGCGTCAAGCTTGCTCACCTCTCCTTGCAGTTCAGCGTTAAACAAATCGACGTAAGCCTTGAAGATTTCCGCCTTTATCTGCTCTGTCGTCGCCAACCCATTGATACGCGATACCTCTGCCTGCACCTCGGCGCCATAGGCGTCAATGCGGCTACGGAAGGCATCCACCAATGCACGGTAGGCGTTGACCTTAGCCGTCTCGCCTTCAATCGTCTTGCCCCAAGCGTCAAACTCGATTCCTTTAGACTGGACCAGTGCTGAGTAAGCACGAATTTGGCTATCAAATGCCTCGGCCTGAATCTTGAACACCTCGATGCGCGCCTTTTCAGCATCTACCAAGGTGGCAAAGTTCTGATACTCCTGTCCCTTGGCTTGAACCTCGGCACTGAATCCCTGCACCCTGGCCACAAAGGCATCCGCGCTTGCGCGGTAGGCGTCTATCTTGGTCTTCTCGGCCTCAACTATCGTACCGTAGCCTTGATACTCCAATGCTTTGGCTTGGACTTGACCCGTATAAGCCTCTATCTGTCCCCTAAATGCCTCTACATCGGTACGATAAACATCGTGCTTGATTTTCTCAGCATCCGTGGCGGCCTGATATCCTTGCCACTCAGCCGTTTTTGACTGAACTCCTGCCGAGTAGGCATCGACCAGGCTTCGGAAGGCGTCAACCTCAGTCCGATACACATCGAATTCGGCCTTTTCTCCTTCGATTTGCGCTCGGTATCCATCCCACTCCGCGTTTTTGGCGCCTATTCTTGCCACATAAGCATTCACCTCAGAGGCGTAAATGTCTGCTGCGGTTTTGAAAACATCTCCCTTTATCTTTTCTGCCTCGATGAGCTTGATGAACACGTCTACTGTCAAACCGTGCGCCTGAACTTGCGAGGCATAGGCTTGGATTAGGGTGCTATGTGCATCAACCTCGGCGCGATAGATATCCGCCTTTCCTTTCTCCGCGTCGATGCGGGTACTATACCCCTGGAATTCCGCTGTTTTGGCCTGTACGCCTGCCGCATAGGTTTCAGTCAAGGCGCGGTGCGTATCGACCTCGGCACGGAAGACATCAAGCTCGGCCTTTCCGGCCTCAACCTGAGCCAGATAGCCTTGCCATTCCGAATTTTTGGCCTGAATCTTGTTGACGTATGCCTGTATTTGGTTGGCATAGGCGTCGGTCATGGTCCGATAGATGTCCGCCTTGGTTTGCTCAACAGACACCAATTTCCCGTAAGCATCCACCTCCAGTCCCTTGGCCTGTACCTGGGAGTTATAGGCTTGGATGAGTCCACTAAAGGCGTCAACTTGCGCACGATAAAGGTCTGACTTGGTTTTTTCACCATCCACCAATGCGGCAAAGCCTTGGTATTCAGATGTCTTTGCTTGTACGCCAGCAGAATAAGCGTCCGTGGCCGCTCGGAATGCCTCCACCTCGGCCCTGAATCCTTCAAATACGGACTTGCTGCCTTCAATCTGCGCGACATAGGCTTGCCATTCCGCGGTCGTGACCTGCACTCGATTCGCGTATCCTTGGATCTCGCTGGCATAAGCATCGGCTAACGCCTTGTAAATACCCACCTTGACGTTCTCAGCCTCAACCAGCTTCCCGTATTGGTCAACCTCCATCCCCTTGACCTGTACCTGGCTCATAAAGGCTTCAATAAGACCGCGGTATGCCTCCACGTCGGCGCGGTAGATGTCGGACTTACTCTTCTCTGCCTCAACGCGCGTCGCATAACCTTGGAATTCAGTATTCTTGGCCTGCACTAGCGCCGAATAACCTTGCACCTCCTGTCCAAACCCTTCCGCTTGAGTGCGGAAAATATCCGCCTTGGTTTGCTCTCCCTTTAAGGCGCTGTCGAACATCTGATATTCAAGGCCCTTGGCCTGGACCTGACCCGTGAATCCTTGGACGTTGGCCAAATAGGCATCCACCAGAGCCTTATAAACCTCTACCTTGCCGAGTTCCGCGCGCACCTGCTCCCCGTAACTCTGGAACTCGGTGTTCTTGGCCTCGGCCTGAGTCTTAAAGGCTTGGGTTAAGGCGTTAAAGGCGTCTGCTTGCGCCTTGTAGATATTCCCCTTGGCATTTTCCGCGTCGATAGATTTGCCATAGGCGTCATACTCCATGCCTTTGGCGCTCACCAGTTCCTTGAATGCGGCGATGCGTGACGCGAAGGCATCGACAGTCGCCTTGTAGTAATCCACCTTGGTTTGCTCGCCACGCAAAACAGACTCATAACCTTGGTATTCCAGTTGCTTGGCCTGAATCTGCGAAGCGAACCCCTTTATCTCACTATCGAACACTCCAGCTATGGCGTTGAACACGTCAAACTTGGCTGTCTCAGACTTCACCTCACTGTCAAATCGTTGAATATCAACAGCACTGGCTCTGGTCTGAGCATCGTATCCCTGAACGCGAGCCAGGAAGTTTTCGTTCTGGATGCGGTAAACATCCAGTGGCGCCAGGCGTGCCTTTACTTCCGTTTCGTAGGCTTGATACTCGATACCACGCGCTCTTGCCTGCTCGCCATAGGCGTTAACCTCGGCTGCAAAGATTTCCACCCTGGCACGGTCAATATCAACTTTGGCCTTAACCCCGTCGATTTCGGCACGGTACATCTCAATTTGCTTGATAAGCGCATCGACCTGAGCCGTGTAAACAGTGACGTTTTGCTGATTAAGCTCGCCTATCATTTTCTGCGCTTCTATCTCGCTCCGATAGACTTGCAGCTTTGAAAGTTCACCGTCCAACAAGACCTTATGCGCTTGTGCGCGGATGTTGTACTCGTTTAACTCTGCGTTATAGAGACTGATTTTAGCGTTGAGAAGTAGAACTGCGATTTCATGAATAGCCTTGGCCGCGTCTAGGCTCCGCTGTGCCATCTGACTGTGATACTGCACCAGCATGGTTTCCAAGGCGGTGCCTTGAGCTAACGCCTGCTGAATGTGTTGCGCTTCCATGTCTGCGCGCTTAAGCGTCTGTTCACGCAGCAGATTGGCATTGATGTCGAGATACTTCTGCTCAGCACGTCGCACCTGCGCGTTGAGCGCACCTCCAGGGACCGCAAAGCCACGCATAGCCCAACGCTCGCTAGCCTCGGCTAAAGAGGCTTCACGCTCTGCCAGTGCCGCGGCCTTGGCGGCATCCCACATCATGTCCCAGATGGCATCAGGGATAGCTGTACCACCTGACAACATGGATTGAATGCGATTAGACAGGTCCGTCAGCGTAGCGGAGGTGTATTCTGTCTCTACCCAAGAGAACGCATCCGTGGGTGCGGTGAACCCTGGGTCGTTAAGCGTCAGGGTTGGGATGGTCAGCGTTACTGGGGTAGGGATAGTAAAGTCAATCAGCGTCGGCAAGTCCGGCATGGTCACTGTCATCATGTCAGGGACAGTAATTGTGCTTAGGGTGGGTGCCGTCGCAGCAAATGACAGGTCAGGAAGCGTCGGAGGGTCAGGAATATCCGCCAAGGTGGCAGGAACAGTCGGAGGACTTGCCAGCGTATATTCGGTTAAGGTAATCGTTGATGGAGCTGTATAGGTGGGAGCCGGATAAGTAAAAGAAGGCACCGGGATTGTGAAATCGGATGGCGCAGTGATGGTGGCAAACGTCGGTGGCGTGACCGTTAGTTCCGGTGCTTCGTTGGTAAAGGGGTCTGGAAGATCGCCAAAGGTGAACGCTGGTGCCGTGGCCGTGAATTCAGGTGGTGCTATCGTGAAGGAACTTGGAACATCAGGGAAATCAATTGTCGGTGATGGTTCCGTAAAGGCGGCAAGCGTTATCGTAAAGGCATCAGGTGCATCTGGAGCGCTATAGGTAGGAGGCGCAACCGTGAAGCTTGGCGGAAGCGTGGTCAGGGTATCTGGTGCCGTGGGGAGGTCATAGGTAGGAGGTGACTGGGTAAAGTTAGGCGCCGTGGCGGTGAAGGCCGAAGGCTGGTCAGGCATCGAGAATGACGGCGGGGGTGCCGTGAATTCCGGTATTGCCAGAGTGAATGGGTCTGGAGTATCCGGCATGCTGAGAGTCGGTGCGACCTTGGTGAAGGTCGGCAGAGTCAGCGTCAATGGGTCAGGTGCATCTGGTAGCGAAATGGTTGGTGATGCTTCGGTGAAGCTCGGCGCTGCAAGCGTGAAGGCATCTGGTGCAACCGGCATCGTGAAAGATGGCTCGTTGCTGGTGAAGTCAGGAATAACGATGGTAAGCGCGTCTGGCGCATCGGGTGCGGTAAATGTCGGCGCGGTCTTGGTAAAAGCGGCCAGTGTTAAAGTCAACGGGTCAGGCGCATCAGGCAAGGAATAAGTCGGCGGACTTATTGTGAAGGTAGGTGCCTCAAGACTGAAGACGGGTGGTGTTTCTGGAGCGCTATAGGTCGGAGCCGCAATAGTAAAGGCGCCCAAGGTTGCCGTCAGTGCATCTGGTGCCGTTGGAGCGTTATAGGTGGGGGCCGCGCCAGCGAAGGTAGGTAGCGTCAAATCCAAGGCACTGGGAGCCGTTGGGGGGTCGAAGGTCGGTGCTACCGCAGTAAAGGACGGCGGCGCCAGGGTCAGCGCATCAGGACGGTCGGGAGGGTCAAAGGTAGGTGCCGTTTCTCCAAAGGTAGGCGCTGTCCCGGTAAAGGCATCTGGAGTAGATGGAGCGGAGAATGTGGGTGCTGAGAAGGTAAAGGTAGGCGCAACGGCAGTCAACGCATCCGGTGCGTCCGGGTAATTAAGCGATGGTTCCGTGAATGTGAAACTTGGTGCTGTTCCGAACGAACCCTCCGGGATGGTCCCCATGGTGGGGGTATAAGCCAGCGTCGGTACGGTAAAACTGAAGTCTGGAACCCCTGGTATAGTAGGGATGTCCATAGGGTCTGGAGTCACAATGGACCCCATCGTTGTCAGGTCAATCGTAATGCTTGAAAATGTAGTACCCTGTACTAACTGATCGGCCCAGTTATGCGCACTATCCAAAGCGTTTTGCGCAAGAGAGTAGTAGGGATTTACGGAAAACGGATTGACATTGACAACAACATTAGGCATTGCTAGGTTCTCCGCTGCAAGACGACAGGAAGAGCCTCCAGCGTCTCTAATTCAAAATCAGCACCGTTCGTATTGGCTATACTGAATTGCCAATAACGGGATTTAATCCCTTTGCCAAGCTTGATACGTTTCATGACAGGCGCATTAGCTGCCGCTTCGAGACGATAAGAGGCTTCCATGTCACCACTAGCCTGATCTACATTGGCGGTAAGAACAGTCACATCAGAAGCGCTATAGCCGACATAGGCCGCCATAACCGTTTTAAGTTCAGGTGCGCCGAAGTTCATCATTCCCGTAGTGATATGCGCTTCAATAGGCTCATCATTATCTGCGTCGCCTACCAGCTCATAAATCCCATCTTCACGGCAACTGAATTGGCGCTCACCATGAGCGACGAATCCGGTAAATGAGTAGTTGCGATAGTGATAGGGTGCCTGTGTCGCCAAATTAAGAACTAGGGAATCGCTCATGCTGGCTCGGGTGCAATGGTTTCTTCTGGGAACATGATGTAAAAGGTCAGTCGAAATTTGGCTTCAACCTTTTCAAAAAAATCGCCTTCAGAGGTTATAAAACGTCCTGGCTCATAGCGCATGACAACCGCTTGAGGTTTTTCTGCGGACTCGAAATAGCGCTCGTTAATCGTCTTGAGGAAAGCGAGAACAATAGCCCGAGCATCCCCTGTTACCGGATCGCAAGCCGACTGAGTAAGCTCAAAAAGGTCGGTACGCGATAAGGTGATGGTTGTACCGTCGCTGTTCCAGCTAGGGAAAATTGCGGTAGGCGCTAGGTCTAGCATCAGGGTTCATCCGCCAGCGTTTTTTCAGGGAAGTTGAGGTAAGCGGTCGTCACATATTCCGCCTTAACGTATCCGGCAAAGGGACCGGTTTGCATCATGTACCCAGGGCTATAGTCAAGAACCATGGCCTGTGGTGGCGAATCCAGTTCCACGTAACTATCCCACATACTGTTAACCAGAGCCAACACGACCGCTCTCCAGTCTCCTGTTGTTGCGTCTGCCTGTCCTGTAGTTAACTCAAAAAGGGTGGAGATAGGAATGCTAATGATGTCCGTATTTTCGTCATAACCCCAACCAAACAGCATGGCATGCGGGGACCAGAACCCGTGGATGCTGACATCTGGCAGAGGATGCTCTAAAAGAAATGTCGTTGACGGCGGGTAAACCGGACTGGTCATAGGCATCACCCAGGGTACAAGGGGAGACTGGCGAAACTCAATGGATAAAGGCAAATAAACCGAATCAAGTGTCGGAGTGAATACAGCCAGCACAGTGTGCGCAACTGGTATTTCTTCAACGGAAGGACAGAAAGGCTCTAGTCCAAAATTGACGCAATCTACCGGATCAATAACAAGGCGAGGCTCATAACTTACCAACGTCAGGCTTTGGGTATCAGGCGAGATAGGAAACGATATAACAAATACTTCTAATGCAAACGATGTAGTAGGAGTATTTGTTTCCTGAAAGCTCGCATTGGCTTCGTTATAGGGTTGACGGGTATATTCAGACGCACCTACCCATGTAGCGTCAGCCGCATCATACGAAGGCCGAGCGTAACTCATGATCTACCCTGGCAGAACGCGGTCAACGATGTCGTTGTAAAGGGATGTTTCATCAGCCAAAACAAGGCGCGATATTTCCAGGTCAGGGACGTATAAGCTATAACTACCATCTCCAGCATCTGATATCGTTGTCCATGGAACCACTTCTGGATATATGCGCGGAATCCCCACTATGGTTCTAGCCGCCGGGTTCCCTGCTGTATCAGTCACAGTACCAGACAAGGAATAAAGCATTTTCCCTGGAGGGGTAAAGTCAGAAGTGTGTAATGCAACCCCTTTATACATAAAGAAATCCTGCATATACCCGGAGTAATAATTGGCTAGGTCGTGCATCGTTCCAATATATAGAGGCAGAACCCCTCCACCATTAAGATTGGTGGTATCGGTATAAGTATTTGCAGAAAACACCCCATCTACCGAGGCGCGCATCACTCCGCCATCATCCCTGCAAAATTCCAGATAATGCCAGTTATCCGCCGAAATTGATGGAACGGTAAATGTTCGAGTTGTTTGATTCGTTCCGCGGATGCCGTAATAGAAAGCGATTTGGGTTGCGGACGAGAAATAGAGAGCGCTTTCTCGGGTAATGTAATTTGTAGAACTCGACCTGCCATATATTCTACGGGTTACACTGGGGTCTGATGGACGAAACCAGCATCCTATAGTAAAAGGGCCAGTACCAAACTCCATGGATGAATGATAGTCATATTTGAGATAGTCGCCAGATCCGTCAAAATAGCAGCTACTTCCATAGTACTTATATTGTGCAGTGACGGTTTTGAGGTCTCCATACCTTGAGGCCACCTTCCTAGTAGGAGAGTAATCGGTGAAAACAGTACCATCGTTAGCTCCATTCATCGGGAGCAACAAGACCGCACTGGCGTAATTGTCGTCACTCATTGCTGTGTCCCGGTGATGGCATAGGGCCTGGTAATGGCCATAAAGGTAAAATCATTATTCTGTTCAATTGTATTTGGTTCAAAATCGATTGGAATTCCGTCCACTTCCGGCCTGTTATCATAGTCAGGATTGTTGATAAACCACAGTCCCGCATCGGCTTGTGTAATCAATTCCGTTAAATCTGTGAATTCTCCCTTATGAATTCCCCAATATTTGAACTCCTGTTCGGCCGTATATTCTCCTCCGTAGTGCTGGTATTCCGTAGCCTCTATTAAGACTAAGCTCTGATCTACTGACTCAGATGCTATCTTAATCATAGTCCCAGCTATGTATTCCGATTCTGGCGGAACACCTGAACGGCCTGTTAAATTAAACGGAGTTCTTTCTCCATTCCAGGTGGTGTAATGCTCGGAAGCATTGCTAGAGAGCAATACCGTATTTATATAACGCCCCTCTGCATCATAAATAGATTGGGATGTACTACTACTCGCTGAACTAACATCGACTAAACCAGCGTTGGCATAAGTCAAACTTTTACGTCCTTCAAAAGCGTATTCAGTAATCATATTGGTTATGCGCGCGTTACCGGACACTCTCATTGAGTCGTATATCGTACTGAAAGGGAATCTCCCCCAATACTCATTCCAAGGCCCATTAACGGGTGCAGGGAGTGATGTTCGCCAAGTATAATTAAGTGAAAATGGAGACCGTATATAGGCCCAACTTGTCGTTTGTATAACCGAATTATTTCCTCCAGTCCATAATCGTTTTCTGTTGTCTAGCTCCGTAATGCTGACATCAAACGGAAACTCTCCATAGTTCGTTGTTATTGTCAAATCGTAATAAATACCGCCATGCCAATGAACATCGACAGTTGATATAGCCTGGTTTGGCGGTTCTGTTGTTAAAACCTTACTATATTCTCCAATATAACTATTATCGATGACTTCCGTTCTCCCAAGAAGGAATGTGTCATCATTGAAATCAAAAACATTCCCGTCTAAATCTAACGCATGAGTAGTACCTGACGAAGTATTGCCTATGCCATGTTCTCCATCAACTATCAACGTACCATTTTGATAGTAACAGTTAAGCAAACCGCTATCGAAATCAGAAAGGTCTATTTCAGATTCTACACCTTGGTCTATAAATACCTTTAACGTCGATGTATCAATTTTCCATACCCCATACCCACCACCTAAATCAATATAGGTATACTTATATGACCATGGATACTCAGGGTCTGGGTCCATTTCAACAACATTAGCAACACCTCCTTTTGTTGCAATGGAGCTTCTAAGCCGTCCTTCGGCTATTGGCGGGACCGTAGTAA
>ERZ724522.1108-NODE-1108-length-15265-cov-4.697633_pt1 | contig 15265 bp, 21 predicted proteins | sample MGYA00376055_ERZ724522 | MGnify/ENA primary metagenome ERZ724522 (study PRJEB28724, sample SAMN07190884) | wastewater metagenome | isolation source: effluent of sewage treatment plant in Hong Hong | place: Hong Kong | collected 2016-03-17 ... | reverse complement strand
TGCCTGCTATGCCCTTTGTTTGAAACAGAAATTTTTGCCTTGGTTGATTCACTCAATATCCTGCTACAATTGGCCTTGTATTGTTTTTCGGTCTGTTTCTTGCCTTTTCTTTGTTCACTAAACAACTTTTTTGTTTTCGCAGAATGTTTGTAGCCAATAGTTCCATCCCCTCCGTCCGTCCAATTGCATAGGGTGCCTAAATTTTTATCTGCTCTACCAAACTTTGAAATAAGCTGAATTTCTAGTGCAATTGCTTCTTCATTAGTTAGTTGATCTTTGAAAATTTCAATTACTGGACTCATTTTAGAATCCAATATCTTATTGATTTTATTTAGAAGATGATCATTTTTAGCTCCCTTGCTTATGTGATGTTTGTACCTATCGCCTTTTCCCTTCCCAACATAAATTGGAACTTTAGGGCACACCCTTGGGTCATAGTATACATAAACGTAATAATTTCTCATGTATATAAATAGTCACGAATGCGGCATAAATACATGCGATTCAAGATAAAGTTATAGCACTTTGAAGCCTATTTACCAAAGCATGGACTGGTTGTACCAGCAGCAGGATTTGAACCTGCGATGGGGTTGTAAAACCCTAGGGCTTATGAGGCCCTTGCGATCGACCGAACTCCGCGCATGCTGGCATGTATTGTTGATCGTTGAAACTACCTATAACCCTTCCCTCAACACCTCCTTGACGATATTCCTCACCAAGGCGTGCAACTCATTCAAGCTGGCTCCTTGGAATGAATACAGGTCAAACTCTCCCTTTTTCTCTTCGCCCTTGTTGTAACGATCTCCGAATTCGATGAATCTCTTCGCTAGAGAAACAACTTCTGGATCGGCGAGCATTTCTTCATACTTCGGTATGATATTAGAAAACACATTGTCCACTGCCCTAAGCTTGGCTCCATAGCCTTTGCGAAGGATCTCAGCAGCGGCAAGTCTATCGGAGAAATCAAGCTTGGTCTTGTACCTGTCCATCAAGCGATCAAGCTCATTGGCTATTACCATTAGATTGACCTCTTCGAAGTTCTCATCCCTGTTCATACACATAAATATGCATGATATCACCAAGAGAATTCCCTCCTCTTCTTGTCTATCGCCTTGTCGAACTCCACCATGAAACAATCTGGTATCGTTATTCCCTTCTTCTCGAACTCCTCCATGATCTCCTCTTTGGTGAAGAGCCGTTTATTTGAATCTACCCTTTTCTCGCAATCTTTTTAGCGCTTTCTGCCGCATAGCTTCCTTAGTGGACTCTGATGCTTTGTATGCACCTTTAATGCCTTTGTTCCAAGAAGTTCTAGGCTTGAATTGAGCAAGTACATGATTTTTGTCTTCAGTCTTATATGAGAAGTAATGGCCTTTGGTTATTCCTTTTTTGCCCTTACAACATCCACATACCGCACTCTTATCAAATCCATCCGCTATCGTATCTACGATAGAGTCATATACCTTAACAAGGCTGCCATTGTTGTTATAGCAAAACACCTTCTTTGCCCAAGAATCTCGTACTGCCCGTTTCACTTTTTCTATTGTTTCAACATCTCTCTTGCGGCCCCTAAGCTTCGAGGCTATTATATCAAGCTTCTCTTTAGAATTTCTGTATCCTTTTAACCATACCGGCTGTCCAATTCTGGCTTCTCTCATTTTCATTTTTGACTCGACTGAATGTTTGAATACACCCTTCAAACCTTTATTCCATGGAATTCTTCCATAACATCCATCTCCTCCTTCTGTCATGTTGGTCAATGGCATGTTCCATGACTTAAGTAGATTCATCCAATGCACTTCCCAGAAATCACATTCTTCAATCGTGGTGGTTTCCAGCACATCCATTATTGGAACATGTCCTTCTTCCTTCATGTTCGTAATCCATGCAAACTTCCTATTGTTTTCAAAATCTCGAACATGTTCTTGCAATCTTCTTTTTAGCCTACTGGTCTTGCCAACATAATGAACCAATTGATCCCTAGGATCAATCAAGCAATAGATGTATACATTCATCTATGGTAAATAGAGTGGTTTTTGGAGATTGGTGAATCTACTGGCTTTGTCAATTGATTTTTCGAATTGAATGAGAAAGCATTCTGGAATAATCACGCCTCTCAATTCAAATTCACGTAAAATCTCTTCTTTAGAAAATAGACCTTGTGCTATTCCTTCAGACCATTGATTACACCATAAGCTGTAGCCTTTCTTGCCCATCAGCACATGTCTGAGTATGTTCGGTTGACACGACTCTATAGGCTTTCCTTGACCATATCTTCCATCCTCAAAAAGACGAAAGCAATGGCGTGAGGTCATCTTTCTATCGTTCGTTCGGTGGACAACTATACGTTCACCACAGAAGTCGATAAGACCACTTCTGGAAAGCTTGAAAAAGAACATGAAGTTCTCATTGAAACTATCCGAGAACTTCTCCATCTTCCTGTCGTGCCTCGACCCCATTCCACCTTTCCTTTGCATGATACGTTCTTGCCTGTTCATCGGTCATCATTTTGAATCGTTTATTGAAGTCTTCCTGTGTGAACCACTGCAAACCTGTTCTGCCGTATCTCGTAACACGATGAAGATGCAGGCATACACTGTTACTTGTCTTATCCACAACTGTCGCCTTTCCAAAGAATGTTCCTCCCACGTTCTGCTCTCCCTTGTACAAGGTCGATCGTAGAACTATTTCATCCATTTTGGAGTGGCGCACTTGGTCCTCTTTCACCTCGACTTCTTTATTGGTCAACTTTTGCCATGCTCTCTTGATGCGCGTTGACCACTTTGCTTCCATGGCTGCACGCTGTTTGCAGCGCTGTTCGTATTCCTTGACTTTCCTGTTGTAATCCTTCTTTGCACGTTCAAGGAACTTCACGGTCTCTTTCTCGTTGAAGGCATATTCATCCTTCACCTTTTTTTCGTCTTGCGTGGCAGCCAATTCGACCTCAGTCATCATCGATCGTATCAGCACTTTCCAAACGCATGCGTATTTCTTTCCTTGGTGCTCGAAGATGTAGAACGTGGCCCATCTATCGAACACATCTGCTCCTATGTCGGCTTGATGTTCCATGTTCGTTGGTTGTTTTTGCTTCCGTATGTTGGTGTCTGACTGTGGCAATTCGGGCACAACAACCTCAAATTCTCTCTCCTATTGTCTCTGTTGTTGCCATTGATGTGATCCAATTGCAACGTTATTTTCTCTCCCATCCATTCGCCATTGTTGTCGCATTTGGCGCACCTATACTCAATCACACCAGCATCCAATAACTTCTTCTTTAGCAACGACGTATTCACATACGTGGAATTTTCAACCAATATGCTAGTCAAATCAATTGCCTCTTTCCTTACTTGTAGCCGTGTCCGTATTTGTAATCTCCACCAGCCATTATTGTTTGAGAATCCAAACACCTTCATGAGTTTAGAAATGCTTTTATACTTGTTATACAATTCGCACAATTCATCATCAGTCACTTCTTCATAGCAAAGACTTTGAACAACTTTTGATCCAATAAAATGACTAATGTCTATCTGATAAAGATCAATGTACTTTCGTAAAATTTCATACGACGTACCAGAAGTGTTCTTACCAAGTTTTCTACCTAAGTCATTCAAAGAAGTAGATTCCTTAACCAGTGCTTCAAAATGATTGCGCTGATACTTGGGTTTAACTCCAGAAAACTCTAATCCTAATTTCTCTGCCTTGTGAACCACACTTTGCTTACTTCGTCCCAACTTTTCTCCGCAGTATGATCCTCCATATGTAGCGTAGTTCTCATTGAGATACTGTATTTCATCAACATTCCATTTCTTCATGATAGGATTCATATTTACAATAAAATAGTCAATAAGAACTAAAATTGCAAATATGAATCCTTTGTGGGGCGGGAGGGACTTGAACCCCCAGAGTCCGTTAAGACAACAGATTTACAGTCTGCGACGCTGCCAATTACGTGTTACCGCCCCAAATGAACAAAAGGCAAAAATCGAAAGAGTCTTTTCTTTACTGCTGCTCTACCAACTGAGCTACTTCTACATTGGCTTGTTCCTTGTGTAGAAGACAGGATTCGAACCTATGACGCGCAGTTTTCCATCGAAGTATCTCTTTGCACCAGCACTTCTGTTCTTGTGGAGCACATGGGAATCGAACCCACCACACAAATCTTGCAAAGATTCATCGCCTGCCTTGGTACATGGCACCCCAATTAACATGAGCAACAATAGAAAGAGGCTTGTGTTGGAAACTGTTGGATTCGAACCAACTACCTTCAGGTATGAACTGAAGCTCTACCAAGTGAGCTAAATTTCGAAGTAACTCTTTTCAACCAGCATCATGTTGTGGAGCCTACGGAAGTCGAATCCGTGACCTCTTCCTTGCGAAGGAAGCGCTCTGGCCATCTGAGCTAAAGCCCCATTCAAGGACGATATGCGTCCAATCTGTCCTTCAATCCATCTCTCCACTTCACCTTCATCACCAAAAATTCACCTTCATCATCGCCTATCGGATAATCCAGCTTGAATTTATTCATGAGCTTGTATATCCGCTCTGTCGATACAATGCCTTGATGACTTTCCACTTCCGTGAACGGTATATGGATTTCAACTCCAACTTAGAACATTGCATTTTGGCGGTCCGTATGGAATTCGAATCCATTTGGTATTCCTCTGTGACAGAGAGGTGGCCATCCTAACAGCCCCACGGACCAATGATCGTAAGCAACACATGAGAAGGTGTTTTTGGTGCAAATTGGAAGTCTGCGAAGTAACCCTCTCTACCAGCATTACGATTGCGGTCTACCACGGTTTCGAGCCGTGTATTTTACTGACGTGACAGGCCAGTTCCCCACCAAGGGGCCGAGTAAACCAAAGCAAGACACGGTGGCGTTCTCCCGATTGAACTAACGGCGTTCTGTTGCAAAACACCGCGCAGACTCGAACTGCATTTCCACCTTCGTCTTGGATATTATCATATGCATATGACCATTGTTTGTCATATGATGTATGTTCAATTGCATATCCCCAAAATGCTTCTTAACAGGTGCTGAAGCCTTTTTAGCGAATTGCACAAGATGATAGAATTCATCTTTGTCATTTCCCCAACCAACCATATGTCTTCGTGGAGTAACGACCATCCTTCCATCATCAAGAGTAGAAACATGGCCGACGTCGCTATCAACAAGGCTCTTGTTGTTAAGAATCCATTCACATGTTGGGCAATGCCTGCTCTCTGTCATAAAAACAAAGATAAGACAAAATGACTTTTGAGCGAGAGACGGGGATCAAACCCGCGACCTTTTGGTTGGCAACCAAATGCTCTATCGCTGAGCTACTCTCGCATGAAGTACAAGGCAATATATTGAGGAGTAAATAGCCCCCTTGTGTGGGCCTATTCCCCAGTTGTTAATGCCATCAGGCATGCGGGGAATGAAAGAGTCGAACTTTCGAAGTAACTCTTCGGTCCAGCACTTGTACTTGGAGCGTGTGATCGGGATCGAACCGACTCTGTTTGGCCTTGGCAAGGCCATGCACCACCATTTATGCGTCACACGCGTGGAGTCCCTGAGTTATTCATCCTCTTAAGGCACGGGACCATGCCTATTTCAATTACTGCTTCTCCACTTTCTTGAAGACCAGTATCTTTTCTCTTCCTGCCTCATTCATCTCCCTGTCGATGAGAACGATCTTGTTCGCGTCGATATCAAGAAGGTACATGTTGGGCCTTGAACCACTTGTGTTCACCAGCCTTCCATCTTCCTTGATGATGTATGAAGCTTTCATTTCCTTTCCGCTGGCATCATGCGCTGTGATCACCAGTATCGCTCCATCCGATTTCAAGGAAAGCTGGACAATGTCACACTTTCCATTTCCATCGCATGTCTCATAAACCTTTTCGCCGCTATCATCTCTGATCTCGACCAATTCCCAATCCCCTTGCATGGAATCTCTGTATGTTGAGCATCCCATGGACAAGAGGAACATCAATGTGATAAGTATTGTTCTCATAACAATAAATACCATGCCTGCCGACTCCTATTCAAGGTTTCAAAACCTCGGCAGGCCTTGATATCACTGGGTTTACAAAAGCTTAACGATTCACTGTTTGTTTTGAAACCAAAGCAGACAATTGTGGGGAGGGTGGGACTCGAACCCACTTACTGCTAGTCCACTACGGCGATTTGTTAACGCAGATCAGTTTTACAGACTGGTGCCGTTACCTCCCCATGATTCCCAGTCTCTCCTAGGTGTCACGCATTTTGACTTGTCGTCTTTCGACGGGCCCATTGAATGCATGCCGATGCGTTACGGCTTGTGGGATCAGAGAGAATTGAACTCCCGGCGCCTAATCAAAGGTTCCGCTTTACAGGCGGATGCGACCAACCAACAGTCGACCTTAATCCCAAAAAAGCAGGCAGCGCTTTTCAAGCAGCACCGGGACGATCGCGCCAAACCCCGGACTTCCTTTGCGCACTGGCGCAGCCTGCTCATTTCGCGGTCTCTTCCGCGTGTCACGCCTCTTCGCTTCTCAGCGCCTTGCATAGGGGCGTTCCTATATGCATCTTCATGGAGCAAGTGAGAGGATTCGAACCTCCGTGTGAACTTATCATCCTGCTTGGAAGGCAGGCGCCATCGACCACTAGGCGACACTTGCAATATGCTCTGAGATTGTAATACCTCTTCTATATTATGATAAATTTGGATTCATGCGGTCTCTTTGGTATGACTTCAACCACTTCTTTATCGAGACGCCACTTACTCCATACTTTCTACCGACAGCTTCATATCCTAATGATGCCACATCAGTGGATAAAGAGTTGTAATTAGGCCTCTCTGCTCTTCGCTGTCTTTTATGATCACAACCAAGACATCTACTTGATTTTGTGCCTTTCTCTGCTCCGCATTCCGGACAATTGTCTTTTCTAGGCCTAACCTTCTTAGGTAACGATTTGGCGTAACTATTATTCTTGTTACAATATGTTTCGGTGGCTGCGTGACAATTGGGACAAAGGATTCTCAAGTTCTCTATCCTATTGTCCTTATTATTCCCATTGACATGATCCAAATGTAAAGAAATGCGTTTGCCCCTCCATTCTTCTCCCTGTCCACACTCCTCACACAGGTTAGTTTTCACCCCGAACTTGAAGAGCTTCTTTTTAAGACCGGGAATACTTGAACATTCTGAGTTTTCTACCAAAAGTTCTTGTAGGCTAACCTTGGCCATGTCTACTCTTCTTCTCTGCTCATACCCAGCATCAAAATGAGATATATCAAGTCCGTACTTTGTAATATACCTAATCATGGTTTTCCTATTGCCATGACCAGTCGGCAATCCCATTTTTCGTGTTAAATCTGAATAACTTCTGGAAGCCCGAACGATAGGAGCAAACTGCTCCAGCGTATACTTGGCTGGTGTATCTCTGAATTTCAGACCAAGCGTTACAACCCTCTTACGTATTGACCCAACCGTCCTATTCAGTTTTAGACTACAGTATTGACATCCAAATTCTGAATATGATTTCTTTAGTTCGGCGTCTTCCTCATCAGTCCATTTCTTTCTTATTACCGGCATAGAGCATATGATTTCTACCAATAAATAGGGGTAGAAATCATAGAAATCATTTACTCTATATTACCCTTGAGCGAGTGGCGGGATTTCAACCCGCGACGTGAACCTTATCTGACCAGTTTGGAAGACTGGTGCCATCGAGCAACCTAGGCGACACTCGCATTATTTTTTTTGACAGAACTGGCGCACCACCATTTATGCGTCACCTGCATTTAATCAACTTCATACTTTCCTTGCGCTTTCTTTCTTCTTATCTCCTTTCTTTCTTGCTTGTTCGGCAGGTGCTCTCTTGTGGCAAGTTCTGCTTTCAACCGATGCATGATCCCTTTCAATTCCTCATGCCTCTTGGTGAGTTCAGCGATCTCCTTTTCCAATGCACCGCTCTTGGCTCTTGCCGATTGAAGCAGGATCATCAAACCCGGAGTTCTGCATTCATCGTAAGGAATGTAGAACTCTGAATATTGTCCTTTTCCATGACCCCAGACACCATGTTCATACTGTAGTTCTGCAAGTTGTTTCTTTTTCATCGCTGCTTCATATTTGGAAATGGATTCACGTTCTTGCCGGTTTTTCTACTTGTAAATGTAAGTCTAAAACCTCTCAAGTTCATCCACCACCTCCAAAGTCGCGGTGAAACTTTGAAGAACAAATTGCTCAACCACAGCCATGGTATGAAGTGCCAATTTCCAGCATCACACGCCGGACATCCATCCTGATATTCTCGATGAGCGGAGCATATGCTATACCATCTATGTAAGAACCTGTTCATGCCTCTTTCTTGTGGAGAAACACATGCTTCCCATTTATGCTCAAAATGCTCCATTTTCCCTCCGGCAAAGGAATCTTCATCGTGTCCCACCTGCTGCTATCGTTCGTGTTCGCTGTCAAATGGTTGTCCTGCGTCACCGCCACGTTCATGAATCCCAATGGCAATTCGATGACTATGGTTTCTGCTTTCTTCATCTTTCCATGAACTTCTTTATCTCATTGAGCACCTGCTCAAGAGCCTCCGACTCATTCGCCTGCAACTGAAGATCTTCCGCTGTGAACTCAGCGCCCTCTATGATCTTCATTGCAAGGCGAAACAACTTTGCTTGCTCACTCTCCTTGAAAACCAGTTCCTGAACCATCTTGTATTGCAAAGATGGAAAGTTCCAATGATCTCTTCTCATGCATACAAATATAACGACTTACTTTTTGCTATCGAGGGGAGGTGTGGCCGATTCCACACCTCCCCAAGACATCAAAGGTGTATGTCGAGTGGTTCTTTTCATCGTAGAGAGAAGGCGATTCGAACGCCCACAATCTCGCCTCCAAAGCGAGGGCTCTAGCCAATTAAGCTACCTCTCTATATTCTACTCTTTCACGTAGTGGAGACGGGACTCGAACCCGCACCGTCTTGCACCCCATGCAAGGAACCTAGCCAATTGGTCAACTCCACTATAAGTCGGGGTAATCCGACTTGAAATTCTTTTTTGGATATGTATAGACATGAAAGTACTATACACAACCGAAGAAATGATATCTTCTTCATCTGATGACTACTTGACGCTTGAGTGCTACAACTGTCATTTACCATTCATTAAAAAGAAGAAATATATCCTACATGAAATCAACAAGAAAAAGGGAGAATGTCGTTTTTGTTCCAGAACTTGTCTTGCAATACACAGAAATCAAATACATGATTCTGTGTACCAAACTGTGAAGTGTCTTCAATGCAACAATGACTTTCAAAAAGCTTCAAGCTACATCGTTCATGGCAAAACATCTAATCACTTCTGCTCACGTTCATGCGCCGCCACCTACAACAACACGCACAAAACGCACGGCACTCGTAGGTCGAAGCTTGAGGTATGGCTCGAACAACAACTTCCTTCATTCTATCCGTCATTGGAGTTCCACTTCAATCGCAAGGATGCAATCAATGCAGAACTCGACATCTACATCCCATCATTGCAACTCGCCTTTGAACTCAATGGTCTTTTTCATTACGAACCAATTTTCGGTCCAGAGAAGCTTGCTCAGATACAAGCGAACGACGGACGCAAACTCCAAGCTTGTCTTGAAAAAGGCATCGAGCTATGTCTCATTGATGTCTCTTCATTCTCATACTTCAAGCCAGAAGGAGCACAGCAGCACTTGAGCGGTATACGAGAAATCATTGATAAAAAGTCGAGGTGGAGGAATTCGAATCCCCATGATATCTCCGCCCCAAACGGAGAGGCTTAACCAATTAGCCCACACCTCGATTGAGGAGGCAGGCCATTCCTGCCTCCTATTTCCAACGATCAACAATATGTCAATGAACTATCGCGAGTAGGGTAGACGAGACTCGAACTCGCATGCGACTTTCGTCCTTGCTCCCGAAGCAAGTCGGTGGCCAATTACCGTACTACCCTATGTCAACTCAAAGAACTTCCCGCACCAATCAACTTCACCGTAACCTCCTAAAACCAAGAACCCCTCAGATCCTGCGACCTGAGGGGTTCTTGTTGTCCTTGCTTCTTTCTCCTTACCTGTGGACATTGAACATACCTCGGTCGCTATCACGCATCCCATAATCGGGGGCGTAATCCATACCACCCATTGCTGGGGCGGCTTGCGGCGCTTGGTATGTTCCGAACTTGTTCATCGTTCTTCCGTGTTTGTCCTAAATAGGGGATAATTCCCCTTTCTGTTCCCTTAGACGATGCAAACCTATGAAAGGTTGCATCAACTTCCAAATATTCTTTGATCTCCCATGGTCATTCCCGTGGTCCAAGAGTCGATAAAACCCTTTGTGGACAAGGGTTTGCTGAGGTCAAGAAAAAATTTCTCCGGTGGTGATTCCGATGGTCATTTCTTGACGTACAACTGCCAATAGGATACCACCTGACTCTCATCCTTGTAATACCTGACATCCTTCGGAGGGTTGTAATTGACCATTTCACGACCTTGTATCACCAATCCGTCATACCCCAGTTTCATGATGGCGTCCTCCAAGGTGGTCATCTCATAGAACTTGCGGCTATCTGGGAATGTCATCTTCCCCAGATACATGGGCATAAGGGTGTTGCCTATCCATATCTCAGCCGCATTCGCATCCTTGAACACAATGGGGTTCTTGGGCACGGCATTGACAACGTAGTACACGGTTCCATAATACTTTGCCATGCTCTTGTTTGAAAGAGCGGCTGTGTATAGACCACTACCGAATCTGGCCCCGCCCCCATTTTTCTCCTCGTCAGCATTAGATAAGCCACGAAAGGATACGTTCTTGCGCTTCCAAGCAAGATATTCCTTGCGGTCTTGTGGGTCCAAGAGCATGTCCGCGACCGCCTCTCTTATGTATCGGCGCAACATGATGCTGGTTAAACGATCGGAGCCTGCAATCCCTTGATGAGTCCGCTGACGATATACTCGGCTTTGTAGGGCATTTCCGGGTCGTCACCAGCTTTGTTCAACTCCTTGGTGATCAAATTCTGTACACCCAGCGTAAGGCGGTCGATGTATTCATCCAATTCCGGATAAACATTCGGATTCATTGATGGAGCAGGGGCTCCATCCTCATCCATTGGCTTGGCCACTGGATCGCAGATCGCAGCGCCTTCAGGAACACCGGAGTAGTCCTCATTCAACCCGATAAGCTTCTTGAAACGCCTGATGCGTTCCTCCTTCATCAACTGCAACTTCTTGTCGTCCATGGCAATGGTGTTTCTTGTAAGTAAATAGTAATCCATGTGATTAAAACCAATTTCTTCTCTATTTATCCGTGTATACCCACACGTGTTTCTCGTCGAACGACATATAATCAAAAAATCGCATCCGTTCTATGAGGAGTGCGACTCTCTTTGTCTCAAGTCTAAGAACCTCTACAACCAAGGTTTGTACAATGTGCGCCAGCATTACTTTGAGCACAAAGAATACCTATCTTATTACGAGGGATTCCATCAAGCTAAAACACAAGAAGCATATAAGCAATTGCCAGCTAAGGTTAGTAATCAGACACTTATGCTGGTGGACCAGAATTTCCGTTCCTTCTTTGGACTTCTCAAAACCATGGGTTCCATGGCTCGGATGCCGAAGTATCTCGACAAACAAAAAGGAAGATACATGGTCAAGTTCGATAAGCAAGCGCTGAGCCTTCGCGAGTTCAAAAAGAACGGACGACTCAAGCTCAGCAAGACCATCATATCGATGCAGACAAACTTAAAGGATTGGAGCCAAATCAAAGAAGCCCGCATCATTCCGCGCAATGGATATTACGCCATTGAAGTCGTTTATGAGCAGCAGGAAAAAGCATTGATTACTGATGGAGCAATTGCAGCCTTGGACTGCGGCCTGAACAACCTTGCAACCATAGCCTTCAACAAGAATGAAATTCAACCATTTATAATCAATGGACGACCACTCAAGTCTATAAACCAATTCTACAACAAGCAGCGTGCTGAGGCGCAAAGCAAGTTAGAAAGCGGCAGAAATACAAGTAAAGCCATCATCAAATTAACCAACAAAAGAAATGAGAAAATAAAGGATTACATGCACAAAGCAAGTCGCATATTGGTGAATCAATTGCTTAAGCGCCACGTCAAGACTCTTGTACTTGGAAAGAACGTCGGGCAAAAGCAGGACATCAACTTAGGTAAACGCAACAACCAGAATTTCGTCGGCATACCTTCCTTCCGTTTCCTCGATATGGTAGCATACAAGGCACGGCTGGAAGGGATTGAAGTACTATGGCAAGAAGAAAGTTATACAAGCAAAGCATCGTTCTTGCATGGAGATTGTATGCCGACATACGGTGATGGTCAAGCAATTCCTGAGTTCTCTGGCTATCGTATTGTTCGTGGTTTGTACAAACTGAAGAGAGAAAATAGAACTATCAATGCCGACTTGAACGGGGCGTTGAATATATTAAGAAAAGCAATCCCTAACGCATTCGCCGATGGGATAGAGGGCGTTGCAGTTCGCCCAATGCGGTTGACAACAACGGCATGAAAACGGTTGATTCCGCTAAATTGTTATGGCTATAAATAGCCCAAAACACCTTACCGATGGTTTTTCATGGACGCTGCAAGCTCCATGGACAAGAACGGAGTGAACGGGAAAAGCATACGCCCCACATGGTGGGCCAAGAAGTGGAACTCATTCTCCAATTGCTCTCGCAATGGAGCATCAAGCTCCGATTCATAGAACCTGTCCTTGAGAGGCTCATTAAGACGTGAGGAGTAATTGCCCAAGAACGTCACAATAGCGCGGAAGGCTTTGCTTGGGTTGATGTTCTCCAGAAGCTCACGCTCAACGTTCACCTTCAGTTCGAAGACCTCTGCCTCCAATGTCTTGCTCACGGAGTCGTAGCCATGCTCATCCCTGTAAAGGTTGTTCACGAAATACCGCATCCAATTCCGTAGTTTGAAATACTGTTTGGATGCGCTCTCCATGGCGTCCTTTGAGAACACCACATCGGAAGTGTAGTCGGACAACAAGACCCAAAGACGCAGAACATCCGGACCATACTGGTCATAGAGTTCTTCCAATGGAGTTCCATTCCCCAATGACTTGGACAGGCGTTCCATATCCTTGTCCACGACAAATCCATGCGCAACGATACGCTTGGTCGGAACGCGGTCCATCATTGCGCCCAAGATGACGGATGACTGGAACCAGCCACGATGTTGATCCACCCCTTCGATATAGATGTCCGCTGGCCCTTCGTTCATCATGAATGCAGTTCCAGAATCAAACCACACATCCAAGATGTTGTTCTCATCGATCGGAACGCCCCATACTCTTTGTCGGGACAAGCACCAGTCTTTTCTTGAGAACACCATTTCCTCAAGCCGACGCCTGTCCTTGCCGCTCATCTTGATCTGCTTGATGACATTCTTGACCTTGAACAGATCGAAATCCAGATAAGTCTGTTCGGTGAGCACCTTCACGACCCGCTCCTGTGTTCTCCAGTCGACGGTAACAGAGTGAGTGACGTCCTCACGCTTGTGAACATATACGTTGCCCAACTTGTAGGTACGCATGTGTTCAAGAAGCTGATCTGGATCAGCGGCATTCCGTGGAGTGATGCCATGTTTTGTAAGCACCTCAAAGTCCTCATCCCCATGTCCACCGCACAGGTGAACAACACCCGTGTGATCATCGGTCACGAAGTCATCGAACAATACCCGCTTGACATCACCCGAGTGGTCATAGTAGAACTGCAAGCCCGTTGCATCGAAGGGTTCGCTCTTCCATCCTTGTTCATCAGCGAACTTCTTGCTGCACACAAGGCCATCCACATTGCAATATTCGATGCTCTTGTTCAGACAGATCGCCTGATTACCAGCAACGGTCCATTCCGTCGTGGTCCACACAAGGATCCTTGACCCGTTCCCGATGGAATAGTAGAAATACACGGACTGATCGGTCACATCCTTGTAGAGTACTTCCGAGTTGGCCAGCGTTGTCCTCAGGGAGGGAGAGAACCACGTAGGCTTGTTCTTTTTGGTGATGAACCCTTTTTCCTTCAACGTGTTGAATACATTCTTCTCGCGCTGAACATAGTCAGGGTCCATCGTCATGTAATCAGGAGCCGTGGAGTAGATGCCGAACTTATGCAATGTCGCCTTCTGCCTCTCCTTGTAAAGAGACGCCACATTAGCACAGCGCTTGGCAAGCTCAGAATTGTATTCATCACGCTGTCCCACAAGCGCAACACCCTCATCACTGTCCATTTGCTTCTTGGCCCTGTTCTCGATAGGGAGGCCATGGCAGTCCCATCCGAACCGAACAACGACTTCTTTGCCCGAAACGAGCAATTGCTTGAGCAGAACGTCCTTGAGCGTCTTGTTCAAAAGATGCCCTGCATGAAGATCCCCGTTCGCATATGGAGGCCCATCTTGGATGATGAACGGCGGTCGCCCATGTCCAAAAGATTCACTCCACATATAAGATGCAGCCTCCCGGTTCTTTGCATAGAGGCCCTCTACTTCCTTACGGATGTCCTCGTTCCACATCGATAAGGTGGAACGATCCAGCTTTTGCGGAACATCCTGCTTTGGCAGGTAGACTACGTATGGCTTCTCTTCTGACATGTTACCTCTTTAATGAAGGACTCCCGCTCGTTTATACGGCGGGAGTCCAAACTTGTTTCACTGTTGCTTACTCGGCCTTCATGATCTTTTCCGCCATGCGATCATAGGTTGCTTCCAAGTGCATGTATATGCTTCTGAAGGCTTTTCTGATGGGGTCGTTCACCATGGTCCACGCAAGGGAGAATGGCCACCAAGACATCCACATCATGATCGTGCTTTTGTTCTTTCTTGCCGTTGGGATATCAGGGTCCCATTTTGTTTTCTCTCCCTCGGGCCTGCGACTATTGTAAGAGACGTGTTCCTCCCATTGTTTATTCTTGCTTTCCTTGATGAAAAAGAACCACTTCACGATGCTCCACGCCGACCCGAGGAACAGATAAAGTCCGGCCATCAACAAGATGGCTATCGGGTTGTGAACAGCATAGCTCAACATTGACACTACAGGCTCTCTTGAGCCAAAGAAGTACAGTAGAGCCAAAAATGCCACACAGGTAAGGAAGGCTCCCCATCCGCTGCTTTCTTCTTTCTCGATGCAGAACGTAATGACGATCAGAGTCACCAAAGCGGCTAGCCAGAACCAGAATGTGCCTATTGCCAGAAAATCCATGTTGTGTGTTGTTTTGTTGTTTACTTCTCAAGTA
>ERZ724522.1107-NODE-1107-length-15267-cov-20.584407_pt1 | contig 15267 bp, 6 predicted proteins | sample MGYA00376055_ERZ724522 | MGnify/ENA primary metagenome ERZ724522 (study PRJEB28724, sample SAMN07190884) | wastewater metagenome | isolation source: effluent of sewage treatment plant in Hong Hong | place: Hong Kong | collected 2016-03-17 ... | reverse complement strand
GGCAGCATTCTAGCTGCTTCAGCGACATCTTCTGTTCGCTTGAAATCTCTAGCTCCTTGACCAACTAACGGATTAGGACGTTCAGTGCTAGCCGGACTAACTGGATAGCCGAAGCCCGACTTAAAGACTTTCAAATCGCGGCGCTTGTTGGACATCTCCAGTTCTTGCTGTTTCTCTTCGCTGAAGTGCGGAAGCATAACACGGTAAGCTTGGATATAGTCTTGGGCAACCATGTGCAGTGCATCCGTAATGTCAATCATGTTGCCATCTTGCAGTGCCTCATGCAAAAAGCCCAAATCTTCCCAAGCCGTACTCATTGCATCAACAAGTGGGTTGTTCCAAGTCTGCACTCGGTTCTTATTGCGCCAATCGAAATAAGTTTTCGTTGCATCTCCTAGCACACCTGCATAGCCGCTCAACGAAGCAAGTGCTGCGAGCTTATAGCTGAGTAGCTCCATTTGTTCGGGGCTATTTGCTACCTCATTCCACGTAGCGGTTCGTTGTTTGCGGCCAGTTACTTGTTCGACAAGTTCATTGACTGCTGCACCACCCACAAACATACCGATAGTGGACATAAGCAGCGGCTTAAAGTCGCCATTCATGGCTGGGTCAACAACATGCTTAGTGAAGTTGTTGAACTTCTCAACATTCCAGCGAGCCAGTGATAGATAAGGACTGAGAGTGCCTTTCATTGCAATAGCCGGCAAGCCTCTATAGTCATAAGTGCCTTGCACAGACTCCACATATTTAGCGGCTGCTTCGTCTAGCACTGCACTGTCCACTTCTCCAGCCTTGTGCTGCTCATAGTCAGGCATAAAGTTCTCAAGGAACTTCTCTTGCTGTTTGGAGAGCTTACCTTTGCGCCAGTTCATCAGCGCATCGAGAGCTAGATAGCGGCCCTCGCCAAAATTAAGTACTCGGCTTACGTTTTCAAGCAGGTTGCGGCCCTGCACAGTGTTGATAATGTCACGGCTGCGGCCTAGTACATTGTGAATCTGCTTCAGTCCGCCTTCACCCGTCTCTAGTCCTCCAATATTCTCCCTCAGTATCCCACTTGTCCAAGCCCTTTCGTAGTTGTCAGCCAAGTTCTTGAGCGAATCAAGCTTAGCAGGCAGAACTTGACCTAAATCCATATGCTGCAAACCTAGCACTTGTCCGCTAACTACGTCTTTAGCACCTGTAAGTGGTCCAAGCATAGCAGCACGAACAACACCAGACAGCGCCTGATGAGTCGCTTCAGTGTGCTCACGAATACCAAAGATATCTTCGAGCACATTCTTGCCTGTTTCAGTACTAGCTACACCAGTTTGCCTATCGAAGAAGGCTTTGCTAACTTCTGGATTGCGCTGGATAGCTTCATGATAAGCTACACGACGAGCAAACCGGCGATTAAAGCGAGACATGCGGTCTAGCAGATTCTGCTCACGCATAGACTTTGGCAAACCTAAACCCGCTGCTTTATCAATAGCTCCAAACTTGCTAGCTATGTCGCCACCTTCTTGCAGCGTGAACATAGAACGGAGAGTGTCCCAATCCTGCGTTGCTTCTTCCACAGACTGACCTCGCTTAGTAGTACGATACTCGACGAAATCATCAAACAGTTGAGCGGCCTTTGCACCAGTTGGATTATCAGCCAGTTCTTTAGCAGCTACGCGAGACATCACATGAGGCAAGTAGTTAGGATTTCCTTTAGTGCCGCGAGCTAATCCCTCTATGTCGCCTAAATCAGGAAAGGATTCTCGCAAATCAAGTGACTGCTTGAGATTCGCTTTAACAGCTTTAGCAATATTCTGCTGTTCAGTAGTTAATGCGTTAGGAGTCTCACCATCCATCAGAGCGTCGAAGTACTGAACTACTGCGCGAGTGTCTTTATTGTCCTGATAGATATAATCCATCAGTGACTCGTAGCTACGAATATCTTTCAGCTTAAGCTGCGCTGCTTTGCGAACTTCGCGTATGAGCGACTGTTCTAGCTGACCCTTATAGGCTCTATTCAGTTCGTAGAATTTAGTAGCTCCTTCGGCAGCCGGCTCGCTAATTGAGCGCAACTTCTCTACTTCTGGAGCAATCTTAGAGAGAATAGCTTTACCTACAGGACCTGTACTCTCATAAGTTGAGAGACCCTCGTCCAGTCCTTGAGAGCGTTTCTCAGTGTAGCTGAAAGGCTGTTTACGTTCTGGCAAATTATAGACACGTGCAGAGACGTCGGTTTTTGGCGTGCCGTCTGGGTTGCGGAAGATGAGGTCTGGGCGGAGGCGTTTCGGAGGTGCACCCAATTCACGTAGTTGTTCTCTGGTCAGATGCTGCGTACTTCTATTTTGCTCAAACGCCATCTTATGCTCCCCAAAACTCACCTTCTCACCTTTACTGCCAGTCAACTCAGACAGTATCTTAGGCAAGATTTGGTCGTAGTGGAGACGCATTCCGGGTTCTTGGTCAATAATGATACCTTCCTTTTCGGCAAAAGGTAACAACTTTTTGGCATACTCTTTGGAGGATTCATTTATAAAGTTGTTTTCAGGTTTGTCAACTCTGTAAACACGACCATTAACTTCCACATATTTACCTTGTGCCCAATCTTCACCAAAAAATTCTTTGCGAACTTGGCTTGGTTTTTCGTTGTAGTAGAGATTTCTACTATTATCTGGATGCATCACATCATGCACAGGAACAGGTTTTGCGACTTTATGTGCCCTATCATGTCCCTCCATCAACATCGCACTCTCTGCATCCTGTATCGCAATACGTTTTGCACCAGCTTCACGCGCGTGTTCGATTGCGGCTTTGAGAGCGAGACGTTCGTAGTGGGAGAGAAGGGGGTCACCAGTTGGATTACTTCTGCCATAGGCTTCATTATTCCAGTTGTGCAGTATTTCTTCTTTAGTATAGCCACCACTTATTCTACGTCCTTTGTAGTATAGTCCTTTACTATCAGGAGGATACGGGTCATTTCGTATTTCCATTCCTTCTGGTAGATTATTTATATCTTTTATTTGCGGCACATACTCATTTCTATAGTGCTGCGCCCAATCACTCTGCACTTCCACCACATGAAACGTATCCCCTTCCATGTAGCCACGAACAAAGCCGAGGGTGTCAGGTGGAAAGTTATGGCTAGAAGGAAACTGGTAAGGCTCACGATGGGTTATATTGCCTTCTGCGTCTTTCACGTATTTGAGACGTGACTCCGACTTCACCACCGCAATCTCCACATAATCCTTCATTTCGGATTCGGGTTTGGGTGCGACTGATTGCCAATGGGATTGTCCTTGTTTTGAGACAAATTCATTTTCAGAAAGGTCAATTACACGAAGTGCATCTTCTTTGGAAATACCTGCTTCGTTTTCAACCAGCTTAAGAAGTTTGTTGATTTTTTCCTGTTTAACTTCTTCACCAACTTGTTGTAAAGTTTTGTTTGGATTATCCGTTGAATACGAATCATTGATAACTGAATCCCCATTATCATCAACTAGCGTCACTTCTTTGTTACCAAACTCAGAAGTAAACTCATGAATTTTTGCTCGTTGTAATTTGGCTATTTTCAACAACCTTTCTTTAGTCTTTCCACCTTGAGTATCCAAACGATGTGTCATTTGCGCCATGAATCGAGAATCTTCTGTAGAACTCCCTTCCCCAAACTTCCTAACTTCCACTCTTGGTCCATTCTCATCAATCCACTTCTGCACTTCTTGTGCATCAACTCGTTGAGCCGGACCAAAAGCTTCTTCAATACCTGCATCCTTCAGTATCTGCCATTCAGTCGGTGGAATCTTATTCCTAAGCGTATTCAGTACCTGGTCAACAGGTTGGAAGCCTTTGACAGTCGACTTAAGTACACGCTCAGCACTAGTCATGAAGGTGCGCTTATCTGCTAAGCCTTCATCCTCCCCTTGCTCTCTCTTAGTACCTTGCTTCTTCAGTTGCTCGATAAGCTTACTTTCGACAGCTTCAACATCCACAAATTCTTCGGGATGCAACTCACTCAGCCGGTCTAGCTCAGCTTCAATAAGCGGCTTCATCTGCTCAGGAGCTTTAGCTAAGCGGCTCTCCCAAATCTGAATAGCTTCCTCAGCTGTAACAGCTTCACTACCAGTATCCTCAGCTTGCGCTACAATCTCACTCAGTTCTTTGTCGCTTGCTGTTTTCTGATTGAGACTAGTCTTAGGCTCAAGTTTCTTCTGCGCAATCAGCTTATTGATTTCAGCATAAGTGCGCCGATAGATAGTAGAAGTAAGCGGGTTGCTTCTGTCAGTATCCAGACCTTTAGTGCTAATGTCAGCCATCACAGCAGCTTTAATATCAGCTAAGTCTTCACCTTTGATATGCGTAAGATTTGAACCTTTCGCACCAATGCGCGTCACAATGTTAGCTACTGCATTCTCAATTTTCTTATTCAGGATAGCTTTGCGCGTATCACTAATAAAGCCAAGCGGCATTCTCTCACCCTCTGGTGTCGCTTGTGCATAGCCAACATTGCGGCGAGACAGTGTAGTATCTTGCTGCATTGCTTGTTTACGAATGGCATCTAGCTCTTGCTTCTTCTGGGCATCGTAACGCTTGTAGTAGGCTTTGCGACCAGTTAAACCTTCATCAGAGGGTTGCTGACGCGACTTACCTTCTACATGAATAGCGCGTAACATTTCAGAATTTGAATGAATATTATGCTGACCTGTCTGAAGGTCGGTCAATATGACACGAAAATCATTTTTAATTCTATTAGCTGGAAAATCATCAGCAAGACTTTCCCGAATACCATCATAAATAGGACTACCATCAGCTTCTGTAACCTTAGTTACTAGATAGCGACCTGCATAAACTTCACCAACCGAAGGTCGCATATGCTTCAAATACTGGATAGTCAGTTCTTTGTTAACTGTATTCTCTGGGTCATAGTTCTGCAGCTCTAACGGAAGAGTTTTATCAGCAGGTCGGCTTACAAGTTTATCAACAAAAGTTTGATGCGTCTGCCGTTGTTTGGATTCCTCTACGATATTCCTTAACCTGCTTCGCTCGGCTATCAGTGAATCAGGCACATTTTGATATGAATCTAAGTAACGTTGAATCTGCTTACGCACATTAGATAATTGCTGCTCAACTTCTTGAATCGACTTAGTAGTCAAACCTTCATCAGCGGGCTGTTCAAGTGTACGATTAGGAAGTTGTCGAGTACTGCGCTCAAGAAATTCTATAACATGTGGATGTTCAACCTCGTTGGCTTTTCCATATTTAATAATGGAACTAATTGTTGCAGGAGTTCCGTCTGGATTGACGGCAAAAAGTGTTTTATCATACCATTTACCTCCAGATTTTAAGAACAGCCCTTTATTTTTGTTGCTTAATACCCATGGTTTGCCATCAATGTTACCTTGTTTATAGTCGCCAAAATTGTTAGACCAGTATTCATGGTTATAAGGAGCTTTAGATGACCAAGGTTCATTCATCCCTTCTCCCTCCGGCTGTTCTCTGCGATAAAGCTGACTAGGTAATTCTTCAATCTTTTCGCCGGGCTTAGTAGCAGAATGCGTAAGAGAACCATCAGGCAGAACTTTAGCTAGAGAAGCTAAGTCGGGCATATCGGGCCCAAACAGTTTACCTGTTCCAGGAAAGTACTTATCATTGAAGAAAGCCTCATAGCTACCGCCATCTGGCTTCACAACTTTAACACGTCGATAACCGGCAGGAGCAGCAGGAAGCTTAGTAGGTAGTGCATCGCGGACTTCGATATCCTGTTCTTGTGGACTAGCACTGAGTACGTCGTCACCCTCGCGAGTATTGAAGCCTTCATCGAATGGCTGTTGATACATACGACCGTGTTTGCGTTCGTAAACATCAATCATCTTTAATCTCGTACCAAACTCTTGAATTTCTTGGTCAGTATAGCCAAGTGCTTTGCCTACTTCCCATCCATCGCCAGAGCTAACAGCACGAAGAAGCCTGTTATATGATTCTGTATCACCCTTTCGACGAATTAAATAGCGGCCAACCCATCCAGCTACATCAGAATCTGTAACTTTAATTAATTCTACACCCTCTGGTAAGCTAGACGGTTTGACATAACTGCCAGTGATAGGTTTAGTTCCATCTGCTACAGCTTGAACCGACCGAATTTCATCTTCTGCATTACCGTACTTCTCGATACTCTGCATCGAACCGGGTGTAGGATTCTCAACCTGCGACTTCCAACCAATACGCTCGTTCATATCACGAAAAGCGTCTTGGTCCAGCTGTTGTCCACTTCTAACTCCAATACCTTTGCTCGCACCTTTGCCAAAGTAAGCCTCGAATGCGGGGTCAGTATGCCACTTGTAGTCAATAATGCGCCGGATATCTCGTTCATCTGCACGACCGAGAATATCTTTCATGTGCGCTTTGAAGTCGCCCCACCAATTCTTAAACTCTGACTCCTTGTTAATTTGTGGGTCACGCAGTACTGCTTCAACACCCTGCTGACTAGCCATAAACTCTTCTACATCCCAAGGCTTCTTGCCCTGCTTAGCTCTTTCAGCATTCAGTTTCTCTAGCACGCCGCTGTCTTTCACTAGTTGCTCATAGCGAGCAATCATATCTCTGTCAGACTTAAACGGTGACTCACGTAAGAATTGAAAGAAAGCATGTCCAGCACCTTCGTGCATAGGAGTGTCAACACCTGCTTTATCAGGATTGATGTCAACCGCAATACGCTGGAGAGCTTCTCTATCGCTAGGAAAGTAAGTAGTCCCTTTAGCTTGCAACTCTGGATTTGCAGTAACATCAACTCCTCTTGTGCGAGCTTTAGCTTGGAAGGCCGCCAACTGTTCAGGTGATAAATTTGCAGACAAGCCCTCTTGTTGTAGACGTTGACGGGCTAGTTGCATTTCGGGAGTATCAGTTAGACCCTCATCTGTTTCTTGTCTGCGCTCTAAGCGGTCTTGAATAGTATCGGCTTCTTCCCCTCTTACATCCCGCACCATATTCTCCGCTTCTACTGCGCCAGTGTAGTCAGGATAGATTTCTGCGCCCATCTCTGTAGTTACACGCGGTGCAGGACGAACTTCAGGAATCTTCGCCAGCTGTTGTCCAGCCATCGTTTGCTGCAAGTCGGCCACTGCTTTAGCATGTTCTGCTTGAGCCTTAGCGACACGCGCTTCTTCTGTTTTTCTATTAAGTTCACGGATTATGTTATTGTTGTGTGCGCTACGTGCAAGGTCCGCTTGAGAAGCTAGATACTCAGGCGACTGCAAACTAGCTCTTGGAATAACGGTCTGTTGAGCAGCTTGTTCAGCACTCAAAAGCGGGAACATAGCCTGCTCACCCTGAATACGTGAAATGTCAACACCTTCAGGCGTTTCTCTGATGATAGGCTCAGTAGTAGAACTGACTCGCCGCAACAAATCGAGTGGATTAAGCTGCGGAGGCCGAGCATTGATATTAGCGATAGCTTGCTCAACGGGATTAACAGTAGGAGGAGCAACAGGAGCCTGTCGTTTCTGCAAAAACTTGCGCATCTGACTAATCTCAGGAGTTGGCTCAAAACCAAAAATCTTCTGCCCGATAGCATTGGGCTTAGAGAACAGCAAACCACCGGCAACACCTTCAAGTGTCTCAGGACTAGTAGCAATATCGCCAAGGCTTTGTCCCTGCGCTAACTGCTGACCAACAGCCATACCAGTACCGATGCCTGTACCAATACCAACATTAGCCAGATTTGCTACTTCATGTCCACCAACATTCTGCAGGATGCGCCTACCAGCCAAAGGATTCGCAATCATTCTAGCAGCAGTACCTCCAGCCATAACAGGATTGACTAGCGAAGGATTCATGCCACCCAGAGGCATAGCCGCAAGACGACCAGCTACTCCGGACCAAGGATTAGCAGCTAAATTGGCCTGCCGCTGTGCAACATAGTCAGGCACTAGAGCTTCTTCTGCTTTTTCCTGAATAGCTGAAGTTGCAGTACCGCCCAACAAAGCACCACCAATTCCCGTAATAGCTGGAATAGCAATAGACAAACCGCCAGTAGCTGGAGCAAGTGCAATACCAGCAGCAGTTCCCAGTGCAGCACCAATACCGCCACCCACAGCAGCAGGTGCAGCGTGAATAGCTTCTTTAACAAAGGTAGCACCGGCGCCCCTAGGAGCAGGCACAAGAGGTTGCTGTACTCCATTGTCAGAAACAGCTACAGGCTGTGCCGTTTGCTTAGGTACAATTTGTCCTGAATCGAGTACGTCAAACTGCGAAGGGTCTTTATTGACCTGCTTGAGCAGCCAATCTTTCTGAAATTGTTGGAGAGGCATAGAAGTTAGTAGCCACCGACACGTCCGGGAAACAGAGGAGCTTGAGGAGTACGAGGTTGCTGGCTACGCAAAGCTTTAAGCAGCGTAGACATAAACGTATTTTGTTGAGGAGGAGCAACCTGAGGAACTGGAATATCTCCACCCAGACTTTGATGTAAATTAAAGAGTCCACCAGTTATAGCATTAGTCGAGGGCAACCTCATAGGATTAACCATTGCTCCAGTACCTATATTCTGCTGTGCAGCTTCAGCTTCTGTTTGTGCAGCTTCAGCTTCTGTTTGAGGCATTTGGGCCATAATAGAAGGGTCAATGAAGCTTGGAAAACTCTCAGCCTGTGAAACAGTAGGTGGTAAGCCAGGAATAGTAGAAGGCACTAGCGTGTTAGACTCAATCGCACCAGCTTGTGTAGCAGGTCCATAAGGAGTCCAACTAGTAGTCAATCCGCCTTTTGGAGTACTAAGTGCCGACTCTTTTCGAGCTGTAATAGCCGGAATAGCTGCACGTGCAGTTTCGGATTCAGCTACAGCTTTGCGCATATTCTTATCAGTTGCGCGCATTTCAGTTCCGCGCTTAGCGTCCGATAGCTCTTGACCTGTCCGTTCTTGCATTACACCAATCTTCGCTGCATCAAGCTTTTCGCGCAACTCCCGATTATTAGCCAGTACATCAGGTGACAGATTATTAGCCGCACCGTATTTATACAAAGCTTCGGCAGCAGCTTTCAGCTTTTCATTCTCTGCCTTTAGCTTTTCGAGTTCTTGCTGCCCCTTATAGCCTGCTTCAGTCTGTTTCAGCCCGCCAGCTTGCCGCTCACGCTCAACATCAAGCTGGCCTTTGTTCTGTAGCTCAGCAATGATGCGCTGCATTTGCAGGGCTTCGTTAATTTGACGGTCACGCTTGTTAGCAATAGGGTCAATACCAAATGCTTCTAGTAAACCTCCGGGCATAAATTACTCCTTAATTTTTGTATCCATCCACCAACGAATGATTCGTTTGAGCAGAGGCTTATCTTTGATGTAGTTAGCAAATTCTTCACCATTCTTCGCATACCAGTTATAGAACCAGTCAGGCGATTTCATAATAACCCAATCGCGGAACTTCAGCCAGCGAGGATTACTAGCACCATAAACTTCACGGGCTACCCAGCACATACCAAAGAGTGCGCCAATAGAGCCAGCCGCAGACGTAATCTGTCCAAGCCGATTACCCCAGTCATTCTGTTGGTCATCTTGCAGAGCTTTTTGAGCAGCATTGTTAGTGTTGGTTGTCCAGAAACTAGCTCCTGTGTTGAGCAATCCCTGAGCACTCGCCGAAGCGTCCTGACCTGCTGTATTTGTGTTAAACCGATTATCCATTGTTGCAGATGGCCTACCCGTAGCAACCTGAAATACGTCAACGTTGCTCTTACTGGTGGGCAAAAACGCCGTGGATGCTGCAATAGCTTTCGAGAGTTGATTCTGATTCTCAACTTGTTTTGCTCTTCCAGCCGCACCATACTGCATAGCATTACCGATAGTATCAAACTGTGAAGGCGTCGTGCTACCAACTCCCCGACGCATATTCTCAATCGCTAAGCCCTTGCCAACCTCGTCGCGCTCGGTGTTAGTGAGTCCGCTATCAAGATTCGCACTAGTGTTAGCCAGCAGCTTATTGATAGCATCGCTAGTAGCCGCCCGAGAACTGAAGTACTCGGGGTCATAGAGTTTAGCAGCCGCTAGAGCTTGCTTGATTAGCTCCTGTCCAGGACCGGCAAGCACAGAAGCATCATTAGCAGCAGAATAGCTAGAGCGACGCAGATTACTTTCAGCAGCTAAACGGTCAAAGATTGGACCATACTGTTCTTGCAGAGATTGCTGGAGAGCTAGGCGAGGACCTGTAGTAGCTGTGTCAGCAGCAAGTTGGCCCATTGCATCTGGAATCTTTTGTGCTGAAATGGCCTGCGAGTAGTAAGGCAACAGGTCTTGCACAGAACGAATCTGATTAGCAAGTGCTTGATACTCGGGAGTAGGCTGAATGCTAGCACCCGGAATGTCAGAAAGTGGTACCGGATTAGCAGTATTAGGCGATGTCCAATAGTACTTACCGTCAGGTCCAAGAAATGGCTGCCATACTTGCTTTGTTTTTTTACCAAACAGTTTGTTAGAGATAAAACCTGAACCCGGCAAAATACTGTTCAGCGGGTCAAGATAGTTCATTATCTCACCAGTCGTGCCATCAATATTGAACATGTTTGCCGCAGTGGGCAAAGCATGTTTAGCAACTGAATCTAACAAATTAACACCAAAAGGTCCAGAACTATCAGGTACAGTTGTGTAGCCGCCCTCTGATGGCAGATACTGCGGCGCGGCATAACCATAGTTAGCGAGATTCTGATAGAGTGCTAGTTGGTCTGGAGTAATAGTAGCCATAAATTAGGGTGCGTCAATTAGTCCAGCCGCATACAATTTGCCACGCAATGTGGCATAGTTGGCAGCTAAGTTTTGATAGGCATTAAGGAGACTTGTGAACATATCCTGCGTAGGAAATATGTATGTGTCTGAACCTACCGTTAGTGAGTGAGGAGTTAAGGCGCTATCGTAGCTAACCGCCGAATAGCCGGTAACATCAATGGGTGTCAGCGTAGCATTGGCTGAGAGGTCGTTAAAGTAGTTATTCCAAGCAGCCGCGTTAGCAAATGCTACAGTGTTATCCGTCAGGGGAGTAACATTGAGATTAATTGAGAATGTAATTGCCATATTGTTTAGCTACTAGCTCCTTGACGAAGTGCTGACTGCGGCTCAACTTCGGAAGTGGTAATCTTAACAGACATTAAACCTGCATCTGTGTTCCACAGTATAACATAAGCAAGTTTCTTGCCAGCCTTTCCTTTATCAAAAACTAGCACATTGTTTCGTGCATTCGGCCTAGAGCTAAATCCAATAGGAAATATCAGAGGCCAAATCATTGCTTGCGTCGAATCTTCGATTGTATTAGTTAGGCGAGCACTAAATTGTCCATCTGCATATTCCTGTACTTGCAGTATGCCTGCATCTGTAGCTCCCCTGAAGATGGGCTGCACAGTATAGCCTTTATGCTCCTTCTTTACATTCTCGGGCGACAGCACCTTGAGATGTAGTTGGGCCATTTCGTAACTGTCACTGCTGTATAGCTCAAACAGGCCATTCGACGTAACCGCAAGTAGCTGCGTCTCAGTTCCGTTGTCGAACACTAGAAACTGCTTAACGTCAACGACATTCGAGATGTCGAGCGATACCCATTTCTGTCTGAGCATATCGTAAATGAGCATCGCCTTGCCATACATCGTCTTGCAGTAGTAAATAGCGTAGTTGTCGAATGAAGCAGTCGCAGCCTGTGTAGCAGACTGGACAAAGCCGTTCAACAATTTAGCTGCTCCGAGTGAGAAAATGCTATTGCGGCCTTCGACACGGTAGTTCATCACTCCATTGAAAGACTTAATGCCATCGCCGTCAATGAAGGTTGTATCACCAAGCACATCAACTACGCTGACATCGTTTAGTATTCCAGCTGTAATTTGTTGTGCCTGACTGTATCGCGGCTCTCCGAAGATAGTATTCGAGTAGTCAAGCGAGATGAGTCTCACATTGAAGCGAGTAGCATACAGAAAAGTGTCAGTTATATTGGTTGTCTGGATGCACGTAATCTCGTCACTATCGAATGCAAATGAAACGCTAGCTGCGCCACCTAGTGATGCGTCAGACAGTTTATTACCATTGCTGTCCACATTAACCATAAAGTCTAGTGGCCGCCCTGTAACTGACTGATAAATGCTAAGACCATCTGGAGCTACAATGTAGAGCTTCTCGTTGAGGAACATCATCTGTTTGCCGATAGGCACGTATTCTCTGTCATCGGCAGTCAGCGAAGTGTTGCTCCACTCACTGTATGTGTGCAGTTCACGCGCTACAAAAGCCTGCGCAACAGCGTTAAACTGAATGAGCCACGGTTGATTGATGCCATCTTGCACAACAATACCTGCTGGATTGCCAGAGATGGTTACGTTAGCATTAATGATTATCGGATTGTTAGCACTCCCGTTTAGTTTACGGACATAGTCTTTTGACGACTTAGGTACTGCAACAGCCCAGAGGCGTCTAGCTGTCTCGTCCATCTGAAAATCCGCAATGCGAATCCAGCCACCAGTTAGGCCAATTCTGTAGTAGGCTCTGCCGTCAATGAAGATAATAGTTGTGTTGCCTGTGCAAATGCCGCCCTGAACATTACCATCTCGAGGTAGCGTTACTTCGACTGACTGCTTAATGGGCACAACTTCACCAAAGCGTTGACGCCCATTGATGAGTAACCGATACTCATTATCGGCTATCTCTGTATCATAGTCTAGCTGGTTAATGCCAGCACTAAAGTTGCGTTGTGTAAACTCCATAAAACTTAGTACTCACTGTAAGGCTCATCCTGGAATGTTCCAGCACCGTAGCGATAAGCACCACAGTAGTAGGCCCGAGACATATACTTGTTGCGGCCAAACTCCAGTTTCTTAATCTGGCCTCTTTCTTGTCCATCTCGGATGTTCTGTGCTGAAATGCGGCTTTGTGCTAAAGCTCTATTGGCGTCTTCTCTACGTTCTGCTCCTTTATCCTTGTAGAAAATAGCCATCATCCGGTAGTACCACGCTTCATCATAGTCATCACCGACAGGCAGAGAGTCAGTATCCAAACGAAGAATAGGCAGAGGAGCCTTGTAAAGAATATCAATGATAGTACTACCACCGCTACTATCATTACCCCAAAAGAGCTCACTAACATCGACCATCCTGTAGCGTGTTTTCTTTTCATTATTGTACAGTACAGCGATTTCGTTACCATCTGAGTCTTTCACAGTAATATCGCATGTGCGGTCAGACAGAGATACAATAGACTTCAGACCTGCTGGATTAAACAGCTTGGTGGTACTAGATGGACTGACTGTCATGTTGACTGTCTCTTCTTCCAAGTTAGCAACATCAGTTTGGCCTGTAACCTTAATGACCGCTGCATCAGTAACAGAAGGCGCCTCGAAAGAAATAGTATCAATGGCTGTCGGATATGTGTGCAAAGGCCCTTCACCCAAGTCACGCCAGTTCTTCCATTTGTAAGTCAGCGTATTGCTAGCATATCTTGGAGTCATCGAATGCAAAGGAACAATGACTTCGCTAGTATGTTGCCGCATCGCAATGAGAGGTCCAATGTAAGTGGGCAGAGCTACTATTTTGTTTCGCGGCACTAAGCAGCTAACTTCTCTTAGCATCCTGTTGCAAGCTAGTTCTTCGTAAAGTTCTTTAGCAGCTTGCTGAGCAGTACGATTTATCTCAGACCGCTGTTGAACAAGGTCTTTGCCTGTATCTTCGCAAAAGCGTGTAAGTACGTCGATTAGCATATTAGAGTTGTGCGTAGACTTTGACAGACCATTTCGATTTGTCAATGTTAGTTGAACCTGTGCCAAGTTTGCCGATTAGATAAATAGCTCCGGGACCAGCGCTGCCTTGAATCGACATACCAACATTAGTACTATTAGACCAAACAGAAAAAGGTGGCTGCGAACCACTATAAATAGCTGATGCAAGGTCCACCTCATCACCGATTGCATAACCAACATCTGTTGCAGTGCAAACCAGTACACCACGGCACTGGCGGGGAGCCGCTCCTAGTCCGTGTGCTTCGTTAATCAAAGAAGTTGCTGCCGCAATAGAGTTAAGCGAAACAGCCGAAGAAGTAAAGAACTTGACAGTAGCAGCCAAAGCAGTCACAGAAGCACTGGCGGCATTAGCTGCTGTAGTTGCACTGGTAGCTGCGGTATTTGCTGCATCAGCCCTAGCATAAGCCGCATCAGCCCTGGCCTGAGCGGTAGCTGCATCAGCAATAGCTGTTTGTGCATTTGCATTAGCATCTCCTGCTACACCCAGTGCATTAGATGCGTTTGTACTAGCGGGTCCGGCTAATAAGACAGCAGTTGAAGCCTGTGAAGATACTGTAGCAATATCAGCCTGAAAGTCAGCAACATCATTTTTGAGCGCCGTAATATCAGCTTCTACACTGCTGAGGTCAGCTTCAGTCTGCCTCCACTTGAGATATGTAGCAATGCTTGTTGCATTGTCATTCCATACATAAAGCTTAGGAACTAAGTTGGTGGCTGTACTGTGTGGCACTCGAAGCCAGATATAGCGTTTCCATTTATTGTAGCCGGAACTAGTAAGTGGATTAGGCACGATGGGCGTATCCAGCGCACTATCAACAGTCCAAAGGTTGATGCCCTTACCTTCAGCTGCTGTATCTAAAAGCGGAGAGGCGCTCTCAACTAGAGCATTGTGGTCAGCTGCTGTTGCAGAACTAAGAGCCGTAAAGTCAAGGCCCTTCAGAAAGTCAAGTAAAGATAATGCCATATTAAGTATTGTTTAGCCAGTAGCTAGCTTCGACATAGCTGGTTGGAATTGGTTCAGGAAAGGCGTTATGAATAGTGCTACGCTGTACAGAGACAGGTTCATCAAATGACTCGCTTAGTGCATCAGCATCTGTTGGAATCGCCAGCAAGTTAGTTGTAATTGTGGTTGATAGCTGAGTCGAGGATAGGTTGATGCTGCTGAACACTAGGTAGTATTCGATAGAGAAATTCGGCTTAATCAGTTGGTTAGTGTAGATGTCAGCAACTGTCCTGAAATCGCGACGCAGCTGTTCGTCAGAAACAGTAGAGGCAGCTGTGCTACGGATTTGATACCGATAGACAGTCCCGCCTACTCTATATCGAATAGCCGGAAGTACAATAGCTGTATTGGAACTACCAGAAGGATTAAACACAGGAGCAATCAAGCGAAAAGCTCTTGGCGCCGTGTAGTTGAACTGCGCGATTAGCGCACCTTTTGACGTTAATCCGTTTGCGATACCTTGCGCAGATGGAGTAAATGTAATCGAAGGAATAACGAAAGTGTAAGGAATCTTGGCAAGACCACGACCTTTGGCTTTCGTTTTATCGAAAGTTGTGTCTC
>ERZ724522.1106-NODE-1106-length-15276-cov-4.985940_pt1 | contig 15276 bp, 30 predicted proteins | sample MGYA00376055_ERZ724522 | MGnify/ENA primary metagenome ERZ724522 (study PRJEB28724, sample SAMN07190884) | wastewater metagenome | isolation source: effluent of sewage treatment plant in Hong Hong | place: Hong Kong | collected 2016-03-17 ... | reverse complement strand
TGGTACCTGCCGAACCCTGTGGCGGGGGCCTTGCACCCCTTGGAACGGCAGATGTACGGGAAGATGGTCGCCCGTCGCTGGGCGGTCTTGGCCTGCCACGCGGCCTGTACCCCGCCGTCATTCAGCGGTGACTCCGTCACCATCCCGCGGTAGCCCACGGCCCTGCACACCGAGCACTTGTAGCGACCGCTCCAACTTGGGATGGGTTGCCAGTCGTGGCACTTGGGTGTGGGCACCTCGCTCACGATGAGCCCCTGACGTGGAGGCAGTTGGATGAGTGAGAGTCCCCGTGTGTGGTCCCGCAGTGCTTGCACGTCCCGTGGCGAGTGCCGCAGTCCGCGCAGTCATGCTCTGAGAACACACACGGTGTCGCGTGCCCGGCGGGCAGAAGGCACTGGCCCTGTCCCAGGAGGGTGTACGAGAACTTCCCGCAGGTCCCCCCGCTCATCGGGCGTCCTGACGGCCATCCAGCATGGCATCCACCGCTCACGTCGCCGCCTCGGGCGGTTCGTTGGCGATGCGGACGCAGTCGTCGGGGAACACCTCGTACGAGCGGGAGCCCTCGGCCTTGCGGTCCTTGATGGAGTACATGCCGCCCAGCCACCCGAACGCCTTGTGGCCGTCACCGCACGCGAACCAGTCCACGTCCCCGATGTCGTCGCGGGACCGCTTCACCCCGCGGAGCCACGCGAGGGCCTCCTCGGATGCCCCCAGGGCGACCCGGGTGTTCATGATGACACACCCGATCTTGCCGGGTCCGATGGGGACCCAGCCCGGATAGCTGGCATCCTCCGGGGAGACCGTCTCGATCACCAGCACGTCCCGGTGGACCGTCAGACGTACCTTGATGTTGTCTTCTGCGCTCACTTCTCACCTTCCTTCCCAGTGGCCATGACCACCTCGATGGGGGTCATGTGCTCCGTGGCGAGGTTCACCTGTGCCTTGCGGAGGGCCTCCGCGTCCCGGACCTTCTTCAGCGCCGTGCTGTAGGAACACCCGAGGGTGGCCTGGAGCTCGCGTGCGGCGGACTTCTCATTGGTATTACGGCTCATGTCTCTCCCTTACGCTCCTCTCTAGCGTTCCTGAACGTGCGGAACCCGATGTCGTTGTTGGGAACGTCTGTGGACTGAGGGACCGCCCTACAGTGAGCGGCCCTGGCGGTCCGGTTGCGCCACCCACCTCCCGTGATGGCCTCCACGATGGTCTCGTTCATGCCAATAGCCGCTTTCCAGGAAGGAATGTGCGGAACCCGATGGTGTCGTTGACCCGGTCTGCCTCCGCACGGCTGCGGAAGCTCGCGTGTAGCCACGCGGCCCCGCCGGGGTAGTTGTCCGGGCCACCGCCCCGGACAACGTGCCGGATCACGTCAGAACCTTCCGCAGAACCCTGCGACCCAACCGGATGGTGCGGAACCCGATGTCCATGGGCCGGGACACAGGGGTCTCCATGGCACTGGCGGGGATTGGGTCCTGTGAGATGTCCCACCCACCTCCTCGAATCTTCAGGTAGTAGGGCCACGACCTGGAGAGTTGGGTTCTCATTGGAGGGACCGGACCACCAAGGCGTGCGGGAGGTCACAGAGGTGAGACGCCGTGCTCTTGGCGTGTTTCGTGGTCCCGGTGCAGGGGACTCCCCCGTCCTTGAACGCATCGCACTTGGGGCCGTCCCCGTACCAGACCTGCCCGCACTCGTCGCAGAAGTTCTCCTCGTGGCACCTGTCGTTGTCGCACACCACCATGCGGTGACCCGAGACGTGGTGGTAGCTCCGCGTCGCGAGAGCGTCGCAGTGGTCGCAATTGGCGAGAGTGTCCCTGAGGGTCCGCTCCAACTCAGACAGTCTGTCGGACAGAGAGATCACTGCGAGGGCCAGCACGGGTACATCATCCTTGGCGTGGGCAAGGAACTCGGCGTCCTCCGCGCGCAGGCATTCAGCGACACGGTTCACTGGGCTGTACCCCCGAGGGCAGTCCAGGTCGTCCGGGGCCAACACGTCACCATCCTCAACCCTCCACGGTCCAGGAGATGTCAGAGCCTCACGGGCACGGGCTTCCATTGCCAGTTCTCGGGGGGTCGTCATGTGCTCTCCGACTCTCGCATCTCACGGTTCGTGCTCAAGAACTCCCGTGACTCCTGCTTGAACTTCCTGAACGCCGACTCGCACCGTTCCCAGCGGCCCGGTGTCATGTACTCCAGCGGCCCGGAGTACCCGTCCGTCACCCAGGCGAAGGAGGGGAACCGGATGGCGGGTGCATCGTCCAGATTCCACGTCACGGTCACCCCAGGCTCCTCCCAGCCCGAGCGGCCCAGTTCCTCGATGAGGTGGTCGCGGAACGAGTCCGCCGCGAAGTCCGCCGTGATGTGCTCGTCGAACTCCTCGGTCTCCTCGGGGTCGAACCAGAACTTCTCCAGCCAATGCCTGCTCATCACGAGGCCAAAGGCCAGTGCCGGGTCGCTCTGTTGGTCAGTCATGGCGGGTTCCCCTTGGAGGCTTCCAGGTTGTCCATGAGCTTCTTGGACTCGTGGAGCATGTGCTCCAACTGCTTGTGTCGCAGGGTGACCAGACGCCTTTGAAGCTCCTGTGCCGCTTCGAGCTCCTCAGGCTTCAGCGCACCCCGGAGAGCCTTGCTGATGATGAGAAGCTCCTGACGGGAGAGTTTCAGGGTGAAGGCGATGTCAACGTCAAGTTCCACGGGGCACCTTCGGCCATGCACACAGTTCTCGTTTGGCGTCGAGAGCCCAGTAGCGGGTCTCGTACACCGACCCGATGCGCTTGGGGAGTGACTCCATCGGGTCACCGTAGATCCAGTGAGCGCCATCCTCGGAGCACCCATGGATCACCGCGCCGTCCTTCGTGGACACCCACCGCCACAACCCCTTGTGGGCCTCCATCTCGGCCTGCGTCGGGGGGGTGGTGCGACCCGCGAGGATCTCCTTGAGCTCCGTCTCGCGTTGCCGCCCGTGGATCACCGCGGCGATGAGGGCGTCGGCGTCTGACTGGTACTTCTCGGGGCCGCTGGCCCACCGAAGCCGGATGGCGCGCATCTCCTCGTCCGTGGGAGGGTCGGACACCCCCCACGGTGTGGCGTGGTCCAGCATCCGTTGCAGCCGGGCACACTCGGCCTCTGCGGCGCTCGCCCGGTCCCGCTCGATGTCGTGGGACTCCTCCCACTCTTCGGCCTTGTGCCGGGCATCGAACAGGTCCTGTTCCAGTTGCTGGATCTTGGTGCTCATTGACCGCTCTCCCCCAGCTTCGCGAGGATGGCGTTGAGGTCCAGGTCATGGATGGCGCTGCGGGCCATCGCGAGTGACATGTCGTCAGGGATGACCCTGCGAGACAGCGCGTCGGCGCACGCATCCCTCACGGCCTCTGCGACCTTGGATGGGGTGGGCGGCACCCTCCCTCGATAGGGGGGGTCGAGGGGGTTGATGTCTTCACGCTCGCTCACGGGACCTCTGCGTCCTCGGGGGTTGGTTCGTCGAGGAAGGCCCGGATCTGCTCGGCCAGCGTGCCGTCCGCCGCCGTCACCTCGTGGGTCCAGTCCCGCTCCACCCGCCACGGGAGGGGGTGATGGATGAGGTTGTGGGACACCATGTCGTAGGCGACCCGGTCCAGCACCACCGAGGCCTCGATCACGGCACGGGCGAGCTCCTGCGCGGCGATGACACCCCCCAGCCCAGGGATGGTCCAGAGGGACCAGCGGTGGTTGTGCTCGATGCTCGCGTGGATCTCCTTGGCGCACCCCTCGCAGTAGTCCCACCGCCGGTCTTCGTGCGGGCTCGTGATGCGGTGGGTGGCGTCCTCCTCACACGACCCTGCCTCGTACTCCCCCGTGTCGTCGCTGTAGCCGCGAGAGCAACGCTGGAGACGACATGTGGCAAGTACCTTCTCGGCCAGTTCACGGGGAGTCGTCACGGTTCACCTGTCGAGTATTACGCCAACACCTGAACCCAACGATTCGCATTGCGGAGCCGGGGACGGAGTCAATCCTTGCGGTGACCCACAGGAACCTCTTGATGGTCTCTCCCCAGCCCCCGCCCAGAGCCGGTGGGTTCACGGGAGAAGTCCCACGAGGAGGGTGTCGGGGAGGTCGTCGTCGCAGACGCCCATGAGGTCCAGGATCGCGGTGCCGTCCGCGGGGTCGAACGACGCCTGGATGCACGGCGCGAGGGAGTCGCCGTCCTCGTTGAACCCCATGGCCATGGGAACCACCGCCAGCCCCGCCCGGTTGAGGAGCTTGACGAGGTCCCGCGCACGGGACACCAACTCCTCCGGTGCGACCTTCATCACCACGTACGGGTGGTCCCGGTCGCATGTGTGAAGGTGGGTCTCACCGTCGCCGCTGTCACACGTCTCGAACCCGTGGTCTCGAAGGATCAAGACCGTGCGACGGATGCCCGGGTTGATGTCGTTGGGAAGGTCGTTCATTGCTGGCCTTTCAGGATCTTGGATTTCATCATGAGGACGTTGCGGCTTGACTCTTTGGACATCTGGTCCGGGACCACGACACCGTTCAGCTTGGCCACGATACGGTGGATGAGTCGGGCCTCGATCTGGCGGACTCGCTCTCGGGAAAGGCCCCACCGTGCCGCCACATCCTCCAGGGTGTCAGGCTCACGACTGAGGGTCCGGGTCATGAGGATGTCCCACTCACGAGGGTTTGACACATCCAACTGAGACAGCACCCGCTCCAGGTCGAGGTTGTACTCCTGCTCTGAGTGCTCCTCGTCGGCACTCTCATCCACGAGGGTGTCAAGCAACATGGTGATCGACCCAGGGTTGTCCCCGCTCTCATGGACGGGCACGTCCAGGGACAGGTCCGGGTACAGGGTGTGGTTGACCAGGATACCAAGGTCGTAGTCGGTGAGTGCGCTGCTATGGGGAACGTCCTTGAACATCTCCCGCAGCCCCGCCACGGACAGGTCCTTCCCGCCGCCACGGATGTACCGCCGAAGGGCATTGGGGTAGATGGTGTTCGCCCCGCGCCCGCCGAAGCTCCCCATCCGGGTATCAGACCGGACAACCCCCTTGAGGTGGTTCGTCATGAGGGACGCGGCCCAGGTCGCGACGGACGCGCCCTTGCTGTCGTCGTAGTTGCGGGCGGCAACACAGAGGGCGGTGAGGGCTTCCTGGACAAGGTCGTCCAGGTCGAGCCCAGGCCTCAGGAACTGGCGGGCCACCTTCACAGCAAGACCCCAGTGAAGCAAAGGGTCGATGCGGTAGGGACCGAGGGTCTCCACCCGGTAGGCGTACCTGCCCATCTCAGGGCTTCCAGACCTCGCCGTTGCGGGCGATGCTGGTCACGAACCAGTCGTTGTTGGCTCCGAGGATCTCGACGGCCATCCGGTGGTCGGACTCGCGGTCGCGCTTCGCCAGCCCGTCGTTGGGGTAGGAGCACTCCCGCACCTTCGCGGTGTTCGAGGCCGGGTCGCGCCACGGGATCTCCGCGAAAGCGCCCACCACCATGGTGGTGTTGGTGTGGTCGTCACACCAGTCCCGGCGGTCGCGGGTCTCCACCTGGACGACGGTGCCATCCTTGGTAGTGATGAGCCATCGCAGGGTGTGGGGCTGGAGCTTCGTGACCCGAGCTCGCAACTCGTACAGGGTCTTGAGCTCCTCCGGGGAGGGCTGACGCCCCGCCGCGAGGTTGGCCTGAAGCCCCTCGTAGAACTCCTGCTCTTCCTGCAAGGCGTTCGCGTAGTCCTGCGCCCGGAGGTGCAGACGGAGGCTCGCGGTGTGGGCGTCCCACAGGCGCTTGGACTCCTCGGGGGAGTAGGTCTCCACCACGACCACGACACGCACGCGCATCACGGGCGGGACTTCGAGCCCGGTCTCGGCCTGGAACTCGGCCTTGCGCTGTGCCCAGAACTCGCGATCCGTGGCGTCGTCTTCTTCGATGGAGTCGAACGCGGAGAACACCCCGTCCTTCACGGTGGTGCCCCCCGCTTCCTTGACGAGCGACGCGATGCCCCCAAGGAAACCCTTGGTGGGGTCCGCGGGGTTGATCTCACGGAGGTGGTCGGCCTCCCAGTCGGCCACGCACACGGCGTTCATTTCGAGGGTCTTGGTGCCCATGTTGCTGCTCACAGTCGGTTGAGGATTGCGATGGCCTGCACGACGTGGTCGTCCTCGATGCCGTCCTTGGGGGCGACCATCACGTCCTTCCACGGCTTCTTCTTCCCGAACCCGTCCCACGCCATGATGTCGTCGTCGATGACCACGTACCGGGTGACGTGGGAGTTCTTGTCCAGCCACTCGCGGGACGCGCTCGCCCGGAGGTCACCGGACATCTTCACCCCGCCCACGGCCCCCACCACGGGCGCGGTGAGGTTGTGGTCCCTCAGGAGCTTCGCGAGGTTCTCCCACTCGGTCTGCCGACGCCAGCCGGTCACCAGGAGGATGCCCGCGCCGGTCGCGTCGCAGATGCGCTGGATACGGGCGACACGCACCGGGTCGATCATCGCCCGACCGATCTCCATGTTGAAGGTCCGCACGCCGGGGAACGCGAGGCTTGCAGCCCGGAGGTAGGCCTCGTCGTTGATGACGTTGTCGAAGTCCAGGAGAACGAGCTTGGTCACGGGATCGGTCATCGGTCGGTCTTTCGTTGATACACAGTCAGGTAGTCGTGGAGCCCGTCCCACTGCGGGATGTCCGTGTCTCCCACCTCGTCGAACCGGGCGTCCAGGAGCTCGAAGAAGCGGTCGTCGGCGGTGCATCCACCCTGACTCTCGCCCACGAACACCACGGTCTTGCCCCCGACCTCCAGGAACCGGGTGAGGGCGTCGAACGCGAGCGCACCCTCGTACGGAGGCCACACCAGGAGGAGTACCCAGTCCTTGTGGCAAGGGGTGATGGCCTCGGGGCCACCCTCGTTCACAGGGTACCAGACGGTCCGCGGAACGGCGTTGTAGTGGTGCTGGCCGGGTTTCTCGTCATAGGGCTCGATCTTGCCACCCGCCTCGACGATGAGCTTCGCCCAGTAGCCGTTGCCCGCACCCATCTCGATGATGGGACCCATCCCCGCCAGAAGCTCAATGGCGTTGTCGTTGGGGATGGCCCAGGCGTACTTCGCCACCAGGGCATCCCGGTGGTCCGTGCGGGAACGCCAGTCGTATCGCTTGAACTTGGCCGCGGCGGCGTCTTGATAGTACGGGTTCACACCCGTATTACGCCCGCCGACGGGCCTTCTTCGCTTGTCGGCGTTGCGCTCGGTTGACGGGGCGGGCGGGGCCGTTCTTGACCAGCATCTTCTGGAGTTCTCGCTGGACCAGGGGGATCTCCGCTGGGGTGAGCTTCTCCATCGCGGCCATCATCCGTCGCTTGGCCTCGTCCAGGGGGACGGAGGCGTCGTGCAGCGCCTGGGCGGCGGCACGGAGAGCCCTCAGGTCGAGCTTGGGGCCGTAGTTGGCCTGGAAGCTCGCGGCGAGGGCGGTGGACGTGGACATCCCCTCCCGGTGCCCGACCATGAGAACTTCGGGCGGGATCGGGGTGTTCACGGAGAGCTTGGAATGCTCGAAACTCTGACGCATGAGCTCGGTGACCATCTCGGTCTTGCCCGACTGTCGGCCCAGCCCAATGAGAACCTTCCGCATGTCCTCGGTGACGGGCTCACAGTCGGGGCACGGCGTGTCCGAGACCATCACCCCCATCGAGTGGGGGCTGTCCTCCGCGGCCATCCTGGCCCGCTCCTCGTCGGCCACACCGTTGGCGATGCCCAGGTGGACGATGTCCCGGTAGCTGGCCTCGGACATGAGCATGGAGTCCACCGTGGTGGGTTGCGCCCCCGCCCGGTTCATCTTGATGGCGAAGCTCTCGGACTCGGACTCACGGGCGGCGAGTCGTTCGAGCGCCTCCATGGCTCTCCCGTCCTCTTCGTCGCGGATCTGCTTGGCCATGTGCGCCACGGCACTGGCCTCATGGTCTACGGGGTCATTGGTCATCGCTGAACGGGCTCCCTGGGTCCGGGTCTCGGACCTTTGTGTGGCCATTCATGGCCGCAATCGAGGCACTTGTGAACGAGCCCGCCCCCCGCGCTCTGGAGGAGTTGGGTGTTCTTGAACAGGCACACCGGGCACGGTGCAGACCGCACCCGCTTGAACCGGCGCTTGCCCATCACTTCGTCGTGAGGTGCTGCGTGACGAGGTCGCGCAGCACGCTGCTACGGCTCACCTTCACGCCAGGGGATGCCGTCCGCCGGGCGTTCACCTCGGCGTCGAGGGCGAGGACGAGCTCATGGGGCATACGCACCAGGATGGTGGTCTTGGGGGATGCCGGGGTCTTGGGGGTCTTCTTGGCAGAGAGGGGCATGGTGGTCTGTCTCAGGGTGAAGTCGTCAGTGGACGAGTGGTGTCGGTGGTGGTGGTGACGAAGACGGGGGGATCCAGAGCGTCCGCCAGTCGTCGGTAGAGAGCCGCGAGTTCCTTCGGGGACATGTTGGGGCTGTACGGGACCAGGGGGACCGCCGGGGCGGGTCCCATCTGGAACGAGTGGTACGGGCGCGGCGGTACCACTGGTGCTCAGACCCCTTGGACTGAGTGTAGAACCACGCGAGCACCACCGACCACAGTGGCACCTTGGCGGGGGCCACCGGCACGACGAGGGAGGTGTCTCGGTACGGATCACCCACGGTAGTAGTCCTCGGCCACCTCTCCACCGTGGCCGCACTGGGTGCAGTTGTAGTGGGTGGTGTACTCCCGCACCCACTTTCCCCCCACGTTGCTCTTGGTGAGGGTCGTGGTGAGGTTGCCAGCCCGATCACGGTGTGTCCTGAGGACGGGACCAGAGCACTTGGCACAGGTGTACTGGTAGCTCTCGAAGCACGTCGGGATGCCCTTGAGGACAGGCGGTGCGGAAGTACCGTCCCGGTATCGGTAGGGCGTGTACCAGACGTTGAGACCCTTGATCTCGCGGGTGTAGAGGGTCTCGCACCTCTCGCACTCGCTCTCGTGCCACTGGTGGTTGTTGTCCACGGGTCCCGTGAACCCCACCAGGGTGGATGTCCGACTCCTGACCTTGACGTTCGTGCTCTCGCAGTACGGACAGTGAGCCGGGTCCGTCGGGAGCTCGGTGAGGGGTCTCTCTCGTACGATGTCCAGGAGGTTCATGGTCACCACCCTCGCCAGTCTCGGAACCACTTGAACTTGGACAGCGAAGGTCCCAGCGGGGAGTCCGTCACCATGTAGCGCACCTCCATGGGAAGCCGTCCTTCATGGTGGAGCATCTGGATGATGCTGCACACATCCCACGCCCAACTCAGGGCGATGCCGATCAGCACCCCAAGGGCGATCTTCAGCACGGCTCCACCTCGGTTGCAGTCGGGACACTCCCTGGCAGGGGCCTCCCAAGCAGGGTGTCGGCCTCGTTGAGGGCTTCGGTCAGGCCCTTGAGGGGTGCGTCCACCGTGGGCTCCCCGTCCAGGGTCCAATCGACCACAGGGGCTCCGCACATGTCGAGGCACAGGGACAGAGCCACCCCAGGGATGTCCGTGAGCATGACCTCGTGATTGCCCACGTCCCACCGGGCCTGCGGGAGGGTCTTGGGCTTCTTGCCGTCGTGCTCCTCGGAGGGGTCGCCCCACCGGGCCATGCACGCGACGCGGGCTTCTGCGAAGCTGGTCACTGAACCACCGGGGAGCTCGGGAGGTTCTCCGCGGCGGCGCGGGCCACCTCGTCACGGAGGTAGGCCGACCCCGCGCCATGTACCGACCCGGACCGGGCGACACCCCGTGCGGCACCGACGATCTTGATGCCCTCGTGGAGCTTGCGGAGGGTCTTGGTGGCCAGCACGTCGGCCAGCTTGTTGAGCCCCATGGTGACGGTCCGGGCGCCCGGTGCGACGGCGAGGGCGACCTTGCTGCGGGGCACCTTGACCGTGTACCGGGTGAGCCCCGGCGAGACGGCGTGGCGCTCGGTCTTCACCTCGCAGGTCTGGCCCGTGAGGTAGGTGGCCATCTTGAGGATGGACGCGAGGGTGTTGCGGTCTTCACGGGACAGGTTCTTGATGGTGGGCATTGTCATCTCCTCAGGTGATGTCGCAGTCGCAGTAGTCGCACGGGCGCTGGTGGCCCATGCAGTTCACGACAACGTGGGTGCCACAGCACATGGAACACCCACAGTCGTTGGGGTCTGTCGTCAGCAGGTCCACGGCACGCTCGACGTGTGCGTCGGTGATCCCCTCACTGAACTTGGTGTAGACGTAGACATCCTCGGGAGTCCCTTCGGCGTCATCGTCCAGCACAGCGTACTGGATCACCTCGGGGTGGGCCTCCAGCCATGCCTGGATCTCTTGCCACCGGGTCAGGGCTACCACCAGCCATTTGCCCGCCGGGACCGAGGTGGGGGTCTGCCCAATCACCTCCGCGGTGAGGCCCTTCGCCCGGAGAACCTTGAGGGTCCGGTCGAACCCGACCATCTCCCGCCACGAGGACGAGAGCACGATCACGGCTCCCGTGCGGTCACAGATGGCCTGCACCCGTGCCACGCACACCGGGTCGATCCAGTCGCCCTCGACGCGGTGCTCGATGGGGACTCGCTTCCGGGCCTCGCGCTGGGCGTCGTGGTTGAGGACCCCGTCGATGTCCAGGAACAGGACCTTGATGTCGTCAGAGCTCTCAGAGGTATCCAAGACGATCCCACTTCCACTGATAGAGTATCCCGCGCTTCTTCATGGCTGCTCTCCGGTCACGGCGGTTGAGACTCAGGAGATCCTTGGGGTAGTCCGCGTTCGTCCCTGTGTGGTCCGTGTTGATCACCATGGTGATGTCCGTGCTCGCCGTGTTCACAGAGAGGGTGGCGGTGATGTCGTCAGGCATTGGGCGACACTACAGCGAGCGCACCGTCCTTGACCGTGTAGGTCGCCCCGCACGAAGGGTGGGTCACGGGGCGGTCGAACGACAGACCCTCACCCGAGAACAGGTTGCCCGCGGTGGGGATGTACTTGTCGGGCGCCCCCGAGTCGGGGAGGTGGACGATGAGGATGCCGCCACAGTTGGGACACCCGATGCACCCCATGGGCATCTCCATGAACCGGCCAACACCGACGAAGTACGCACCCGGCGGGTTGCCCGTGTTCTTGAGGGGTTCACCGACGGGCTTGAGGGAGAACACACCAGGATCGTTCATCGGTTCCTCCACAGCCACAGACAGCCCTTCACCCCCAGCGCCCCCGAGACCAGGGCCACCAGCCACGCGAGGGGGTAGCCGTAGGTCCAGCCGATGCCGATGGCGTAGGCAGTCACGAGCCCGCAGACACCCGACGCACCGGCCACCACGTCCGCACGGGTCAGGTCCAGACCGCTGCGGCTCACGGTGTCACCACGGGCTGCTTCGCCGCCACCTTCGCGGCCTTCTTGGCCTCCCTCGCCGCGTTCTTCTTCATCACCCGGCCGTTGGGGCAGATGCAGAAGGCCCGCACCCCGCACGGGTGACCCGAGGGGGTGTACATGATCCCCACGGTGTCCACGATGCCAGAGTTGCCGCAGAGGCCACAGTGGCAGTTGGGACAGGGGAGGGTCCCGCCCAGGAACTCCATCCACAGATCGCTCGCGCGGGCCATGTCAGTTGAGCTTCGGGTTGAGGTTGCGGACGACGGGCGCGGAGGTCTCCATCGCCTTGACCTCTTCGTCCGTGGGCGGACGGGGGACGGTCTGCATGATGCGGGTGAGCATCTCCCGGCCGACGCAGCACCGGCAGGTCTCATCGGGGAGGATGCGGCACGAACACGTCGGGCACTTCACCCGGAAGGCGTCGAGCCGGGCGTTGAGCTCCCGGTGCTCGGCCACGAGGGCCGTCATCCGGGCCTGGATCTCCGCGGGCGTGGTCAGGGTCGGGCGCGTCGGAACGCTCATCCTCCAGCGGGTGTCGGTGAGCTCCCGCGTCCACATCACCCCGTCGGCGTCGGTGATCTCCACCAGATCCGCCTTCAGCTTGGTGGCCTTGCGCTTCACTGTCGGGAGGTTGGTGGCGCTCGCCGTCCAGTGCGACACCACGCCCCCGTTCTCTACCCGCACATGAAACTCTGAGGTCTTGCCCACGCTGGTCACTCCTTGGTCCCGAAGAACGTCATCACTTCGATTCGTCGCTTACGGTTACGCTCGCTGGCCCGTCGGTGCCACTCGGACTTCTCGGACTTTCGGGCGCGTTCGTACTCGGCGCGGCGGTCGGCCACGGACTTCTGAGCCCGCTCCAACCACTCGGGAAGGGGCTCTTCCTTGTGGTAGTAGAACAGCACGCTCTGCCCCGAACCCCATGCGGGGTCCGCAAGCTGCCCACCCGTGCCCGAACAGTGGTGTCCGGGGTTGGACACCATCTCGTAGAGCTCACGACCGGGGACGGCGTACGGAGCCCGCGAACGGACTTGACCACGTCCGGGTCCCCCCATGCGCCAGTGGTCCTCGGGGGATTTGCGTTGCAGCGCCGCCGCGTAGAGGCCCAGCACGGTCACTCGGTTCACCACGATCTTGGACTGGCAGGCGGCACACCCGTAGTGCTCATCGTCCTTGGCCTCGGTGTAGTCCTCGCTGTCCGGGTACCGGGCGACGTACTTCGGGCACTCCATGAACCCCAGCGGGAGCTTCCCCGTGAGGGTGAGGTGCTCCTTCGCGAGGCACACCGCGTAGTCCTTGAACGCATCCCGCTCCTTGAGCGAGTTCCGCACCTGGACCTTGTACTGGAACTCCCGCGTGGGCTGGACGATGGTGATGCGCTCGAACGTCCTGACCTCGGGGTAGTCGTGCTTGACGAACTTCGGGGAGTTCACCACCGCCATGCACGCCTCGGGCGACCGCCCCAGCACGATGTGGGTCTGTTCGTTGTGGGTCCAGTGGGTGAGCATGAAATGCTCCCCGCCGTGAGGATAGAAGACGTACATGATGGGCGTATTACGCCCAGACGTGGGCGATGCCGACGGTATGTCCGGGCACTGAGTCGAACGTGACTCTCTTGGCACCCGCGGTGAGGAACATCCGGGTGAGATCCTCCGGGGTGTGAAGGTGGACGTGCCCGGGGTTGTCGTCAGGCTCGGACGGCACGGAGAACACCACCTTGCGGCAAACCCGGACGATCTCGTCCACGGCCCGCTGGGTGTCCTGGATGTGCTCCAACACCTCCAGCGCCGTACCCACGTCGAACTCCCCCACTTGGAACGGGAGCTTGGTGGTGGCGTCCACGTTGTAGACGCTCAAGACCCCCGCTTTGGGCCTGACGATCTTCAACCCTCGCGCCAGCGCCTTGAGGTTGGGGATGAGGGCCTCGTCACACTCCACCGCGGCGATGTCCAGGTGGGGGAGCTCCATGAGAACTTGGGTGAGCCCCGTGCCCCGCCCGCTCCCGATGTCCAGGAGGTTCACCGGGGCGAGAGCCCTGAGCATCTCGATGACCTTGGTGACTCGCGGGAGGGGCTCGGTTTTCTTGAACCGCTGCATCTTCAGACCCGCGGCCTGACCCATGCGGACCAGTTTCTCGTGGGTGAGGTTGGGCGCGTGTCCCAGCACGAACGCCGGGCTCTGGGTGAGCGCCTACCAGTTCGGCACCAACCTCCACTCGGGTGAAGAGCAGTGGGCGGACTTCAAGGGCCGTCTGGACGCCGCGTGCGCCCTCACCAACCGGGACCCCAAGACCGTCCGGTGCTGGATGGACCGCGAGAGCAACGGGGACAAGGCCATCATGTCGGCCGACAAGGTCCGGGCATGGCTGGCAGCGGGGAAGGCTGCGGGCTACCTCGTGGGCGTCTACGGGGGCCTGTCTCAGATGGTCGGAACGTACAACACGGCCACGGACCCCGTCGGGGACTACGACGCCTGGGTGGCGGCGTACGACTACACCTGGGAGGGGATCAACGCCCACCCGCCGAAGGCATGGGCCGGGAAGCGCACCCCCTGGTTCAAGATGTTCCAGTACAGCGACGGGGCCGTACACCACGCCCTCGCCACACAGTGGAAGCTGTCCTACGAGGTGGCCGGGTGCGGGGCACCGGACCTCTCCGTGTTCGTGGGGACGACGGAGGAAGCTCGGGCCTACTTCTGCGATGGGGCGGTGAACTCGTGAGCGCCACCACCGATCAGGTCAAGGCCCCGATGTCGGAGGCAGAGCTCGCCCGGATGATGTTCGACGCCTACAACGCCGAAGCGGGCGGGTTGACCTGGGATGGCAAGCCCATCCCGCCCTTCGATGCCGTCGGGCCGAAGGTGCAGGCCAACTGGTTCGCCGCGGCGCGGTGCGCGATGATCGCTCTCAATGCGATGGATCTGGGAGCGGTGAGCCCGTAGAGGGCTGGGGGCGGGTCAGACGGACTTGGCGAAGAGGAGCCGGTCGCACTGGGCGACCGTGATCTTGCCCGAGGCGAGAAGCGACAGCGCCCACACGGCCTTGTGGGTGCCCGCAGGGTTGAGGATGTCCACCGCCTGGGCGACGGTGATGACCCCGTCCCGCACGGCTTCGAGGGTGTAGTCCTCGAACGCTCCCGCAGTCACGTCCTCGGCCAGTGCCTTGGTCACCGCCTGGGCGACCGCGGGGCTGACCCCAGGGATGTCCTCCAGGATGTGGTTGGCCATGTCCTCGACGGACATCGTCGCGGGGGTCACCACGGCCTTGGTGGGCTCGGCGGGCACCTCGACCGACTTGACCACCGGGAACACCTCGCCGCCCTGGAACAGGGCCGGGGGACCCGCGAGAACTTCGACCGTGGTGACGAACGGACCCTGGTTGTTCAGGTCCGCGGCCATCTTGGCGACGGACTTGGGGTTCATCGGGCCACCGCTCACGGTCCAGTCGTCCACCTTGAGGGTGACCTTCCCCGCCCCGGTGCCGGGGACCACCACGGCGGACTGGTCCTCGACGGCGGGCGGGTCCACCTTCTCGATGAGGGCCTCCATGGGGAGCAGGCCCGTGGAGTTGGGGTTCACCTGACGGCACGCCTCGGAGAACGAGTGCCCCTCGGACATCGCGTCGTGGATGCGCTGGGCCGTCTGGTACGTGATGTGGGCGCCGTCCAGGGTCTGGATGAACCCGTAGGCGAAGGCGTCCACCACCTTGGTGCGGTGCAGGCCGAACACGGTCGCGAGCTCGTCCGCCGTGAACTTGGCCTTGGGGGGCAGCGCGGGGTAGTGGCGCGGCACCAGCGCCTTCGGGTCGGGCGTCACGACCGGGCGGGGCTGTGCGGCGTGCTCCGCGGCCTGCGTGGCCAGCGCCTCGGTGAGGGTCGGGAGCGCGGGGTCGCGGAAGAGGGACGGCGGGGCGACACGACCCGGCGGAACGCGGGGCACCACGTCCACCTCCTCGGTG
>ERZ724522.1105-NODE-1105-length-15291-cov-7.386781_pt1 | contig 15291 bp, 18 predicted proteins | sample MGYA00376055_ERZ724522 | MGnify/ENA primary metagenome ERZ724522 (study PRJEB28724, sample SAMN07190884) | wastewater metagenome | isolation source: effluent of sewage treatment plant in Hong Hong | place: Hong Kong | collected 2016-03-17 ... | reverse complement strand
CAAGAGCAGCTGCTATTGCTTTTACTGTCACGTGATTACTCGCTGTTATTGCTACTTGTTCTATCATGTCTATTTTCATATTAACTCATCATTATTATTGGGATGAAAGTGGATACGGTTGGTATTTTAATGGCGTTCCATGTATAGGTTGCACTTGATGTGTTAACCTCTGCCGCAGTACCAACCTGAAAACCATTACTTAAAAGTGACTGTATTCTGTCCGCTTGAAAGCCACTTGAGCGGTAAAATTTACTGTTATCACCAGACATATCACTTGACCTTAAAACACCGTTTTGTGTACTTGTTCCTTTAATCCAAACAAAATTTGGTTGAAAACCTGGAGCAGTTATGTCACGATTATCACTTCCGTTACCTGTATATTGACCAGAGGAAAAATCAGCACTATCTTTAACTGCTAAATAATAATAAACTCTACCACTAACATTCACAGTACGCGCACCTGTTGTATATGTTCCAACCTGGAAACCATCTGATTCAAGTGCTTGGATACCATTTGCAACGTCTGCAATATTGTACCATGAGGAACTTGTATCTGTTGATGCTCCTGACCCTGTTACTTTATGAAAAGCATGGTCACTTCCACCCATAGTCCACACAAGTCCTGGTTGGAATCCTATACCTGTAATCGAACGGTTATCTATACCGTCACCTGTATAGTTACCAGTAAACACATCACTACCACCAAGTGCTAAGTAATAGAAAGTTACCGTGTTTTTGTTGAGAGCTTTCAAAGAAGCTGACGTTCCTGAACCACATGCAATAGTAAACCCATCAGAATCAAAAGACTGAAATCTGTCGTATGTAGTACCGCCAGATGCCCACCCGTTCTCTCCCCAAAAAGCAATATTTGAACCTAAACCTGTAATAGCTGATTGAAAACTAAAGGCTGGATAAATTTCAACAGTATCCGCAGACCATACAAAAACAAACTTAGGTTGAAAACCGATACCTGTAATAGCTCTAGTACCTGAAGTCGCGCCGTTTCCTGTATATGTGCCTACTTTTACTGATAATGCCATATTAAATTGATTCTATGTCTATATAACGCATAAAAGTAACAAACTTTTTAAGTTGTGCTTTAGTTAAACCAAGTTTGGTTGCAACGGCAGTGCCGATTACTTTTAATTCCTCTTGCGTAAGACGGTCTTGTTCTTGTGCTTGTAATCTAGCTTGCGTAAGCTCTGTGTCTACAATCTGATTAAACTCACTTTCAGAAATATCGTGAATTTCAATGTCTTCTTTTGGAATACCTCTTGAAATCGCGTTTTTAATCAAACCTTCTTGTGTTGCGTTACTTTGAAAGTCATTTATCCATTTACCTGTTGATTTTATTTTTGCTATATACATATTATGCGTAAACGTAATCTATCCAAACTGTTAATCCTTTTGCCGCTGTCGTACTAACCGCGTCAATGTCGAATGTCACAACCGCATCTGCTGCGATTGCTGTATCCGAAATAACTGGAGGAGTTGCAGCGGTTTCTGAACTTTTTTCTGTTGAATCAATAGTAATTTTGGTTGATAAAATTGAGGTACCTGATTCATTTATATCAATTGTGGTTGTATTTGTTGTACCTGCAGTATCTACATATGCACCAACAGCTTTTACTGTAATAGCACGATTTGAGATACGGTAATCCCCCCCAATAGTTGTACCTGTAGCTGTATCTGTAGTACTTGCTAAGAGGCGTACCATGAAACGCTTTAACTCACCCTTTACGATGCCTGTCCCTTTAGGTGTGAGTTGTAAGTTAATGTTTGTGTCACCGCCAGTGGCTGAAATAGTAGGTGTTCCTCCTGTAGCAGCGTTAGCTAGTGTAAGTTCGTTTACCGCACTTGCTACAGTATCGAAAATAATCATTTCGTTACCGTTTGCATCTGCGATAAATCCACCGTCTACGAATTTAGGCTCTGTGAGAGTCTTACCAGAGAGAGTAAGAGTGTTTGAAGCAGTTGCTATCGTGACCCCCTCTACCGCAATCACTCCAGCGCTTACTCTTGATATAGTTGTGTCAGCATTACCAATATCTAGCGTACCGATACCAGTTATATTGTTTGAGTCATCAATGATTACACCTGAGTTTTGTACTAATTTTCCTGTAGTACCATCAAACCGAGTAATAGCGTTATCTGTCGCTGAGGCAGGTCCTACTACATCTCCTGAACCAGATACAGTTGCATATTCAACAGCTGTTTCACCAGCATTGACTCGAAGATATTTAAGACCATTACCAGTGAGCGTAGCCATTGGAGCAAGTGCTGTTGATAGAGACACTGTACCAGATGTTGTGATAGTACCACCTGTGAGTCCTGTGCCTGTAGCGATTGAAGTAACTGTTCCTGTTCCTGCGGTAGCAATAACAAGTCCTCGTCTTACCGTGAAGAACGCTTTAGCGGCTGATGTGATTACTGTGAGTAACGGAATTGAAATTTGACCTACAGTAGAAGGTTCAGTTGAAGTCAAGGCACCAGCTGTACTTGGAGAGAGGAAGAACACCGTACCAGCAGTTGCAGTAGGAACTCCAGTTGTGATATATCCCTCAGTCGTTACAGTGAAATTATTAGCATCAGTTACTACAGTTACAATACCTATTACTTCCGCATTAGAAGCAGAGTCAGCTTGAGCCTTAGTAAACTGTCCAGCCGTTCCATTAGAACGAACAATATCACCAACAGATAGTCCGTGAGCTGTTTGATTAACAGTGAAAACAGTAGCCTCACCTGAGCCGCCACCAGTAACAGAGAGAGTTGTACCACTCATGGATAATCCAGAGCCTAAAGTAATTTCTTCAACGTCACCAGAACCTCCAGCACTTCCTCTACCTAATAGTTTTGAAGCAGCTGAAACGTTTTGCATTTTAGCATAAGTTACCGCATCATTAGCAATAGTCGCAGTTACAGAACCAGGTCCGCTTGCTGTAACATCACCAGTTAAAGCTGTGATATAGTTTCCAGTTGCTTGTTTGCCGTTGAGTTGTGTCTGAATAGCAGAAGTTACACCTGAAAGGTAACCTAGTTCAGTAGAAGTGACTGATGACACTGAAATAACTCCTGAACCATTAGATACTAAGGCACGACTAACTGTGAGAGCTGCAAGTTTAGAAAGAGTTATACCAGCCGATGCGTTTACATCAGCATCAACAATAACACCAGCTGCGATTGCAGTAGTGATTCCTGTTGTACCTGAACCTGTAATATCTCCAGAGAGAGTTATTGTTTGGTTTCCTGTGATGTATGTGTTCGTGTCAATTGAAAGCGTGCCGTCACCACCAGATGTTTTAACAAAACCATTCGTTGTTAAGTTAGACAACTTAGCAATATTCTGTGTAGTGTTTACAGTTATTGTGTTTACTGTACGTGTAAGTCCAGTAGAGAATGTTAGAGGAACTTCGTAGTCAGTACCAGCTGAGGCGTTAGAAAAGCCACCTGAGCCGTTACCTTTTAGGATAGATGTCCCAGATGTTGCAGGTGCGTAATCTGTACCAGAAACAGCGGCACTGATTGCAGTACCGTTTCCTTTTAATAGACCAGTAATAGTCGTAGACAGAGTGATTGCAGGTGTAGTTGTAGCAGTCGCCACAGAACCAGCGAACCCATTAGCTGAAACGACTGAAACTGATGTAACGGTACCAGTACCAGTCACAGCAGCCCATTTAAGACCTGTTGCAGTTGAGGAGTCAGCAGTAAGAACATAACCATCAGTGCCTACACCTAGCCGTGCATCTACTGTGGTGAATGTGTATAGGTCACCTTTAGTTGTAAGAGGTGAGCTCCCACTTATAGCGGTATTTACGAAGTTACCAGAACCATCTTTAGTGATGGCTGACCCAGATGGGGTAGTTCCGAGCGCAACCAGACTATTAATCGTGTCTAATTGAACCTGCGATAAAGGGGTTCCGTAGTTTACAACGTAAATCATGTTTTATTAGTTTAATCCTTCCTGAGCCTGTTTAACGAGAGATATATATTTCTCGTCAACTGCACGTTCTCGTGCTAGAATAAGAGACTCTCTTTTATCTAAGAAAGCAAGTCTCTCGTTGTGTTCCTTCTCGTATCTAGTAAAGTCTTCTACAAATTTGTTTGAAGTAACTTTAGCTTCTTCGAGTAGTTGTTTGATGTCAACCACAGCTTCTTTCATCCATGTGGCTGAGTTGTTAATATCTTGGTAGATACCAGTGAGTGCGTTTTGAGTCTGAGCAACTTCTTTTGAGATTTTCTCTACAGCTGATGATGTCTCTTGAAGGAAAGCGGTTCGTTCTTGTAACTCTGTTGTTACTTGAGCTTTTTCTTTGTTCAAATAGTCAACATCTCGTTTAAGGGCATCAATAGTAGCTTTAACCTTCTCAGATAAGGCACCTTCACCTTTAAGTTGAGCTTTCATAAGCTCAGTCAAGGTTTCTTGTTCTTGTCGTGCGGACGTTACAGAATCAATGAGTTGTTTTATTTCAGAATTGAGTTGAGTCTTCTTGTCTTCAAGAAGCGCAATATCTTTCATTAATACATCTCTTTGTCCTGCAAAAGTCTCTAACGCGTTTTTCTCTTGAGGTAAAGCGTACATATTATAAAACTGATTGAGAGCCGTACTTAATTGTTCCTGTGATTCCTACAGCTGATGAACTATTTAGGATGAATGCCTCACCTGGTCTACAAATGAAGTATGGTTGACCAGAAACGTAGTCTGCTGCTGAAATTGACATTGTAGCGTTAGCTTGAAGTGTGTATTTAGCAACTGTTCGTGAGCCACATTTCAAAGTAATTGTAGTTGGGTTAGCCACAACAACTGAAACGTTAAAAATGTAATTGTGAGAAGTAGAAGAAGAAGCGACAAGTGTTGTATCACCTGATGCACTGATGTCTATTGCCGCGTCTACTGGTTCTGCGTGTATATTCCAAAGTGACATATATATATTTTGGGAATTTTCCCTATAAGAAACACGAGCGAACTCGTGTCCCTTGAGGAAAAACTAACTCGCAAGACCATTACTTGCCATCCAACCACGAAGGTCTGATGCACCGAACTGACAGTAGAGTGTAGCTGTAGAAATTTGGTCCATGTTACCTGAGAAATCTTCCATGAAAGGAGAGATGTCAAGTGGCATAGATTCGATGTACTTGAAGCCATAATCTTCGTTCTTCATCGCTGAGTCAAATCCGAACCACATAACAGAAGTTACGCCAGTACCAGATGCACCGAAACGAGTAAGACCGATTACCTCAAATGAATCTGTAGGGTTTCCATCTACGAATGTACCAGTTGAACCTGGAGTTGCAGAAGGATATTTACCTGATTCAAGAGTTTTCTTGATTGATGTAGCAAGGAAGAAAGCTGTTGATTGGTCTTGGAACATGAATGTGTCCAATTTTGTTCCAACGAGTGGAAGACCACGACCATCTTTCTTATCTGCTTGCTGTCCACGAGCTGCAAGAAGAGCTGTGAATGAGAATACAGGGTTAGCTGTACCAGAAGAAACGATGTTTGACCATGCTGTACCTCCGTCTTCTCGTGGGTGAGAAGCTGACCAGTACGCTACTCCGTCAGCTCCAGTTGTATCAACTGTTACTGAACCTTGGAATCCACCGATTGGGGTGAAAGTGAAAGACGTAGCCCAACCATTCGCGAGAATAGATTGTGCGTAGTAGTTCTGGAGAAGCTGGATTGAATCTTTGAGACTGAGAACTTTAGCTTTAATTAAAGCGTCAATTTTCTTAGCATCTTTAGCCTGGAATAAGTAGTAGAAAGCTTGTTTCGTAATACGAATTCGTTGTGTGAAGATTGCCTGTGTGAAAGTTTTTGTATAACCTTGGATTGGTGCATCAGATGCAGGTACTGCGCCGTCTGCGATTACCTGACCCATACCAAGACCAGTTACACCTGATGTGGTGTGTTGGTATTGGTTCCATTCAATCTTGGTTGAATACTTTGAAAACTCATCTACCACCTTAGGACTAACGACAGGGTAGATTTTCTTCATTCTGTCGTTAAGGATGGTACTATAATTTACTCGAAATGACATATATTTTTATTACACTCGTACTGCGAGGATTTTCTTATCTGCTGCGGCACCTACGACATCGAGTTGCTGGAATACTCCAGTAGCTGAATCAGTACCTGTGTTGTTAAGAGTTGCGCCACCTGCTGAGAGAACCATACGCTGTCCATTATGAGCAGAGTTAGAGTTGTTAGCAGTGTCAACTAGGAATACGTCACCGAGGTCTACTCGGAGCGCACTTACTTTTGCAAGAGCTTCACCAGCTGTGATTGACTCGTTTGCTACCCAGAGAATCTGAGTTGCTACAGTCGAAGCACCAGCTGCTTCAAGAGCTCCAGTTGTGACTGAGTTCTGATAAAGAACTCCAGCCGTTGTTGCAAGAGATGTAGCTTTGGTTTTATCCTCGCCCACTCTTGTGTTTTTTGGGGTTGTTAATTTGAATGACATAAATGAAATAAATAAAAGCGGTCTTGAAACCACTTTTACATACGTTCGGATATTTAGCTTGTGAAGGCTTTTATATCTTGGTCAGACCAACCTGCTTCTTTGAGAGTTTTAATAGTGTCAGATTCTACTTCGTAGGATTGTCCACTACTTATATTTCCACCTGATATGTTCATTACGTCAATTTTTTCTTGTGTTTCACGTGCAACTGCTGAACGGTCAGTTCGTGGGAAAGCAAAATTCGCTACCATTTCCATCGCAAGGAGTATTTCGTCCTTAGTTGAATCTGGAGTGATTTTAAACTTTTCCATCACTATCTGTTCTAGTTGTGAGCGTGACTCTTTGTTTGACGCTATATCTGGTCGTCTATTGTAGAATTCCTTTATACCCTCTGTTTGCTCTTTGTATCGTTGCTCGTATAAAACAGCATCCTGTTTCTGAGTAACTTTACCTAGAGCTTCGTCGAGTAGTTTTTTTACTTCTTCTTGGTTTAAATAACCAAGCTGTCGTAAGTTTTCTGCAATAACTTTTTTCTCTTCGTCGCTTTCGATTGCTCCTACCTGAGTTTCTGTTTGAGTGGTTTCAGTAGGTTTGCCACTAGATAATTGTTTCCGAATGAGTTTCATCTGCTCAGTGATGAGAGATTTTTCTTCATCTGTTGCGTCAGCTTTCGCTAGTCCAGCAGTAAAGAGTTGTAATCTCAACCCATATTGGGTATCACTTTCACCTTCGAAACGTTGAGGTTGTTGAGTAGCCTTTTGAGTACTCTCTGTTTTCGGCTCTACTACCTCTTTTTTTTCTTCTACAACTTCCTTTGGCTCTTGTTTCTGTTCAGTAGTTTCAGTGGTTGGGTCTTCGAACGAAAAGTCCGCCACGTTAAATGTTTCTTGTTCCATACACCTTTGTCGTTAGGGATAACGTATTGTTATCTTGTATTATATACTATATTGATAATCTTGTCAAGTGCTATCGGTATCCAGCTCGTTTCTGTCGTACCTTCATCAAGTGACCTGCAATTCCTAACACATTCTTTCCATCACCAATACATACTTTTTTAAAGTATCCTGGTTCAAAAGCTGATGGTGTAGAACCACCAGAAAAGTTCACTACACGAATATCGTATGGAACTAACTCTTCAAGGAAATCTCCTTCATCATTCAATTCGAAGTCAGCGAGTTCCTTTGGAACGAGGATTGTGTAAAGGTTCTGTCGGTTATGTTTGAACATAAGAAGTCCGTCAAAATCTTTAAGTACAGCTTTCATTACCTGTACTTCTTCTCGGTCATCTGGGAGTAGTTCTCCAAATGCCTTTGGAACTGAAACTGAAATTTTACCTTTTCTAAAATATCGCTTAGGGTCGTTTCCTTTTAAGAATTCCTTAGCTTCAGCGTCAGATAAATTAATCTTCTTTGTAACTGTCTGACTCCGCGCACCATCAAATACAGTGGTATATGTTTCTACTCCATCGTATTGAGGTTCGTTGTCTGCTTTTTCTAATTCAACCTGTTCAGGTGTGTTTTTTTTCATAGCTATTTGCTAGTTATTTCTTTTTTATATAATGTTTCAATAAATTCTTTATTAATGTCACCGAGGTTTTTGAGTGTTTGCTCAAATACTTCTCGTGGCACTTCTTTTACCTTTCCATCATGTTCTGCTATATGGTACGCCTTTTCAGCGGCAGCAAGCACATAAGGGTACATGTGTTTGAAAGGAAAAGATATTTTTTCGCCTTTCTTGAAGTCTCTATCAAGAGTAGCGTTGATATACCTTTCTGTTTCAACCATGTAGATGTTAGCGACATCTGTGTCAGCTAACGCTAAGGCGAATTCTTTTGACTTAAATTGAGACGCAATCAAAGCTAAAAGAGCATCTGAATTGATTTCAAATGTGTTTCCTTCTTTAATTGTGAATCTGATAAGCTCCTTCTTTTCTGCCTGTTTCGAATACTTAATATCAATTTGGCAATTTTCGATATTAGTTGTGAATCCTTTTTTGGTTTTCGACATATTGTATTAATTCAGCCACTAATTCTTGAATACCATCTAACTTGGCGACGTTTACGATGGTACTGAACTCTGTATCTTTACAGAGTCCTAGATATTTTGGTCTTATGTGGTTTAACACCGCCAAAATTGCAGGGAGATTTTCCTGTGTGAAGATTTGGTTAATCTGTTCTTTGTATTGTTCCATATTATTCTTCTTGATTCATTTTACCCATAGAAGCGTTGAATGAACTATCCATTCTGCTTTGAGACATCTCTCGTGGGTTCTGAGGTTGTGCTACGTTAGTTCCGTCTGATTGAGTGGCTTGCCCTTGCATCATCTGCATCATCTGCTGTTCTGGACTTGGTGCCATTTGCATTGTCATTATTTTGTCGTACTGTTCCTTAGGAATGTAATCGTATATGTTTTCCTTTTGTATTTCTAGGAACTGGGTAAGGGATTTAAGTTGAGCTACAGCTTGTTCTGCATCTTGTCGTGCGAGTCCGTAAATGATTTGAATTGAGTTCTGGATAACAGGGAAGATTGACATTGACGCTTGTTTTTTTACTTCTTGTGAAGGAACGAGCATTGAGTTAGTGTCAATTTTGATAAGAACACGGTCATAACCAACTCTTTCTTCTACTTCTCGAATTGTCTTGAATGCAGTCTCTTTAGATACGGTATATTTAGGGTCGCCAAATTCATCTACTTCTTGGTCTTCGAAGTCTGATTCAATGAGCCCTTCTTTGCTGAAGTCGAATGTTACTGGTACTTTCTGACTTGAGAATACTTTTAATTCAGGTACACCTTGCTCGTTAAAAGTGAGGTCACCTAGAGAGTGTTGGAATTCTGGATTAAGTTGTGCAAATAATTTGGCTTCATCTGGGTTTGCGAAAGTAAATTCTCGTGCATTAGCTTGCCCTTGTTCAATGAGAGAGAATAAGATACATGAGTCATTTTCAAGAGCTTGCTTGATTGAGTTACGGGGTTTAATGAGGCGGTTAAGAGCAGCTTCTTTGAGAATTACTGTACCACCGAGAGTATTACCTGTGTTAGAGCCTGATACGATGTCGTTTATACCTGTATTATCCTCAAGGTTCTTTTTCTGTGCGTTAGCATAGTTGATTCCAAGAGTTGTGTTTCCTGTAGTAAGAACTTTCTCTACCTTTCCTCCAGCTGGAAGTGGATTTATGTAATTAGGACTTCGTTTGTATGTGAGGTCACCTTGACCTGTCATTCCCATTCCAAATAGAATAGGGTGAATTTCACTCTCTACTTGTTCAGCATTGATTGAGTTGACGTAGTTATAAAGGTACACATTACCTCTCATCATTTCGAACAAACCTACTCCATATGGGTCGTTCATGTCTTTAGAGAAACAATGAGCAAGAACTACTGAGCCGTACACATCTTCGTTTGGCATTTCACTATCGTAAAATACGATTGCATCAGAGGCTACAATGTAACGGTTCTCTTTAGGGTGCTCGTAAAATGTAATAGTAACGTGAGTATTTTGCTTCTCTGGATTTTCTTTCAATCCCTCAATAGAAACATCGCCTGTGTCAGCGTCTTTTCGTTTACGTTTACCATGAGTCTTTTTTAGAGTCTCATAAGCTTCTTTAGTAATGTCAATTTCGTAAAGTACTTCTGGACGATTGTCATTATTATAAGCCTTGTAGGATAATCCAATCCATGTTCTACGTGGGTCTAACGGTTCTCGATATACGTCGTCAAATATAATCTTTTTAACTTTTTTACCTTTATATGTTTTGTCAACAATAATCTGTTTAGGAAAAACTCTCCATGCTGTCCAACCGTAAGTAAGTAGATTCTGAACAGCTGTTTCGAGAGTGGTAAAGCCGTTCATCTCAGATACAGTCCATGAGCGTTTCCAAAGTTCGTAGTAGAAGCGAGCTTTGATTCTGTTTATTGAAACAGCGGTTCCGTCTGGAAGGTTAGATGCAATCGCAGACGCAGCCACGAGAATCTTAGAGAAAGCAATAGGTTCTGCTGAGCGAGGAACTTGTGAGCCTTCGTTATTCATCTGACTTACGCGAGGTAAGATTGCAAAGTCAGTAGAGCCATCTGAACGTACAGTAGGAATATATACATACGTTTTAGCAGCCTCGTCAATTCGTTCACGTTGTGTGTGAGTGTCAACAAGGTTAGCTTCTATTTCATTTGCGAGTAAATCAAAGGTTTTTCGGTACTTTGAGTCAGTCATTTCTCTCTTTTTTGCTACGAGAAAGTCTAGTGTGGATTTTTCTGCCATATTTTACTGTATAATACACTATATTGACATTTTTGTCAAGTTAATCTCTTAGGAAATACCAAATCATGCCAACTAAGCGTCTTTTTTTCCTCTTTTATGTCTTGTTTACCTTGAAGGATGGCTAAACCGATAATCCAACTCATTACAACGTCATCATGTTTACCATTAGCTGCCTCTGGTCTGCCTCGTTTATTTCTTATAAATGTTTTAAGTTCGTCCAGGAGAGGTTTACAGTTGACCATATCTGTAGAATTGAAGTGTTTTTTAGATTCACCAAGAGCGAAGTCTCTGTTTTTCTTATTCGTAACCCATCCGTACATCTTTGTTTCGTTCTTGGTTATATCGTCAATGACGGTTCGAACGTATAGGTTAGGATAGCCCATGTTTCGCATGTCAGTATTCACCCAGTTTCCGTCTTTATTGAATTCAACAGCGATGAGAGCGATGTTATACCACCTTCCGAGAGCTTGAATCATCTTAGAATAGTCGTCAGGCTCAATATGACCGCGATAGAGAGCTTTAATCTCCTTATCGTGACCCAACACACATGCTGTCGAGTAGTCACCGTCCTGGAGCCCTTCTGCAACGTCACCGCCTATGACATACCGACGACCTTCTTCTGGTTTCTTGTAAACGTATAAGTCTCCTTTATCATTTTCAACAAATTCACCATTAATATAATCATACCGTGTGTAATTATCGTCAGCTCGACTGTCAAAATCGTAAATCTTTTGTAAGTTGTAATAATTAGACCCTGAACCAATGAACGCTTCCATGTGGTTCGTTGGATACTCCTGGTGTAAACGGTCTATATCTTTTCCTAGTTGTTGGAATCTGTAATAGTAATATGTAATTTCAATATCAGATAATCCATTATCTTTTTGATACTCTCCCCAGTTGATTTCACACTCTTCCATGTTTTCAATAGGAATAGGTGATTCAATCTTACTCATTTCTGCGTCGTCCCAAGTCCATGAGTAAAAGTGAGGATAGAATTCAATCTTAGAAACCTGCGGCGTTATTAAATGTTTTCGTTTCCATGACTTATCAAACATTTCATAGAAGTCACCGTTCATTCCTTCTGCAGTACTTTCAATAAAGGCAAATGAGTCGAATGAAAGTGCTGGTAAGGTACCCAAGATAACTTCACGAGCTTTTTCAGGGTACGCCTTACAAAGTTTAGCAAATTCCGAGATGTGGAGGAAGTTAAATGTTCCAGAACGTCCTGAATTAGAAACCGAGAAAGCTGAAACTGATTCGTCAGGGAATACAAACTGTACACGGTTAGACCTAGATTGGTCCATTTCCAAAATATCTTGAATATCCCTGTATAGATTACGAATAGCATACTTTACCTTACGGTTGAAGATTTCAGTTGCGTCCTTTTGGGTGTGGGCGATTACAAGACCTTCTTTGTTTTGATTAAATATAATCTCGTCTAATATAAAAAGGTTTATTAATGTTGTGAAACCTAATTGTCGACTTTTAAGAATAATATGCCTATAGTAAGGGTCTGGTCGTAGAATGTAATTCTCAAGAAAATGCTTCTGTGCTCTGTTTAATTTAAATAGGTCCTTCTTACCGTCCTTGGTTACGATGTAGTAAAGATTCTCAAGTCGCCACAACTTATTAGCCCTTGATATAAAGTAAGGGAAGTTCTCCAACATCTTTTTAGTTACTACTTGCTCGTGTGTCAATTGATATATTGTAACATAAGAGAACTGTATTGTCAAATTTGTAAAATAGCCTTAAAAAAGTACTTGACTTTTTAAAAAGAAGGTGCTATACTTGTATCTATTGGAGAAATCCAGTGAGCGTGTTAGTCCCAGGAATAAAGAGAACCTTTAGAGTGGGATTCGACTATACTGAAAAGTATAGTGGTGCCACGCTCTGAGGGTTTTATTTTTTATACAACTGAATACGTTTCATGGACTAGGGGGTTAAGTTGTCGTGGGTCCTTAAAATACACGATTTGGCGAAACGAGGGGTGGCTGGGAGTAAATAAACCTGAGTTGAGCTTTTTCTACCTAAAGAACACTATAGTTCCTTGGGTAGGGGGAGCGTACAAAAGATAACTAAAAGTAAATAAACATGATAACTACACTAGACAAGGAGCTAGAGAATATAAGCGGTAAAGAATACGGAGGGTTCAGTTCGCGCGAATTTTCAAATTTAATTAAATCATCCCTTCAAGGTAAAGTTACTAGTGAGTTTAAAGTCCCAGAAAGAGGAGACGGAAGGACTGGTAGAATTGATATACTATACGAGATAGGAGGCGAACGTTACGGCATTGAGATTGACCGTATCTCAGCTAGAAGAAAATCTATCGTAAAATTATACAGTATTGATTTAGATTATCGCGTTGTTATTACTCGTTCTCCTGTAAAGATTATTTATATCTAGTATGTCACGCAGAGATGTCTACGATTCTTACTTAAAATCACAAGAGTGGAACCATGTGAAAGAGAAAGTATTTAAAATTAAAGGAAAAAAATGCCAAAGATGCTACTCTAAGGAAAATTTACATGTACATCATGCTACTTACGACAGATTTCAAAAAGAAGATATAGGTAAAGATTTATATGTCTTATGTGAGTCGTGTCATGAATTATATCACAAACAAATAACTGGTGGAACTTCGATTAAGAAAACTAAAGCATTTATACAGTACAGGCTAAAACATGGCAAACATTTCATAACTGTAAAGAAGGAAACTCCAGAGCCTGTGGAGAATCCAGACACAAAATATATAAAATTTTCAAAACTATATAATATTCCGATTGAAGAATCTAAAGTTTTGTATGATAAACTTATAAAGTCATCCCTCTAGTTGACTTTTTAGAAAGAAAGGTATATACTATTCTGATGATATGTGTTAAGTGTAAAAAACAAACCCCTATAACTTATGACGACTACTGTGAAAAATGCGAAGATAAAAGGAGGGAAAAAGGAGAAGAAGTCGTTGACGCGACATCTAAAGATAGGTGGACACGATTACACGCTCATCTTCTCCCAAACAATGGAAGAGTTGGGAAAGACAATCTACAATGATAGGATTATAATGATTAATAAGGACGCTTCCAGGACTATCCAAGAATCCACCCTTATACACGAAATCCTCCACGCTTTAAATAGTCAACTCGACCATACGCTCCTCGACTCAATAGCAGAGCAACTATATCAAGTTCTAAAAGATAACAATTTACTAAAAAAATTATTTTAATATATGGGATTCAATTACGGAAACTTAAAAATCCATCCAGTTACAGAGCAATTAATGTCACTTAGAAAGGAGTTAGAGAACACACCATGGTGGCACTTCATAAAAAGGAGTAATTTAAAAGATGCTATTTACTTCTTTGAGACACAAGCTATTGCTATTGGAATAGAGCAAGCTATTAATGACTTAGAAAAAGCTGGAATAGTTACAAGAATTTAAATATGGTACCTTTTAACACAGAAGGGCTATATGAGCTCCGTACGATAGTTCTACTAGAAACCGCCCCACAGTCCAATAAGTACAATAAAATCGCCTTCAATAAGGAACAATTCAAAGCCCTCACAGCCTTCCTCTCAAAAGAAGTAATGGATAACGGAGGCTTCACAGTAGGAGACGATAGCATAAACCTCCCAGATGATATACAGTCAATAGACTTCTATAATTAGAAGTGACAGGTATAGGTAAAAACGGTATACGCTAAAATAATAAAGTACGAAGTGTAAGTCTTACGATTTTAATATATTTACACTTGCATTAAGTGATGATTATATGCGGAAACTGTTTATCTCAGAATAGTAATAGTAGGCGTACAATGTAATTTCATATATTTACGAGTTCTTTAAGTGACTCCTATTCTATTTTTACACCCTACCCCTATCAGGAAGGTGGTACCCCCTCAATCAAATTCAAACTTCACAATCATTTGACGTGTTCGTCAAGCTATGCTGTAGTGGGGTAGTGTCTGCGACCTCCAAAATTGACCCAGGTTGAGAGTATATAGTGCCACTGGTATATAGTATCATCTTTTGCATTTACTACGCTCTAAGGTGCCATTTTGAGCGTCACAGAGGGTGCTATGCTTTCGACTAGGTTATTCTAACGCACATTTTCTAACGTCGGACAATAAATATTGTGCGACACTAGAATATACAATAAAAAAACCCTTTGTTATTCAGGGTTATTTTCTGTTGGGGTTGACTCTTGTGGGATTGTGTTGCCTGTTGCCCAAATAGTGCGCTTCGTGTTGCCGTCTTTGTCTTGAGATTCTCGTACTCGTATCTCCGGCGTGAGCAGTTTATATACTTGTGCTATATTCTTTAGAGCAATAGTACCGTCTAGAACACTCTTACTTATACCATTTTTTAATGCTTCGTGTGTCTTTTCTGCTATTATTTGCATCAAATTGACGTTGTTAGCGTTTATAGTTTCTACTAGAGCCTTGTAATTCTGCCCTCTCTCTATTCTCATAGGCGCATGTGCTGTATTCTCGCTATACCCTGCAATTAAAGCGCTTTTCCGCTTGCTCTTACCCTGTAACCGCGTTTCTATGTACTTTTTCGTTTTTTCTATTCCCTTAGGAT
>ERZ724522.1104-NODE-1104-length-15309-cov-147.121214_pt1 | contig 15309 bp, 18 predicted proteins | sample MGYA00376055_ERZ724522 | MGnify/ENA primary metagenome ERZ724522 (study PRJEB28724, sample SAMN07190884) | wastewater metagenome | isolation source: effluent of sewage treatment plant in Hong Hong | place: Hong Kong | collected 2016-03-17 ... | reverse complement strand
CGGTGGCCGTGACGGTCGAGGAGCCGTAGGCCCTCACGGTCGAGGAGTCGGTGGCCGTGACGGTCGAGGAGCCGTAGGCCCTCACGGTCGAGTAGCCGTAGGCCACTACGGTCGAGGAGCCGTAGGCCACTACGGTCGAGGAGCCGGCGGCCATTACGGTCGAGGAGTCGGTGGCCATTACGGTCGAGGAGCCGGTGGCCATTACGGTCAACCAAACACCCGCCGGAGAGCGGATTTCGATCAGCCCAGTGTTGGCCGCCAGAGCCTTGTCAAGTTCGGCCTGTGTCCTGACGACAGTCGTGGAGTTCGTACTCATGTGAGACGATTCCTTTCGTTGGTGCCCTCGGGTCTGTCTGCTTTGGCTGGCCCGGGGGCGCTTCTTTTTTGGGCTAGGGGTGCTGGGCTTCCCGCTAACGAGTGCCATTGTTTTCACGGCCTGCTAGCGCCTGTCAAGGATTTGTTACCACGGGTAGACCAGCTGCTAGACAGGGCGCGTGTCGGCATTGACACCTGCTCGGTTAGCGTGCTACAGCCTCCGCGATAACATCTGCTGCAGCATCCGACGACGCCGCGTAAATCGCGGTCGTGACCGGCGAGGCGTGACCCATCTGGCGGCCCACAGCCACCAGGTCTTGGGTCGCCTGGTAGGCCAAAGTGCCGTACCTGTGGCGGAGCTGGTGGAAGGTGCCCGCGAACCCTGCGGCTTGCATAGCCCGGTTGATGCGCCGCTGGAACGTGTCTGCGCTCATCGTCTGGGCGGTGCCGGTCACGACGTTAGCGCCGGTGACCTCTGGGAGCAGGAGGTCTATCAGGGTGACCCCGAGCGCGACGACGCGGGTTTTCTGGCCTTTCCCCACGATCCTGGCGCGGCGGGTGTCCAGGTCGATATCTGTCCACGCGAGTGCTGCCGTTTCGGCGGCCCTCAGTCCCGCGTACGCGCCGAGCGCGACACCACGGCGTAAATCCTCGGGGAGCACCTGCAAGAGCCGGTCAACGTCGGCTTTCCCAGCGGGCCTTGGAAGCCCTTTCGCGAGACGTGGGGGATCTAGCCGAATGGTTGGGTCGTCGGCGCGATGCTCAAACCTGCGTGCCCACGTGTAGAACGCACGGAGTTGGGAGAGGTCGGCTGCCCTGGTGGCTGGTGCGAGTTGGGTGCGCTGGCCCCACCATGTTTCGGCTTGTTGACGAGTGAGGGCCTCCGGTGCGGCGGGGAGGGTCGCGAGGACTGAGAGCCGCCGGCGGATCGTATTTTCGGTGAGCCCCCTGGCTCGCATCCAGTGGGCGTGTTGGGTTGTGAGGTCGTCCATGATGACCCATGATATCGGGCGGTATCCCTGATATTGTATATTCTCAGACACGTGATGTTAGTAGACCAGTGTTGGCCCAGTTGGTGGAAAGTGTTGACCCAACCTCCTATTGTGATATTCTTATTACATCAAGAGGGAAGCGCAAGGCAAGCCCTCACTCGCTAAGGAGAAGATCATGAACACCACCGCAGCCACCGAAGCCCTCGCCAACCTCGTCGGCGCCCGCATCACTGTCGCCCGCCAGGAGGATCCCAGCTGGAATCTCTCCGGCGCAAACCCCTGGATCTTGGCCAGCAGCTCCGACCGCAAATGGCACGTCGCTCTCCGGGACTCGGACGACCGGCCTTTCCTGATGGTTGACGCCACCGCCGACGAGTTCCAGGCTGAGCGTTGGGCACAAACCCAGATCGCTGACGCCGTGACCGAACTCGCAAAAATCGAAGGAGAGTGACCAATGGCCAGCCAAGCACACACCAGGCCCACCCGGAAGACCCGTGCACGACCTGCACAAGCAGAAATCCGGTCTTGGGGTGCGCAGTTCAAGCCGAGGCGACGCAGGTGACCACGGTAGAGCCGGTCGAATGGCGATCGCGGCGTGAAGCCCTCGGCCTGTCCCAAGACGCATACGCGGCGTGGATCGGCACCTCACAAGCCGCTGTATCGAATTGGGAGCACGGGCGCCGGCCACCCCGCGACCCCGTGTCTGTGCGCATGCGGGTGTCGGAACTGGAAGACATCATGGAGGACCTGATCGCCCAGGTCGTGGCTGACGTGACTGTGGGTGGCGATCCGGTCGAGTTGGTGACGTATGCCTCGGATGAAGACTGGTGGGCGGTTAGTCCTGGCGCTGAGCGGGCGGGCCTGCCTGCCCAGTTGCATCGGGTCGCTACGGCGCGCGCGGCGGTGGAGTTGGCGGAGGAGTTTGGTTGTCGGGTGGAGATCGTCGAGGGGTGAACGCGAAAAAGTGTGGCCCTCCCGCTGTAAGGCGAGAGGGCCACACTTTTAGGCAGTTCTGGGCGGTTGTGCGTCGTCGTTCAAGACAAAGGTCGCACTTGATAGACCGTCTCCACGAGATAGTGGTCTGTATTCAAGCGTAGTTCTTTATCCGTGACTACACGAGCTGACAGGCACTTGACCCGCGTGTCGGTGCGGTTGCGAGCAATACCGTCGATGTTGCCGTGGCCAGTGCTCGGGTATTTCTTCAGGTCAGTCCAACATGAGACATACGGGGCCTTGCCGTAGAACCAGCCGGCTCTTGCCCGTAGGTTGAAGTCGCCGCCGATGAAGGAGATCGCCGCGCCGGCTGACTTTGCTCGGCCCCACTCGCGGATTGCGCGGACGAACTTGAGGTCGTAGTACCGCTTTTTGACTGCGCCGCCGACACCTTTTTTGGTGGTGTAGTGGACGGAGCCGACACTGATCGTGCCGATGTCTGCTACTTGGAACCTCATCCAGACGAGTGCTTTTGGCCCCCACAACCCCGGCGGCTTCGGCCTGACCTTCTTTGCACGAGGCATGATGTAGTGTTCGCCGGACATGTACCCGAACGAGATCAGGCTCTTCTTCGCTGCGACCCAAGTATCATAAGTGTTGGATGCGTGAACTACATAGCCAAACTCGGGTGCCACACGCCGAAGGATCGCGGTGCCGTGGTTGTTGCGCCCCTTGCCCGCCTCGGTGCCGGTGATGATGTGATTGCCTCTGGCGAACACCTTGCGGATGTCTGATTCCCGCTTGGCGTCCGACTGAAATACGTTGAGACTGATGTGCGCGATCTTGAGTTCCATCAAAACTCCTCGTCTAGTTCGATCTGCTCTACTGGCTTGGTTTCGGTGTCCTCTACCTGAAACAGGTCGCCGTCCGCACCACCAACCCACTGGTAACGGTCGCGTGGGGCGGACGTGTCCGCACGGGCGCGCACCGCTTCGACTGCGAGTACGGCCCGTTCGGCCGTGACTGCGACTTCGGCTTGTTTCGTGTCCCCGCCTGCGTCCTCGATCCGCTGGTAAAGCGCCGCGATCCGTGCGGGTGCCTCAGTGAGAGTACGCCGCTTGTCTAGTTCCACGGTCGCCTCAGCGATCACCGTGCGCAGGTCGTCGTCAGCCAGTGCCGCGTAGTCGATCTTCAAATCCATTGCCGTCTCCTAGAGTGCCGTGATTGAGATGTAGCCGTCTGCGCCATTGCCGCCAGCACCGGACGAGTAGCCGTTCGTGGCCGCGCCACCGCCACCGCCACCGCCGCCGTAGTTACCTTTGCCGCCTTTGCCGCCGTTGCCTGTGTGGTTGGAGCCACCGCCACCGCCACCGAAGCCTATATTGCCGTCAGCGCCGTTACCGCCGCCAGCGGCACCTTTTGTAGACGACGTGTTGTGGAACCCGTAGCCGCCTTGCCCCACACCACCCGCGCTCGTCGCGTCCGCTGTAGTCAAGCCACCACCGCCCCCACCACCACCAACAGGCCCAGCGCCGCCCGCGCTGCCTGCCGTGTCTCGGGCGTTACCGCCGGTACCGGACTGCCACAAGACGCCAACCCGGCCCTGCCCGCCGGAACTGGTTGTGGTGGAACCTCCGCCGCCACCGTTCCCAGGATCGGCCGAAATAATACGAGTAGAGCCAAACCCGTCCGGGTAACCAGTCCGCACCGAACAGCCGTCGCTGGAAGCAGTACCGCCGGAGTTGCCGTTCGTGTCCGCCGTGGTGACCGCTGCACCACCCGCGCCACCTGCGTACACGTTCACCCACAGCGTGGTTTGGCCTGGTGGGAGATCGGCGATGGGGACGAGTCGCTCCGAGACTGCACCACCGCCACCGCCCGCCCCGGCACCCCTGTACGTTCCTGCCGCGCCAAGGCGTCCAGACCCGCCGCCGCCGCCAGCACCAACACACACAATATAGAGTGCCGTGGCCCATGCAGGGATCGAGTAGGTTTGGTTGAGGCCGACACCGAACACGGTCGTTACAGCGGAGCCACCGGCGGGCCCAACGGGGCCAGTGGGGCCAGCGGGGCCGGTTGCGCCCGCAGGACCGACAGCGCCCGCAGGGCCTTGCGGGCCAGTGGGACCCTCGGGGCCAGCAGGGCCGGTTGCGCCCGCAGGACCGATCGCACCAGCAGGGCCTTGCGGGCCAGTGGGGCCCTCGGGGCCAGCAGGGCCGGTTGCGCCAGCAGGACCGGTCGCACCAGCAGGCCCAGCGGGGCCGGGAGGCCCCACCACGACGCCAGCGCCCCCAACGTCCACGGACGGGCAAACCCCAGACCAGCCATCCAAAACGACGACCGTCCCCGCGAACACCACTTCGCCGTCAAGGACGATCTGCCCACGCACCGGACGGGCCGTCCCCAGCGACACCACCGCGTCGGGCACCGTCCACGACGCCACCGTGTCCGTGTTCGACAACACCCCGGCGGCGTCAAAAACAACCACCCCCGCAGCGTCACGCAACCGCAACGTCGGGGCGGACGGCCAAGCGACCGGCCCAGTGTCGTCACGCCGCTCCAAGCCCAAAGCGTTGTCGCGCCCATCCACGAGCGTGACCCGCATCGGCGCAGGCCCGTTGCCCAACTCCACGAAATCACTCACGACCCGACTCCTCCAACAAATCGCTCAAAGCCACCAGAATCGCGGCGGCCAAGCCCACGCCCAGCACCGCGCCAGCCACCGCCCCGACCGCGATCACTCCGGCCCCTCGGCGTCGTCAAGGCCACCCAACGGCGTGTTCACGCCCGCGAGCGCATGAAGTTGCGACTGCACAAACAAGACACACGAGATCGTGATCGTGAGCCACAACGGCGGCGCACCAACCCCAGCCGCGACGACACCACCCACACCCGCGATCACCCCGAGCATCCACGCCGCCCAATACAAGCCCGCCCGCCAAGCCGGCGACGGATTCAAACCATTCATGCCCCTGCCCCTGCCTTCCCTGCCCTGTCAGCTGCTTTCCGTTGCCAAGCCCGCACCCGAGCGTTACGAACCCGCCCAATCGGACGACCGTTGATGATGTTCCGGGCTGCCTGTGCCCGCGCCAAACCACGCTTCGACCGCAGCCATGCGGCCTGCGCGGTCATGACTCGCGCGACCTCGGGACGCGCCACCAACCGCACCGGTTTGCCCGCGATAATGTTCCGGGCAGCCTGCACCCCAGCCGTGGGCCACGAGCTGGTGGACAGCCACGGGCCAGTGTCCTCACGCGCGGCCCTGGTCGGCTCGATCGACACGTGCACATGCTTGATGTGCGGGTTGGAGCCCGTGTAGCGCTTCGGTTTCCAGCCGTTGGTACGCGACCAGATTCGCCGGTCGTGAATCACATACCAGACCCGGCGATCAGTGACCACCGCATCCATCAAGGCCCGCACGTCGATGCCGTCCACGTCCACGTCGAGCGCATCCACCACACCCGGCGGCACAGACGACCAGTCAGGGTTGTGTTGCGACGCCCTTGAGGAGTGTGCCGCGTCACCAATCCACCCGTCAGACGACCGGTCACGGCGCGGCCACTTAGCGTCCAACTCGGCCCGCAGCGCCACCAAAGACGCCGCAAGGTAATAGGTGCCCATCACACTCCCCAATCCACTCCGGCGGGCATCGGCGGGAACACCACATGCGGGGCCTCCGCACGTACCGCGTTCTCCACGTCGAAAGCCCACTGTCGCCACAACGCGTCAACTTGTTTTTTTGCCTTCACTGCCCGATCAAGGTCAGCCTCCAACGTGTCCATCCGGTCGTCTTGCGCCTCAATATGGGCAAACGCCTTCGACAACTCCTCCTCGACCTCAGCGAGTCGCCGCTCCAACTGGTCGGCGTACTGCTTCCAGCGTGCGTCAATCGTCGCGCCCGTCTCCGCTTTCAACTTCGCGCGCTGCAACCAAGCCGTAACGACGCCACCGAACCCGGCAGACCCCACGGCCCCGATCAGCGCCAACCAGATGCCGTCATTCACGCCGCTGCCCGCGTTCCTCGATGGCACTCCCAACGCATCCACGCCAACGTCGCCGCGACCCAAGCCATCGTCAAATACACGACCGGCGCGGTTGTGGCACCCGACTCCGAACCGATCAACACCAGGGTGAACCCGGTGGCGAAAGTGAAACACCACACCGCGATAGCGGTGTAGCCGAGCGCCGACACCCACGGCGTACGTGCAGCCGCCAAGATGCCGGCGCCAAGGAGTGCCGCGCCCCAAACCCACGGTGGCGCGAGATCCAGCAACGGCCCATAACCCGGCCTACCCATCCGGGTGGTGCCACCAGCAAGGATCGCGACCCCCAGACACACCGCGAACACGTCCACCGCGTGCCGAATCATCCGCGAAACAGACACCCACGTCGCCCGGTTGGTCTCAAGCTCTTCTTCGGTCACCGCGTAACCTCCAACCTGACTGCGACTGTCTGATGGTCAGCGCCAGGGACACGCAGCAAATGCGCGGCCCCCGCTTTCACCCGCACACCCGGCCGCGCCCTGTATGCGACGTACTTCAAGTCTCTCGGCGGCATCACCCGTGTCCAACCCTCCACGAAATCAAACCCACCGGGCCGGTTGATATCCCCAGCCACAACCACGAGGTCACACTCTTTGTAGAGCCTCAACGCGACCGTGGTGGCCCTGCGTCGGTAACGACGCCACGCAGCCGCGATCGAACGCGTACGCGCCTGATGCCACAGGCCACGCCGCGACTGCCACGGCCCCTTGGGGGTCGGATGCACCCCAACCACACCCACTTTGAGGCCCTCGAACTCGACTGTCTGCCACGAGATCCACCGGGCACCACACACCCCCGCCACAGCCTTGTGGCCCAGCGTGAAACCCCACGTTTTCGAGCGGCCACCGACCTGCACAGTCGGATTCCCGCACCCGGTGCGCCACGGCGTAAACGGCCCAAACGTCGCCCGCGTCACCTCGCGCCGGCGCTTCCACTCCGTAAACACCCCGACACCGTGCCCGTCAAGGAGCCCATGCACGATCTTGGCCTGCCCCTGCGCCTGCTTGGGGGTCATCCGCGACCGAAACGCATCCCGAGATGGGGACAACACGACAGTCAGCACGCTCATACCTGCTCCTTACTGGGATGGGTAGATGTGAGGGCCGCGCACGCCGGAACGCCCCACGGGAAGGGGGAGTGGAGCGCCTGCCACGGCGTACGCGGCCCCGTCAAGGTGCCCGACGCTCAGCCGGGTAAATACGTGGTGGAAGCCCGCACATTTGAGCGGGTTGCGCCCGTGAACTGCGCGATCTGGGTGGTGCCGTCCGACGCGATCACGAGCGTGCCCGGTATCGCGTCAAACACTGCTTCGCCGCGCCATTCACGAGCAGGACACGCCTTAGGGGGGAGCGTGCAAATCGTGTACGTCACGCCCGACGTGGTCGAGGCGGTGGCGACCACAGACACTGAACACACCCCTGCAGCGTTGATCCGGTACTTCACCGCGCCGCTGCCTAACGTGTTCGACACGTCAACCCAACCCGTGTCGCCTCTCCCGTCGAACATCAGGCAACCTCCCCCAACTGGTCAGCGTAGGTGCGGGCCGCCAACTGCACCGGCGTCACACCCAACTGCCCCGTCACAGTGGAGTACGCGGCCTCACCGATCACAATGTCTGTGTACGGCATCGGCAACCCCTGAGACTCCTGCACACCATGCAGGCGGAGCATGTCGCCGCCCTTCACTGCCCACAATGGGGCAGGCGACCCATTCGCGGTCGTCAACTGGCCCGGCCGGATCGTGAGCGCCCGAGTCCACGCCAACCTCGCCGCGCCCTTGGCCACTTCCCCATCCGCGGCGGCCTGCGCCGTAATGGATGCGACCGGGCCGAGCGTCGTCCCGTCGATAGCCCGCTCCACTTTCCCGTACCGCGCCGCCTGCCCAGCATCGGACGCGGTCGCCGTCGCCAACGCGCCCGAGGTGTTCATGTACCGCAAATACAGGTGCGTGGAGTACTCATCGTCAGCGAGCCCGAACGTGCCCTGGTCGGGGTTCAAATGCCAGACCGGCGTGGTCGGCTCCGCGTACGTGACCACCTCACCTGCCGCGTTGACCAGCCACCGTCTGCCCGCCGTCTGGCAGTACGCGTCCAGCAGCTCGTTCACTGTGTTGAGCCGGTCAGGTGTCGCCGCGCCCACGTTGTCGTTGAGGATCGAGGCGGGTCGCGTCCACTCCAATCCGCGGGCGATCGCCTGATCCACGGCCACGTTCGGATTCGACGAGCTCGATAGTGAACCGTCGAACGCGAGGAAGTCGTTGCCGCGCGTGTACAGGCCACGGGCCTCGAACTGCCACTCGTCAGGATCTGGCTCACTCAACAAGCCAGACCAGACAGGCAGTCCGGCAACCGTGATGACCACTCGCGCGCCCCGCTTGACCGCGGGATGTGCGAAACGGTTACCCAACTGCATCGACCATGATGCTGTGTCGCAGCCACCGTCAGCGACCGTCTCCCATTCAAGGTCGCCAACATGCCCCCACGCTGAGGCCCAATAGCCGCCCACGGTGACCTGGAAGCCACTCATCCCACGTGCGCCAATGCGGTCGGGTAGTGCGCTTCATCCAGCGACGCGGGCACGTTGGTGGTCACTTGGTAGGCGTTCGTGGTTGGTGGGGTCGCGAAATGGGTGCCGAACGATTTGGGGGCGATCCCGTAGGCGTCCGAGCGGTCTGCCGCGCCACCAACCCAGTAGGCGGGTGTCGGGTTGTTGATCGTCGGCGGATCGACCCACAAGTGTTCCCCGTAACCGGTGGTGGGGCATTCGACCCACGTGAGCGCACCCTCGTCAGTGTTGAAGATCAGGCCGTCGTCAAGGATGACGTTGGCGTTGTCGCCGGTCAACTCGATGGTGACCCAGCCACCTGCTGGTAGTGGCGTCTCGGGCAGCGACAGGGCCGCTACCGCGACGAGCTGCCAAGACGTGGTGGCCGCGATCTTGGCGGTGACGGTTGGCGAGGTGCCAACAATCGTGGTCAAGGGGGTTGAGCCCACGGATGCTTTCGAGACGACAGACAGGTTGAGGGTTTGCGCCCCGGACGTGGACTTGACGCGCACAAACAGGACGTGACCGCCGGGCACGTAACCGGCAGCAGGTTTGGAGAACTTGTGGACGTTGCCAGATGACAGGACACTCGTTTTCGTGGAGATCGCTGACCCGTCTGCCGACTCGGTGCCGGTGCCCGAGTAGGTGCCTTCGCGTAGGTTGGGTGGCGCGGTGTTGAGGGTTGGCCGCGTGTACAGCAGGACTGTGCCCAACCCTGTGCCCGGTGTTGCGGACTGCAAATGGAAGAACGCCGGTGCCCTGACTGACCCTGCCGCCGGGATGGTTCTTGCCGCCACTTTCCCGCCACTAGACAGGTCGGTCGGCATGTTCGTGAGAGTCAACGCGTTCACGACCAGCCCAAGTGAGCCGCCCTCGCCGATGGAGGCGGTCGTGGAGAAATGTAGGGAAGTGACAGATGTGACACTTGGGGGCACCTGGTACCAGGTCACATCACCTGACGTGGCCGCGACGGTGAGGGGTGCTTCTGCTGCGCCGTTCGCGCGGCAAACCAACGCGGCGGGTGTCCCCCCGACTGCGGGTAGGGATGAGCGGACGCGCACATATTTCTCGGTGGCCGTGTTCACAGACAGGCCAGTGAGCGCGAGCGTCACGGTCGAGGTGACTGCGCCGGGGAGCAAGCCGGAACGGGTCCATTGTTGCCGGATGCCGGGACTGGGGGAGACGAGTGACGGTGTGGCCGAGGCGGCGTTACCGACCGCGAGGAATGCGCGCCCGTAATCCAACCTGAGCACGTGCCCCGACAGCGCTGACGGCATCACTACCCGCAAACGCGCGTACGCGGCACCGGCTGGGGCAGTAACGGCTGTGGAAAGGTCTTGCCATGTGCTGCTCGTGCCCGTGGCCCAAACCAGCCCACCCGTGGACACTTCGACGTGCGAGGAGTTGTACCAGACCAGGGTCGCGTAGTACGGATTCCCTAATGCTGCGGCAGCATGCACCTGGTAGGCGTACTGGGTGCCAGCCGTCACAGCGAACTCAGACGACACCCACGCCCCGTAGCCGGCAGACCCGACCGTGCCGACGGCGTGACCGAGCGGGTCCCAAGCGCTAGTGCCACCCGAGAATGTCCACCCCGAAATGTTCGACGTGAAATCCGAGTTCGTCACCAACTGTGCCGACGTGTCACCAGCAGGCGTAGCCGAACCAGACCAGCCAGTCAACGACGTGCATGCGTTGATCGTCGTAGATGTTGGCGGAGAAGACGACGGCGCGGCCAAAGATGCTGTCGTCAAGCCCTGTGCCCGAGCAAACGGCAGACACGTCAACGTCAACAAGTAGTAACGCTCGAACCGCAGTTCAGCCAAATCATCGAACCGGTGCTCAGGCCACGCGGCAGTCACATCGAAAACGTTCGCCACACTCGAATCGGGTGGCGTCCATGCGAACGTCGTACGCCAAGGCCGCCCATGCAACGGGGAACACTGCCCAACAAGCGCGGCCTCACCCTGCGCGAGCTCAGCCTTAGTGGCCGACGAGATGCGCACCATCAGCTCCAGCTCACGATTCTCCACGCCAGTCAACGCCGCCAACGACCCGTCAGCGACAAAAGACTCCAGTTCGGTCAACACCGATTTGGGTGACCCTAGCGTGGTGTCGTCCGCCAACACCTCCAACTGATAGGAGCCGTAATCAGCCCTCAAATCCAGTGCACCCAGCCACAAACTCCCGTAGTCGCTCATCGCCTACCCGCCCTCTGTATACGCTTGTGAGCCGCCTGCTTCGACGCCTTCTGATTACCCTCCTTGAACGCCCTCGCAGACCCCTTGGCCACCTCCACGGCCTTCTCGGCCTGTTTCGCGACCACCGTTAACCGGTTCACCTCGGCCTGCAAGACAGCGATCTGCGCGCCATACGCCTGATTGGAGCCAGCGCTAGAGACGGCGGAAGCCAACGCCGCGCGCTCGTTAAATAACGCCTGATATTGGGCCATGCCCGACGCGCCAAGCCCTGCGATCGCCTGCATCCCGACCGGCCCGGCCTCATACAAGGAAGCCAGCGCGTCGCCCGTTATTCCAGCGCCAGCCAGTTGCGCGCCAAGCACCATCGTCAGGTTCGCTTTCGCGATATCGGCCCGTAGGCCCGCTAAGATCCCAGACGCACGATCCCCAGACGACACCCACGGGTTACCCGACATGATGTCGCTGATCGAACGGGTCAGCCCGTCACGGATAGTGCCCGCGAGACTGTCCGCAGTGGAACGCACCCCATCCAGAGACGCGCTCATCGCGTCAAGGTTCGCGGCGGCCGCGTCAGATGCGGCACTCAGCGCCTTCAACCCGCGGCCGCCCTGCGCCCGCTTACCCTTGCGGCGCTTCACTGTCCCGCCGTTGGCGAAAAACTCGATGTCCTCGATGCCGTCAGAGATGTACTCGCCAACCGTGCCGCCGTCCGCGTACCTGCCAGCATTGATGGCCTTCAACAAGGCACGGTGCCGGTCGGCTTGCCCGTTCCGGTTGGAGATAACTTCCTCACCGGGCGCGAGCATCGTCAGCACTTTGTCGCCATAGGGTCGCCGTGGCGCGCCACCAACGGTGCCACCGTCCGCACTCCCTGCCAACATGCCCGCGAGCCCGCCAGTCATCACGCGGTGAACCCTGACAGTCACATCCTTGGATCGGATCGCGTTCAACCCTGCGCGGATACCGGTCAAGATGCCGAGCGCCCCGCCCGTCTTCAACATGAGATCGACCCGTTTGGTACGCGGGATCAGGCCGATACTGTCCGCCATCTTGCGCGCCTCACGGGCACCAACGCCGGCCGCCTTAGCGGTCGCCAAGAACCTATCCCGAGCCTTACCCAACGACGCAGACGCCCGCGCCGGATCTTCGATGTTCTTGGCGACCTCCACGGCACTACGCCCCACCTCGCGTAGCGCTTCACGACTCTTCAACGCCGCAGCCGAATTGCCTTGCCACTGGCCACCCGTCTCCCGCAATACATCCTTCATCGCCCGCAGCGACTGTGTGAGTTTGTCGGCGGCCGCGCCCGCGTCGAGCAGCCCCATCATCTCAGCCAGTACGCCCGTGAAGTCCTTCATCGACATGGCCGCTTCTTTCGCGCCCGCGCTGGTGCGGGTGAACCCGGTCGTCAACAAGTCGAGATCGGCGGCAGCTTGCCGCGCGTTGATTTCGCCAGCCAACTCGACCTGCAACTTCTCGGCTTCACGTTTCTTCGGGGCCTGTATCGCCCCATAGAGCGGTGACACCTTCGTCATCCAGTTACCGGCGTCCTTGCGGGCATCAGCAGCTTTCGCGAACCCCGCCTCCAACTCCTCCAGCGACGCCTTACTGTTGCTAGCCGCTTTGCGCGCAATGTCGAGCGAGGCCGACACCTTGTCGATGCCGGCCTTCATGTCGAGCGCCCCGCCAACGACCGCGCCAGCAGCCGCGCCCCACGGGCCAGCCATCATGCCGATCATGGCGCCCATCGCAGTGTTGGACAAACCGAACTTTTCAGGCAACGGCGAAAGCGCGGCCGCCGTCAACGCGGCCGCCCCGCCCATCTTCCCGATCCCCAACGCGGCACGCCGCCCTGCGGCCTGCTGGGCCTGCATCTCGGCGCGAGTCATCGCACCAAACGACAACCACTGCCGCATATCCTTGCCCACGCCACGGAAGCTCGCACCAACCCTGCCGACCCCGAGCGCACTACCGGCTGTAGACGCCCCAAGGCGCGCGTAACTCGCAGATGCGCCCCGCGCCGCCATGCCCGCCAGTTTCGTGACCGCAGCCAGTTGGGCCAACGCCATGATCGGGGTGCCCAACGGAGAGTTAGCGATAGTCGAAATGGTTTCAGCGAACAACTCGAACGCCTTCAACGTGGGGCCACCCAACGGGGCAGCAGCAGTCAAAATGTCGATGACCGCCATAGACAACGCCCCGAGCGTGTCCAACACTTGCGGGCCCGCCGTCTGCATGTAATCCAAGAACTCTTGAAAACCTTCAGTCCCCGCCAGATTATTGGCCCACTCATCGAACGTGGCCGTAGCCTCAACCAGCCCCTTAGACCAGTCATCATTAGCGGGCGCCATAGCCATCCACAAGCCCGCCAACGCGTGCACCGTGTTGCCCGTGGCCTCCGCCAACTCCTTCATGGCGTCCGGACCCTCGGTGCCAATGAAGTCGATCAGTTCAGCCCAACGTGGCCCAGCCAACGACGCACCCGCATCAGCGCTTATCTCACCGATCGCGCCCGCCAACGCCTCAAACATCGCGGTCACCCTCGGCCCCGCCGTAGTCAGCGACTGAATACCCTCGATCATGCCAGGGAACATGGCCGCCGACGTGCTGTTACGTAACGCCTCGAACGGTTCACGCAAACCCGCGATCTCGGTCACCAACGCACGCGCCTCAGGAGAAAGGCCCTCCATCTCCATGCGAGCCTTCTGCATGTTCTCGACAGTCGGCTCCAACGCGGCCTCGTTCACAGCCTTCAACGCGCTGCCGACCCCCTGAAAGGCGACCAGCATGGTGCCCAGACCCGTCACCGCGAACCCCGCCTGTGACGCGACCCCCGACAGTAGTTGCACCGTCCCGGCCCCGAGAGGCACCAACGTAGGCAGCGTGGCCGCGATCGCAGACCCAAGGATCGTCAAACGCCCCGAAGCCATGTTAATCGGGTTACGGGTGTCATTCAAGGCGCGATTCAACCGACGTGTCCGAGCCTCGGCGCGGTCCACCTCGCGCGAATAATGATTCACCGTGCCAGGGAGAGGCCGAAACGAGCGATCCAAGTCGCCCACCCCAGCGGCCGCGTCCCGCGACGCGACCACAGTGCGACGACTGGACGCACGCACACCATCCAGAGACTCATCCAAAACCTTGGCCGCCGCAGCCATCCGCAACATCGCCGGAGACAGATTGTCTGTGGCCGCAAAAATCACCCGTTCGCGCCGTGTACCCATTAAGGTCACCCCCTCCTTTCAGCGTCCATTCAAAAAATCGTCATCTGGGGTCAAATCCTCGGCGCTAACCCAGATCAGTTCGCCGTCCGTCGGGAGATAGCCGTTGCGGTCAGGCTTAGCGCCCTCAGTCACCTGAGCACGTATTCGCCTGCTCCGCTCCTCAGCAGCCGTCACGTAACAAATGTGCCGTTGTGGATACAGGAGCGTCCTCGGGTTGGAACACAGTTCGCGCGGCTGCTTGCATTGAGGACACCGCTCCTCCTGGTCGGCGTACCACGCCGCAAGCACATCCCTGTCGGCATCAGTGAAAGGCGAATCCCGCGGCGCACCCAGGTAGACACTGAGCGGCACCCCAAGATCAAGCGACAGCTTTACGTCTCGTCGGAAATACGGGTCACTTCGGAGACGAGCCACGATTTTGGGTCGCCCACCGCCGCCGTATCCGCGTGCATCTCGTTGAGTTGCGACCACAAGTAGGCGAACGTGCCGTTACCGTGCGTCTCGATCCACGCGTCAAGCGCGTCATCATTGTCAAACACCGGCTCGACCAGACATGTGCGCACAAGTTCAAACGCGAACGCTTCCTGATTCAAATCGCGAACCATGTCATAAACAGTCTCTTTGACATTCTGGCCAGATTCGTCAACATAGGTGCGTTCTTTGCGGGTCTCGCGCTCCACAGTGTGCCGGTCTCGCATCCGCTGCACCTTCAAAGGGCCGAGCGTGTTCACGGTGACCGAGATCATCCGCCCCCCAGCCTCAGCAATGAAGTTGTTCAACTCCACCGCCGCCGCTCCAACGGGGCTCGGGTCGCCCACCCTTCTGGGTGGGCCTTCGCGGTCCGCAGCCTCTAGTTCAGCGCGAGCCAGGTTGTGCTGCAACTCCTTGATGGTCGCATAGTCGTCTGACCGCCAAAGATGCAATTCCTTCTTCATGCTTCCCCTTCCGTCGTGTTACACAGGGTGCGGTTGCGAAACCTGCTCGCAACCGCACCCTGTCGGGTCGTGATTACGAAACGATCGCCACGTTCTGCACCGGAGTGCCGACGATGACATAGT
>ERZ724522.1102-NODE-1102-length-15341-cov-4.386040_pt1 | contig 15341 bp, 23 predicted proteins | sample MGYA00376055_ERZ724522 | MGnify/ENA primary metagenome ERZ724522 (study PRJEB28724, sample SAMN07190884) | wastewater metagenome | isolation source: effluent of sewage treatment plant in Hong Hong | place: Hong Kong | collected 2016-03-17 ... | reverse complement strand
CACCTATCACTCGGTGGTCCCGCGCGGCTTCCTTCAGCGGGTGCTGCACAAGAGCGTCGGCGCGAACGCGCGCTCGACGAGCACCGACCAGTACCTGAAGCATCTCGCGGTGCAGAAGCAGAAGCTGGTCGATCAGTTCAACTCCGTGCTGCAGGAAGAAGGAGCTCGACCGGTATGACCATGGCCGCCTCCTTTTTCTCCGCGCTGAGAGCGACCGACAAGCTCGCCGGTCTGACCGGGTACACGTACGTACCGAAGAACGCCTGGGGCTCCATCCGCGAGCATGGGCTGCACGGCGCGGCGGCGATGCTGAAGCGGCCCGATCTTCTTCTCGCCGCTCGGCCAGACAAAGCCGACAGGGAGGCGTGGTCTGCGCGCATCCGTGCGGAGATCGACGCGCCGCACAACCACGGTCCGCACGTGTTCTTTTCCATGCCGGATCACAGCAAGATAGGACCGAAGCACCACATTCGGCGTCTCGGACTTCGGCCGTTGGCGGTGGATCTCGAGCGCCTGCTCAAAGAGCGGCGAGGCACTCGACTGTTCGGCGTCGAGCTCGTGCCGCATCACCTGTCGAAGCGTCCATCCGACCGTGAGCGCTTTTTGAAGCGGCATGAGATCGAGCGCTTCACGAAGATGACGCCGACGGAGCTGTGGCGTCACAACGACGATCCCGAGAACAAGTATTACGCCGCGAACGTGCCGCACGCCGCGGTCGTGACGTCGGACGGCGTCGTGCCGTCGAAGTACCTGCGGCGTGTTCATGGCGGACAACACGACAACAAGGAGAGTCGGTGATGATCGCTGCTGCTTTTTTCGACGAGATGGCGAAGCTGGCCGAAAAAGAAAACTGGACGAAGGGTGAGCGGCTCGCCGCCGACCTTTCGCTTCTCGCCAACGGCGTCGGTTTCGGCTCCGCCGGTACCGCGCTCTGGCAGAATCGGCGCAAAGGGTTCGTCGAAGCCGTCAGGCACATTCCGGTCGGATCGACGATCGCGAACCTCGCCGGCGTGACTCTCGGTACCGGTGCGCTCTACCACCGCAAGAAGCGGCTCGAGAAGGAAAAAGAGGAGCAGAAGAAGCACGCCGCTGCTTTTTTCGACGAGCCGGCGAAGCTGGCCGAAGAAGACGACTGGACGCCGGGAGAGAATGCGGCCCGCCTCACCGCTCTCGGGTTGCATCTCGGTACGCTCGGGTACACGGGCAAGCGCCTGTGGGATCACCGGGATAAGGGTTTCGCGGCGCTCGACTACGTAAGTCCGTACGCTCAACTCGGCAATATCGCCGGTGCGGCCTTGGGCCTCGGCGCGCACTACCACAGGGAGCGGCGGCACAAACGCGAAAAAGAGGGGCAGAAGAAGCACGCCGCGTCGAGTTGTCACTCCGCGTATACGCCGAAGAAGCGCAGCGGCAAGCCGCGCGCACCGCGGCGGGTGTCGTTGCTGCATTCGGCAAACTGAGGACAGTCATGCGTTCCTTTCGTCCGGCAGACACCCGTGCGCTCGTCAACCTTCTCCGCAACGGTGGTCTCGACTATCTCGAGCAGAAGGACGGCTATTTGCTGCCGCACTTCTGGGATCTGACGAACCTCGTTCCGCGCTCGGAGGCCGCCGAATCGAAGAGCAGCTACGAGATCATCACCGGCGAGACGCCGCCCGTCGGCGGCCTTGTCGACTATTGGAAACTGCTCCTTCTCGACGGGAGGGAGTCCCAACTCAGCCAGTCGTTGCTTTCCGCCGCGGTGTTCGATTTCCCCACTCCGCTGGCTCCCAACTCCGTAAGACAAGAGGTCGCGGGGGGGTATCTCAGCCGGCATGAGCGGCTGATCTACAGAACGCGGCCTCTGTCGCTTGGTTTGAGCCTTCGCGTCGTGCGAGGCTCGGTCGACGTCACGGTACGCGTGGCCGACGAGACCGGCAGCTTGGCGGCTGATGCCGTTCTCGTTTCCCGAGCTGACGCCTCGTTCACCGGACGGCGGTGGCGACGACTGGCTGTTTCTTTTACGCCGACGGCCTCCCCGGCGGTCGTGTCGATCGTGCTTCGCCGCGCGACCGGTAGCGATCTCGCCGAGGTTCACGTAGGCAACGTCCAGCTGGTGCTCGGCGCTTATGCGGACGTGCCGTACACCGGAGATCCGTCGGTGTCGGCAATTCCGAGCGGCGCCGTCATCATGACGATGGGCGACGCGTGTCCTCCCGGGTTCACGGAGCTCACGGACGATAGCGGTGCGCAGGTGCCGGAAGCGTGGACGGCGGCGGATCCGGCCGCCGAGGTGCGGCGCGGCAATTTCCCGTACCACTCGGCCGATCAATCGGCCACCGACGGCGAGCCGACGCACAACGCGGACGAGCCGCACTTCACGCTCGTCAACGACGACGTGATCGCGCTCGAGTCGTTTTCGAGTAAACTCGCGTCGTCGACGAACACGTACAACGCGACCGTCCGGTGTCCGGCCGACGAGCCGAACGAGGACGGAGCCGCGGATCACCAACACGGTCTGACCGCCGGCGGCTCGGTGCCGGTGAATCGGCCGCTTCGTTTTTGCAGGAGGCTCTGATGTCGTCCTCTACAGCCTGTACGGAATGCGGCATGCCGCGCGGCCCGCGCTGTCCGGCGCCGCGGAGCCGCCGATGACGATCGCCGAAGGGTTTCTTCGAGAGCTGACGAAGACCGCCGTGATCAAGGATCGGCTGGCCCGACTGGCCGAGCGTCGCGGCGAGTCGCCGGACGCGCTCGTGCGTTGGTCCACCGCGGCCTGGAACCGGCTGTTGAAGGCGGAGCACAAGAATCTCGCCAAGTCGATCAAGGTGCTCGGCGAGGGACATCGCGGGCACGTGCGTTCCGAGATGCCGCAGCTCGAAGGTGAGCAGGTCGACAAGTTCGTCGACATGCTGCAAGCGCTCGGCGTCAACGTCGTGCGCACGCAGGTCGCGGTCGGCGATCTGCAGCCGACGCAGAAGCACATGGACACGGAGAAGGTGCGCGGCATGGCGGAGAACGCCGTGAAGGGCGAGTTCCCGAAGATCGCGGATCCGGTCGTCGTCTCGAACGACGACCACATTCTCGACGGTCATCACCGGTGGGCCGCGTTGCGCGCCTTGAGCCCGAAGAATACGATGAAAATCATCCGAGTCGATCTCCCGATCGACCAGTTGGTTTCCGTGGCGAAAGATTTCTCGAACAAGCGGTCGAAGTTTGCGCGGTGAGACGGCAGCTCGGCGGGAAAGGGACCGATGGACATCGCTCGCGTCAGGGATCTGCCCAGCCTCGTGCGAAACGGTCATTTCGGAGCCGGGCTGGCGTACTGGGAGTCGTCTTCCGGTGTGGCGCACGCGCAACTCGACGCCGGGCTCGCGACGTCGTCGGCGCTCGTAAGCTCGCCCACCTATCACGCCTCGCTGGCGCCGCGGAGCTGGATTCGACAGACGATCGACCGCTTCGACACCTACTTCTTTCCCAGTCGACGCTACGTCCGCAACCTCTACGCCGTTCCCATCAGCTCGCGCACGCTGAGTCTGCGGCCGTCTTATGACACGCTCGTTGACGGTATCCCGTGGGGACCCGGGGTTGATCCGTTCAGTTTCGTCGACGCCGAAGGCACCACGCTGCTCGGGGCCGGCGCGCAGGTCGCGATCGAGGACCACACCTGGCCCGATAAGAGCGGTCCTTACCGCGTCGGACGGGTGCAGACGGACGCCGATCAGGTGCACTCGTTGCAGGTGTCTCCCATCGACGGAGAGATCACGCACCTGGCTGAGTCGGCCGCGTTCGATGGGTGCGTCTACACCAAAGAGACGGCGCAGGGATTCGCGACCGTTACGCTCCTCGGTATTGTCGAGTTTGAGCGGGCCGACGGGCAGAGCGCTGGTGTGCAGCCGGGTGACGTGATCATCGTCAGCGCGCCGGCGGCCGCGGCGGCTTTCGTCGTGCAGGTTGACAAGCAAGTCGACCGCTACGTCATTCTCGCTGCTCCGGTGCCCGGGGCGCCCTTTCTCGCCGCCACGGATTCAAGCGGCGCTCTCGCGAGTACGGCGATCACCGAGTGGTTCCTGTCGGCTCGTTCGCGGGTCAGTCTGATCCGCGAGCTCGACGTGTTTCAGTACGACTTCACCCTCGCGTTCAGCCACTACCCGCAGAGCTACGGCGGCGTGCCGGTGCTCGAGATCGTCGACCACGGCGGCGCCGTGCTGGAAACGATTCCCGCCGTCACAGTGGAGTCCGGCGCGCTGTACGAGGTGCTGTCGACATCCGACGAAGAGAACGGCGGCGGCACGGTGTTTCGTCGGAGGCTCTACCACTTCTACCTCGATCGCAGGGAGCCGGTCAGCGGTCTGCTGCGCCTGACGCTTCCGGCGGGATCCGGCGATGTGCGAATCGGCGACGTCGTGCTCTACAAAGGAAACTTCACGCGTCGGCACGACTTCAACGATCTCGACGACCCGACTCCGAGCGCCCTCGTCGACCGGCGTTCGGCGCTCGATCGCCTGACGCACGGAGCGGACGAGACCGACGGCATCATCCCGCGTGGAGCGGTGCTGTTGTTCGCCGGCGGAGCCCAATGCCCGCCGGGATTCAAGCGGGTGGATTCACAGCGGGAATCCGTCGTCGACGGACTGGAGATGCTCCCCGCTCCAGACAGCGTCGAGTACGACTCGACGAGGAACCGAACACTGTTGACGTGGGTCAACCGCAGCTTCGATCTGCTCGACGAGAACGGCAACACCATCCCGGTCATCGGAGACGGCGCCGTCGCGTTTGTAGCGCTGCCGAACACGTCTCCGTTCAACGGGGCCTACGAGGTCGTGACCACCGGCCCGGTGCAGCAGCGGGTTCAGCCCGGCATGGCGCTGCGCATCCGCACGTCGACGCTGCCCAACCGCGAGGCTCGGCGCTTCGACTACTCGGTTCCGGTGCGGCAGGTCGTCATGGACAGGGCCGAGTTGCTCGGGCTCGCTCCGGTGACTCTCGGTTCCTTGTATGCGATCTCGTACCCGGTGTTCATGCAGCAAGGGGACTTCTCGGCCGGCGAGCGGTTCATGACGCCGATCGGTCCTCCGGCTTCGCTGCAGCCGACGTCGTACTCCGGCGTCGGAGGCGTGCTCGCGCCGGTCGGAACGCAGTCGCGCAAGGCTGCCTTCGCAGGGCTGAGCGACGGCGCCGCGGCGATGGTCATCACCGGTGTGACGCTCGGGCCGCTGGCGGCGGGAGAGGTCGTCTACGTGCGCTGGAACGGAACAGGAGGCGGCGTTGCTGCTCCCACCGGCGGCTTCGTCGCACGGGTGCTTTCGAACGTCTCCGGTACGGTGACCGTCGAACGCTTCGACGGCGCCGGCATCATCACGGATCAGACGGCGCCTCTTGCGGGAGATGCGTGGTTTTCCGATGCCCGTGTGTTCGATTCCGCAGTCGTCGTGACGCGTACTGTGGTCGGAGCGACGACGGTGTGGTCGGCTCGTCGGTATCGCTCGAACTTTGTTTTGTCGGTTTTTGGCGATGTCGTGTCCGACATCGTCAAATCTAACCAACAAGGAGTAGTGGTCGAGCCGGCCGGCTTTCTACGCTTCGCCGATCCCGCGATCGGATTTGATTACGGATCGCAGGGGCACTCGCACAAAGTCGTGCGAGGAGATGCGGTGTTCAACGAGAACATCGCGCCTCACGTCAGCGGAGGCAATGAGGGCCTGGCGTCGACGGTCGTCGCCAGGCGGCATGGCCACGGCTACTTGCCGAGGTTCACGCATGTCATTCCTCGATTCGCTGCGTTCCTGCTCTGCGAGAAACTATAGGCGCGGTCCGTACATCAAAGAGGAGTATTCGATGCGCGAGGACACGGAGGACGATGCGGAATGCACAGAAGAAACGGAACGCCTGCGGATTTCGCTTTCCCGGTGGCAGGCCTCCTGTATTATTCTCGGGTTGGCATTCGCCACCGCGTTTTTCTGGGGCTTTCTCGAGCACGGCGAGAATCAGATGACGAATCACTTCCGACGTGAAGAGATTGTCGCGGCAGCCTCTCGGCTGTCTTCCGATTCGCCGGAGCGGATGGAGGCCCTTTTCGATTCCGCCCGTTTTTTGAAGGTCGAAGAAGCGATTCCGCTCGCCGTCATGTATGCCGTCCGTCCGGCGCTCAGCGAAGAAAAAACGCAGTATCACGTGTTGTCGGCTCGGCGCTACCTCAAGCTGTTCGATCTCGCCGTGATCGAGAAGCGCGTCCGAGAGGCCGCCGTCTCAGGCGCTTTTCGTGATGCTGACGCGTTGCTTCTCAAGTTGCCGGATCTGCTGAGATGAGCTGCACCGGCACGCAGGCAGTCCTCGGACAGAGCTACGTGTCGGATGCCTTTACCGCTTCTTCTTCGTCGTTGGTCGTCAAAGTAGGAGGTAATCCTGTGGCGGCTGACGTGTTCGGTTTCGGTCCCTACACCGTTAAGGTGTACGCACTGGACATCCGGTGTCCCGGCCCGATAGAGGTTTTCGACGGTACGCGCGTGGCGTACTGCGCCAAAATAACGGGGTGCTGAGATGCGCACATGGGTGATGCGAGAACAGAAAAAGGACGAGACGCCGAGGATTTGCGTGATCTTCGGCAGGAGCTGCGAGACTGCAAGCAGCTCGTATCCGATCTGCAGAGCGCCCACGCCGCACTTCAAGAGAAGACAGGGCACATAGAGAAGAAGAACGAGGAACTATGCAACGAGCAGAACAGCTATCTTCGGCGCGCGGAGTGGGATCCGGAGAAGTTCGTCACGCAGAAGGAATGGGAGCCGGTCAAGCTGATCGTCTACGGCTTGGTGGGAGCCATTTTATTGGGGGTCGTCGGCGCCCTCATCAGCCTGGTTATCGTAACCCGGTCGTAGCTGCGCTCCTTTTCGTTCTGGTCTTCTCGTGCGTTGAGATGGTGGCGGCGGTGCTGCGGGTCGATTGGCTGCGCACGCTCGTTCCTGGCGCACCGAAGATGACCTTGTTGGCCGCCTTTCTGTTTGCCGCGGCCTCGCTGCTCGTTCTCGGTTTTCAAAACGTCAAACGAAGAGATCAATTCGGCGCTTTTCTCATCGGCACGCTGACGCTCGCCATTCTGCTGACCGTCGTCTTTGAGTGCATCCGTTTCATCGCCGACTACTTCTCGTACGAATTGGCGTTGCGCTACGCCGAGCCGGCGCATCCGTCACCGTGCACGCTGATCGGTCTGTCGCTCGTCGCGGTGGGTGGCTTCGCCTGGGCTTTTCGCCGATGGGGGCTGTTGCGGCTTTTCGGCTGGTTGTCGGCCGGCCTCGGCCTACTTTCTTTGACCGGTTACGTCCTCAGCCTGCCGTGGCTGTACTGCTCGTTCGGACCGGATGACACGGCCATGTCGATGCCAACGGCGATCTGCCTCGTCATCCTCGGAAGCTGTGAGGCGCTCACCCGCGGCTTCGACGAGTAGCGGCTAAAAAACCGGGGATAGGATCCCCGGGTGCTCACGGCGATTACTTCCTGGTTCGAGAACACGGCCAGCAAACCAGCTTGCCCGTGTATGCGAGAAACAGCTCCGCGTTTCGGCCACAGCCTGGACAAACGGCCATCGTCCTTCGCGCGATCCTTCGCTTGCGTCTGCGCTTCTGCTCCTGTTCGCTTGGTGTGCGGCGCGTGAACGAGAAGCGTCGCTCGCGGCGCACGCACGACAGCCACAGTCTAGAGAACTCCGTGCGCGAAAAGCGCGGCTCCGAGCGGACGGCCGTGACGAGATTACCGCGCCGCAGCGCGATCTTGATCCGCAGGTGCTGAGTGATTCGTCGTGATCTCATTCTTTTCTCCTCTCGCGCGAACGCACCCCCCGCGTCTCCAACAGCCAGAAGACCGCTACGCCGATCAGGTAGATCCACAGCGGCCAGAGCGTCTCGAGCCACGAGCAGTTGATGATTCCGAAGGCGCGCAACGGCACGAGCGTCATGAGCGCGCCCTCGGCGCGGAGTCGCATGCGTGACCAGCCTTCCCAGTACAGGTCGATTTTCGGTTTTTTCACGGGTCAACTCTGATTTTCGGGTGGGCGCGGTACGCGTCGATGATCACGTCGTCCGCCGTGAAGGCGTCGAGGCGCATGCTCGGGTGACTCTTATTCGAACGACGCAGCGACAAGACCGGAAGGTTGTACGGCTCCCGCGAGAGCTGCACCTTGATCGCCGTGAGATCGCCGACGCGAACGTAGGCATGGGACAGCGTCACGACCAACTGGCCGACGGGGCGCTCCAGGACGTGTCCGAGCATGTTCGTGAGCAGCCCGTAGAACGCGGTGTAGTACGGCAGCTCGCGGAACACGTCGATCGAACGCAGCGTGCAGTGGACGTGCAGGCGATCGCGTAGCGTGATCACCTGCCACATCAAATGCTGGGTCGGGCGAACTCCGGCGATGACCTGGATCGGATTCCAGCCGGTCACCACCACGTTCTCGGACGCGTCGCGCTGCCGGGCGAGCAGGTTTGCGATTTGATCGCGCCACTCGCCCGATTGCGTCGGCAGACGTCGCCAGTTTTGGCCGTAGCTCGAGCCGAACGGCGGATGGTCCACGCGCCATTCGCTCGGAACGGCCCCTTTACTTTCTTCGCCTGAAAGTCCGAAAAGGACCTCATCGACCACCGATTTCAGGTCGATTCTTCTGGTCGTGACGACCGGCAGTCCTTTCGTCAGATCGAGACGCATCTGCTGTCCGATCGCGGACAGCGATGGGACCGTATCGCCGTCGATGGTCTGGGTCTCGGGGTCTCCGTTGACGGAGATCCATCCGAGCATGTCGAGGTATTGGTGCATTCTTCATCCTTTCGTCGGGAGATCAGGGGTAATGGATCGCGGTCGGATTCGAACCGACAACCCGGGGCGCTCAACCGTTGAGCTTCGCGATCGACCTCCCGTTACGGGGGAGACCGGGCTGGATACCGTGACGGCCCCGGAAAACGAGGGCATGGACGTCGCCGGGCGTCTTTGTGTCGCGGTTCCGTCGTTTTTACCCACCTACGGCTGGGGTGTGTCTGCACAAGGTCAGCGGCCGAGAGTGAGACCTGCCATGCTGAAGACGCGATACCACTCGGCCAGGTCGCTCGGCGGCGCGATGGACTTCATGCGGATCCTCGTCCTGAGTTTTTGGAGTATGAACGCGTCGACGCTCGTGTCACGCAAAAATAGTCCTGCATTTCCGCGTGCGGCGCTCATCAGACTCTCAAGCTCATAGACGTCTGTAATCGCTCTCTTCTCGCCGCCGGGAAATCGAAGCCGCAGCAACGCAGAGTGATGCTGAATACCGGCACTGACGATGACGGCGCGTACGTACCACGCGTCCTTAAAAAGCATGCGCGGATTCGGTTCGCCGGTATAGGGAAGCGGTTGCGGTTGCAAGCGGAACGAGGCGAGCAGCGCCGAGACGCTGAGCTTCATGCCGTTTTCGTTTTGCAGCGTTTTCCACGCCTCCGCTTCGAAGAACCAGTCAAGGGCTTTGCTGGTGTCGACGCCTCCCTGGCTGCGCCGCAGCCACTGCATGTCCTCTTCCGCGGGTTGCGCGTTGGTTCCGGCGTAGAGCGGCACGGCGTCGAGCGGCGTGTCTACCCGATCGTAGTAGCCCAACCGCGGAAGAGGAGCGCGCCGCGCGCACGCGCCGCACCGCATGGTTTGCGCCGGCGCCGCGTCTTTCCGCCAGCCGAGATCCGGGTGATACAGCGTTTCCGTGCAGAGTGAGCGCAGGCCATCGAAGAAGTGGGTCTGCCGCAGTATTCGGTTGGCGTACCAATCAGGAGCCGGCACCGGAAAAGGCAGCGGAACGCCGAGGCGTTCGCTCTCCAGGAAGCACGGTTGACACACGCGCAGCAACAGGCGGGCTTCGTCGTACAGGTCGACCCAGGCGACGGTGCGCGACAGCGGTGCGCCGCAGTCCGTGCGGTCTTTTCCTTCTTTCATGAAGTGCAGCCCGTATGTGCCGTCGGCTACGACCCAGCTTCCGGTGTCGGGTAATACGCGGTCGCCGACCAGGCGCCGCTCGTTTCTTTTGCCGATGATCACGGCGGCTCCTTTCTTTTGTGGTTAGTAGGGGTGCGAGTACGGTCCCTGCAGCGCGCGAAGGACGATCGTGAACACGATCTCGGTGCTGGCGCTCGGATCGTTTTTCAGCGCGAACAGCAGTTGCTCTCTCAGACGAAGCAGCAACAGGCGCTCGGCGCGCAGGTCGTCGTGAGCGAGACCTATCGAGTCGCGGTGGCGGCCGGCGCGTGTGCCGGCGTCGGCCGCCAATCGACGCAGCTTCTCATCTGAAACGGTCACGTAATGGCCGCCGAAGCGGCCGATCAAACGGAACACGATCGACTCGACGAATCGCGGTGTGTAGAGCAGGATCTGCACTTTTTGTTGTTCCGGGGTCATCCGCTCGAAGAGAGTCGAATCGATCTTCTCGTTTTTTAGGACGAATTGATCCAGCAGGAACTCGCCGCGCGTTGCAATCATCTCGGCGTTCACCAGCGTGTTGAGCACCGGTTTGCTGGTGATGGTTTCCATGAGGGAGAGCGGAAATCGAATGCCTTCTTCGTAGGCGCGCTGCAGCTCCGGTTTCACGTCGATCGGATCCGGTTTGCTCTTTGTGAGCGCGAGCAGCGCGTTGGTTTTATGCGTCCACGCGATCGTATTGCAGCGCTGACAGATGGCGGCGTGCTCGACGGGAGGCCGCACGGCGCGCCAGCCTTGCGCGGCGTGAAAGACGACGGTGCTGCAGGCGGCGACGAGTCCCCTGAAGAAGTGGTGCGCTTGTACGGCCGGGTGGCGGTACCAGCTGGGCTTCGGCAGATCCACCGGGAGCGGGAACTGCGACGCCAATCTGTGCCGTTGGCAGACAAGGCAAATGTTGACGTGAAAACGAGCCAGCGGCGGCAGCGTCTCTCAAGGCAGGCCGCCCGTCAGATCGCTGCCGCAAACGGCGCCGCCTTCGGGCAGGCGGAAGTGCAGCCCGCCGAGAAGGCTGACGTACCAGATGTCTTTCGTTTGTTCGCGCGCCGTCTCGATCAGGAGACGCTCGCTTCTTTTTCCGACTCGCATGTCGTGCGCCTCCTTTTGGCGGAATGACAGGCACGGCAGTCGTCCGGGCCAGGTCTCGGTGTTGTGATCTGATTCTCGTCGAGCGGACCGCCGAGCAGCCACCGGCCGCACAGCGACTTTCCGTTCGAAAAGAAATGCCATTTCTTCGCGATGCCGGGGCGTCGCCAGCCGGTGGTTTTGTTCATCGTCGGATTACTTTCGCAGCAGGAGAACGAAGAGGACCGCGACTCGCGTCGCGGCCCTCTCATGGTCGGTTGTTCGTGGTTTCCAGCTGGGAATCCATCACACGCCCGCGCGTTGCTTTTTCAGCCACTCGCGCGCTTTCGCGTTTTCCTCGCCGCCGGCCAGAAAACGGCCGGCAGTCGTTCGCGCTGGGCGCTGTCGAGCGTTATTGCTTGGTCCTCGTCAGATGCAGGTCGAGGCGCAGTCCTTCGGCGACTTGCCGGACGCGATTGAAGTAGCCGCCGAACTTGTTGAGGTTGTTTTCGATACGGGCGATGATCGCTTCGGTGATCGGGTAGTCGCCGTCGGCGAGCTTCGCGTTGATGTGGCCGGCGAGCTCGCGGCGGCTCATTGGTGCGAACCTCTTCGTATGCCACTTGAAGTTCGCCGGCGTGTCCTCGCGGATCTTGCGCAAGCGCTCGCCGAGCTCTTGGTGGAGGCCGCTCCACACGATTTCGGTGTCCTTGTCACGCAGTACGTACTGTTTGAGTTTCAGGTTCATCTCGTTTTCCTTCTTCAGTTGCGTCGCCGAAGCGACTGGTCATCGACGCCTGCGCCTCCGAGTGCAAACGGTCTTCATTCGCGAGGCTTGCCTTCAGCGCGTCGAGCACTTCGCGGAACGTACCGGCGCACTCCGGAAGGGAGAGCGCCTTCATGATGTCGATGGTCTGTTCCGCGCGTTTGATCAGCTTGATGTTCTCGGCGTTCATGTCGGCTTCCTCGTTTCGGGTCGGGTCAAGAGCCGTCGGCGGGGATCGAACCCGCGACCACCGGGTTACAAAACCGGTGCTCTACCGCTGAGCTACGACGGCGATAGGCGTCCGCGTCCGGACGCCTTCAAGGCTATCGATCTTCGCGCAGGTCGCTTTCGAGCGTGCGCGGGCCGTCCAGCTCCCAGATGCGCGCGTTCGCGGCGTCGCGGAGCGCGATCAGCTCGTCACGGGATAGCGTTTCGATGGGGACGTTGAGCATTTTTTCGACGGGCATGGTTTTCCTCTTTTCACGGGTTGGGCCGCCGGAGAGACGGCGCCGAATCCACGTGAGGCACCGGTAGACCCGGTTCCACGTCGTGTATTCGGCGCCGCATCGGAGGCAGCGGTTGTCGAACCAAGGATGTCCTGCGAGGCAGTTCCAGCAGCGGGTCATTACGTGCCGCCTTGTCGAGCCTTGAGAAAGCGACGCATCGACTCGGTGCATTTGATGAGGAAATCGGAGAACGACGGCGTCTCGACTTTTCCGTAGTGCCGTACGATGAGATCCTCGATGTCCGAATTGAGCGCCTCGTCCGCGCTTTGCGCCGGTCGCTTGTTCCACGGCGCCGGACTCGCGCCCGGCGTCGCGACGTGACGCAGCACGGCGTCGAAGTCGTTCTCGAAGCGATAGGCGCGATCGTCGACGTAGAGAACCGCCGGCAGCTTTTCGTACGTGATGGACGTCAGCGGCGGGAAGCCGTGTCGCGCGAGCCACGCCTCGATGGCGGCTTTTCCTTCTTCGCTCGCCGCGCGGCTCGACATCACGTGGACATGGAAGCCGCGCCGCAGCAGTTCTTCACAGAAGGCTTGCGCGCCGGGCACGGGAGGATCGGGGATCATGTCGGCGCTCGTCCACGGCGAGTCGTACGAGTGCAGCACGCCGTCGAAGTCGAGGCAGATGGAGTAAGGCATCAGGTTTCCTTTTCGTTGTGGTGGTGACCGCAGCGCCTGCCGCACGCCGCAGGCGCGCGGAACATGATGTAGCCGACGTACGTCATCAGAGCGACGAACGCGGCGATGAGGCAGTATCCGACGACGTTCACGACGCCTGCTCCGGAAGCCAGCCCGGCACGTTGAGCCGCACGACGGTGCGCGTGCAGTCGACTCGCATGGGGATCGTTTCGTGCAGCATCAGCACGGCATCTCCCGCCCAGACGACGAACGGAGTGAGCGGCGTGCGGCGCATGTGCCGCGTTTCGATGTGGGCGCAGTCGCCGTCGGCTTTCGGCTCACCGTCGTAGTCGCCCTCGTAGGCGACGCAGCCGCACACGTTGGTCGCCAGGATGATGCTCTCCGTGCAGGCGCGGTCCATGCCGTGCATCGGAGCCGGCGCGGGATCCGGCAGGTTGTGCTTCGGTTCCGTGCCGTGCCCGCTGCCCGGATTCCACCAGCCGTCTACATGGAGTCCGGGGCGGCGATGGTGTTCGCCGGCGCGCACGAACATCTGATCCACCATCAAGTAGATCGGGCCGTCCGTGTTCACCTTCCGCAGCATCATGTCGACGGTCGGTTGCCAGCGGATCAGATCGGACGGCAGGCCGTCCTTCTTGCGGAATCCCCGCATGTAGACGCGCTCTCCGGTGTGACCCGGGAAGAACACGTATCCGAGCGCCGTCACGCTCGATCGGCGCGTTCGCATCGTCGTGGTCATCTTTCGTTTTCCTCCGTGCAGTATCGGCACATGGCTTGGTTGACGCCGGTGAATTCGGCGCCGCAATCCAAGCAGACGTTTTCTCTCGTTCCGTCCGGCCAGTCACGCAGCGCTCGCGCCGCGTCTTCTCCTTCGCCGGCCGAGCCTCCGGCCCGCAGTCGTCTGATCTCCGCGATCAGCGCCGGCGTGCAGTTCTTGATGTAGGCGACGCCGGCCGCCGACATCCCGTGCGCGAAGTCGGCGACACGCGTTCCGTCCGTGGTGACGACGTTGTGCGTGGAGTTGCCTTGCGTCCAGAGCGCCGGCTCCATGTCCGCGAGCTTCTCTTCGATCTTGGTCAGCATGCTCTCGTCGACCGGTCCCAGCGGCCCTTCCGGCGGGAGCGTGCGTTGCCGCTCGTAGTTGCTCGTGCGGACGACCGAAGGATCGATCGGACGCGGGAAGTAGCCGGCCGACAGGAACTCCGCGCAGGCGCAGTTCTCGCATTGTTTCTTGTCGACGTGGAGCGTGTCGGCGTGGCCGCAAGCGCAGCGGGCCGCTCCTGGGATGTTGTGGGCGACGGCTCGCGCGCGCCGCTCACGCTTCGCCTTGCGTCGTCTTTTTTGGTTCTCGTTCATTCGGAGCCTTTCGTCGTGCGTGGTTGCAGCCCGTATCCCAGGTCTTCATCATTTGTCCGCAGATCACGCACATCGACTGACCGTCGTCGATTCGCCACGTTACACCGTAGATGTCGGGAATGGGAGGGGCGAGCGCCTTGGTGAACAGAGTCACGAGATCGAAGGCGGCGTCGTGCTCGGCGTCGTTCGATCCGTCGATGTTTCGCACCTCGCGGTCGAGGGCGGCGAGCGCTCGTCTTTCTTCGAGCGTCAGGCGCAGTCTGCGCGGCGTGTCTTCTTCCATGGGTTCTCCCGGGTAAAGCAAGCCCTTTCGGGCTTGCCCCTCGCTCCGAAGAGCGAGGCGCGTCTGATGGAGGGCGACGCGAGAATTAGAGGTGGATGATCGATTTTCTTATGCCGTATTTTCGTTGCGTTGTTGTCGCTGCAGCGCCCACTCTTTGGATAGCGCCTTCACGCGGTCGTAGGCGAGCTGCTTGAATCGCAGTGCCGCCTCCGCGGCGCGGTGGGTCGCCTCTCGAACGGCTAAGGCCACGCCGCCCGCTTCCAGGCCGCCGTACTCGACGGCGATCGAGACGATGTCCGGTGTGCGGCCCGAGTAAGCCACCGTGATCTCGGCGTCCCACACTGGAAGCGACATGAACCAACCGTCCGCCGTCGGCTCGAATCGGTATCCGGCTGCGGCGAGGTCGCTGCGCAGCGTGTTCGCGGCCAGGTTATCGATGGCGTTGCTGGTTCTCCTTGCGCATTCGCGTAAAAGACGGACGTCTTTGGTCAGATCGTTCTCGACCATCTCGATCGGAATGTTGCAGCTGCCGCCGATCGATCGGTTGCCGCGAGTTTCATCGAATCGCGCCGTCAGGTCGGCGTACAAGCGGTCACCTTTCGTGAACACGCGAAAGTCGAACACGAGGTCATCTTCGTGCCGGTCGGCGATCAGCGCGAAGTTCGTCGGATCCTGGCGGATCGAGAATCCGTTGCGCGCCAGCACCGGACCGAGCATCTCCCGAACCTGCTTCCTTGTTTTGTTGTTCACGGTTTCTTTCCTTTCGCAAGCTC
>ERZ724522.1101-NODE-1101-length-15344-cov-5.248676_pt1 | contig 15344 bp, 13 predicted proteins | sample MGYA00376055_ERZ724522 | MGnify/ENA primary metagenome ERZ724522 (study PRJEB28724, sample SAMN07190884) | wastewater metagenome | isolation source: effluent of sewage treatment plant in Hong Hong | place: Hong Kong | collected 2016-03-17 ... | reverse complement strand
TTTTGCGAGAAGTACAGAATAAGTCGTTCATCCGTCCCGCCAAGGCGGGCGAGCCGTGGAAACCCGGCAACACCCTTATCCTGTGGACCAACGGAACCTATGGGTTCGATTGGCCACAGACGATCATGGGGCGACAAGACGGAACGGAATACTTGTTTACGTACTCGTCTGTCCGTTACCTTCTGGAAACTCCTGAGCCGTGGTTGATGATTTCGATTGGCCCGCCCGCTAAGGGCCGCGACTACCACCACGACTACCTCCCCCACGACATTGAGGGGTTGAAGGTTTGGCCGCTGGGGGCCACTATGATGCCCCAGAAGATGTTCTGGCGCAAGTACCGGACTGGGCCTACCCGCAACTGTATCCACGCCATTAGCCTCACCAAACCGCTCCAGCTCGAAACCCGTGACAAACTCGGCATCACCCTCACCGAATGTGCCCTGCCATCAGCGATCAAGAACGTAGGACCCGACACGTATCAGTGGTGGGTTCATCTTTAGGAGTGCAAATGAAGACGAAGCCCCTTGTGTACTTGGCCGGTCCCTTCACATCCCACCCCACCCACAACACCAATAACATGGCCCAGTGGTGGAACATTCTACAGTGGGGTCGGTACGCAAATAAGGCCACCTTCATTTGCCCCCATTGGTCCGCCCTCCAAGACATGGTTATGCCTCGTACGTGTGAGGAGTGGCTCAAGTACGACAAGGAACTGCTCGATTCCTGTGATGCCGTGATTCGTATCCATGGTGAATCCAAGGGAGCAGACGAGGAAGTCGCCTACGCGAGGAAACTCGGACTCCCAGTCTTTTTCCACTCCCCAGATATTCACAGTAAATGGGGCATGGAACTCCAAAAGTGGATAGAGAACTGGAAGCCCTTGCCCACCATACCCCTTCTTATACCCCTAGTCTCCAAACCGAAGAGGCTGGTGGTGGGGTTCATGGGGCATCCGGGACGGGGCAAAACCACCATCTCCAAGATGGTGATCAATGAACTCATGAAAGACAACAAGTGGAGTTGTTTCCGTCGTTCATTTGCTGAACCCATTCGCCAAGCCTTGGCCACAATGGGGGTCCAGAAACAGGGCACCGACGACGCCGAATATCGAGCGATGGCTACGGCCCTCTCCTCGATCCGGGACTTCAACCCCAAATTCTACGTCGATAAGATGAAAGGGCAGTTGACGAAAGATTTCGAAGCCTACAAGTTCTCCTACAAGTTCTCCCCCCAGAACTTCGTGGTGCTGATTGACGATGTGCGGTACGAGAACGAGACGGCCCTGTGCGACTACATCTTCCTGCTGGATTCGTGGGATATGCCTAACCGCCAGAAGTGGGCTGAAAAAGGCATCCACAAGAGCGAGCAATACTGTTACGATATACTCAAAGGCCATAAGAGTCTACAGATACCAGCCCAGTACTGCCCGATTCAGTACGGGGAACAACATCTGAGGGCTGCTGCCGTGAAGATAGCCGACCAGATTCGGAACGAATGCGTTGGTCGGTTGTATCAGTAGTGCCAATAGGGCTATCCGGCGTGGTGAATAGACCACTCACCACAACCCCCAAAGGCCCTATGAGCCCCCTCTCCGAGCCGCCGCCGGACGGCAGGAGTTTCTGCCTATAACCCCCATGAAAGGGATAATTTGAAGACGGTGACAACTGATGAGGGGATGGTGTTTCAGGTTGACCGACCAAAGCTGCTCTACAAAGCTGTGGCTATCATCAAGTTCGAACGTGCCCTGTGGCCCACCCCCAAGAAGGGGAGGCCCCCGACTAAGGTGACCGAGAAGGACCGTGGCCGGATCATGGCGAAGTACTACGAACTGGAGGCCCAGATTGGTTCTACTGAAAAACCCCGAGTCAGGAAGGTATCTGCACCGTCTTTGGCGTGAAAAGCCCACCGAAGAAGTGCTGCTCACGGAAGACCCTGTAGAAGCTGCCTGCTTCCACACTGAAGACATACCCCTTATAGCCCGGCTCACCCGTCAGGCGTGGGTTGGAATCGACTGCCGCACCTTTAACGTGCCCACACCACCCTCCCTACAATCAACGTAGAGGGGGTGACCATGACCGCTAAGAATTTCGGACCTGACAACTTTCGTGTTTCGTTGACGGCCCGGGACTGGGCGAAGCTTATTGTGTTGGTATTCACTAACGCGATTGGTATCGCCGTTGGCGGTTATTACATTGGCGACCGACTTGCCCGACTTGAGGTGAAGGTTGATCAGACCATCGGAGAACAGCTTGGAAACCTCGAAAAACGCATCATTCGACTGGAAGACCGAGTGTTCCCAACATCCACGCCCTAAAGATTTTACTGTTCTAACCCATGCATCCAGCCCTTTTTAGAGGGTTTGTACTCAATTCCTGAAAGGACCCTGATGTTGATTCCCTTCCGCAAGTTCGAGACTAAGGTTACCCCCTCCGAGAATGGGTTTGTGGTCTCCGCCAACCCCATTGGCTCTCCCGACAGGGGTATTCTCCTCGGTAACTGCATGACGCAACGCCTAGCCAACGAGCTGGCCGTTGCCTCGACCGACGAACTGATCACTGATTGTGCCCGGGCTGCAATCGCCCCTATCCTTGCACACGGCGAACGGGCCAAAGACCTCGCCAAGGTGTATGGGATTGAGGGTGATGTGGCGTCTGTTTCCACACAGGAGTAAGTTATGCCGACCCCCGTTGTTCCCCCCGGCCCTGCACCTGCTACCCCGCCGAACCAGATCGGCTACAAGCGGTTCAGGTTCACCCCCGAACAGATTGCGATGATGGAAGATGAGATCCATCGTGGGGCAATGCTTCGGACCTTCCGTCGCTGTTCCCTAGCCCCGGGCGGCTCCAGCAATCCCAACGATCTTCCCCCGGGTCGGGATATCCCGGTTGCCCCGGAAGATGCCAACCTCATCAGCTCTCTGTTCGGTGAGCCCGAGCCGCTGCCCCGCGAAATCACCCCCGATATGCTCGACGAGGCATATGACAGTGATTGTGACGACGGGGGGCTTGAGTACCGGGCACTCTTGCAGGAACGGGATAGGCGGGTCTTCGCGATGAACGATCGGGAGCATATGCCCCTGTTCGATTTCGATTTCCCTGTGGCCGTGCGCCCCTCGTCCACACCCGGCAAGTACCACGTTTACCTGAATAAGGCCATCTCGTGGGTGGAGTACCGGAACATCCTCAATGCCTTTGCTGACGCTGGGCTGCTTGAGGAGGGTTGGGTGGATTCTGCGAGGCGTCAGGGCCAAGCCTTCTTGCGTTGTCCCGGTGTGGATAAGCCTGCTGCACAGATTGAGCGGGAGAACACCCCCGAAGCCCCACGGGAAGAAACCTTTCAGGGCCATCGCCGTCAGGAGGCACTTCCCGTCCAACCCCTACGGTCAGGAGTGGTACTCCCTCCGCCCCCTACCATCCCCCCTAATCGTCCCGGTTCACGGCGATCCTCTACAATATTGCCAGACGCGGTGGAGCGACTTCGGGCGGTACTGAGGCAGCGACCCTCCAACCGACTGGTTATACCTGTCTCGGACGTTAGCCCCATCCTAACGCGGGTAGAATCCGAGATGATGGACGATGGGTTAGATAATACAGTTTATACCACGAATACCACGAACCCGGATCTTTAGGCCCGGGAGCGGTGGTACTTTTCGCGGGGGCCGCAGGGCATTGGGATGAATAGGCCTACATCACCGTCGATGACAACGCCGCAACCTAAGACGGGTCGCACGACGAAGTCAGCCCCGTACTCAAAGGCATAAGCTTGCACATCAATACCACACGCGACGTTCATCCCAAAGATCCGAGAGGTGTAATTACAGTGATAGGCCACGCCCCCGAACGTGTGGGTATGCCCGATCACCGTGGACTGCCGATGTTCGATAGCCCGATTGAGTGCGGCGTTCTTGCCGCTAGAGCCCGACCCATGCTCGTAGCGTACGCCGTCGATTTCATGAGAGAAGGCCCACTTCCAAGTGGGGGTCTCCCATATCTCCGCATAACTGCGGAGGAACATGTCTGAAAGGCCTTGCTTTTGAGCGGCAAGGATGTGCCGTTTATCGTGATTTCCGATGCATACGAGGGCCTTGGGAAAGGCCTTGTGCCACAGCTTTGTGAACTGGAGGGTCTCTTTCGCCTCGTCGCCGGTGCTGCGGCCATCAGGGTCCGCGACGTAGTTGGGGGCCACGGCGTGGTTATCCGCCACATCCCCGATATGCACTACCTGCTTTACGTTGAACCGGCAAAAGGTATCCCGACAGAAACGGAGATACATCGGGTGAACCCACGGGAAGTGGGTATCGGCAATAATCCCCGTAACACTCATTGTTCGAGATCCTCCAACCGATACAGTTGATCTAGCACTTCTTCCAGAACCCGGCGTTCTGTTCTAAGTTTGTCCCACTTTTCAATCTGGGATGCACGACTACCCCGTGGGGTGTCGAAATTCAACTGGTGAAGGGCTTCCGTACGTTCATCGATCATCCGGTGAATGATATCGAAATGCTCAGTGTTCACTGGACATGTCTCCGAACCCCCTGAACTGGGCGAAGTTTCCGAAGGCTTTCTGGTCTGGGGACCGTTCGGCTCCGCTTGTGGCGGCTCGACGGTCTTTGGCTGTGGCACCGGCCATGAGCTGGTCTTGTTCCAAGCCCAGTCGGGATTCACCGACTCCTTGAACGACTCCCGAGTAAGTCTGTCGTACATCTGGGGGGAGCCTGTCGAGTAGACGTTCGCTCCGGGCAATAGATCGGAGTCTTGCTCTAGCGTTAATTTGATCACGGGAGATGGTAAATGGGAGGGGTCGCTGCACCCCATCCTCTCCACGAAATTGGAACCGCTTGGAGTACTGACTAACAACGCTTTCATACCGGGCCATGTCTCCGGAGAGCATGGCGTCGATTGCGTCTCTTTTGTATCCAGCCATTTCTTCAGAGTTTCGGACAAGAAACCGGTCAAGTTCCGGTACTTGCGAATCTGGCACCGGGAAGCCCAGACCTTGGAAAATGAGTTGGGTTGGGGATCTGTAGTCAATGAGAGTTCCGTCAGGCTTGTATAAAGGTACGCGGCCATCGGGTCCGGGGTTCCCGTAATCCGCCATTATTTTACGTGCTTCTGTGGGAAGTCCGGTAAGATCCTGACCGAAAGCGTCGGTCATAGGATCATTCAACGAATCCCCGCCCACCTGCTTGTACAAACCCTCAAGACCGGGCCACGTGTACTTCGCCAGCTTGCCTCCGGCCACCCCGAAAGGCGTCACCCTCAACATCTGACGCTTGAACAGCTCGGTATCCCCCGTCCCAAGGGCCTTCAACCCCTGCAAAGGGATATCGATGATGGGAGGAATGACCGGAATAGCCGCCTCTTCAGGGGAAAAACGGCCTTCCCGCACAAAGGGGTAGGCGTCGGTGACCTGAGCGTAACCCGTGTATCGGGTAAGGTCAGCCCCGAGGAAGTTCTTCCCCAGCTCGTAGATGATTGCCGACGATCCGAGGATCCGCAGATAGTCTACCAACCCGGCGGGGAGCGGAATCTCCCTCTCGGTGCCTCGGAAGTACCGCACTCCACCCGCAATCTGCGGCGACAGGGCAAACGGGATGGTTGCCGAGCGCACGACGAAGGAGGCGAACTGTCTTGTCAAGGGGTTTCCGAGCAACTGGCCGGGCTGGAAGACAAAGGGCGTATTGAGAATGTCGTTAGCAAACTGGAACTCTTGGACCGCCCGGGTCATCTCCGAGGTCACAAAGCTGTTGCCCCGGAGCAGGTTGCTCAGATTCGGGTCTCGAAGGTCCTTTATATGGGGAAGAAGCCCCCCCTCGTGTGCCCAAGAGAGGTGGGCATACCCGGTAGCCAGCCGGTTGAACCACTCCATCTTCTGGAAGGGCATAAGCCCCCAGTCAATGAGTCGGTCGTACTTAGACTTGGTCTGTGACAGGACCTTGCCAGACGAGCCTGCATGGCCCTCCAAGACCTCGAAGACCTTGGTGCTGATTCCGACCGGGTCCGTACCATCGGCCCCCGCAGAGGCCAACCGCATCGTTTTGGTGACCAACTGGTTGCGTTCCAGTTCGTTCAGGTTGCGGAACCCCTGCTCAGCCCTTGCAGCGGTATACCGCCCTATATCCTCAAGGGCCAAAGCCCACCCCTTTGCGATGTGCTTCACCCCATAGACGGATAGGGCCGGTCCCAAGGTTTGGGACATGTTCATCAGAACAGACCCCATATTCCCCGCCAAGTGAGTCCCGTACAGATACTTAGCAAGCGAAGCTGACTTCTGCCCCACCTCGCCGGGGATAACCGGCTCATCTGCCCAATTCCTCATCCCCTGCACAAACTTCTCGGCATACCCCCCCTGCTTCTCCACCGCCTTCATCAGGGCCGAGTTGGAGAAGTTCATCATCGTTTCCTTCATCGCCAGCATATTGTCGCGCAGGATGCTGTGTCCGACTGAGGGTGATGTGCCCATGACACGCGGCAGGTAGACATCGGCCACCCTACGGAGGGTGTACTTGTTCTTCATGTGAACCATGTCCGCCGCCAACGCATCGGCCACCGAAAACGTACCCAACGGCTCATTCCCCGCCGCCTGATGGGCAATAATGGGAACGTCCATAGCCAGCACCTTGCCGTCAGGGGTCTTGAAGAAGTCCCGCTTACCCCCGACTGGCCCAGCCTCTTTGTAGAGGCCCCTCTCCACAGCCGCCTTATTGGCCTGAATGATCGGATACGTGGACTCCTGCCCAATCTCCTGTGCGAGGGCGGAGATGGAGTTCATCTGCTGGGTGTGCCTCATGATCGAGGCATCAGGGTTCATCCTCAGGAACCGGGTCAGCTTGTCGGGCGTACTGATTACCTTGTCGCCCAAAGTCGTAAGGAAATCCATCTTCGTCGTGGGCGTACCCCCGGCCATCTCCTGCAACACGCGGAGATCCTCGGGATGCCACAGGGCAGATGCCCTAGTACGACCCACCGTACCCTGAGCGGGGACCGTTCGCTTCAGCACATCCGGCATGAACGTCGCAGATGCCTTCTGCCCGTTGAGATACGCTTCACTGTAGTTCTTGGGGAAGTAACCCCCCGATTCGTGGGGGATGGAGGCGATCTGGGTGACCACATCGGCCCATTGATCGAACTTCAACTTCTGCATGTGGACGTTATTGAGACCCGGACCCATGAGGGTCTGGATCATTGACAAACCATCCTTGGCCAACATGTCCTTCGACGCTGTCTTCAGGGCCGGGTTCGAGTACAACCGCCAGATGCGGAACAACTTGTCCCGGTCCAACTGGAAGGGTCCATCACCCTCAACCCCCAACGTAGATTTGCGCAGATCGTCAAGGTGAAGCTTCAGCTTCTCTGCAAACTCAATCCCCTCTTGACCCGCCACTTCGCTGAGGATCTCGGAGGTGGGTCGTTGGATAAGCGGGGCGTGGGTGATCTTGGCCATCCAACCCACCGCATTCCGTGGCTTCTTGCCACCCCCAATATCGACGGTCCCGATCTTTCCCCACTCCACACTGTCCATGGGCGACAAGCCGAGGATCCGACCGGGCTTTTTCCCCTCCCGCCTGAACACCGTCCGGTACTCTGTGGTAGTTTGATCCACTTGCCGGATGTAGGACTCCACGGCGATGGAGACCCGCTGGGCGAGGTCTTTCTGGACCGGATTGTTATACCGGCGGGGATCCAAACCCTTCGTGAGGCCTAGCTTTGTGATGAGGGCTTCGTGGGCTGGACCTACCAGCTCTGCTTCAATGTTCGTGCGGCCACGCATATACGTGGCAATGTGCGAAAGCACCGATCCGGTCGCCCCCTCACTGGTTTCTTGGAGTCCAGTTGTTAGACCGAACCGCTGGAGCCACGACCCATTCTCTCGGAGGAAGTTGGGGATGGACTTGATAGGGGCCTGAAAGAGAGTTCCAGCAGCAGATCCAATGGCTCCTGCGGCTGAGGGTGATGTAGCGAAATAGAACCACGTAAGCGGGTTCATCATGATGTCGATAGCGGCACCCGTGAAAGGCCCGCCACCGGCACGTTCTTTAGCCCGCGTACGAATCGTCTCACGTTCAGCCGGTGAAAGACCCGCAGGGTCAAAGGCGGCCAGCCTCAACCCTCGTGCAGTCAACTCTCCGTCCAAAGCCATAGAAGCGGTCAGCTCCGGGAAGTCCAAGGGGCTGACCGTGGAGAATCGCGACATGTTTTACCTTCTTAGTTGGTGAGGACCCGGCGACCCACATCAAATACCAGACCGCCAAGGGCAATAGCCGTAGCATTATCAGAATTACTGATATCCGCAAACACCAGTGAGTTTGCCGGAATACGAGCGTAAGACGGATTCACGGTAAACACCTGCTTCGTGTCTGCGATGCTATCCCCCGCTGTATTGACATAGGTTCCCAGCGTATTGGTGACAGCCTGACCGGTGTTATCGGGCGTAGTGCCATCAGCAACATACCGAATGGTCATGTCATCACCGCTCGAACCTCGCGTATCGCAACGGAACGAGATGAAATCCAGAATCGCCCCCTTCGAACCCGTGGTAAACAGAGGGATGAACTCAAAGACCGTGAGCGTCGGTAGAGACGTACCGTTGGTCGTCACAAACTGCGTGGGCGGGACGATCGACTCGCGGATCACCGCAACCGGATAGTCCTTCTCGTAGTTCGGAACAGCATTCGTAATAGCCATGGCCTAGACCTTTCGATTTCGGGCTAAATACTCAACGGCTAATTGTAGGCAGGTTGTACTATCTCGGAATAGCCCTAGCCCCATATTGCAATTCCTACACAACCAACCTCGAAACGCACCAGTTTTATGGCAATGATCCAAATGGAGTCGATGCCCTAATTCCCCCTCATCCCTTCGACAAATTTCACATCTTCCGGTAAAGGCCGCCATGATCTCCTCTAGGGAAGCTTGAAGAGGAGCCCCTCCCGCTCGCATTCTTTTTCCATCGCGAAGACTATCTCTAAATCGGCAGAGGGGATCTTGTTTCCGATATCTTTTTTGGGTTTCTAGGCACTTCTTCCAATTTGCCTGCCGCCACTTTTTATTAGCCTTCTTGATCTGTTCACGCCGTTTAGGTGTCATCAGGAAGAGTCCCATTTACCATGCTATCCGCAAGCTGGGTCAAGAGGTCAATACGTGGTCTCCCCCCGATTACTACGCTATTTCGAGGAAGTCGTCGGCCAGAAGATACCTGATGGTAAATATCAGGCAGCATTCCGGCCACCCTAGCAATGTTTTCGAGCCTTAGTTTACGCATCCGGCGTTCCTTGGCGGCAGCCATCGCCTCAAGGTCCTGACGGGCCCGGATCACGCTACGGTCGCTCTTAGCCTGCTCCCCGCTGATATCCAGACCCTCAAGGAACCCTAACGCTCCCTGAGCCACGGGCTTGGCAGCCCCCAAGGCAATACCAGCCGAGGCAATCGGCTGTGTCGCAATCGCCTCACCAGTCAGCCCTAGCAGCTCCATCGCACCCTTGGCAATACCGCCCATTTACATCACCCTCTCGCAAGAAGATCCAACACGCTCGGCTTGTCCGGAATGGACATTTGCCGCAACTGATTCTCTCGACCCATGATCAGGGACGCCAGATCACCCTCAGCCACTCCCGACATCGCATCGCTGAACGACCCGGTGAAGTTGGCCTTCTCAAGAGCCTTCATGTTCAGGGCCTCTTCCGCCCTATCCCCATACTCACCAACCACGCCGCCCCGGATGCTGCGGCCTAACTGCTCATCGGCAAACTTCTCGTCGGTGGTCTTCTGTTTCTCCCCCAAGGTCATCTCGTGAAGCTGGTCGAGCAGGTCGAGAACCATGAAGCCCCACGCAAGACCACCGCCCCACTTGAGCCACTTCGAAGCCTTCCCGACCTTACCAGCGACCTTACCGACAGCACCGGCCTCAGCCGCCAAGCTTTCGGCTCCAGCCGCAACTCCGGCCTTACCGGCTGCCTTGGCTCCCGCACCCATGGCGGTGGGGGCCGAAGACCCCCGGGGCGTATGAGGAATATCGGAGGGACCACGCTGGGGAATGGGCCCATGATCGGGATCCAGACCCGGGATGCGGTCCTTGGGGATGTAACCCTTCCCCATCACGTACTCGTAGCCGGGGTCGGCCTTGCCGGTGTAGTAGTTTTTATCGTGGGGCATTGGCGTTTCCTTGTGAGGGTGATGCACCCATCTTGTACTTCTGCTGGAGAGCCTGCATCTGGGCCTGAAGGTCGGTCAAGATTTTCTTGCGACCGTTCTCGTACTCCTGCTTCCGGGCGTCCCGGACCCGTGCCCGCTTGGACGCAAGAGCCGACTTAGCCTTGTTCTCAGCCGTCTCAGCCGCCGCTTCCGCTTCCCGGGTCTTAGTCCGCAAGCCTTCCAGTTCCTTCTGGGCCTTAGCGGCCTTCGTCATGACCGGCGCACCGGCAATCTGGGCCGTCAGGTCCTTGAGATTCTTCTTAGACTCCGGCGAAAGGCTCAGACCCTCCACCCATGCCCCCAACTGCTCAGGATCCTGTACATCACCCAACACACTAGCAAGCATGGGCAGCATGGCCATGGAAAGGGGCTTGTACTTCTCACCCTTCGGTTCGCCGCCCATAACGTCGCGGTAGGCCCGGGGCAGCTTGGAGAGGTGGGTCGGGATGTACTCAAGCGGCCTGTTTAGGGCATTCTTGGAGCTGCCCGTGCTGGCCAGCTCCTTCATCCGTTCCGAATCCCCCAGTACCTTCAGGGAGGTGTAGATCTCGTCCTGTGAGACGCCCATCTTCTGGAGATCGGCCATGGTGGCCTTGATAGTGTCGGACAACTTCTGCTTCTTCTCAGGATCGACGCCCTTGTTGGCAATCGAGTTCAACCCCTTGAACACGGTGGAAATCTTCAGCTTCACCTCGTCAACCGAACCTGCTGAAGCATTGCCCTGCTGAACAAGTTGGTTAGCGAAATCAGAAAGGTAGGCATCCGTAAAGGAGTCGGCCACCTTCTTACTGTCCACCTCATTCTTCTGATATGGAAGACCGGAGATATCCCGAAAAGCCCGTTCAGCCCACGAAGTAATCTCAGGAGTAAAGGGAACCGGAGCAGCCGGGTTTGTGGCCCCCCTGCCTGTTCCAACCTTCAGCATTGTGAGGGCTGCCCCCAACTGAGAAGTCATATCCAGTTCCGTAGCACTACGAGCAACCATATCGGCAGCCGTAGCGGCTCGATTAGCAATCTCAGCCTGCACAACCTCGGTAGCTTTCGCGGAATCTACGAGGGATCCCAGCATGGGCGCAACCGTACTCAACAGAGCGGTTTTGGCCTGAAGCAATCCGCCCACTTCGGCAGTCTTGTCTTCGAGAGCCTTGCTCAGTTGGTGGGCCATCTGGATGGAAGCCGCCGACTGGGTGGCCTCCTTGATGTACTCACGGCTCTCGTTATCGTCGTGTGGCTCAAATGCCTCATCACCCTCATACTCAGCCGGAGCCCCGCCTTGAAGTAGCGGCGACCCCTTGGGGCGTGGACCCTCACCGCCAAGAACTGATCCCCCGCCCCCCGCGAGATTAGGATCACCTCCTTCCCCGAAATCAGAGACAGACTTGCCGAGACTCTCCATTCCCATTGTAGCCTGAGCCAGAATGAGATCCCGCTCAGAGTTATACTGAGCAAGCATCTGCTGCTGAGCAAGAGCCTGCTGCTGCATCTGTTGGTCAGCCGTGATTTTCTGAGACTGAAGATCGCTCTCGTGCTTCTGGTTCTTCTCCTGCAACTGCTGGGTCACCTGAAGCTCACGCTCCTTCAGGTCCCGTTCGTGCTTACGATTGAACGCCTGATTCATGGAGTCGGCGAAGGACTGAGCCGCCCGCTGGACTGCTTCCTGATCCGCCAACTGCTGACGGGCCGCACGGTCGGTAGCCGCGTTGGCTCCAGCGACAGCGTTCCCCGCAGCCGCAGGGTTGATCGCATCAATCACACTCACACCGGGATACTGACTCATATTTCACCTTACCAATTCATGAATGTGCCGCCGCTCAAACTACCAGATGAGCCCCCACCCCCAAGACCCCCACTTGCTGCACCACCGAGACCGGCTCCAATAGCAGTTCCAACACCGGGAGCGATCATAGTTCCGACTAGACCGCCAAGAATAGGACCAGCAACCGACCCAACTTGGGCCAAAGTACTCTGTCGGGGAGCCGGGGTACCGGCCATGAACACGCCCCACATGTTAAGAAGAGCGTTGGACACAGACACTACGCTCTCGGGATTCGCGAGCATGAGGGTAGCAATGTCCTTATGGCCTTGAGCCTCAAGCTGGGCAGCCGCCAGTTTCACACTGGTGTCAAGCTGTTCGGCTTGTGTAGCGAGGTTGGCGGAAAGGCCCGCGACATTCGCAGCCAGCCCACCCGCCCCAAGTTGGGTCTGGGAGAGATTGGTCCGCATGGCGAGACCCTGCTTCTCGTACTCGGAACGGACTTGGGCCCCGGCAACGCTGGCGTCGCTGAGAACCTTGCTTTGCATGGCGGAATACTGCTCCATGGTCATCGGCTGACCATCGGGCATCGTACCACGCCGCATGAGGTCGAGATTGTTCTGGACGCTCCGCTGGTAGGCCGCGACACCGCTTTGGGTACCGGTACCGGCCAACTCGTCGGCCTTACGGACACCTTCTTGGGCATCGGCGACAGCCGCCTCACCGTAACGGTTGGCATCCTGCCCGATAGTCTTAGAAAGGCCACGGAGGGTTTCTGCCCCCTCGGTTCCGGCGGTACGGACACCAGCCAAGCTGGAGGTAAGATCGCTCTTGTAGTCGCCGATGGCCGAGTTCACGCGAGCAAACTGGCGATCGGCAGCCCCCTGAATCCGGGGAAAGTCATAACCAAAGAACATGTCCTGCATGAAGTTGGCCTGCTGGTTCGTGATACCCTTCTTCGGGTTCATCCACGAAGCCCCCTGCCACTCAGGGTGCGCAGCCATGTTCTCCTGCCAACCCGGCTGATGTTGATCGAGATAGTCAGAGATCCAACCCATCGGATTCTGATTGGAGTTCGGTAGGGTATTAGGGTACTGGGGTGCTTCCGACGCATACATCTGCGGAATCGGATTTGAAGATGGCGTTCCAACTTGACTCATGACGATTCACCCCCCGTAAGAGCCCGTCCGGGTCTCCGGGCATCAAGTATTCTACCCTCAGCATTGAACGAAACGAGCTGATAATCGAGATTTGATACGAAAGTCTCGATACCGGGGTAGATATTTGTACCCATATAACCGTAAGGCGCATTCAGGGGGGCACCAATGATGGCTGCCTCATTGATGATGCTCCTCCGGGTAGTCCCATCCGTCTCAGCCGGAAACGCCCGAAGTTCCGGGGTAGTCTCATTTGCATTGAATACCACACCCGCGAACCGGGCAAGGGCACTATACCCATTACCCCCGGTCTCTGTAGTATCCGTCAAGGTATCAGGCCCTGACACATCTGTGAAAACGGGGAAGATACTGGCGATTAACCGCTGGCGGAACTTGTCGCGGGTATTGGTATCCTTCGTCTCATCCTGATTCAGGATCCCAACCGACCACCCCAAAGCCAAGCAATACACGGGGCTCAGGAACAAGCTGTCGTTGACCGCCAACCCGTGCAAGTTAGCCGCAGTAGCGGAGGTGAGGGTGAGTGTATGGGACGCACCTGCGTCGGTCCCCAGACTCACGGACTCGATCTTGGCCTTGGCCCCGATCAGAGTCGTATTGGTAGCATCAGCTACATAGAGGTAGCAACCCTCCAACCGGGTGGCGGTGCTGGCACTCATGCCCGCCGCCTTGACCTTCAGAGTAGTACCGCTGCTAAACGTCGCGTAGACCTTCTGCCGTCCCTCCACCCCATCAGGGTGCAGGGTCATGAGTTGAGGGTGACCGTGATCCGGATGCCCGGTGTAGTTAATTGACTTGTCACGGAAGATGTCGAGAACGTATACCCGCCACCGCTGCTCACCCGTGTTAGCATCATGGGTGTACTGCTGGTAGAAGCAGGCCCGCTGCTGAACATTCCCGGCAAGCTGCCCGTTCTTGGGGCAGGAACCGTCGTTGACCACCGAGAACGGCATGTCTTTGAGGAGGGTGATGCGACTGGTTTCGAGCCAGAGGATGCAGGTCTCTTCCCGGTCCACGTTGTGCATAACAACACACTTACCCTCTTGATCGAAGGCGAGGTGGACAGAGTTAAGGGAGTGTGCCCAGTCCTTGAGCATCAGAGAGTGAACGGCTCGTACTGCGGAGATTCCACCGTTCTGCGTGACGGTGTAGAGGCCACTCTGCGTGACAACGTAGGTCGTAGAACCCACTTCACACACACCGCGACGGTTAGTAGCCCCAATGCCTCCAGCAACATGATAACCTCGAACATAGACACCCTCCTTGCGGAACAAGTAGATATTCTGGCGTGAAAAACCCAAAACATTTGGACCATTATGCACGAACCGAATAATCTCCTCACCCGGAGCGCGGAGGGCGAATCGGGCAAGCGGCGAGAAACACTCAATCGTCTGCTGCGAAGTTGAAGACCACCTGACAACCCCCATGCCGGAAGCGTCGGTATCGGCTACCCCAATGTTCCCCACCAGCAGCGTACCCTCCATGAGGATACCGGAGCCCGCAAAGGGCATCTCCTCGTCCATTAGGAAGGCCGAAGAGTCAAAGGAGGGTTGCTGGGCAATCTGGGATTCAGGTGTCCGGGTAAACACGAAGGCCCGTTTCCACGGACTCGTAAGGTCGGTGAGGTGGGCGGTGCTTTGATTACGTGTGTCAAACTTGCCTTTGAGTGTAAAAACACCGTCGAGGCTAAGCAGGCCCTTAGGATTATCGGCTACCGTGCGGTACACCAGCAAGGTGTCATACCGCTCAGAATCGTAGATTACCTCAATACCCGTGAAGGAGCATCGATGGCCAGCCGCTACCAGATACAGACTAGAGGCCGCAGTTTCGGGCGGACCCGTGCCAGTCTCCGTGCCCGAGATCTGCTTCGTGTCGTAAACGGGAGCCCGGTACGGTTCTTCGCCTGTACCAAACGCAGTATATTCCAGAACCTTCGAGGGCTTGGAAATACGACCCGTGTTCGTCTTATCCCAGAACTGGACTACGAATCCATACCGCCGGTTCGCATCAATCGGCCCCAGCTTGTTCGAGTGCCGTGAGTCCGTGGCCTCGTTCGGCACACCTGTCAAGGTCGGTCCATAGATCTTCTTCTGGGAGGAGAACTCCTCGAAAACAGGATCCACAGGAATCCCCAGCCCCGACACCGCATAAATGCTGGTACCCGTAGCTTGAAGATCAGTCGGCCCCGCCAGAGGGTTGGTCACATTAGCGGGCGGCGTGTTCGAA